>Ga0164241_10006415_pt1 | contig 10743 bp, 6 predicted proteins | sample OricomyardsoilBY_FD_108780 | JGI IMG/M metagenome (GOLD analysis project Ga0164241, IMG submission 108780) | Backyard soil microbial communities from Emeryville, California, USA - Original compost - Back yard soil (BY) | ecosystem: Environmental > Terrestrial > Soil > Unclassified | place: USA... | reverse complement strand
CTCGGCAAATGGCGCGCCGATGAACGCGGTGCGCGACAGGTCCCTGGGCAAAGCGGCGCGTGCCGCCTCGCGGCTGGCAACGCTCACGATCTCGAACGACGACGTCCAGTACGCATCCGGCAGGGTCGGCGCCTGGTGCCAGTAATCCACCGGCTGGTGGATCAGCAACAGCGGCTTCTTGCCCGGTGCGAAATACACGAATGAATCCGGCGCATCCGCCAGCGGCGCCCAGACCTTGAACGGCGCCTGCACGCGATACGGCATGTGCTGGTCGTCGACGAACATCAACGGCGGCGTCCCCGAGTGGACCAGCAGGGCGTCGTAGCCGGTGCCAGCCAGGGCATTTCCGGTGCGTTTCTTCACCACGTCCAGGTGGGTGGCAAACAGCTCCGGCCAGCTGGCCGCGTTTTGTTTAATGACGGGCGAATTCATGGATGGATTCTATGCGCGGGCCGGCTTCAGCAAGTTGTTGACGCGATGCAACAAAATGACTTCCTGCGCCGCTGATAATGGCTCCACGGGCGATTCGCGCGCATGGCGACATGCGCCGCGTCCGACGCGCTGTCGCCAGACACGGACAAATTTTTGTAGTTGTTTCAAATGGGTTTGGGACTCGATAAACTCCCGCACCGCGATGCGAATCGCGTAACAAACGTTTGTTTGGTCTCACTTACCACTAGATATTTTTGGGGTACCCCTACATGAACTTGAAAGTTGCTCTCGCCGCCTCGATCGCGGCCTTCGCGCTGATGGCCTGCAGCAAGCAGGAAGCCGCCGCTCCCGAAGCTGCTGCTCCGGCTCCTGAGGCCGCCGCTCCTGCTCCTGAGGCCACTGCTCCGGCCGCCGAGGCGACTCCGGCTCCGGACGCTGCCGCTGCTCCGGCTGATGGCACCGCCGCTCCGGCCGAAGCCCCGGCTGAGGCGCCGAAGCAGTAATCGATTCGTCGATTATTGCCTCGAGCCAAACGGCTCAATGACGGCCCGGGCAGAACGCAACAACGTCTGCCCGGGCTTTGTCTTTCTGGGGGAAGCGTGACGGTCAGTGTCAGGGATGCGCGCGGCGCGACCCGCGATCGCGAGTGGATAGAAAGCGTCTACCGCGACTACCTCGACGATCTCTCGCCGTTGAACACCGGCGTGTTCAGCGCGACTTCACTCGGCGAAATCGGTTACAGCGAATCGGACCAGCTCGCACGCTGGTTCAGTGATTTCAGCGTGAACCCGCTGGTCATCCTGCGCGGCAATGATCCGGTGGGTTTCGCGATGGTGGCGCGCGGCGCGATGCCGGGCCGCCCGCCGGTCGACTACCGCATGGCGGAGTTCTTCGTCGGCCGCACGCACCGGCGCCGCGGCATCGGCCGCCTGGCGGTCGAGCTCATCCTCAACCGTTTCTCGGGCCGCTGGGAGATCACCGAGTACCTGCGCAACCCGGTGGCGGTCTCGTTCTGGCGGCGCGTGGTGGCTAACTACACCAAGGGCAAATACCAGGAGCGCGTCACCAATGGTGAAGTCCGCCAGATGTTCGAGTCGGGCCTGTCCCGCGCGCCGAATCCTGCTTGAACTCCTGGCCGCGGTAGCACTCGCGATGGCCATGGAAGGGTCGTACGCCGGCCCACGTCCCAGCGGATCGCTGGTGCCGACACGTTCGGAGGTCATCGCCACACACGGCATGGCCGCGACCAGCCATCCGCTGGTGAGCCAGGTGGCGCTGGACATCCTCAAGCGCGGTGGCTCCGCGGTCGACGCGGCCATCGCGGCCAACGCCGCCATGGGCCTGATGGAGCCGACTGGAAACGGCGTCGGTGGCGACCTGTTCGCCATCGTCTGGGAAGCGAAGTCGCGCAAGCTGTACGGCCTGAATGCCAGCGGCCGTTCGCCGCGGTCGCTGACGCTCGCCAAGTTGCGCGAGGAATTGCGCAAGCTCGGCACCACGAAGATCCCGCCGCGGGGTCCGTTGCCGGTCTCGGTGCCGGGCGCCGTCGACGGCTGGTTCGAATTGCACGCCAGGTTTGGCAAGCTGTCGATGAAAGAGCTGCTGCAACCCGCGATCCGCTACGCGCGCGAGGGATTCCCGGTCACCGAGGTGATTGCCGAAGGCTGGGCCGCCAACGCGCGATTGCTGCAGCAGTACCCCAACTACGCCGGCACCTTCATGCCGAACGGCCACGCGCCGCGCAAGGGCGAGGTGTTCCGCAATCCCCAGCTCGCGAACACGCTGGGCGCCATCGCCGAAGGCGGCCGTGACGCCTTCTACCAGGGCGAGATCGCGCAGCGCATCGAGAAATACATGCGCGCCAACGGCGGTTATCTCACGGCCGCGGACCTCGCCGCGCATCGCTCGGAGTGGGTCGAGCCGGTGTCGACCAGCTACCGCGGCTATGACGTATGGGAGCTGCCACCGAACACGCAGGGCGTGGCGGCGCTCCAGATGCTCAACATCCTCGAGGCTTATGACCTCGAGTCCATGGGCTTCGGCAGCCCCGAGTACCTGCACCTGTTCGTCGAGGCCAAGAAGCTGGCCTTCGAGGACCGCGCGCGGTTCTACGCGGATCCGGAGTTCGCGAAGATCCCGCTGAAGGCGCTGCTCTCGAAGGATTACGCGGCCAAACGCCGTGCGCTGATCAGGCTCGACAAGGCGGCGCTGGAATACCCCGTCGACCCGTCTCTGATGAACACAGCGGCCATCGACCAGGGCGACACCATCTACATGAGCGTGGCCGACGAGGCCGGCAACATGGTCTCCCTGATCCAGAGCAACTACCGCGGCATGGGTTCGGGCATGACGCCCGATGGCTGCGGTTTCATCCTGCAGGACCGCGGCGAGTTGTTCTCGCTCGAGGACGGTCACCCGAACGTTTACGCGCCCGGCAAGCGTCCCTTCCACACCATCATTCCCGCGTTCGTGACGCACGCTGGCAAGCCCTGGCTGAGCTTCGGCGTCATGGGTGGCGCCATGCAGCCGCAGGGGCACGTGCAGATCCTGGTGAACCTGATCGACTTCGGCATGAACCTGCAGGAGGCGGGTGATGTGCCGCGCGTGCGGCACGACGGGTCGAGCGAGCCCACGGACGAGGTCATGCGCGATGGCGGCGTGGTCATCCTCGAGATGGGCGCATCACCAGCCACCGTGAAGGCGCTGCAGGCGCGTGGCCACAAGGTCAAGGTCGAGAACGACGGCGACTTTGGCGGCTACCAGGCCATCCTGCGCGACGAGCAAGGGGTGTATTTCGGCGCATCCGAGTCCCGCAAGGACGGCGCGGCCCAGGGGTACTAGGGCTGCGGGAACCATGGCGTGCAGTGCGGCAACTCACTTGAGTTGGCGTCGGCGATGCCGGAAGCACGAGCCTTGTTTACCGATTGCGAGTGCTCGAGCAGGAGACCAAAGGGGGTTTCGGGTCGCCGGCGCCAACCTCACTCGAGCTTGAACGCACTGACCCGTCCCGCGAGGTCTGCCGCGTAGACGGTTTTCCCGGCAATCAGCGGTGCGGAGACATAACCCCAGTACTGCTTCGATTCACCCGCCGCCTGCGAGGGCGGCTCGATGTGCATCCAGCGAACGGCACCGCTGGCCCGATCCAGCGCCACCAGCGCGCCGGCGCGAAATCCAGGGTACGCGCCGCTGCCCGACACGCCCGCGACCACGAAGCGCTCGTTGACGGCCGTGCGTGGCCAGGCCCAGCCCGGAACCGCGGTCTTCCACCGCAACCCGCCGCTGCGACTGTCGATGGCATAGACGTTGGTCGCATCGGAGGAGCCGGTGTAGATCACGCCCTCGCGCACCACCGGCGGCGACTCGATCCACGAGAACCAGTAGTAGTGCTTCCAGCGTTCGCGGCCGGTGGCCGCATCCAGCGCGACCAGGTCGTAGCTGCGGCTTCCCACCAGCACCTGGTCGCCGTCGACGACCAGGTCGCCAGGCACCGCGAGTTTTGCATCGTAGGTCCAGCGCGGCTTGCCGTCGGCCGCGCCCAGCGCCTGGACCTTGCCGGCATAGTCGGCGACCAGCACCAGGTCGCGATACAGCGCGGGCGTGGCCGTCATGATGTCGCTGGCGGTGTACTTCCACACCGTGGCGCCGGTCTTGATGTCGAGTACGTACAAGTTCTGGTCGCGGCTGGCGAAGTACAGGCGGCCGGCATCGGCGACGATGCCCGATCCATACCGGTCCCAGCGCGTCTTCTCATCCGTTGGCGGCAAGCGTGGCGCGGCGGTTTCATCGGTCTTCACGCGCCACAGCTCCTGGCCGTGGGTGATCTCCAGCTTCGACGTGAAGCCGGCGTCGGAGCTCACGTACAGGTGGCCCTGGATGACCGCGGGCGCGCTGCGGATCGGGCCGCCGGCGTCGAATTTCCAGCGCTCGGTTCCAGCCTCATCGATGGCATGCAGCACGCCGGCATCGGTCCCGACGAACAGCAGCCGCGTCGCCGGATCGCGCGCCAGCCCTGCCCACACGGGACTGCCCACTTCCACCGACCAGAGTCGCGCAGGCTTCGGCGCCTTCCAGCTGGGCGCTGCGGGTTTCACCAGCGCCGCGCCGCGTTTGAGCTCGATCGGTATGCGATACACCGGCACGGCGTCCTTCGGCAGCACGCCGCTCAGGGTTTTCTTGCTGGCGTCATAGGTCAGTGGAAACGACAGCGGCTGCATGTCGACCTGGTTGCCCGAGATCGTGACGGCGCCCAACGACACGTCGTACACGGCAATGGCGGGCAGCGAGAGTTTCGCGAGCGGCTTGCCGTCGACGGTCTCGAAGTGGATCGCGACATGCGAAGACTCGCCGGCGTAGGCCGGGTCCGCCGACCACCAGCCTTCGAGATCGGTGAAATCCAGCGTGGGTGACTGGGCCTGGCTGACGCTGCCCAGCAGCGCCAGGAGAATGAATTTGCGCATGCGCCGATGTTAATGACGGCGGCGCGGCCCGGATCGTCCCGCCTCGCCGAGTCGAAGCGGTTTTGCGCCTACTGGATCGCGGGGATGCCGAGGTAGATGGAATCCTCGGGCGTCCCGAAATCGGAGGCCCTGGGTTTGCGCGTGGTCGCGGCCAGTCTCCCCGAATGGATGTCGTCGAGCCGGGCGTGCGTGGCCTTGGCCGCGGCCACCAGTTCCGGGTACGGGCGGTCGGTCACGTCGATCCAGCCGATGTTGTAGTTCTCGCCGTCGCGCCGGCCGGTGGCCGGCTGGTCGATCCACTGGTACCAATGCGCACCGACGATGGCGGGATGCTCGGCGGCGTGTTCCACGTAGTACGAATACGCCACGCCGCGTTCGGCCTGGCTCGCGGCCTGCACCAGGCCCGGCGCGAGCCCGCGCTCCGGCACGCCGAAATGGAACTCGCCGATCAGGATGGGTAGTTTGGTGATGGCGTACACGCGGTCGATGAAGTCCTTCGGCGGCGCCCAGCGGTACTTGTTCATGCTGTAGACGTCGAAGCCGCGGGCCAGCGCGATCACGTCGTCCGGCGGCGTGCCGCCGAAACGGATGCCGAGGTTCATGTGATTCGGGTCCGCGCGGCGCACGGCGGCGTTGACGATCTCGAGATAACGCGTGAAGGCCGCGTGCACCAGCTGCTTGCGTTTCTGGGGCGAATCACCGCGCGCGAGCTCCGCCTTGAAGCGCTGCTGGAGCGCGCCCGGCGGCCCCGCGAGCACGCGGTCGACCAGCTCGGCCTCGCGCGCCGGCCACGGCGGCTCGTTGCCGATGAAGTAGCCGATCATCCAGGGATCGGTCTTGCGTCCACCCAGCTGCTGCGCGGCCTCGCGTTGAACTCGTTCGGCGAATGCCGGCGAATACACGTCGGGCATACCCATGATGGCGCCCTCGATCTGCTGCCAGCCGCGCAACGGGTACACGTAGGCCTGGCGCAGCGGCGTGCCCGTCAGCGCGTCGTTGAGGTCGGCGCCGTAGGCGGTGTTCAGCCCCCAGGCGCGCATGCGACGCGCGGTGAGCTGCGCCGCGGGCAAGCGCCAGTCGTCTCCGAAGCGGAGTTCCAGGTTCGCGACGTAGAAGGACACCGGATCGCGCATGGGTTGCGGATCGGCGCCCGGCGCGGGGAACTGTGCGCGGGTCGGGATGCTGGCAAACAGCTTGTCGCGCCCGATGATCTGCGTACGTGGTGGCTGCGCGCCGGCGCCGTTCACGCCGGTCGACCAGAACCGGCAGCCCTCGGGATCGATGAACCACCAGCGTTCGCCGAGCTTCTCGACGCGAAAGTACCCGCTGGCCTTGCGTTTGCCCGCCGCAAAGCCGCCGTAACGACAGGCCGCGACGTTGTTGCGCGGCGTGAGCATCCGTTGCTCCGCGCTCCAGTCGCGCACCAGGTCCTGCGGATTGTTCGCCTTGCCGGGCCAGTCGGCGTGCACGTACTGGCCGTATTCGTCGATCACCGGGTTGCCGTCGTCGAGCACGGCATCGCCGGCGTCGGTCTTCGACAGGCTGAGCTTGCGGACTTCGATGGTGGTCGCGTGCGCCGGGTAGCGCATGGTCAGGCTGATCGCGCGCACACGTTCGACCGGGCCATGGCCACCCGCCTCGATGTTGATCCAGTAGCTGTTGCGCGGCTGGTTGACCGTAGAGGCGAGTTCGTCGGCGTCGCCCAGTCCTTGCCGGTAGAAGCGCAGCGGAATGGAGGCGCGCACCCAGACGTTGGCCAGCGGATGGATGCGCTTGGAGATGGTCTCCGTAGCGCCGACCAGGCCCAGCTCGAAGCGCTGGCTGCTGGACGAACGGAATTCCACCACCAGGAATTCGAAGTCCTTCCAGTTGTCGGGGAGACCCGGATCCAGATCCGCCAGCGGCCACTGCACCGTGGCGACGTCGCTGGCGAACGTGGCCTTCTGCGGTGACGCGTGAACGCTGACAAACAAGCCGGCCAGCGCCAGTGTGATCAACGAGGAGATTCGACGATGCATTTCCTGCTCCAGGGTCGCACGCAGTCTATGCGAAGCAGCCAAACAGGCGCACGGCCGCGTCGGCGCGCTCTCACAGACCCTCGTGGAAAACCCGGATGGAAATCCTGCCCCGTCTGCGCATGCGGAGCCGTCGCGCAGCGGGCTGCGCGACGGAAAGCGGAAAAAAAGTCCGCCGCACGCCATGGGCAGGAAAAATCCAGGTCGTTCGCGGGACAAGGGATTCGCCGGCCATCCGCTGCCGCGCGCCCGCGCAGCCGGCGCAATGACCACACGGGGACAGGGCGCGCGCGGAACCCGCAAGTGATGCGCGCACCCGCGTCCAGCGCATGGCGATCTCGCCGCGCGCACGCGCCGCGCGAGCGTCTAACTTCCCGCATCGCCGCTCCGCCAACGCGGAGAAAGCGGCATTCGCGTGGCCTGGTCCCGCGGGGCCGTGTCGCGCACGGGCGGCAGGTCTGGTTACCGGTGTCATTGAATTCGTGAGTGTTGAAATATGACGGCAATTGATTCAGCCATATTCCCGAACAAAATTGATGTCTACCGGTAGACAAGAATGGGTCATATCGCGGACAAGCGCACTACCGCGGTGGACATGTCTCCGGACAACGAAATAGTTTGACAACGGTTTTTTGCCGGGTTTACCGTCCGCCGCCGTCGATGCCGGCCTCTACAGGTCAAGGAGTTTTCGAGCGCATCGGTATCGACGCAGCGACGCATGACGGCGCTGCAGCAGGGGGATGGATCGTAGCCAGCCTGGAAGGCCGGCGCGGTTTGTCATTTCGCGCGAGGGGGTTCGGGCGATCCCGCCCGCACCAGATGGAGAGACGAATCACTCAGACCAGATGGAGGCGTGATGACTACTTTTCGGAAAGTACTGATTGGTGCGGTATTACTTGCGGCGGCGGGAGCCGCCTACTCCGCGACCGACTATCCTTCGGGCTATACCAAGTGCGCCAAGGAGGGAGCCACCTGTTCGTTCACCGGCACCCGCTCGGTGGCGTACGGCAAGTCCGGCACCTTCGTGTATGCAACGCTCACCGGCCCGATCACCTGCCAGGCGTCGTTGTTCCCGTCGATCGGCGTCGGCAATCCGCGTTATTGCTCGTACTCGAACACCGGTTCGTCCTCGTCGAGCAGCAGCAGCTCCAGCTCGAGCTCGTCGAGTTCCTCGAGCAGCAGCTCGTCGAGCAGCAGCAGTGGCAGCGGCGGCATCACCGGCGCGACTTGCAGCTCTTCGGGCAGCCAGTCGATCAGCGCCACCGTGCGCGTCACCAGCGGCACCTATGACGGCGGTTGCAAGACCTTCAATCCGTCCGGTGATCTCGGCGACGGCAGCCAGGAAGAGGGCCAGGATCCGGCCTTCCGCGTGGAGAACGGCGCGACGCTGCGCAATGTCATCCTCGGCAACAACGGCGTGGACGGCGTGCATTTCTACAACGGTGGCAACCTGCAGAACTTCCGCTGGACCAACGTCGGCGAAGACGCGTTCACGATCAAGTCCTCGGGCACGGTGAACATCTCCGGCGTCACCGGTGTGAATGGCGAAGACAAGTTCGCGCAGATCAACGCGGCTTCCACGCTCAACATCTCCAATTGCGTGGTCGACAGCATGGGCAAGTTCCTGCGTCAGAACGGTGGCACCACGTTCAAGATCACGGTCAACGCCGATCGTTGCCAGATCTCGAACATGGGTGAGGGCATCTTCCGCACCGACAGCTCGAGCAGCGTGGCCAGGCTGACCAACAGCCGGCTGCACAACTCGGGTTCGCTGTGCATCGGCTCCTGGTCGAGCTGCACGGGTTCGGGCAACACGAACTACTGACGGGCTCGAAGACTGCTCTCACAGGGATGGGAGGGCGTTTCGGCCGGGGGTGGCGACACCCCCGGCATCCCGACAGGACCACGCATGGCGACACGCACCAGCACCCGGCACGCAGCGCCCGAGGAAGAGCCGCTGCACGTCAATCGCAACCTGCTGATCGCGGGGGCGCTGGTGATCGCCTGCGCCACCGCCTGGTGGGCGATCCGCGCCGCTCCCGGGGATGCGCCCGCCGAGCGCGACACGCGTGCCGCATTCGAGGCCGCCAGCGATTCGAGCCTGTCGCCGCCGCGAGACGAAGGGGATGCGGCACGTGTGCCGGCCGCGCCGGCGGAGGAGCTGACCGAGTCGGAGGTACAGTTCCGGCATTACGTCGACGACAAGTACCGCCTGCTGTTCCGCGGCGTCGAAGGCGACGCGGCTGTGGCACTACGCGCCGCGCTGCGCGAGCGCGAACGCGTGGTGGTACAGGTCAACACCGCCAAGCAGACCCGCGATACAGCCACTCGTGACACCTTGCCGGCGCTACAGGCGCGCCTGGCGCAGGTTGACCGCAATCTCGGCACGCTGCTGCCGGCAAGCGAGCTCGGCGCCTTCGAGGTGCTCAAGGATTCGGACATCGAGCGCTTCCAGGTCGAAGACTACGCGGCCGGAATCCAGAACGTCGCGCCGCTGGGCGAAGCCGACAAGCAATCCGTGCTCACCACCAAGCTCGCCTATCGCGAGCGGTTCCGGCGGGTGCTCGCCGATTCCCGGCTCATGAGCGGCGATCTCAACGACATGGAGCGCCGGCTGGCGTTCAATGACGTCAGTCGTGCGTTGAAGGACTATCAGCGCAGCTACCTGCAGGAGGTGCGCCAGTACCTGTACGACGACGAACAGTACGCGCTGCTCACCAACTACGAGAACAGCGAGTACACCGCCGAGTTGGCCAAACTGCGCAGCATCGCCGGCCTCGAGTGACTGGCTTCAGATCACGCCCGGTATGAAGCGCCAGCGCACGCGCTGCATGTACTCGGCGTAGCCGTTCTGGCCCATCAGCAGATGACGTTCCTCGGTGATGGCCCGCAATACGTAGATCGTGGTCCAGCCGGCCATCGCGAACACCGAGTACAACGCGGCGTGCAGGTCGCCGCTGGCGAACCACACCGAGAACGCCGGCAGCGAGCCTATCCACCAGGCGAAGTTCTTGGCCGCGTACGCGGGATGGCGGACCACGGCGTAGGGACCGCGGCTCACGATGCCGCGATTGGTGAGATTGCTGGCCTTGAAGCCGAGTGCGATCGACGCCCAGGAGTAGACGGTCATGGCGACCAGCAGCACGATGTTGGCGGTGACGTGGAACACGGTGTTCTCGAAGTACGGGAAGTCGCTGCTCTGCCACTCGAGGAACCGGCCGGTGAAGTCGTTGAACGGCGGATAACAGGCCAGGCACACGAACCAGCCGAAGAAGGTGGGATCGACGCTGCGGATGCGGTTGCGCAGCGCCGGCACCTCGACGATGTAGCCCAGCGTAAACAGCAGCGTGTCGGCGAACAGGATGCACTGGAACAGCGCCCAGTACAGCGAAGCGTCGAACAGCGCACGGCCGTGCTGGCCTTGGTGCACGCCGTCGATGAGCTGCACCACGGCACCGGCCATGTCCGCGAGGTGGTTCAGGCACCAGTTGATCATCAGCGGTGCGAAGAAAAATTTGAGCAGCAGCGCCAGCGCGGCGAGGCGCGCGGCCGGCGATGGCGCGATGCGCAGCGGCAGCCGCCAGGGCTGGCGTGCGCGCCGCGCGGCGTGTGCATGCGACTCCGGGCGACGCCACCGCAACACCGTGAACCACAGGCCCTGCAGGAACACGAAGGCCTTGGAGTGCAGCCATGGGTATTTCGCGTAGTAGGGAATCAGCGCGATGACGTACAGCGCGATCAGCGCCATCAACAACGTGTGTACCGTCAGCACGGCATCGACGTCGAACATGCCGAACTGCCACTGGCCCTGCAGCGCGCCGCGATGGAAGCTGCTGGCG
>Ga0164241_10006414_pt1 | contig 10744 bp, 9 predicted proteins | sample OricomyardsoilBY_FD_108780 | JGI IMG/M metagenome (GOLD analysis project Ga0164241, IMG submission 108780) | Backyard soil microbial communities from Emeryville, California, USA - Original compost - Back yard soil (BY) | ecosystem: Environmental > Terrestrial > Soil > Unclassified | place: USA... | reverse complement strand
GCTGCATGCAGCTTCTCTCGATCGATGCCGGGAATTTTTTCGTACGAAACGTTCATGCGCTGGAGACAGAAAATGAAAAAAAACGGACCCTCTGAGTAGAGCGGGTCCGCTGGGAACCACCCAAGTTGTCGCGGCGCATTCTACTCGACGGCCCGCGGGCCCGCAAGTGGCCTTAGACGACCGAAATTATTGGCTATTTTTGCTCGGGGCTAAAAAACCGCGATCAGGCCAGGTTCGGCAAAGTGACGAGGTCCACATGCAGCACTTCGCCGTCGAAAGCCATGATTTCTTGCAGGGATGCGTCTGACGGCCGCGAAGCCAGTCGAATCTTCGCGCAGGCGGCGCGCCCACCTTCGAAGACGGTGTTGTCCAGCTCCTGAACGTTGATCCCGTGGCGCTTGAGCACACCGAGCACGTTGGCCAGAGCTCCTACCTTGTCCACGTGACGGACGACCAGCTGGTAGCGCGCCCACGAGGTGGCGCTGATGTTCACCACGTTGAGCACCTCACCCTTCGTCAAGAAGCCGCGCAGAATGCGCACGGTCTCGTTGGCGATGGCGATTTGCGCTTCATCGGTCGACGCGCCGATGTGCGGCGTGGCGTAGACCAAGCCACTGCTCAGGATCGGATGCGAGTACGCGCCCTCGCGCGTGTCGGGTTCATTGGGCAGCACGTCGAGCCCGACGCGTAGCCCCTTCTGCGGGATCGCCTCGAGTAGCGCGTCGTAGTCGACGAGCTCGGCACGCGCCGTGTTCACGAACATGGCGCGCTCGGGCAATGCAGCGATCACCTTACGATCGACGATGCCGCGTGTGCGCTCACCGAGTTCGAGATGAACCGTGAAAATGTCGACCGATCGCGCCAAATCCTCGGGATTTGGCGCGCGAATGACGCCCAGCTCCGCGGCCCTCGAAGCGGACAGCGAGCGCGCCCAAGCGTAAGGCTGCATACCGTACGCTTGCGCGAGCTTGATCACCGCGCGCCCGACGTGCCCGGTACCCAAGACGCCGATTTTCTTTCCATTCAAGCCGACCGCGCGCGCGAACTCGTGCTTCTCCCACTTGCCGCTGCGCAAGCTCGCGACGCCATCCGGTACGCGGCGATCGAGGCAGCCGATGAGCGTGAGCGTGAGCTCTGCGACCGCCGATGCGTTCTTGCCCGGGCAATTGGCGACGTAGATCCCGCGCTCACTGGCCGTCGAGACGTCGATGTTGCTGACGCCAGCACCCGCACGAATGATGAGATTCAACGCCTTGCCAGCGTCGATCGCCGCCTTGTTCACGACCGTGCCGCGGACGATCAGGACGTTCACTCCGTCCAAGGCTTTGACCAACTCTTCCGCGTCGAGGTCGGGGTCGTAAACGACCTCGACGCCCAGGGCGCGCATTTCATCGAGGCTCGACTCTGAAAGCCGATCCGCTGCTAGGACTCTCATCTTTTCGGGCCTTCTATCACGAGCGCTAGCGAGAATTTCCGAGCGTGTGACGGGTACCCGCGATTTCCAACAAAAGGTCGCCGTTTTGGGCCTCGACCAACCACTCGCCCAGCGCGATTTGCGCTGTCTGCGTGAAGCGCGCTTGAAATTTGCCGTTTTTGACTGGGGTGTACAGCGCTCCCTGGGGTCCCAGCGTCAGGCTTCCGGGTTCGAGGGAGCTCTGGCTGCCGTCCGAGAGCAGCAATTCGAGCTTGCCGGCCTGTTCACGGACGCCCAGCACGAAAAACGGCACGTCCTCGACCTGGAAGTAGCTCCAATCATAGCCGTTGTTCAGGATGAACCGGCCATCATCGGGATGGAGATCGATCCACGAGGCAAACGCGCGGGCCATACCCGGATGTTCGACGAGCGCCCCCTGGTGGTGAAAATGGCCGGCGGAGTCGAGCACGATCGAACTCTCGCGTGAGCGTCCCTCGGGCGCCGGCAAGCGAAAGAACTCGGGATGATCTCCGGGACGCATCGCGACCCGAGTGTAGCGCCGATTACGATGCGGTGGAATGTCGCGGCAAGAGCGCACGCAGTGTGGCGTAGCTGCCGAAGCAAAGCAGGATGTCACCCACTCGCAGCACTTCTGGCCCGCGAGGGTTGGGCAAGACCGTGGCGTCGCGGGTGATGCTGAGCACACGCACTTCCCGTTCGCTGAAAGAAAGCTCGGAAAGCGCGCGGTCTGCAAACTCCGAACCGTTCGCCACGCGGAATTCGACCACGCCGTAGCCGCTCTTCAGCGTCAAGCGCTGACGCAGATCCAATTCCGGAAAGGCGACGCGCTGCTCGAGCTGTTCGACGATTGCCGCTGCGACGTCGACGCCCGTTGCGGCTTCGATGCCTTCCAGGCCCGGCGAAGAGTTCACCTCCAATACTTGCGGACCATCCGGACCTTCGAGCATGTCGACCCCAGCGACGTGCAGACCCATCACTTGAGCGGCCACGATCGCCGTGCGTTCAAAGGCCGGATCGATATCGATCTTCGAGGCGTGACCGCCGCGGTGCAAGTTGGCGCGAAATTCGTCACCAGTCGCTTGCCGGCTCATCGCGGCCACGACACGGTCGCCGACCACCAGCGCACGGATGTCCCTGCCGCGACTCTCGCTGACGAAGCGCTGGATCACGACGTCCTGGTGAGTACTGTGCAGAGTTTCGATGATGGCTTCGGCCATCTTGGTGGTCTCGGCCAAGATCACGCCGATCCCCTGCGCGCCTTCCAGCAACTTGATCACGACGGGCGCGCCGCCCACAGCGTCGATCGATTGTTGAAGGCTGGTGCGATCGCGCGCGAAGGCCGTCGGCGGAATGCCCACCTCGTGTCGACTCAGGATCTGCGTCGAGCGCAACTTGTCGCGCGCGCAGCTAATCGCATACGACGAGTTGAGCGAGAACACGCCCATCTGCTCGAACTGCCGTACGACGGCCGTCCCGAACGCGCTGATCGACGCGCCGATGCGCGGAATCACGGCATCGTAACGGGAGAGCTTGCGGTTGCGAAAGAACAGCGCCGGGCGCCCTGACTCGACGAGCAAACTGAAGCGCAGCGTGTGCAGCACTTTCACGTGGTGTCCGCGCTTGGCGCAGGCTTCGCGCAGACGCCGCGTGCTGTACGCCTGCGAGTTGCACGATAGGATCGCGATTCGCAACGTCATGAGCCAAGCCGTTCTCGACTGCGCTTGCTGTGCGGCGGAACCGTCGTGGTGCGGGCCGACCCGGGCTTTGCTGCTGATTTCGTCGCGGTTTTGGGTGGCGCCGAGGGTCGCGAGCTCGGTTGACGCAACACGTACCGCCGACCCGGGTCGACCAAGAACGCATGCGCCAACGCGCGGCGTCCGATCAGCATGCGGAAGATCATTCGCCCGCGGTCGACCAAGCTGAGCTCGATTTCCCGTTCGACCGGGCCGATGCGGACCTTCACGGCGACGAAGATGCGTTCCTCGGTTTCGCCGCTCGAAGGTCTGACCTGCCCGCGCCGCGCGATCCGAGCTTCGACAGTGACTCGGCGATCGTGTTCACTGCGGCTGAGACGGACGTCAAAACGGACGCGCCCGCCGCCAAGCTCGCGGATGTTCTCGACGTGCAGCGCGCTGCTGCGCGCGCCGGTGTCGATTTTCGCGCGCAGCCTCAAGATTCGCCACGCGGGAATGTCGACGTATTCGGTCACGCCGATGACCAGCGGTGCGGCTGCGCTGCGTGTCACGCCCTGCGACGCTACTACAACTCCGGGGCTCGAGGAGCTGCCACGGACCACGCTGAGGGAGAGACGAAGAAGTCCCGCGAAAAGTCGACCAAAGCGCCTCACCCCAGATTTTCGTGCGCGTTTGGCGTCCGCAGGACTAGAAAACGTATCCGGCCCATGCCGGACGAATTTCCTACCCTCGAGGTCGCCTGCGCGCTCGGTGTCTTGGCGCTGCTGATCCGAACACTGTTGGTCGCGACCGAAATTCAGAGCGGCCCGAAGTTGGTAGCAGAGCTCGTGCGTCTGCTCGGCGCCGGGGATCGCATGAGCGCGCTCGCCGCGTGCAACGCGCCAGCCGCGCCGGCCTTGGCACGCAGCGCACGCGATTTGATCGAGGTCGTCGGAGAGCCTCCGTACGGTCCGGAGTCGACGCTCGATCTGCAGTCCGAGCAACGAGAGCTCGAGCAGGATTTGGCACGCCGCGCCGAAAGCGGTCGAGCCCGCGACCTCATCGTCCTGACCGTGCTGATCGGTGCGATGGCCTTCGCGGCGTTGTCCAATCTGCTCGTGACACGCTGGTTCCACGCGCTCGCGGCGCTTGCCTCGTTGCTCGTGATCATCGGCTATGTGATGCGAAGTCGCTTGCGCCGCATCGAACGTGCAGAGTTGTCGCGGATCGGTGAAGCGCTCGCGAACATGCTCAAAGCCGAGCAGAGCGCGCCCAGCGCGCGTCGCAGCCTGCCCTCGATCGAGAGCGGCTGCACTGTTTGCGGCGAGAGCGTGTTTCTGCTCGCACGTGACGCCGCGCTCGGCAGCTCGTTGCCGGCGCTCGGGATCCACGAACTTCGGATCTGCAAAAATTGCGGATTCGTGAGTGGGCAAGCGGAAGACCGCGCGGCGTTGGCGAAGGGCGCGCTCGAAGAGCTGACCGTGCCCCTCTCGCCCGAAGATGAAGCGAGCTCCGACGACACCGAACACGACGGCTGAGCTCGAGACGGAGCCGAAAGGAGCCGGTCTTTTCTTGCATTCGCGCGATTTACGAGACACGTTCGCGGCTCAATGGACAGCTCCGGCACCCACGACGCCAATCGCGCCTATTACGACGCCTTTTCGGCCGGCTATGAAGATCATCGCGGCCAAAACGACCCGGGTGGCTATCACGAACTTTTGGACGAGCTGGAGTCCGAGTACGTGAAGCGCTACGGCGCGGGACGTGACGTACTCGAGGTGGGTTGTGGCACCGGGCTCGTCCTCTCGCGCATCGCGCGCTTTGCTCGTTCGGCCCACGGCGTCGATCTTTCGCCGGGCATGTTGGCGAAGGCCCAAGCGCGCGGTTTGAACGTGGTGCTCGGCTCCGCGACTGCCCTACCCTTCGAGGACAATCGCTTTGACGTCACCTGCTCCTTCAAAGTGCTGGCGCACGTTCCGGAGATCGAGCTGGCACTGAAAGAGATGGTGCGCGTGACGCGCCCGGGCGGCATGGTGCTCGCGGAGTTCTACAATCCGTGCAGCTTGCGCGCGCTAATCAAGCGATTCGGGCCCGCGGGGCGCATCGCCGCCTCTGCCAACGAGAGCCACGTGTACACGCGCTTCGATTCGCCGTTTGCCATCCGCAAGTTGCTGCCACCGGGCACCCACTTGGTCGGTGCGCGCGGCGTGCGCATCCTGACGCCCACGGCAAAAGCGATGAAGACCACTCTCGGGCGTCGCTTCTTTCGCGCCGCCGAGCGCGCCCTGTGTGACTCACCGCTCCGCCTTTTCGCCGGCTTCTACGTCGCCGCCATCGAAAAACGCAGCTAGCGCGCTGCTGGCACTTTCGCGTCTTCGCGGTTCATCTGAGGGAGCTTGCTGAGAGGCTCTGTCGTTCGACTCGAGTCGAACGTGCAACTCACGCCAGCGCGGCGCGTCGACAATAGCGCGTGCCGAGAGGTGCGCTGCTGGATTGAGATCGCCCCCCTCAACGACCGCGGGCCGAAGCGGTTTTGCCTAGAAGCGGCCGCTCACGCCGAACACGGCGCCGCCGTTGACGGGAGCGGCGTTGGGGACGACGCGCAGGCTCGAAGTTTCAGGCCGGAGCGAGGGCGGGAGATCGCGCTTTTGCACTTGGCGTCGCTCGGGCACGAACGAGATTTGCGCTTCGAGGATGCCGATCAGTGACACGCCCAACCAGGCGTACGACGAGTAGTCGAGCGCGGTCTTCCAGTTGTTGTTGCGGGTGGTGTTGCTGGGGTCGGGCTTGTCGAGTTGGCTCGTGGCGAGTACCAGGTGACTCTCCACGCCGAGCGCCGTGAGCGTGGTCGCAGCAAGCAAGATTTCACTGGTCAGGAACACGTAAGCGAGCGGCTTGTCTCCGTTTTGGAATTGGCCCACGCCGAAGGGCACGAGCGCAAGCCAGCGCGAGCGCGGGGTGATGACTGTCTGTTCCTGGGCCAAGTGCTCGAGAGCAGCAACGCGCGCACGTTCTCGCTTGGCGCGTGCTTCCTGCTGCGCGGCGAGCTCTTGTGCCTTCTTGACGCGCTCATCTTCGGCCTTGCGGATCACGTCGAACATCGCCTGGCGCACGCGGAGAAAGCGGTCGATCACCGGCGCAGGAAACAGCAGACTGTCTGGCGGCTTCATCTGCGGGTTCTGGCGGATGGCCGCGCGCAACGGCTCGTCCGCCATTTGGGGCTGACCGCTGCCGATCAGACAGGCCGCGTGGTAGATGCGCGCGCTCTCGATCACGTCCGGGTCTCGAAGTGGGTGCGCGCTGTCACCGCTCAACAGCCGATGCAGCGAATCAGCGCACTCCGCGTATTTGCCTGCCTCGTACAGATTGACGACGCGCGCGAGTTCGGCCGTGTCGTTCAAACGCGGCGCCTCCGAAACGACCGGTCCGCGCGGCGCGGTTTGCGCGTAGAGAGGCGTGGCGAAGAACGCCAATCCCAACGCTGCGAGGCTCGAACGGAAACGCGACAGACTCATCCGGGACCCCCCAAGCCGGGAGGTTATGGCCCGGGGACAGTGAAGAGTCGACCGGGGCTGAGCGTCAGGTCAAATTCTTTCGGGGGTAGGCCACTGGTTGGCGGGGATAAGAGCGTACAATGGGCATGCAGCAAGGCCGTCGCCATGCGGATTTTTTGCTGGCCGGGCACGTTGAACGAGCCGAGCTCCCCGCAGCTGGCCGTGGTCCCAGGCATGCCTTGGAACTCGATCACGGCCGGCTTGAACTCGATCGTCCCACGCACGGTCTGCACCTCACCTGGATTGGCCGGCTTGACGACATTGACGACCATGGTCTGCGGCGCCACGCAGCACTCTTCGTTCGGCGGAACAAACTGAAACGTGTGTGGGCCGACGGTGAGCTCGTGCGGAGGACCAAACCAAACGATCTCTTGGCCGTCGACCTTGACCGTCGCGTTCTTTGGACCGTCCACCAAAACGCGGACGGTGGCCAGCTCCGGTGTTGCCGCCGACGCGGACGGACGCGGCGGCACGTGACCCGGGCGGCGCACGACCTCGGACGGCGTGCGGCGAGGTTCGGCGCTCGCGGACGCCGCGGCGGTGGGGACCTTCGCGCTCGGCGTCGACTCGATGGCAACCGCGCTCGGTCGCGGTTCCGCGGGAGCGCTCGAGGTCGCGGCTGCGGGCCGCGCGCGCATCCACGCGACGCCACCGCTGGTGATGCCGGCCGCGGCGCCGAGCGCCAACAACACCACCGCGCCGCGGCGTAGCGCGCGGCGTACGCTTGCACCGCGCGCTATCTGCGCGACCTGACGGAGCAACTCCGAATCGTCCGGGCGAAACGCGAGGGCGCGATTGAACAACGCTGCGGCGCCCACGAAATCCTTGGTAGCCCGCGCGGCGTGGGCGTTTTTGCACAGCTCACCCAGCAAGCGCGGCTCGTAGTCGCGTTGGTAGGCTGCGCTATCACGCAAGAATGCCCAAATCTCGCGGCGCAGATCGCTGAACCCGAGCTGAGCGAGCTCCGCTTTCAATTCGTCGCCCACGGCGCGAGCGCTTTGATAGCGATCTGCAGCATCACGCGCCAATGCGCGGCCGACGATCCGCGACAGGCCCGCGCCAACCGTTGGTAACGCGCGATCGGCAGGAGTGAAGCTGCCGTCGAGCACGCGCCGCAAGACCTGCGCTGGGTTCTTGCCGTCGAAGGGCAACTTGCCCACGAGGGACTCGTACAAAAGCACGCCGAGACCAAACACGTCTGCGCTGGCGCTCACGTCCCCGCCTTCGATCTGCTCCGGCGCCATGTGCGCGGGCGACCCCAACACCTGACCCGTCGAGGTAACGCCCTGCACATCGAGCAGCTTCGCGATGCCGAAGTCGGTGATCTTGATGCGCGGTGCCCGCGGTGCCTCCACCTCCGACTCGCCCTCGGTCGGCATTTCGACGAGCACGTTTTCCGGCTTCATGTCGCGGTGAATCACGCCCAAGCCGTGGGCGTGCTCCAACGCCAAAGCGACTTCGACCGCGATCGCCGCGGCAACTTCGGCTGGCAGATGGCCGTGCTGCGCGATCAGTTGGCGCAGCGTGGTGCCGCGGACCAACTCCTGAACCAGATAACGCTCCGATTCATTGGCGTCGGAGACGTCATACACCTCGACGATGTTCGGGTGTTTGACCTTGGCGACTGCGCGCGCCTCGCTCACGAAGCGCGCGGCGACTTCGGAATTTTCACGTAAGTGATGATGGATGACCTTGACCGCCACCTCGCGACCGAGGCGTCGATCGCGGGCGCGATACACGGTGGCCATGCCACCGTGGCCAATTTCCGCGATGAGCTCGTATTTTTCGAGCTCGGGGCTGCGTCCGGAGAGAGCAGTTAACAGGGCACCCTCCGGCGCGCCTCACGCTTCACGGCAGCTGCTCCACTCGCACCGCGTTGGTCGCGCCGCGCACACCGACGCGCGCGCCGTACACCATCACGTAGCGCTCGCCTGACTTGACCAAGCCGTTGTCGGCTAGGATCTGACTCGTGCTCTGGACCTGCTCTTCGAGGTTCGGCGCGGCGGCCACGAGCGTGCGCGGGGACACACCCCAATACAATGCCAAACGCCGCAGTGTGCGGTCATCCGTGGAGAACGCCAAGATCGGGGCGCTGGGGCGAGCCTTGGACACGAGCCGCGCGGTCAGGCCGGTCTCGGTCAAAGTCACGATCAGCTTGGCCCCCACCTCGCGCGCGATGGAGCACGCGGCATGCGCGATCGCGTCGGGCGTGGTGTGGTCAGGCTCGGACGCAGAGGGTGCGAAAAAACGGCTGCCTTCAGCTTGGCGAATGATGCGATCCATCATGCGCACCGCTTGCAGTGGGAACTTGCCGCTCGCGCTCTCGGCCGAGAGCATCACCGCATCGGCATTGCCGAACACCGCATGCGCGACGTCACTCGCCTCAGCGCGCGTCGGGCGGGGCGAGTCGACCATCGACTGCAGCATTTCCGTCGCGACGATCACCGGCTTGCGGTGGATGCGGCAGGTCCCGATGATCTGCTTTTGGATCACGGGCACGGTCTCGGGCGGCAGCTCCACGCCGAGATCACCGCGGGCAACCATGGCAGCGTCCGCGGCGCGCACGATCGAATCCAACCGCTCGACCGCCGAGGGCGTCTCGATCTTGGCGATGATCGGCGTCGGCCGCCCCTTGCGCTCGCAGATTTCGCGCAGCTCCTGGATCTCTTCGGCGCGGCGCACGAAAGACAGCGCGATGTAATCGACCCCGAGCTCGAGCCCGAAATCCAGGTCTTTTTTGTCCTTTTCGGTCAGGGCTGCCAGGCGCAGACCGGACGACGGCAGATTCACCCCCATGCGCGGGCGCATCGGACCGCCGTGCTCGACTCGACACTCCACGCGGTCACCGCGAATCGAGAGCACGCGCAGCTCGACCTGGCCATCCGAAAGCAGGATGCGATCGTCGACTCGAACGTCGTCCTTGAGCGACGGGTAGTCGATTGAAATGGTGTGATCGTCACCCGTGTCTCCCGAGATCAAGTCGACCGTCTCACCGTTATTGAGCACGGCGGGGCCAGTCTTGCCGGTGCGAATTTTTGGCCCGCACAGGTCTTGCAGCAACGCCACGGGCTTACCGAGCGCGAGGCTCTCCGCCCGGACCATCTCGACCATGTGGGCGTGATCGGCGTGCGACCCGTGGGAGAAATTGAGCCGCGCCACGTCCATGCCGGCCTCGATCAAACCGCGAATCGCCTCACGACTGTTGACGGCGGGTCCGAGGGTACAAACGATTTTTGCGCGGCGAGCAATCATTGATCTATGGGTCCGTCTGCTTGGCGTGGGCTCTGGTTGCGGCCGCTGCCTTTTTGTGGAGCCGCGAGCATGCCACAAGCCGCCGCCGCACGGGTAGCCGACTCGCGCCGGAAATCGCAGCTTTGTTCAAGGAGTCCGTATGCAGTCGCGACGGGTCGGGACCGCACACGGCGCCTAAATGCCGACGATGTTCGCGGTGGACACGACTGCAGGGGGCACGTTGCAGCACGACTTACGCGTTTGCGTCGGGGAGTGGCCCTGGTAAGGAGCTCGAGATGTACGGATTTCGACGCAATGCGCAAGGCCAGGCGTGCCTCGGCGAGTCGCCCCTCTCGGAACTTCTCGGCCAATCGGGTCTCGAAACGCCTGTCTATTTCTATGACCTCGAGGCGATTGCCCAAGAAGCGCGCTCGCTCATCGCTGGTTATGGCGACGCGCGCCACGTCATCGCTTATGCCGTGAAGGCGAATTCCGCAGGCTCGGTGGTCCGAACGTTGGCTGCAGAGGGCACCGGCGCGGACGTGGTCTCGGGAGCCGAACTCGAAGTCGCCATCGCCTGCGGTATTCCCGCGGAGAAGATCGTGATGAGCGGTGTGGCCAAAAAGGACAGCGAGCTCGATCTCGCAATATCAACGCGCGTCCTCGCCATTCAGGCCGAGAGCGTGGAAGAGATCCAACGAATTGCGGCGCGCGCTCGTGCCCTCGGACGTCAGGCCCGCATCGCGTTTCGCCTCAACCCAGGGGTGGAGATCGAATCGCACGCGCACATTTCTACGGGTCATGACAAAGCCAAGTTCGGCATCGTGCGCGCCGACATCGGTCGCGCCTTC
>Ga0164241_10006413_pt1 | contig 10744 bp, 15 predicted proteins | sample OricomyardsoilBY_FD_108780 | JGI IMG/M metagenome (GOLD analysis project Ga0164241, IMG submission 108780) | Backyard soil microbial communities from Emeryville, California, USA - Original compost - Back yard soil (BY) | ecosystem: Environmental > Terrestrial > Soil > Unclassified | place: USA... | reverse complement strand
TCACCGGATTCGACGGCCAATACCTCATCGTCAAGCTCGACGGCGAGGGAAAGGTGCGCCGTCGTGATCGGTTTCACCCAACGTGGGAGATCGAGTATCTGTGATACGCGGCCCGCCGACCCCAAAGCTGATCGTCCCCGGACCCAAATCCATTCAATCCCAAGGGGGAAGCATGAAGAAGACCATTGCAATGCTCGGACTGTTGGCGGCGGCTGGGCTGGGCACGGTGGCGTGTTCCGGTTCGGCCAGCGCGGATGAGGGGCAGACCGTCGTGATCAACCAGTCCAGCGCGAGCACGTCGGCCAGCACGGACTGTATCCCGGTGAGCGTCGCGGCGCGGTTCCCGTGGCTGGCAGGAGCGGCACCCGTCTGCCCCTGACCCCCATCATGGTGCCCCGTTCTTGTCGGGGGCGGGGCACCAACCGTAGGGCTGTGAGGAGTTCAACGATGAAGAGCGTACTCGGGTGGTGGCGTGCACGGCGTGCGCGTGCCCGCAGGATCAACGACGAACTTGCGGTGCGGGACGGACGGAGTCGCCTGGACGAGGCGGACTTCACCCGGAAGAAACTGGACCGGTTGTGGGAGCAGGTCCGCGACGACGACGGGGATGGTCGGTGATGCCGCCGACGCTGCCGTACCTGCGGATGATTGTGGGGATGTGGCGGGCCACCCTGATCGATGTGCGTGACCTGCTGGATAAGGAGCCGGATGATCTGGCGCGGACCCGTGTCACCGCGCAGATCGAGGTGCTCGACGGGGTTCTCGCGATGATCGACGGGCCGGTCGACAGGTGAAGCATCAGATGGCGGTGAAGTATTGGAAGCAGACGGGCACCTATCAGGCCCGGTGCTCCTGCAAGTGGGCTGCTGAGTGGCCGCACACCAACCGGTCCGCTGCGCTCGCTGATGGTGTCGCGCACGTGCGGGCGGAACTGCTCCGGGCCAGCGACGAACACTGGATACCCGGTGTGTGACCGCGCTGATCTGATCAGCAAGATCAGGGACATGCGGTTGCGTGCGTTGGCTGCGTCGATCAGCCACGCGGCCGATGATGACAGCGACATGGTCCTCATCTGCGAGGGCCGGTTGATCGCGTTGACGGATGTGCTGGAACTACTGGAGTCGGAATAGCAAAAGACCCCCGCCCATCTCTGGGCGGGGGTATCTGCTGTGGCTGCTGCTCGCTCCGTCAGGGGTCGGACCTCGCGCTGTGGCCCAGTGCGAGGCCCGACCCCCAACATGTGCAACCCTGGTGACGGTGGGGCCGTGGCCGTCCCCTGGGCTGCTACCCGGGTCCGGCATAGGCCCGGGCGTACCGGGGGGTTCTACATCAGATCACGTTCCAGTAAGTGCCGTCATTGATCAACTGCAATGCCGCACCCGCCACAACGTTGACGCTCGCCACTAGCGCGGCATCGAAGATGACACTAGTGCCGTTGCTGGTGTTGATTGTCAATGTCGCGGTTCCACGATTCTTGAACGTCAAAACCGCGCCACGGCAGGCAGTGACTGACGGCAGGGTCCACGCACCCGCCGACGTGCCATTGAAAACGTACACATCGCGCTGCCCGAGGTTGAACCCGCTCAGCGATGGCGCGGTGAGAGAGCTGACGGTTATGTTGACCCGCCGAGCCTGCCGTGCTCCGCAAGGAACCGCAGAGTTATCGCTCGCCGTCAGTGAGACTTCCTCACCGGACGCATTGATGTTCCGCCCATAAACGAGGCGGTTATGGTACGCGCCGGAAAGCCAATAGGTTCCGATGCGCTCTGCGATGTTGTCGGTGATCGTCGCTACTATCGCACTGTCGTTCGTGTTCAACGCAATCTGCGCGTTCGTCGTTCCCGCCGGGTCCGACACCCGATTACGGGTGATCGTCACCTGGGAACTGTACGTGCTGCCGGGGTCCTGCACTGTGATGGCAGCACCGCTTGACGATTCCTGCACTTCCCCTGATTGCAGGACGATGTCATTCCCTTGGAGTGACAGGTTGGTCACGGACTGGATGTAGATCACGGGCCGGTTAATGTTCACCGAGAACCGCGCCCGGTTCCGGTTCACTTGCATGTCGGTGGTGGCGCCCAACGTCGAGTTATAGGAGACGTAGTAGGCGTTTTTCAGGTCGTTGTCCGAGAATTCGATACCGGTCGACACTGACGACCCGTCGAGTTGCATCAGGGTGCCGTTCAAGCTGTGGAAAGTATTGTTCAGCACTCGAATGTCGACCGGGTCGTCGCGGAGCAGCATCCCTAGGTTCGACGTGTTGACCCAGGTCACGCCACTGGTCGCCCCGGAACCGGCTAGCGTCCGCGTGAAGGTGATCTTGTTGCCCTGGAAAAGAATCCGCTTGCTCTCGAAGATGGCGGCCAGCGCGCCGCCGCTCACGTCGCTTATCGTGTTCCCGATCGCTGTGCTGTCGGCACAGTATTCGAAATCGACGCCGACGTCGTGCCCGTTCTCGACGATGTTCTCCGACAGTGAGATCCACCGGCTCCGGGTGGCCCATATGCACCCGATGAGCGCCGGGTCGTCAACCGTAACGATGTTGCGTCGCACGCTGACCCGCTGGATGGTGTAGTCCGAACTCCACGCGGGTTGAGTCGAGTCCGCTTCGCCACCATTGAGGCAAATACCGAACCAGGTGTTACGGATCAGGTTGTCATGTATCCATCCGTCCCCGTGCACCTCCCCTGTGTAGGAGCGTGCGAGGATGCCGTACGCACCGGAATCGCGCATCTCGCTGACCGTGCATCCGGTGACCGTGTAGCGGTCGCAGCGGTCCAGGATGATGCCACGGAATCCTTCGGTCACGTTGACCTGGTCTATGACGATGTCCGTGCATGTGTTCACGTAGACGCCGTTGCCGGTGCTCAGGGTGTTGATCACATCGAAGTTGATCAGTCGCACCGCTGACAGGTTCTCAACTTTGACCTGGGAACTGACGGACACCGTGCCCCTGGATATCTCACCGCCCGTGATGTACCCGGATGTTGAGATGAGTTGACCGGTGATCACCAGTGCCGCGCCGTTTAGGTTGAGCCGGGACCCGAAGGTGACCGTCGAGTTGGCCTTGTAAGTTTTCCCACGGGTGAGGCGCACTTCCATGCCGGCGGCCACCGCAGCCGCGGAGCAGGCTGTGAGCGCGGCGGCGTCGTCGGTCACTCCGTCCCCGATCGCGTTGTACGACTCCGGTGAAATGAAGAACTCCACACTTGCTGGCCCTGTAACACTGGGGGCATCACCGGTCACTATTGGGTCGGGCGCCACTGTCACCCATGACAGTCCCTGCGCCGGGAACGTCTGTACCTTTCCGTCAGGCCAGGTGACCTCCCACTTGAACCCGATTTGCCGGGCGATGTCGGTGTCGCCGGCCTGCCATTGCATTGTTGCCACGCCGCTGCTGTTGCCTGTGATTACCCGGTTGATCAGCAACGCGTCGGACTGGTAACCCTTGACGCGGATCTCCGTCGCGCTGGTGAGGTTCGTTGGCCCGTCGAGCCCGGACAGGTCCGCGATGAGGTCGGGCGCGGTGTCTCCCTGGTTGATCTTCATGGGCGCACACTCGCTTCCGAGTTGTTGTTGCGGACAGAGACGTTGCCTTAGTTCGATCTGATGACAGCCTTGGGGACGCGGACGACTGGGATGGCGAGGAAGCTTGCCGTGTCCCACGACATTGCGACAGTGTCGGTGACCCTGCCGAGAACACCCCAGGTTGTGCCTGTCGAGTCGGTGACGCTGATCAGCACACCCCACGTTGTGGCGGTCGAGTCCGTGGTTGTCGTGCGGACATCCCACGAGACAGCAGCCGTGTCGGTGACCGTCCCGCGAACGTCCCATGTGGTGCTGGCGGTGTCGACTACTGCCGCCCGGACCGACCAGGTGGTTGCGGACGAGTCGGTGACGGTTGTCAGTGACCCGGCGACGTCCCACGACGTTGCTGTGCTGTCGGTGACGGTTGCGCGAACGTCCCAGGTTGTGGCGCTGGAATCGGTGATAGATGCCCGGACCGACCACGTCGTTGCGCTGCTGTCCGTGACCGACGAGAGCACGCCCCACGTCGTGGTTGTGCTGTCGGTGACCGTCGCCCGGACATCCCACGTGGTCGCTGCGCTGTCGGTCACTGCGGCGTAAACGTTCCACGTCGTGGCCGTCGAGTCCGTGACTGTGGTGATGCTGCTCGCCACGTCCCACGACGTCGCCGTGGAATCGGTGACCGAGGCGAGCACATTCCAGGTGGTCGCCGACGAGTCCGTAACCGAGGTGAGGACACCCCACGTGGTCGCGGAACTGTCAACGACGGTGGCCCGGACATCCCATGTGGTTGGGGCGGTGTCGGTGACCGTCGCTGCTACGTTCCACGTCGTTGCGCTCGTGTCGACCACCGACGCGCGAACATCCCACGTCGTGGCGGACGCGTCGACCACGCTGGCCCGGACATCCCACGTGGTCGCCGCTGAATCGGTGACGGTCGCGGCGACGTTCCAAGTGGTCGCGCTGCTGTCGACCACCGTGGCCGCCACGTTCCACGTCGTCGCCGACGAATCCACGACAGCCTGCCGAACATCCCACGTCGTATCCGACGTAGCGCCGACCGTCGTCGTACCGGCCGCGACACCAGGTACCCACCCGTGGCGAATGAGCGCCCTGCGTGGCCTGCCCCGCCGTGGGTACGGCATGGGTCAGCCGGATTCGCGGACGTACAGGGTGCCGCTGATCGTGAGGCTGTCGGCCGGCGCTGCGATCAGGCGGACCACCAAGGTGGTATCGCCCTGGGATGCCGACCACTCCGACCCCTCGGGCAGGAACATCCCGTAACCGGCCTGCATGTTGATCACGTCGGCGTGCAGGTCGATAGCAGTCCCTGCTGACGCGGCTGTGGTGTTGCAGGTTTCAGCGGTGAACCCGGCCGCAGTGTCCGACCGATTCAGCGGGCGCGGCGTAGGAGTGCCGCCGCCGGAACCGCTGGTGGTGTGTCCACGGATGACGCGGAATCCGATCTGCTCGGCCTGCGCGTCACCGAAGTCGGACGACTGCGCGACGAAAATCCCGTAGACCTCAATGGGTTTGTCGTCCGCCGGGGTCAGCTCGAACAGATCGACTGCTGCCGTAACAGCAGTCGCCGAGAAGCTGACCGTGTACGGGCGCCCGCTCATGCCGCCGTGTCCCGGTAGGAATCGGTCATTGTGCTGATGCCCCTTCGCTTCGAGCAGGGCATCAGCCCTGCTTACGTGATCCGCTTCGCTATTCGGCGCACCGTGTCGACGCTGACGCCGTACTCGTCCGCCAGTGCTTGAGCCACTGTCTACGCGGAGGTGTCACCTGATATCGCCAACGTGAACCCGTCCGCATCCAGCGCGGCCGAGTTCGCAGCGGTCCTGCGCACCCACACCGCCTTGCACGAACCGGCCGCGATACTTCCTAACGACAACCCAGCGCCCGCCGTGGTCGGCGACGAGAACGCGCTGACACCAGACGGTGCGGTCGTCTCGTTGGCGATCTCAGCAGCCTGCGCCGACGCAGAACCGACCGCGCTGGACGCGATGTTGTCGGTAGCGATGGCAACGTTCGCCCCACCCGACACCTCAGCCGACATGTAGACGACAGCGTTCTGATAGGTGAGGGAGCCGTGGTTGTTGTGGATGAACACGCAACGGTAGTCGACCGTGCTGGCCGCGTTCTCCGCACCGGAGATGTTGTCGAACAACCCGTTGAGGCTGGTCGTCAACGCAGTCGTCGAGATGTACTTGCCGAGCGACTGATTCGGATCGCCCTGAGCGGTCGAGTTACCGGCGCTGCCAGTCTTCACCGACAGCTTGAACAACAGATCGGATGCCGTGATGGCCACTATCGTCTGCCTCTCATGATCAGGCCGCGTGATGGGTTGCGGCGGAACGGGAACGAGAAGTTGCTGCCGGTGACCGCCACTTTCCACGCGGAGATGATGGACATCATTTGATCTGTGGCGCCGCCTGCTGTGAACGCGATGGTGCCGGTGACCGAAGATCCACCGTCCAGGGTTCGCGTTGCCACAGTGGTTCCCGGGCGGTACCCGGCCGTGTTGTACCGCTCGGAAAGCTTCGTGTAGGAGCCGCCCCACGTGTACGGCCCTTGCGTGCCATTGCCGGTGGTGCCAACGGAACCGACTACGCACCAACGGGAACCGGCCGTGGGAGTCACGGACGCGATGTTCTGCGGGCTGGTCAATGAGGTGACGGCTGTCGCGTTCTTGGCGGTCACGCCCAGCGGGGATGCGTCCATGTTGTCCAGCGCGATCAGCGTGTACGCGGACCGGGTCGCGCTGCCAATGGTGTATTGGACCGACGTCTCAGAGCCGACGCTGATCTTGTACCAGACGTAATGGCCGAGGTTCCCTTCCTGCCCGTCGAGGAACGTCCACGACGTTGACTCCGGCCGCCCCGAACCGGATGTCGTGCGGTAGTCGTCCGACGCGACGGACAGGATCAGGACCACGCCCGCTGCCTGTGCGGTGAAGCTGACGGTAGTGGTGGCTGTTGACGAGATGTTCCCGGTCAGTTCAACCGGTGTCGGATCAGCCACCACTCACCACCGATCAGAGAATGCCACGGAGCTTGCTGGCCCAGAAGAAGAAGTTCGACGCCGGTGTCTGCGCACGCTGCCCGTAGGCGGTGAGCCGCAGGTTGTCCAGGTCCACGAACGCCGACTTCAGGCTGGCCACTTCACCGCTCACGAAGCCGAGCGCTGTGAGGTCACCGTCCGGTGTCGCAGCAAGGTACGTCTGGAGCCGCTGCACATCCTCGAACCATGACTCACCGGCGACGACAATCGCGCCTGCTCTCTGGTTCAGTGCATCCTTGGTGACCTGGAATCCTGCGGCCATGCTTCCCCCTTATTCCTCGACGCGGTTGATGACCACGCCGTCCTCGAAAACGTTGCCACTCCAAACGTTACCGTTCGGATGCCCCACACCGTTCAAGCTGTTCGTCGGCCCGTACACACCACACTTGCCGGTGGAACCACGCGCGAACACGTTGTCGGTCACCGTAATGTTCGCGGTGTCCGGGAACGGCTTGTTCGGGTAGTAACCCGGGTTCAGGCAGTACGCGGACTGCCGGTCAATGTCCGACGGGTTCGCATCCCTCGGTGTGGAGGTGATGAAGTTCCGGTTCAGGGTGATGTCATGGTTCGCGGCGAAGTCACCGAAGAACCCGATAGCCGATGAGCAGCCCGCTTCGCCTGTCGTGTTGGGTTCCACACCGGACCAGTCACCGCACGACGCCCAGTTGTGTTGCACATTGAAGTTGCTGGTGCCGTTCCCGCCGATCGCGTCGTAGTGGTACTGCCACGCGAGGCGCATCCCCCACACGTAGTTGTCGCGGGCGATGCAGTTGTCGTCGCACTTGATGGTCGCCAGAGAACCATGCGAGTTGACCCGTTCGGCCACGTAGTTGCTGCGGCCAACGTTCTCCCACCAGGACATACCGTCGGGAACAACTTCGGTGTCCTGGACCAGGACCGGGCCGTAGTCGCGGGATTCAGCGAAGATGACACCGTGCACCAGGCTGTTCCTGATAGTCACACAGGGTGTGCCGGTGAGGCTCTTGTCCGGCAGCCCGGCCTCGATGAGGAGGTCCTGTGCGAGTTCCTTGGAGTCGATGACGACACCGCAGGACTTGATCGTGTATGGCCCGGTGTACGGGGTGAGCGTGACGGGGGCGCGGGTGTCACCGGGCAGACCGTGGGGGTAGCCGGTGTTCTGCGGTCCGGGCCAGCAGCCGCCCCACGGGTCAGGTCCGCCGGGTGTGTTCGCGGCACCGACGCAGCCGGCGGGGGTTGGCGTGGTGGTCGTGGTGGGCGCCGTGGTCGTCGGTTCCGTCGTGGTCGGCGGAGTGGTGACCGGCGGGGTCGTCGGATCACTCGTGGTGGGCTCGGCTGTGGTAGTCGGTGACGGTGACACGCTCGTCGTCGGAGTGACCGGGGTCGGGTTGAACACGACGTCCACCCAGTAGTTCTCGTTCTGATAAACGCTTGTCGGCACACCGCTACCGAAGGTGTAAACACCCTTCACTGCGGTCAAATCACTCGACACCTTCGGCCAGGAATACTGCGACTGCACGCTATACCGACCCGTGGTGGCGGTGTAGTAGACCGTGTACGTCTTCCCCGTAACCACACTGACGGGCGCCGGGAGATCCACCTCCTGCCAACCAGCACCAGCAGCGGGCAATGTGACAGTCGCCAACACAGTCGAGCCCCGAGTGAGCTTACCCGTCAGCGCACCGGAAACGTTCGGGGACCGGTGCACACGGATCGCGTCCACAGTGCCAGCGGTCGCAACCTTGAACTGAGTACCCACACTGGTCTTGCTGCTGTCCGGGTCCACGTTGATCCCGGACGTGCCGGTCCCGAAGATCGTTTGCCCGGTCGCAGCCTGCGACACACCACCAACGGTGGCGCACCCAACGATGACCAGGACAGCGGCGAGGACCGCAGCGAGTCTGCCCTTGTGCATCAGGCTTCGGGAGTCTCTGCGTCGAGCGCCTCAGCGCGGTCGGCGAGAGGTGCGAGCGCGGCGTCGAAATCGGCCTGAGCCTGCGCGACAGCGGCAGCAACGGCGGCGTCCTTGTCCGCGACAGCAGCATCAACAGCGGCCTGCAACGCAGCAGCGGCGTCCTTGAGCCGCTGGATGTCGCCGGTGATGCCGTCCAGTGCAGCGGAGATGCGGTCAGCGTTTGCCATGATCAGTTCCTCCAAATTGGTGGTGAGTTGCCGCAGGACGCGGCGCGTTTTCTTGTGGTCCAGGTGATCCCGGTATCCCATCAGGGACTCCACGTGGTCAGTGAGGGCGTCGCTGCCCGACTCGTTTTCGAGCCTTCGGGGAAAGTCGTTCCGGGCGCGAAGCAGTCGTAGACGGCGCCACCCTGATACACCCACAGGCTGCCGTCAGACGCTTGCCACAATGACCCAACATCCGGGTCTGGTAGTTCCTTCAACAGCACCATCGCCGCTGACGCCAACCCGTTCTCGGTGTCCGGCACCCACACATCCACGTCGGTGCCGTCCAACGGACCACCAGTCACGTGCAGGTTCACCGTGTACGCGTCCGTGACCGGGGTGATACCACCGGTGTTCACGACACCGCTGATGGTCCGTCCGATCTGAAGGGTGTCACCATCAGCCATCGACGCGGGGGCGAAGTGCACCATCTCCGACACCGCAACCTCCACATCAATCAGGTAACTGGTCCCCAACAAACCGCCGAACGCGTACGGGTTGAGCGGCCCGGAGTCGTACAGGAAAGTGCCGCCCTCAACGGTGAGCAGCTTGTTCGACTCCGGTAGAGCTTGGAACCCTGCGCCGTAGCTTTGCGTCCCGGATGGCAGCGCAACTGCCGCGCCGAACCTACGATCAGCGGGGACGAACAGATGCGGGCTGAGTTCCGTGGTGACCCACCCGACGGACGCGGGGATCGTCAACGACCCCGTGACGGTGGAGTCCGGTTCACCTTCCCGCCACACGTAGAACGGCAGCGACCCGGCTGTGTTCGCGGCCATCGTCGCAGTGGCAACGTAGTACCGAATGTGGGTGACCACGCAGGGTGTCGCTGCGCTGAATGCGTGCCCGAGTTGCAGCGGCCCGGTGTCCGACTCATCGATCGCGTCAACCTGTGGTGCGCCGGACCCGAAGACGTTCGTCATTCCGCCACCAACCCACCTGTGATCGACACCCGCGTCAGCACCGTGCCCACCGGGTACACCGAGCTGCCCACGAAACACCGGTATGTTTTCGACGCCTGAAACACCCAACGAGCACCGTCCGGGCTGCGGAACCGGCTGCCCACCGCAGGGTGCGCGGTCACCACATACTCGGTGCGGGTGTACCGCAGTGCCCGGACCAACGGTGGCCAGTCCACATCAGCCTCAGCCGTATCATCAGCGTTCGTGAACGTGTAGGTGGTGCCGCCCTCACCGTTCGCGGCCTGCGTGATGTCGTCAACCACGAACTGCGCGGACGCCGCCCACACAACCACATCACCAACGACCACCTCACTGCCAGTGGTTATGGGCACCCAATCCCAGTCAGGGTCCTCAATGATCGGCGCGGTCAATCCTCCACCAACCCATCAATCTCAGACCTGTGCGCCAACCCCTCACCATGAACCGCGCCGGCCTGCCAGCAGCGGTACCGCCCATGAGGTTGCGCCGGATACACCCACCGTGAGCCGTCCGCCGCGGTGAACAATGTGCCCCGCGCGGGTTTCGCCTGGCGCCGGAACATCCAAATACGTTGCCAATCCGCCAACCCGGACTGATCATCCAAGTACACGATCGACGACAGGCCGCCGTCGATCGCGAACAACCACACGCCGGGGTCAGGGTTCAGTTTGAACGTGACCTCACCCTGCGTTTCAGTCTGAAACAACACATCCTGACCAACCTGGATGTTCGGCGGATCAACCGGGGTGAAATCATGGTCAGCGTCGGACGGGACAATCAAACCCGGGAACCGTTCGGCACGATCCAGGTAGCGAACCCGGCGATGAGTCCGAGGATCAACGCCGCGATGCTCTCACGCCAACCGATCGGGGTGCTCGTGGCGAGCAGCGCACCGAGAGGCCCGAGGAACGCGACGATGAACGCAGCGATGGCCTTGCGGGATTCGCTGATCATGGGAGTTTCCCTTCGGAGATGATGCGGTCGATGGCGGATAGCCGGTTGACGTAGTTCTGTGTTTCGGGTGAGTCCAGCCAGCCAAACCCAGGGGAGAG
>Ga0164241_10006412_pt1 | contig 10745 bp, 7 predicted proteins | sample OricomyardsoilBY_FD_108780 | JGI IMG/M metagenome (GOLD analysis project Ga0164241, IMG submission 108780) | Backyard soil microbial communities from Emeryville, California, USA - Original compost - Back yard soil (BY) | ecosystem: Environmental > Terrestrial > Soil > Unclassified | place: USA... | reverse complement strand
CCGCGCACGGCGAGTGCCGTCGATGCTTCGAGACGAGCGGACCCATTCGGACGGCTCGAATCCTACCTCCTCCGCCGCACACCGTTGCACCTAGCCGCCCCACAGTTGCCCGGGTGCGCGCAGCCCTCGGCTGCGCGGCCTTACGTTCGCGCGGCGCACGGCGAGTGCCGTCAATGCTTCGTGACGAGCGGACCCATTCCGACGGCTCGAATCCTACCTCCTCCGCCGGTTCGCGCTGATCGCTCGGCACCTTCGCAGCGGGTGGATCCACCCCGCGCCCGACGGCGGTAGGGACGACGATCACGCGACGCGGCGCGCGGCGTGCCTCGGCCCGGATCCGCCGCGACGGCCCCGCTCCACCGTCACGAGCTCGTCCGGGCAGGGTTCGACGGAACCGACGAATTCGTAGACTTCCCGGAGCTCGTCCATGCCGGCCACGTCGGAGTCGAGGGCAAACAAGGCGTGATCGGTGCAGAGCAAGACGTCGCGCGGCCCCACGGCCACACCGATGAGCTTGTGACCACCGGGCGAAACGGCCCCGAGGGCCTCGCAGAGCTCACATCGCTGGCGCATGCTCGGGACATTCGCCGTCCACGGGCAAACGGCCAAGTTTTGGGAGCTGGGAGCACGTTCAGGGTCGTGGGGTAACGTCGCGAGGCCTGGTGGCCAGCCGCCGGAGGTCGTGTTACGCCTCGCCCCCTCATGTACCTCGCGACGCGTAACACCCCCCGCAAGACGAACCGCAAGCGCTCGGTCCGCAACAAGGCGAAGGCCTTCGCGAAGAACCGCGGGCGCCGCAACGGTCTCAAGAAGTAGTCCCGTGCGGGGGAGCCTCGGGCGGTGGGGGCGCCTCGTGGCGGCGGGTTTCCTCGCGCTCGGGTGCGCCGAGGACGCGGACACGGGGCGTCTCGTCGTCACGAAGCCCGACGACGAGACGACCGAGCTCCGTGCGGAGTGGCCTTACACGAGCTTCAAGGTCGACGTGACGCTGTCGATCACGACGCGTGTCTCTCCCGAGGGCTGCGTCACGACCGGCTCGCTCACGGTGGATGAAGCGTTGAGCGCGGTCACCCACTACGCGTTAGCGCCCACGGACTGCAGCGAGCTCGAGCTCACGCCGGGCGGTGACATCGTGATGCACGCCGAGCCCACCGGTCACGACTGGGTCTCCGAGTCGCTCTCGGTCGACACGGACAAGGAAGTCATCTCGCTGGGCCCTGCGGCGGGCACGAACCTCGACGGCGAGCCACAAACGTACACGTTCACGTTGTCGTCGCCGCCGTGTCCCGATCAGCCGGCGTGCCATTGCGGAGTTTTGCGGCGCAGCGCGGGCGGGATGAACCTGGACTTGCCGCTGGGCAAGCGCTGTTAGGACGGGGCAGAGCGCGGAACGCGGCCCGCGCCCGCGCTTCAGAAATCCTCGTCCTTGCCGTAGCCCAGCGCTCGAATCGCCGTTTCGTGGTCGAACCCCGTGCGCGCGAGGGCGGCGAGATCGCGGCGCCGATTCGGCTGCCGCTCCGCTTCGGGACGATACTGGCCGAGTCGCCGGCGCTTCACGTAGGCGCGCGCGGCCTCGAGCTCGCTTTGCGGAGACGAGTGCACCGCGGCCTGCGCGACGCCGCTCGTCACGCCGCGACGCCGAAGCTTCTCGACGATGGCGCGCCGGGACCCGCCGCGCTCCTGGAGCCGCCCGGCCAGATTTCCGGCGAGGCGTTCGTCGTTGAGCAGGCCGGACGCCAGGTAACGAGCGACGAGCGTCTCGACGTGCTGTTCCAGCGCGGCGCGGTCGCCCTCGCGGCGGCGAATGAGCCCGCCGAGGTGGCGCTTGAATTTTTGGACCGAACAGTCGAAGCGGTTCAGGTACCGAAGGGCCGCGGCTTCGAGCGCTTCGGGCTCGAGGGGGCCGGTCGCTCGGCCCCGCTTGTTCATCCGCCGCGCCGAAGCTCGTTCAGGACCAGGCGGCTCACCGCCTTGAGCGTGTCGAAAACGCCCACGCCCGAGCGAGCATTCGCTTCGAAATCCGGCACGGTCATCGGGTTGATGAGCGCCCGAAGCTCTTCCACGGACACGACGTTCGGCAGGTCGCGCTTGTTGTACTGGATGACGTACGGAACCTTCTCGAGCGAGTAGCCCTGCTCGGCCAGGTTCGTGCGCAGGTTCTCGACGCTCTCCTGGTTGGCCTCGAGGCGCTCCATCTGCGAGTCCGCGACGAAGATCACGCCGTCGACGCCCTTCAAGATGAGCTTGCGGCTCGCGTCGTAAAAGACCTGCCCCGGCACCGTGTAGAGGTGGAAGCGCGTCTTGAAGCCGCGGATCTCGCCGAGCGAGAGCGGCAGGAAGTCGAAGAAGAGCGTCCGCTCCGTCTCGGTGGCAAGACTTATCATCTTGCCCTTCGCGTCCGGGTTCGTGCGCTCGTAAATGTACTGAAGATTCGTCGTCTTCCCGCAGAGACCAGGCCCGTAGTAGACGATCTTGCAGTTGATCTCCCGAGCCATGTAGTTGATGAAACTCATGGCTCAGCACCCGCAGCGTTGATGTCCCGACGTTCCATCATCAATCGTTGAATAGGTTGTCGATGTCCTCGTCGGTGATCTCGGCGAACGGCGAGTCCCCGCCCGGCTCCTGAACCTTGCTCAGGAGCGCCTCGAAGATGCGGTTCAGCTCGTCGCTGGCCTTGCGCACGCGCAGGCGAACCAAGCCGAGGCTCGACTTGGAGTCGAAGATGACGACCAGGATGACCCGGTTGCCGACGAGCTGGATGTGGATGTTCGCCTTTTCCCCTTCATGAAATTGGGTGGCGAACTCGTTCTCGCGCAGGAGCTTCGCGATGCCCCCGGTGGCCGCGATGTTGCCCGCGGTGAGCGAGGCGAGCGACGTGGTGTCGATGTTGTCGACCTCGCCGCTCGCCGCGATGAGCTGTCCGTTCTTGTCGACGATGAAGACGACTTTGGCGTTCGCTTCCCGAACCAGGCGGTCCACGACCGTCTGGATCTGGTTGAACTCCTCTTCGTACATCACCATCTGGGGATTGACCATCACGCCTCCAGCAGCCCGGCCGCTCTCGTGGCACTAGCCGTTAATTTCGGCTTGGGCATCGGTCCCGACGACCCGGGACTCGTCGCTCCGCATCTAGCGAAGCTTCGCACGTCGATTCATCGCAGCTCTACAGCGGAAGATCACTTCTATCCGAGCCCCTGCGAGTGGACAAGGGCGACAAGGTGCGAGAGCGCACCCCGAAGGTCCCCGGCCGCGCGTCCTGGCCACCCCGCCCCCCTCTCCGCCCTTTGCTCGTGACCCTCTTGGCGCTACGAGGACCAACCAGGAATCGGCCTTGAAGCAACGTTTGCCCCAGCTGCTCGCCGTCTTCGCGCTCACGACCGCGGCGCAAGCCCAAAGCCCCTCCTTTCACGCGGATCTCAACGCGCGAAAGGACGAGCTCGCCCAAGCTCGCGGCGCCGAGGCGTACTCCGCCCTCCGGCGCATCTGGTCGAGCTGGGATCGCGCCAGCCCCGCGCAGGTGGAAGAGGCGCTCGCCGGCGCGACGCGCGACGCCCACCTTTCTCCACCTGTGCGCGCTTACGCCGGCGCGCTCGGCGCGTTCGCCAGGTTTCGGCGGGGTGACATCAAGGCGGCGCAAGATCAGATCGCCGCGCTCGGCTACGTCGATCGCTTCCTCGTCATCGGCCCATTCGACAACGAAGGCAAGGCGGGCCTCGATACGGCCTTCGGTCCGGAGCTCGCTTTCGAGTCGCCGATCGTGCCGGGCCGCGCCGAGTCCGGCAAGGAGCGCCCCGTGCGCTGGCGCGCAGTGCCGCGCGAGTTCCCGCAAGGCTTCGTGAGCTTCGGCGCGCTGCTGCGGCCGGAGCAGAAGGTCTGCGCTTACGTCACCACGTTCGTGGAGTCGCGCGCCCACGCCAAGGCACCGAAGAAGATCAGCGCGTGGATCGGCAGCGGCGGCGCCTTCAAGGTGTTCTGGAACGGGCGCGAAGTGCTCGCCTCGAGCGTGTATTCGAACCACGACTTCGACCGCTACGCCGTGCCGCTCACGCTCGAGCCGGGCCAGAACGGGCTCACCGTGAAGGTGTGCGGGGACGACAGCGCGCCCGTCTTGTCCGTGCGGCTCGCGGACGAGCGCGGCGCCCCGGACGCGGACATCGCGACGACGAACGACGTTGCAGCGAGCACGCCCGCCGCGGAGCTCGCGGCGAAGCTCGCCAAAGCGCGGAAGAAGAACGAGCCGAGCCGGGGACCGAAGTCGAAGTCGAGCGCGGCGGACACGACCGGCGAAAAGCCCGTCGCGCCGCCGCGGCCAGCGCCGAAAGCCGGCGGCCTCGAGGGCCCCGTGCAGGCGTTCGACCGCCTGATCGCGAAGGATCCGAAGCCCGCGACGCTCGAGGCCTACGCCCGCTACCTCTACGAGACGGACGGCGACGATCCGGCCGTGCACCAGGCGCGCGACCTCGCCGTGAAGGCGAGCGATCAGGCGCCGACGGTCCGGCGCTGCTTGCTCGCCGCCGCTCTGGCCGAGGATCACAACCAGCGCGGCGATTGGATCGCGAAAGCCGAGGCGCTCGAGGCGCACCGCACGCCGAGCCGCGAGGTCTTGCTCGCCCGCGCCCTGCACCGCCGCGAAAGCCCGAGCTACGAGGACGCCTTTCCGATCTTCGATCGCTTGATCGCACGCAACGAGGACGACGTGGTCGCCGTCCAGGGACGCGTCGAGCTCTACGCGATGGCCGGCCTGCCGCGCACCGCGCTCGCGACGCTCGAGCGCGCGCTCTCGCGCAACCCGCACGCCGTGAACCTCCTGAACCTCTACGCATCGACCCTGCGCCAGCTCGGTCGCACGACGGAGGCGAGCGAGGTGGAGGCGCGTTACAGCGGGCTGCGCTTCGACGACGGCAGCTTCCTCGCGCAAATGATGGCGCTCTCGCTCGCGCGGCGCGACAAGCCGGCGACCGAGCACTGGACGGAGCGCCTGGTCGCCTCACACCCGGGCGATCTCTGGGCGCTGAACACGGCGGCCCACGCCTACCGCGCTCTCGGCGAGACGCCGCGCGCCGTCGCGACCTACCAGCGGGCCCTCGAGCTTGCCCCCGAGGACGTGGGCACGCTCCGCACGCTCGCGGACCTGCACGGCGAGACGGGAAAGACGGACGCGCAGCTCGTGCTCCTGCACGAGATTTTGCGCATCCGCCCGCAAGACAAGGCCGTGCGCGAGTACGTCGAGCACGTCGAGCCGAAGAAGCCGCGTCCCGACGAGGCGTACGCCTGGGCGCCGGAGAAATTTTTGCCGCTCCGGCACGCACCGGCACAGGGGCAGAACCGCCGTACCCTGCGTGACCTCACGGTCTCGACGATGTTCGAGAACGGCCTGTCGAGCCAGTACCGGCAGATCGTGTTCCAGCCGCTCACCGACGCCGCGGCGGCGAACGCGCGCCAGTACGGCTTCGTGTACGAGACCTCCACGCAGATCGTGCAGCTCCGCGGCGCGAAGGTGTACCGCGGCGACGGCCGTGTCGACGAGGCCATCGAGTGGGGCGAGGGGCCCGCCGACGACCCGTCCATCTCGATGTACACGTCAGGGCGCGCGTTTTACGTCCAGTTCCCGCGCCTCGAGGCGGGCGACGTCGTGGAGCTCCGCTACCGCATCGACGACGTGACGCCGCGCAACGAGTTCAACGATTACTTCGGCGAGATCACGCAGCTCCAGAGCTCCGACCCGACGGCGAACGCCGAGTACGTCGTCGTCACGCCCAAGGGCCGCAATCTCTACTTCGACACGGACATCCCCGGCCTGAAGCCGACCATCACCGAATCCGGCACGCAGCGGACCTACCGCTTCTTCTCGGAGCTCATCCCGGGCCTCGACCCCGAGCCCGCGATGCCCCCCGGCTCCGAGGTACTCGGCTTCGTCCACGTCTCGACGTACAAGACCTGGAATGATCTGGGGCGCTGGTACTGGGGGCTCGTTCGCGATCAATTCGATCTCGACGAGGACACGCGAAAGCTCGCGAAAAAGATCGCCGAAGGCAAGAAGACCGAGCGCGAGAAGGTCGAAGCCGTCTACGACTGGGTGATCCGGAACACGCGCTACGTCGCGCTCGAGTTCGGCATCTACGGGTACAAGCCGCACCGTTGCGTGCAAACGGTCACGCGCGGCTGGGGCGACTGCAAGGACAAGGCGACCGTGCTCGTGACGCTCCTCAAGGAGCTCGGCATTCCGGCGACCATGGTCGTGCTCCGCACGCAGATGAAGGGCGGCCTACGCTCGAAGGTCGCAAGCTTCGCGCCGTTCGATCACGCGATCGCCTACGTGCCGTCGATGAACCTTTACCTCGACGGCACCGCCGAGCACACGGGCATCGACGAGCTCCCGCGCATGGATCTCGGCGCCGTCGGCCTGCGCGTGAACGAGGGCAAGCCGGAGCTGATTCAAATCCCGCGACCGGAACCCGACAAGAACTACGTCGCGCGCGAAGTGCACGCGAAAGTCGCCAAATCCGGCGAAACCAAGCTCTCGCTCGACTACACGACGGCGGGCTACACGGCCGCCGAGCTCCGCCGGCAGTACCACGCGGAATCCGCGCGCCGTGACCGCATCAACCACGACATCGGCGGGGAGATGCCCGGCTTCGTGATCGCGCCCGGCGCGCAGGGCCTCACGACGAGCGATCTCGACGACAACCGTCAACCCGTGAAGATCCACCTCGAAGGCACCGCGCCCACCTACGCGCGGCGCGAGGCCGGCCAGCTCTCGATGGCCGTCACGAACTCCTTCCGCCTGACGCCCGCCTACGCGTCGCTCTCCCAACGCCGCCAGGACGTGTGGCTGCTCTCGCCGGCCGAGCTGCGCGACTCGTTCGTCGTGGAGCTACCGCCCGGCGCGCGCGTCGTCTCGATGCCCGATCCCGTGAATCTCGACAATCCGTTCGGCTGGGTGAAAATGACCGTGGAAAAATCGGGCGACCGCGTGAGCGTGACCTCGCGCGTCGGCCTCCGCACCGATCGCGTCGTGCCCAAGGATTACCCTGCTTTCAAGCAGTTCTGCGAAGAGGCCGACCGTGCGCTCAGCCGCCGCCTGGTGATCGAACCATGAGGCGCCCGGGCGAGTGGGTTCGCGCGTGCACGCTCGCGGTCGGCGTCGCGCTCGCGGTCGGCGGCTGCGCGCACGCCGGTCAGGTGAAAGAGCCGGCGGTCGCGAATTTGCGCAAGAGCGCCGAAGCGTCGAAGGACGGGGAGCTCGTCGGGCGCTGGCTCTTGGGCGAGCTCGTCTCCCCCGGCGGCGACACGAAGCAAGCCGCGCGGGCGCGCAAACGCCTGGATGAGCTCGGCGCGCATGGCTTGCTCGCCGATCTGGCGCGCGGCTTCGACGATTCGGTGCACGGACGGCTCGCGAACGTGTCGGCGTCTTACGTCGCGGCCGTCGAGGCCGCGCGCGACTCCAAAGATCCGCGCGCGCCGCTCTTCGCCTGGCTCGCGGCCCACGACGCGGCCGGTTATCGCCACGCCTCGCCCGGCTTCTGGGAGCGCAACAAAGGCCGCATCGAGGGCCTGCTGCGCGCTCCCGGCGCCATCGGCTGGCGCGCGCGGCTCGAGCTCGCGCAGTGGTGGGCCGGCGAGACGCACTCGGCCGCGGTCACGAACGCGGAGCAGCTCGTCGCCGAGCAGCAGGGCTGCGTCACCAATCTGAGGCTCGCCGGGCCCTTCGGACGCAACTCCCCGCGCGACACGTTGCGACCCTTTCCGCCCGAGGGTCCGGGCGCCTGGCAGCAGCGCTGGGCGGCCGACCCGGACACGGGAGAGGTGCCGCGCGTGCTCAAGACGACGACGCGCGGTTGCGGCGTCATCGGTGACGAAGCGATGCCGGAGGGCATCGTCTACGCCGAGACGTTCGTCGACGTCGATCGGCCGGGCGAGCTCGTCCTCGCCGTGCAGGGCGCGTTCGCGGTGTGGGTGGACGACACGAGCGTGCTGCGCCGCGATCTGCGCGAATGGGGCTCGTGGCTGCGCTTTGCCGTGCGGCTCGAGCTCCAGCCGGGCCGGCACCGCATCGTGGCGAAGCTCGGCTCGCCGAGCACGTCGATCCGCGTGCTGTACCCGGACGGCCGGCCCTACGGCGCGAAAGGCAGCGTGGATCCCACGCGGCCGTACGTCGTCGGCGCCCCGCGCCACGTCGGACCCTCCAACGTGCTCGACCCGTGGATCGCGGGCGGCAAGGTGAACGACCCCGACGACGACCTCGTGCGCTACTTCGGCGCCGAGGTCGCCGACATCGACGACCAGTCGGACGTGGCTGCCGTGCTGCTCGAGCCGCTCGTCGCCGTTCCGGAGCAGGCCACCGGGGCCGCGCTCTCGGCGGCAGCGACCTTCGTCGAGGACGACCCCATTTACGCCGAGTCCCAGCAGCGCGACCTCTCGCGGGAGCTCGGTGAGCGCGCCGCGAAGAAGGATCCGGGCCTCTGGCAGGCACGCCTCACGATCGCGGCGAGTCAGGCCGACCGCGCCGGGCCCATCGAGGCCGCGCACGACGTGGCCGAGCTCGTCGATCAGTTCCCGCAGGTTCCCGCCGTCCTGAGCCAGCTCGCCGACCTTTACCGCCAACTCGGTTGGTCGGCCGAGTACGCGAACGCCGTGAAGCTCCTCGAACAGCGCTTTCCCGAGGATCCGGAGGCGCTCGAGCAAGCGGTCGCCGTCCATGACACCCGTGGCGAGTTCGGCCTCGCCGACACGCTCGTCACCCGCATCCTGAAGCTCGATCCGGACAACGAGATAGCGCTCGCCCGGGCGCTCGAGCGCTCGGACTACAAGGCGGCGCTCGCCGAGCTCGAACGGCTCGCCAAGCGCCGACCCGATCGCAAAGACATCGCCGCACGCATCCACGACGTGCTCGTGCGTCAGGGCAACGACGACGAGACCTGGAAGAAGCTCGAGGCGGCCATCAAGAAATCGCCGCGCCAGGACGAGCCGCGCCTCGCCCTCGCGGACGCACGCTACGCGCAGGGGAACCGCATGGCGCTCGTGCAGGCCATCGTCGATTCCGTGCAAGCGGGCGCGCCCACGGGGCGGCTCGAAGCCGCGATCGACCTCGTGGAGGGCGCGACGGAGCTCGAGCCCTACCGCATCGACACCGACAGCGTGATCCGCGATTTCGAGCGCAAAAATGAGGCGCTCGGGGGCACGGCCGCCCGCGTGCTCGACTACTCCGCGCTCTGGATCAAGAGCGACGGCTCGAGCCGGCTGCTCGAGCACGAGATCGTGCGCGTGCAGTCGAGCGAAGCCATCGGCGACATGGCCGAGCAGCCGATCCGCGGCGGGCAGTTCTTGAAGCTCCGCGTCATCAAGCGCGACGGCAGCGTCCTCGAGCCGGAGCTCGTGCAAGGCAAGCCCACGGTCACGATGCCGCACCTCGAGGTCGGCGACTACATCGAGACCGAGCGCATCGAGAGCAACCCGGGCGACGGCCGCCATGGCCTGCGCTACGTGGGCCCGCGCTGGTTCTTCCGCGAGGAGAACATCGCCTACGCGCGGAGCGAGTTCGTCGTCGTCGCCCCGAGCGACAAGCCCCTGCAGCTCGAGACGAAGAACGACGTGCCGGCGCCGGCCGTCACCGAAGGCAGCGGCCTCACGGTGCGGCGCTGGCGCGTCGAGCGCAGCCCCGCGGCGCCCGTCGAGCCGTTCGGCGCGCCGATCACGGAGTTTTTGCCCAGCGTGCAGATTGGCTGGGGCATCTCACTCGACGCAACGCTGCGCGCGCTCGCCGATTCGGCCGACGACCTCACGCCCGTCGACCCGCGCGTGCAAAAGATCGCCGAGCGCATCGTCGAGCCGATCCCGCCCGCGGCGAAGGAGCAGCGCGCGCGCAAGCTCTACCACTGGATCACCTCGAACGTCGAAGAGGGCAACGAGACGGACGGCCGCCGCGTCGTCGTGGGTAAGAACGGCAACCTCTGGCGCGGCTACCTGACGCTCTGCCGCGCGCTCGGCATTCAGGCCGACTACGCCGTCGTTCAGAACCGCCTCACGCTCCCGCCGGGCGGGCCCTTCTCGGGCTCGATGCTCTACACGCAGCCGCTCCTGCGCGTGCGCGGGCAAAAAGGCGATCTGTGGCTCACGCTCGGCAGCAAGCATGCGCCCTTCGGCTACGTGCCCGCCGAGGTGCGCGGCATGCCCGCCGTCGTGTTCTCCGGCGGTAACGCAGAGACGACGCGGACGCCCACCGCCGGCGCCTTGGACAGCGCCGCGACCGACGGCAAGGCGACGCTCGCGCTCGACGGCTCCGCGTCGCTCGAGCTCGTCCAAACCTTCCAGGGCAAGTACGCGACCGGCCTCCGCACGGTGCTGAGTCAGATGCCCGAGCGGCAAATCCGCGACGCCATCGAAGGGCGCCTGCTCGGCTCCGCGCTGCGCGGCGTCGAGCTCCTCGAGTACCGCATCGAAGGCGTGAACGAGCCCGATGCGCCCCTGCGCATCGTCACGAAATCCCGCGCGCGTTCGTTTGCGCAGCAGGTCGGCAGCACGCTCATGCTCCAACCGCCCGGCTTCACGCCACGGCTCGGCCAGTTCGCGACGCTGCCCGTACGGCAGACGCCGCTCCTCATGGTCGAGTCGGTGTCGCAAGACGTGCGTATCGCCGTCGAGCTACCCGCGGGCGCGAGCGTGCAGACGGCGCTCACGCCTCAGCACCTCACGGACGGCGAACGGCGCGTCGACGTGAACGACGCGCTCAAAGGCAAGACGCTCGT
>Ga0164241_10006411_pt1 | contig 10745 bp, 6 predicted proteins | sample OricomyardsoilBY_FD_108780 | JGI IMG/M metagenome (GOLD analysis project Ga0164241, IMG submission 108780) | Backyard soil microbial communities from Emeryville, California, USA - Original compost - Back yard soil (BY) | ecosystem: Environmental > Terrestrial > Soil > Unclassified | place: USA... | reverse complement strand
CGGCGAGGTCGTCGCGACGCACCTCGACGGCCTCGCCATCGCCGTGGATCCGGGCACGCACGTCTTCCGGTTCGAAACGCCGGGAGCGCCCGTGCTAGAGCAGCAAATCCTGATCCGCGAGGGCGAAAAGGGGCGCGCCCTACCGATCACGCTCGTCGCGCCCGCACCGGCGCCGCCCCCCGCGAAGCAGAGCCGTCGCATCCCGACCGCCACGTACATTCTGGGCGGCATCGGCGTCGCCGGCATGGCCGGGTTCACCTACTTCGGGATCAAGGGCACGATCGAGGCGGGCAACCTCGGCGACACCTGCGGCAAGACCAAGACGTGCTCCGAGAGCCAGGTCGCGACCGTACGGCGCGAGCTCATCGTCGCGGACATTTCGCTCGCGATCGGGCTCGTGTCGCTCGGTTCGGCGCTCTACATCTACTTCACGGACAAGCCGCCGCAGCAGCACGCCATCAAGCCGTCTCTGTCCGTGGCTCCCGGGCTCGCGCGCTTCGGGCTCGAGGGCTCTTTCTAGCCAAGCTCGGGTTTAGAGCGCCGCCTCGATCGCGGCGATCACCTTCGGGTCCTCCGGCGTCGTGTTCGAGTCGAAATACTCGAGCACGTGACCGTCGCGGCCCACCAGGTATTTGCCGAAATTCCAGCTGGGGAGCTTGCCCGTCGCTTCGCCGAGCTTCGCGTAGAGCGGCGCTTGGCCTTCTCCCTTCTTCGTGCGGAGCTTCTCGAAGAGCGGGAACGTCACGCGGTACTTACTCGTGCAAAACTCGCGAATTTCCTGCGCGCTGCCCGGCTCCTGCTGGCCGAAGTCGTTGCTGGGGAAAGCGAGCACGGAGAAACCGCGCGCCTGGTAGCGCTCGTGCAACGTCTGCAGGCCCTGGTACTGCGGCGTTTTTCCGCAGAAGCTCGCGACGTTCACCATGAGCGTGACCTTGCCCTGGTACTGGTCGAGGCTCGTCGCTTCGCCTTCGAGGGTTTTGACGGGAACGGAGTAGAGGTTCATGCCGGCCGCCTGGGGCGAGGGTTCGTGGGAGCGCTCGGGCGAAGAACGCGAGGGATGGTTGCACGCCGTGCTCGCGATCGAAAGCGCAGCGAGGGCGAGGACGCGAGCCACGCGTGCATCCACAGTCGTCACGATCGCCCTCGTTTGTTGGGCGGTCCCGCGCTCCCGTCAAGGCGTCCCGGCGGTGCTATTCTCTCGGGCCCGTGGCGACGCGCTTACCGCCCGTGGAGCCGCTCGAGCTCCTGCATCCGGCCGTGGCCGACTGGTTCGGCGCGCGCTTTTCGGCGCCGACCAGCGTGCAGGCGCTCGCCTGGCCGGCGGCGCAAGCGAATAACCACGTGCTGCTCGCCGCGCCGACCGGCTCCGGCAAGACGCTCGCCGCCTTCTTGATGGCGATCGACGCGCTCGTGCGCGAAGGGACGACGAACGGCGCGTTGCCCGAGGAAACCCGCGTCGTCTACGTCTCGCCGCTGCGCGCGCTCTCGAACGACATCGAGAAAAACCTGCTCGTTCCCCTGGCCGGCATCCGCGAGTCGCTCGCGAAGCTCGGCTTGCCCGACGTCGAGATCCGCACGGCCGTCCGCACCGGGGACACGCCGAGCAAGGACCGCGCGCGCGCGACGAGCAGGCCCCCGCACCTTTACGTCACGACCCCCGAGTCGCTGTACATCCTGCTCACTTCGGAGGGCGGGCGCCGCATGCTCCGTAGCGTGCGCGCCGTCATCGTCGACGAAATTCACGCGCTCGTCGGCGACAAGCGCGGCAGTCACCTCGCGCTGTCGCTCGAGCGGCTCGACGCGCTCACGGGCAGGCGCGTGCAGCGCATCGGGCTCTCCGCGACGCAAAAGCCCATCGAGGACGTCGCGCACTTCTTGGTGGGTGGCCCGGGCGAAGGCGTGCCCGACTGCACGATCGTCGACACGGGCCACGTGCGGGCGCGCGATCTCGCGATCGAGGTCCCGAACTCGCCGCTCGAAGCGGTGATGAGCGGCGAGGTGTGGGAGGAGGTGTTCGACCGCATCGCGACGCTCGTGCGCGAGCACAAAACGACGCTCGTGTTCGTCAACACGCGCCGGCTCTGCGAGCGCCTCGCCAAGAATTTGGGCGACCGCCTAGGCACCGACCGCGTGACCTCGCACCACGGCTCGCTCTCGCGCGAGCACCGGCTCGCGGCCGAGCAACGCCTGAAATCCGGGGCGCTTTCCGCGCTCGTCGCCACGGCCTCGCTCGAGCTCGGCATCGACGTGGGCGACGTCGATCTCGCGATCCAGGTCGGCTCGACCCGCTCGATCTCGGCCTTCGTGCAGCGCGTCGGGCGCTCCGGCCACTCGCTCGGCGGCTTGCCGAAAGGGCGCCTGTTCCCGCTCTCACGCGACGAGCTGTGCGAGGCCGCGGCGCTGCTCGACGCCGTGCGGCGCGGCGAGCTCGACCGCGTGCAGATCCCGGTCGCTCCGCTCGACATCCTCGCGCAGCAGCTGGTCGCGGCGACGGCCGCTGAAGGCGAATGGACGGCCGACGACCTGTTCGCGCTCGCGCGGCGCGCGTACCCGTACCGGAGCCTCACGCGCGCGAGCTTCGACGCCGTCGTCAGCATGCTCGCGCGCGGCTTCGCGACGGAGCGGGGCCGCCGCGGCGCCTACCTTCATCACGATCCCGTCGAGAACAAGCTGCGCCCTCGCCGCAGCGCCCGCCTGACGGCCATCACGTCGGGCGGCGCCATCCCCGACGTCGCCGACTACGAGGTGCTGCTCGAGCCCGACGGCTTCAAGGTGGGCACGGTCCACGAGGACTTCGCCGTCGAGAGCATGCAGGGCGACATCTTCCAGCTCGGCAACCAGAGCTACGTCGTGCGCAAGGTCGAGCCCGGCCGCGTGCGCGTCGAAGACGCGAAGGGCGCCCCGCCGACGCTGCCGTTTTGGCTCGGGGAAGCACCCGCGCGCACGGGCGAGCTCTCGCACGCCGTGTCGCGGCTCCGGCAGACGCTCGCTGACCTGCTCGAGGGCGAGCACGGCCCGGAGCGCGCCCGCGCATACCTGCTGGGCGAGCTCGGCCTCGGCGAGTCGGCGGCCTCGCAAATCGTGGACTATTTCCAGCTCGCCCTCGCGACGCTCGGCGCGATGCCGACGAGCGAGACGCTCGTGCTGGAGCGCTTCTTCGACGAGACGGGCGGCATGCACCTCGTGATCCACGCGCCGCTCGGGGGTCGCATCAACCGCGCGTGGGGCCTCGCGCTCCGCAAGTCGTTCTGCCGCAAGTTCGACTTCGAGCTGCAAGCGGCCGCGAACGAGGACGCCCTCGTGCTCTCGCTCGGGCCGACGCACAGCTTCGCCGTCGAAGACGTGTGGCACTACGTGCGCAGCACGACCGCGCGCGACGTGCTGATCCAGGCGTTGCTCGTCGCGCCCATGTTCAGCACGCGCTGGCGCTGGAACGCCCAGCGCGCCCTGGCCGTCTTGCGCTTCCGCGGCGGGAAGAAGGTGCCGCCGCGCTTCCAGCGCATGGACGCCGACGACCTTCTCACGGTGTGCTTCCCCGATCAGGTCGCCTGCAACGAAAACCTCACGGGGGACCGCGAAATACCCGACCACCCGCTCGTGAACCAGACCATCGGCGACGCGCTCACCGAGGCGATGGACGCCGACGGGCTCGTGGCGCTGCTCGAGCGCATCGAGCGCGGCGACGTGCGGCTCGTCGCGCGCGACCTCACCGAGCCGTCGCCGTTTGCGTCGAACATCCTCACGGCCAAGCCCTACGCCTTCCTCGACGACGCGCCGCTCGAGGAGCGCCGCACGCAAGCCGTGCTCAGCCGGCGCTGGCTCGACCCGAATCAAGCCAAGGACCTCGGCGCGCTCGACCCCGAGGCCATCGCGCGCGTCTGCGCCGACGCCTGGCCGGATCCGCGCGACCCCGACGAGCTCGTCGACGCGCTCGGCGTGCTCGGCTTCTTCACGGAAGCCGAAGGCCGGCGCGACGGCCTCACGGCGCATTTCGAAGCGCTCGTCGCCGGACGGCGCGCGACGCGCCTCGACGTCGCCGGTGGGCTGTGGGTCGCCGTCGATCGCCTGGCAGAGCACCTCGCCGTGCATCCCGACGCGCGTCTCGAGCCGCCGCTCGAGGCCGCACGCACGCCGGCGGAAAGCTGGACGTTCGAGTCGGCGCTGAAGGAGCTCTTGCGCTCGCGTCTCGAAGGCATCGGGCCCGTCACGACCGCGGAGCTCGCGCGGTCGCTCGCCGTGAGCGAAGACGCCGTCACGATCGCGCTCGCGGCGCTCGAAGCCGACGGCGTCGTGTTCCGCGGCTCGTTTCGCCCCGGAGGCCAGGCCGAATGGTGCGAGCGGCGGCTGCTCGCGCGCATCCACCGCGCCACCATCGACCGGCTGCGTTCCGAGATCGAACCGGTCACGCAGCGCGACTTCTTGCGCTTCCTCCTCGAGTGGCAGCGGGTCGAGCCGAGCGCGCGGCTCGCCGGGCCGACGGGCGTCGCGGCGGCGCTCGAGCTCCTCGAAGGGTTCGAGGCCCCCGCGAGCGCTTGGGAAGCCGACCTCTTGCCGTCGCGCCTGGAGGAGTACGACGCGGCGTGGCTCGACGGCCTGTGTTTGGCGGGGCAGACGAGCTGGCTTCGCCGCACGCCGAGCGGCTCCGGCGCGACGCCCGTGCGCGCGACGCCCGTCACGCTCGTGCCGCGCGAAGCGGTCGCACGCTGGCGCGCGCTCGGCACGAGCACCACGCAGGCGACGCCGCTCTCGGCGGACGCGGGCGTCGTGCGCCGGGTGCTCGAACGCTCGGGCGCGTCGTTCTTCGACGACCTGGTGCGGCCCAGCGGCCTCGTGCGAACGCAGGTCGAGCTCGCGCTCGCGGAGCTCGTGTCGCGCGGCCTCGTGAGCTCGGACGGGTTCAGCGGCCTGCGCGCGCTGCTCGTCCCGGCGAGCCGGCGCGGCAAAAACGAATACGGGCGCCACCGCGGGCGGCAGCCGGCGTACGCGCTCGCGGGGGCGGGCCGCTGGTCGTTGTTCCCCGAGCTCGAACCCGCGCCGGCCGGCACGGGCACCCCGACGCACGCCACGTTTTCCAGCGACGACGTCGAGGCCATCGCCTGGACGTTGCTCCGCCGCTGGGGCGTCGTCTTCCGGCGGGTGATCGATCGCGAGGGCGCGCTCCCGCCGTGGCGAGACCTCTTGCGCTGCTACCGCCGCCTCGAAGCGCGCGGCGAGATCCGCGGCGGTCGCTTCGTGGGCGGCTTCAGCGGTGAGCAGTACGCCTTGCCGGATGCCGTCGCCGCGCTGCGCGCCGTGCGCCGGAAGACGCCGAGCACGGCGCTCGTGGCCGTGAGCGCCGCCGATCCGCTGAACGTCGTGGGCGTGCTCACGCCCGGCAAGCGTGTGCCGGCGTTCGCCGGCAACCGCATCCTGTTCCAGGACGGCATCGCCGTGGCCGTGCGCGAGGGCGCTGCGACGCGCGTGCTGGCGGAGGAGGGCGAGCACTCGCCCCACGAGCTCGAGTCCGCGCTCATCCGCCGGCGCTTGCCCCCGAGCGTGCGGGCCTACCTCGGTAGCGCCGGGTGACGCTGCTCCGCGTGAGCGCGAGCCACGTGCTCGCCCGCATCCGGCGCGGGGCGAGCTCGTCGCCGGTCGTCGTCGAGACGAGCTCCGGGCGCTTCGTCGTGAAGCTACGCGGCGCGGGACACGGCACGCTCGCGCTGGTCTCGGAGCTCGTCGTCGCGTCGCTCGCGGAGCGGCTCGGTGTGCCGGTGCCGGAGCGCGTGCTCCTGGACTTGACGGCGGACTTTCGCAGCGACGATCACAACGACGAGCTGCACGATCTGCTCGTGCGGAGCGTCGGCCTCAACGTCGGGTTTCGGCTGCTCGACGGCGCGCGCGAGCCCCGCCCCGAAGAGCTCGAGCGGCTGCACGACGAGTTCGCCGCGCGCGTGCTGTGGCTCGACGGCTTGACGCAAAACCCCGATCGTACCCGTTCGAACCCGAACTTGCTCCTGTGGAAGCAGCGCCCGTGGCTCATCGACCACGGCTCGGCGCTGCCGTTCCATTACGATTGGCCCAGGGTCACGGAGAGCTCGCCGCGTGAGCCCGCGAGCTACCGCGGGCACGTCTTCGAGCTGCGCACGGCGCTCCTGCCGCGCTTCGACGCGACGCTCGCACGCCTGCTGACCGAAGCCGCGCTCACGCTCGCGCTCGCCGACGTGCCGGACGAGCTCCTCGACGCGACGAACGCGGAGCCCGCCGCGCGCGTGCGCGCCGCGTACCACGCCTTCCTGTGGAAGCGGCTCAAGGCTCCGCGTCCGTTCGTCGCGCCCTGACTCTCGAAGAGCCGCCCCCGCGGCGGAACGCGCCGGGCCGAAGCCGCGCTCGATTTCTGGGCACCGAAGCGCGGACGGCGTAGCCTGGCCGCTCGTTGAACGAGGGAATGCCGGGTGGCGCGCGCGGCGGCCGCACGGTCGAGTCGCGTCGGGTGCGCAAGCCGCTGGCTTCAAGAACCGGGCAGGCGACCCACGACACTCATAACATTCTGTTTTAATTGATAAAATTTTATCACTTTACTTAGTCTATCTAGTTTATGTAGTAATCACCCATGGCTCGTCATCACGTGGTCACCCGTTCGCTCCTTCTTGCTTCGATGCTCGCCGCCGCCGTGAGCGTGCCACTGCCGGCGCATGCTCAGGATTCCGGCCTGGCCCCGCCCGCGACAGGCCCCGCGCCGGACAGCGCGCCGGGCACTACTCCCGAGGCGGCCCCCGACAGCGTGCCGCCCGACGGCTCCACCGCCGCCCCGAGCGCGCCCGAACCGGTCGAGCCCCGTCCGGCTGACATCGATCTCGGCGTGCCGCCCCCCGCGCCCGTGCCCGCGCCCGAGGGAAAACCCAAGCCCGCCGAGGGCGTGAAGCTTCAGATTGCGTCGGCCAACGGTGAGCACAAGGTCGAGTTCCACGGCTTGGTCGCCGCCGACGGTCGCTTCTTCCTGAAGGACAAGAACGGCGTGAGCACGTTCCTCGTGCGGCGCGCGCGGCCGATCATCGAGGCGAAGGTCTTCAAGTACTACGAGTTCAACCTGCAGGCGGAGTTCGCGTCGAGCAAGTTCCAGATCCTCGACGGGTACGGCAACGTGCACATCTGGGACGCGTTTCAGCTCCGCATCGGTAAGGGCAAGGCGCCCGTCGGGCTCGAGCGCTTGCAGTCGCCGCGCGACACCTTCTTCCCTGAACCGGCGTTCCCGACGCAGCTCGTGCCGAATCGCGACGTGGGCGCCATGCTGCACGGCAAGATCGCCGCGGGCACCTTCGAGTACCAACTCGGCGTGTTCAACGGCGTTCCGAACGGGCAGAGCGGCGAGACGGACACGAACGACTCCAAGGACGTCGACGGCCGCATCTTCCTCTTGCCGTTTTTGCCGACGGACATCGCTCCGCTCAAGGGGCTCGGCGTGGGCGTCGCCGGCACCATCGGCAACGAGCAGGGGCCGGTGGGCCCGTACGTGACCTCGGGCCAGGCGACGTTCTTCTCCTACGGGAGCACGGTGAACGGCCTCGGACGGCGTTGGCTCGTGACGCCGCAGGCCTACTACTACTTCGGTCCCGTCGGCGCGATGTGGGAGCTCGTGCGCGTGCGCGAGACGTTCGCGACGCCGACCGGGACAGGTCACGTCGGGACGACGGCGTGGGCACTGCAAGGCTCGGTGGCCGTCGGCGGCAAGCAATCGTTCAAGGGGCTCAAGGTGACGCACGCGCTCGACCCCGCGAACGGCTATTTCGGCGCGTTCGAGGTGGGCGGACGCTTCGGCGATTTGCGCGTGGGCGACGGCGCGTTCATCGACGGCTTTGCGAGGCGCGCGTCCTCGGCGCAACGAGCGACGCAGGCGGGCGTCGTCGGCACCTGGCACCTGGCTGACGGGAACCACGTCCGCGTGAGCTACGAGCGCACGCACTTCCGCGGCGGGGCGGCGGACGGCGGGAACAAGGACGCCGAGAGTCTGCTGCTGGCTCGGCTGCAGGCTTCGTTCTAGGCGGCTTCGAGGCTTCGAGGCGCAACAAGTGCCGCCCGAGCGCCGAACGGCGACGCTCGGGCGGGGCTAGGCTCGCTATTCCGCTAGTCGTCGTACCGCTAGTCGTCGGAGTGCGCGCGCAGGCACTGGTCGACCGTGATCACGGACGCAATGCAGTTGAGAGCGGCGAAGTAGAATGCCGGCGTCTCCGAGGTGGCCAGGGCCACCCCGCAGCTCACCACGGCCTTGATTTCCTCGGCAATGCAGGGGGGCAGCTCCCGGTCGTCACCGCCGCGCGACGCCGCGGCGCCGCTGTCGAAGCGCCGCACGAGCGCGTCGCTGCCGGCATTTTCTGGGCCCGCCGGACCTTCGCCGCCCCCGAAGGCCGCGGCGGGCGGGGGTGGAGACGGCGTGCTCCGGGCGGCCTCCTCCTCCTCGACGCTGGAACCGTCGGCGAGGCATTGGTTGCGCGGGTCGAGCCGCAATTCAGGCATGTGAGACTCCTTCGCGCGAGAGAAAGGTCGCGCCACGACGAGTCGGCCAGCCCGCGGCACGGTTGCGCGAAGAACGCCGCGCTCCCGCGTGTAATATGGCGGCGCCGCGCGCGTCGTTCAGACGAACGCGAGACCGGAGGACCGAAACGTGAGCGAAAAGAACGGCATTTCACGGCGGGAGGCCGTCTTCACGGGCGCCGCGCTCGCCGGCGGCGCCGCGCTGCTCGGCACGCGGCGCGCGGCGGCCGCCGAGGGCTCGGGGGTACGCGTCTGGGATCGCTCGTACAGCGGCGGGCCCCCGGACTCGCGCGCGCTGCCGCCCGGCGCACCGGGTCGCGACTACACGCCGGTCCTCACGCCTGGCGGCGCGACGCTGCCCTGGTGGGTGGTCGACGGCGTCAAGGTCTACGAGCTCGTCGCCGAGGAGGTGGAGCACGAGTTCGCCCCCGGACTGAAGGCGAAGTGCTGGGGCTACAACGGGCGCGTCCATGGTCCGACCCTCGAAGCGGTCGAGGGCGATCGCGTGCGTGTGTACGTGAAGAACAAGCTGCCCGCGCCCACGACCGTGCACTGGCACGGCGTGTACCTACCGAACGGCATGGACGGCGTCGGAGGTCTCACTCAGCCGGTGATCAAGCCGGGCGAAACGTTCAAGTACGAGTGGACGTTCCGCCAGTCGGGGACGCTGATGTACCACCCGCACCACGACGAGATGACGCAGATGGCGCTCGGCATGATGGGAATGATCGTCGTGCATCCGCGCCGGCCCCCGCCCGGCTACCGCGTCGAACGCGATTTCGCGATCCTGCTCAGCGAGTGGAGCATCCGACCGGGCACGTCGCGCCCGGATCCGCTGGAAATGACGGATTTCAACGTCCTCACCATGAATGCGAAGGCCTTCCCCGCCACGGCGCCGCTCGTGTGCAAACAGGGCGACCGCGTGCGCATTCGCCTGGGTAATTTGAGCGCGATGGACCACCATCCCATCCACATTCACGGTCACTACTTCAAGGTCACCGCGACCGACGGCGGCGTGATCCCCGCCTCCGCGCAATGGCCGGAGAGCACGGTGCTCGTCCCCGTCGGCACGACGCGCGACATCGAGCTCGTGACGGATGCGCCCGGCGATTGGCCGTTTCACTGTCACATGACCCACCACGTCATGAATCAGATGGGGCACGGCGTCCCGAACCTCATCGGCGTGAAACCCGGCAAGCTCGACCATAAGGTGGGCGCGCTCATCCCCGGTTACATGACGATGGGTCAAACGGGCATGGGAGAGATGAGCGACATGGCCATGGCGACGCCGAAGAACAGCATCCCCATGCTGGGCGGCCAGGGCAAATACGGGACGATCACGATGGGCGGGATGTTCACGCTCCTGAAGGTGCGCGAACACTTGGCGAGCTACGACGATCCTGGGCAGTACGAGCCGCCCGCGGGGACGGTGGCCGCGCTCGCGAGCGCCGAAGACGCGAAACGAGACGGGATCAAGCTGTGACGCGCGCCCGCGACGGGTGGCCACGAAGCACGGTGGCGGCGGTGGCCTTGCTCGGCGCCGTGAGTGGCTTCGGCTGCGCGGGCGAGCAAGAGAGCCTCGGTAGCATTCGGAGCAGCGCGGAGGGCCGGTTGCAGCGGCGGGGGGAACCGACGCCGAGCGAAGAAGCCGCGGAACGGCTGCTCGCGTCTCCGCTCACGGCCCAGAGCGCGACGCGCATTGCGCTGCTCAACAACCGGCGCGTGCAGGCGGCGTACGCCGAGCTCGGCATCGCGCACGCGGCCGTCGAGCACGCGTTGCGATTGCCGAACCCGGAGCTCGAGGCCGCGTTCCGCTTCGGTCACGGCGACCCCGACATCGAGCTCTTCGCGCTGCTCGGCCTCTCGGATTTGCTGTTCTTGCCGCTGCGAAGCGACGCGGCGCACGCCGAGCTCGCTGCGACGCGCACGGAGGTGGTGGGCTTCGTCGTGGCGCTCGCGTTCGACGTGCGGAGCGCGTTCTACGACTACCAGGCCGCCATGCAGAGCCTCGAGCTCGCGCGCACGGTACTGCACGCGACGGATGCGGCGGCCGACGCCGCGGGCCGCCTGCACGACGCAGGGAACCTCACCGACCTGGATTTGGCGACCCAGCGCGCGTTCGCCGAGGAAGCGCGCGTCGCGACGCGGCGCGCCGACACGACGGCGGCCGACGCGCGCGCGCATTTGAGCGCGCTCCTCGGCGTGAGCGACACGAGCGGGTGGTCGGCCGCCGGCCG
>Ga0164241_10006410_pt1 | contig 10747 bp, 7 predicted proteins | sample OricomyardsoilBY_FD_108780 | JGI IMG/M metagenome (GOLD analysis project Ga0164241, IMG submission 108780) | Backyard soil microbial communities from Emeryville, California, USA - Original compost - Back yard soil (BY) | ecosystem: Environmental > Terrestrial > Soil > Unclassified | place: USA... | reverse complement strand
TTGAAGCGCTTCGGCGCCAGCCGAGGGATCGTGCGGCGCTGGTCGACCCCGCCCAAGAACTTCGCGACGTTGCGTAAGAGCGGCAGACGCATGACGAGGTTCACGAGCGCCGGGGCGAGCGAGAAGAGGCGTGCCCAGCCGTGAATCCCGCCGAACGCATACGCATGCCGCGGTCGCAAGCGGCCCTGGTAGTAGTGACTCAAAAACTCCGCCTTGTACGTGGCCATGTCCACGTTGACGGGACAGTCGCCCTTGCAGCCCTTGCAAGAGAGGCAAAGATCGAGGGCGTCCTTGACGGCCTCGCTTCTCCAACCGTCTCGAACGAGCTCGCCGTTCATCATTTCGAAGAGCAGGCGCGCCCGACCGCGCGTCGAGTAGCGCTCTTCGCGCGTCACCATGTACGACGGACACATGGTCCCGCCTCCCTCACGCCGGCAGATGCCCACCCCGACACACCTTAAGGCCGCTCGGGCGAAGCTGCCGCGATCGTCGGGATACCGAAAATGCGTCTCCGGTTGCGGCGGCCGGTAGTCGGTGCCGAGCCGCAGTTTGTCGGTGAGCCCAAGCGGGGCGCGTTCGAGATCGACCACCTTGCCGGTGTTCATCCGATTTTGCGGATCCCAGATGCGCTTGAATGCTGCGAAAGCCTCGATCGCTTCGGGGGCGAACGTGCTCGACAAGAGCTCACCACGTGCCTGGCCGTCGCCGTGCTCGCCCGAGGCGACGCCGCCGAACTGGTGCACGAGAGCCGCCGCTTCCTCGGCGAAGCGGCGATAGTTCGCGATGCCCGTCGCCGTGTAGAGATCGAAGCCGACGCGGCAGTGGACGCAGCCTTGCGCCAAGTGTCCGTAGAGCGCCGGCCGATAGCCGAAACGCGCGAACAGGGCGCGCAGCTCCCGCAGGTATTCGGGAATGCGGGCACTCGGAACCGCGGAGTCCTCCCAGCCCGGCCACGAGTCGGGCTGCCCCGGGACCCACGCGGTGCTGCCGAGCCCGCCTTCGCGCACCGCCCAGAGCATCTGCTCGCTCTTCGGGTCGTCGTAAAGCTTCACGTCGACGGGCGCGATTGCGCCGAGCGTCTTGACGTGCTCCAGCATGCGTCGAGCCAGCTCGTCGCTTTCGGCGCGTGAATCGCCTCCGAATTCGGCCAGCACGAATGCCTGGCCTCGCGGTAAGAGGGCGAGGCTCGCGTTCTCGTCGCCCTTCTGCTCGACGAACTCGAACAGCAAGCGGTCGATCCCTTCGCAGGCGATGGGCGCGAAATCGAGCACTTTTAGCGCACATTGCGCGCCGGTCTCGATGTTCTCGAAGCCAAGCATCACGACCGTGTGCGCACGCGGAGCCGGCACCAGATGCAGTGTCGCCTCGAGGATGGTCACGAGGGTCGATTCCGAGCCGACGAGCGCGCGGGCGACGTGAAATCCGTTCTCGGGCAGGAGCGCGTCGAGGTTGTACCCGGACACGCGCCGCCCGAGCTGGGGGAACGTCGCGCGGATCACGTCGCCGTAGCGCGCCACGAAAGCCGCGAGCGCCGCGTGGACCGCTCCGCGCCGCCCGCCGCCCGCGATGATGGCCGCGAGCTCGTCAGGCGGCGTCGGTCCGACCGTGAACTCTGCTCCGTCGTAGAGCAATACCTGGAGCGCATGGGTGTTGTCGCTCGTGCGCAGGCCAAAACCGTGATTTTTGCTGAGCAGCGAATGGCTGCCGCACGAGTTGTTGCCGAGCATGCCGCCGAGCGTGCAGCGGCTGTGCGTCGCTGGATCGGGGCCGAACGTGAGCCCGGCGCGCGACTTCGCCGTGTCACGCAGGCGGTCGAGCACACAGCCGGGTTCGACGCGCGCGAGCCGCCGCTCCGCGTCGATGTCCACGACGCGATGCATGTACTTCGAGAAGTCGAGCAGGAGGGCGACGTTGCAGGATTGGCCGGCGAGGCTCGTCCCGGCGCCACGTGAGAGGACGGGCACGTCGTACTCTCGCGCGGCACGAACCGCGGCTTCGACGTCGCGTGCGTGTCGCGGCAGGACGACGCCGATCGGTGCCTGCCGGTAGTTCGAGCCGTCCGTCGCGTAGAGGGCGCGTGAACCGGGGTCGAATCGCACCTCGCCTTCGACTTCGCGGCGAAGCCGGCTGTGGAGCGCCGCGACCAGTCCCGGTGTCACTCCGGGGCGCGCGTCGTCACGCGCGAGCCGCTGCAAACGCGCCTTGCCGTCGATGACCGGCAAGGCGCGTCGGGCGGGGGAAAGCTCGCGGCTCACTGTCCGTACGCCAGGGTGGAGAGCAAGGCTTCTTCGGCCTGTCGCGAATCCAGGCGCGTGTGTTGCACGACGATGGGCACGTCGGACTCGATGACGCTCGCGTAGTCGACGCCGTGAGGAATCGGCTCCGGTTCGCGCAGGTCGTTGAACCGCAGATGCAGTGTGCGGCGCGGCGCCACGGTGACCCGATACGGACCGCACGGCTCGCGATCGCTAAAGAAGATCGTGATCAGGACGTTTGCGCTTTCGTTGCCCGCGTTCAAGAGGCACGCGGTCTCGTGGCTCGTCATCGCCGGCGCCGGGCCGTGGCTGTCCGGTGGAATGTAGCCTTCCGGGATGGCCCAGCGCGTGCGACCGATGACTGGCGTCATCGCGCGGTCCGCCAAGCGCCCAGCGATGGGCGGGCTAGCCACGGGCGGGTCGCCACGCTGTGGCAACAACGCCGTGAAAGAAAGGTACCTACGCCGCTCGAAACCAACTCGAGGGCACGCCGCGGACGCTTCTCGCGCTTGCCAGCTTCCATGCTCGGTGCGCTGCAAGAGCCGAGCCTTCGCGAAGCTTAAAGTAGTTGAACCTCAAACCGACGCGCGGAGGAGGTCCGTCGTCAACGACTGCGTCGATGGCCTGTCGCTGGCGGCCCGCTGGCAAGCTCTTTGCGTCACGCGCTCGCGGCTTCGAGTAGCCCCTTGACCACCTGCTGCGCGATGGGGTGATAGCGCGGCCGTTCGCGGTCGAAGATGTTGCGCGCGAGCGGCTTGGTGTCCGGCCGCGCGAGCAGCGCTCGATAAAGCGGCTTCAAGTACTTCAAGCGCCCGAAGCGACCGAGGACCTCCTCCACACGGCCGAGCACGGCGGCGTCCCCGGATTCGGTCGCCAGCGTGAGCCATGCGACGAGTAGCTCGGGGTTTTTGCAAGCCGTGAGCGCGAAGGCCGTGTCGAGGGCGCGGCACGCCTCGACGGGGAGGGGACTCGGCGTCGCCTCGAGGAACAGCTGCCATTCGGTGGCCGTGAAGCTCTGCCCTTCGGCGGCCGTCGGCAGTCGGCCCACGAGGCCCCGCACGCGCTCGAGGCGTGCGGACGCGGGTTGCCAGTGGTGCGCGGGGAGGCCGGGCGCGTCGAGCCACGCCGCGGCGTTCACGCGTTGTGGGAGCCCCGGCTCGCACCGCTCGAGCAGCGCCACGAAGTCGCTGGTCGTGACGGCACCGAAGCGGTGCTCCGAGAGCCACGTCTTCAGCAGGACATCGAAGCGCTCGCGGCCGAGCGTCGCTTCGAGCGTTTTCAAGAACAAGTAGCCCTTCTCGTACGGGACGATACTGAACGCCTCGTCGGGGTCGACGCCCGTGAGCGCGGTGCGGAGGCGCGTGAGCTCGGGGCGCTCGGCGAACAGCGCGAGGCTCTTGTCGAGCTCTTCGCGACCGAGCGCGGCGTGGAGCGCGGCCAGCTCCGCGCCTTCGAGGGCCTCGAGGATGCGGCGCTCGGCGAACACGGTGAAGCCCTCGTTCAGCCAGAAATGCTCGGCATTGGCGTTCGTCACGAGGTTGCCCGTCCACGAATGCGAAAGCTCGTGCGCGACGACGTTCACCTGACTCTTGTCGCCCGTGATGAGCGCGGGCGTGAGGAAGGTGAGCCGCGGGTTCTCCATGCCCCCGTAGGGAAATGACGGCGGCATCACGAGCAGGTCGAAACGCTCCCAGTCGTAGGGGCCGAACAACCGCTCGGCGGCCTCCAGCATCGACTCGACACCCTCGAATTCGCGTGCAGCGGCGTCCACGACCGACGGCTCCGCCCACACGCGTGACCGCGGGCCGAGCTCGCGCGACACGACCTCGCCCACGGCGAAAGCGAACAGGTACGGGGGGATGGGCTGTGGCATCACGAAGCGCTCCACGGCGCGTTCGCCGCGCTCTTGCCGACCCAACGGTGCGGCTGCCATCACGCCACGGAGCGCGGCGGGCACGTCGAGCGAGGCGCTGTACGTCTGGCGAATCGCCGGGGTGTCCTGGCACGGCACCACACTGCGCGCGTGGATGGCTTGACACTGGGAGAACAGAAACGGGTGCTTGCCGGACGCCGTCTGCTCGGGAAAAAGCCACTGCAGGGCGCTGGCTTCCGGCGAGGTTCGATAGCGGAGCTCGACCGCGGTGGTCGCTGGCGGCAGCGTGAGCTCGAGCCGGCTTCCGAGGATCGGCTCGGCAGGATGCAGCACGAAGGGCACGCTCGCGCCTTCGATGACGAGGTCGCGCGTGTCGAGATCCAGCGTGCCCGCGGCCGGCGCCGCGAAGTGCAAGGTGACCGTGCCGCGCAGCGTGTGCGAGACGAAGCAGACCTCGAGCGCGAGGTCGAACGACTTCGTCACGGCTTGAGCTCGGTCGGCGTAGGAGTGGGGATCGAGGCGAGCCAAGTCCCACTCCTACCACTGCGCACGCTACGCGGGGAGTGCCCCAATCTGGCGCAGCAAGGCGAGCTCGTCCGTCGAGCGGTGGTGAGCGACGATCTTGCCGTCGGCGATGTGCTCGAGGTTGAGCTGCGTGACGCGGAACGATTTTCCGGACGGCGCGACACCGAAGAAGTCGCCCGTGTGCGTGCCGGTGACGGTGAGGCGCACCGCGACGGCGCGCTCGTCGCTCACCACATCCTCGATGTGATAGTGCAAATCCGGGAAGGCGGCGCGCATGGCGCGAACGATGCCCGCCACGCCGCTGCGATCGCAGGGCATGTCGGGAGTACCCGGTGAATGGTTGACGTAATTTTCGCCGAGGAGCTCGGGGATGAGCTCGACACGCCCCTGGTTCCAGAGCTCGGCGAAATAGCGACGAATGAGACGGACGCTGGCGGAATCGTGGGCTGACATGCCCGATTCATGCGGCGCGGGCGGCAGGTCGTCCAATCTATTATTCGGAACGAATGATATAAAATTCATATCATGGAACAGCGCTTGCTCCAATCGTTCCTCGTGCTCGCGGAGGAGCTCCATTTCGGACGCGCCGCGCGCCGGCTCCATCTCTCGCAGCCGCCGCTCAGCCTGCAAATCAAGAAGCTCGAAGCCGACGTGGGCGTCACCTTGTTCGCACGCACGAACCGCCACGTCGCGCTCACCGAAGCGGGCCGCCTGCTGGTCACCCGGGCCCGGCACCTGCTCGGGGAGCACGAGCGCGCTCGTGCCGAGGTCGCGCGCGTCGGGCGCGGGGAAGCTGGCGTGCTCTCGGTGGGGTACACGCAAACGGCCACGTACGACGTTTTACCGAAGGTCGTTCCGGAGTTCACACGCACCCATCCGCACGTGCTGCTCGAGCTCCGCGAGCTGTCGAGCCCGGCGCAAGTGGTCGCGCTTCGTGAGGGCCGCATCGAGCTCGGTATCGCCTGTCTGCCGGTCGATAGTGACGGTTTGGTCGAGCGCACGCTGGTCCGCGAGCTGCCCGTCGTCATCATGCCCAAGGCTCATCCGCTCGCGCGACGCAGGTCGGTGCCCGTCGCCTTATTGCGTGGCGAGCCGTTCGTCCTCGTCGATCGCGAGGTCGAGCCGGGGTGGGGCCGCGGCTGTGACGCGGCGCTGAAAAGCGCGGGCGTCAGCGTGCGCGTCGTGCAAGAGACGGACACGAAAATTGCTCTGCTCGGCCTGATCGCTGCGGGGATGGGGCTCTCCGTGGCCTCCGCTTCGATCGGCGCGCTCGGGCGTTCCGGCGTCGTTCTGCGCCCGCTCACGGGCCTCCGCTTGCAGTTCAGGTTGGGCGTGCTCGCGCCTGCCGAACCTTCGTTACGAGCCGCGCGCCTCCTGAACTTGCTGGAGACCACGCGCTACCGGGCGCGCTGAGCGACGGGGGGCGTGCAGTTCTCTCTGGTCCCGCGACTGCCGCTCAGTTCACGCGAAAGAAGAGATGGCCCCAGTTGGACCCCACGTCGAGCTCCAGGCGCTTGCCGCTGATCTGCGGCCGCCAGCTGCCATCGAGCCCGCTGAGTAGGTCGGTCCAGGTTCCGTCGACCGGGAACGGAACGCTCACGTGCTGCGTTTGGTCCGAGAAGTTCAGCACGACGACGAAGCGCTCGAGCTCGCCGTTGTCGGCGTTTCCCCAACGCTGAAAGACGAGCACCTGCTTCGACTCGTCGATCCCGAGCCCCTCGGGATTGAAGCGGGTTTGCCAATCTTCCCAGCCGGTCGGAAAAATGTTGGTCGAGCGAAGTCCCGGGTGGTCGCGTCGCGCGCGCGCGAGCAGCCCGTACAAACGAACGAGCACGCGTCCGACCGGATCGTCGGCGAACTTCCAGCGCAGTGGCCGCGGTACGACGCGGCGCCCCGTGCCGTGGTCGTCTTCGGGCAAGCGATACTCTTCCCCGAACTCCTGTCCGTTCTGCAGCATCGGCACCGAGGTCCCGGTAAAAAGCGCGATGGCGTAGGGCTGGGTTTTGTACCAGCGCTCGATCCCCGCGGCGAAGCGCTCGCCCGCCCGAAAAGTCACGTGGCTGTGGTCGTGATTCGACAGGTACTGAGTCGGCACTTTTTCGGGCCCCTCGGCGAACCGAGCGTGATCGAGCGCTTGCAGGAAGCGGTGGTTCACCGAGCCCGTCCAGAGCGCCTCGAAGGTTTGCCCGTAGAGCTCGTTGTCCCAGTAGCTCGTCGCGCGCGTGCCGTTCGTCACGCTGGCGGCGTCCAGCGCGAGGTGCTCGAGCGTGAGCGAGAAGTTCGGGCCGGCGTGCAGGGCGGCGTAGTCCGCGACGTCTTCGAGCAACGTGGGCAGCCCGCGCAGGTTGCCGGGGACGTTGAAGTTCGTCGTGTTGTCGAAGCGAATGCCGTCGATCCTGAACTCGTCGATGAAGTAGAGGCACACGTCCCGCACGAAATCCTGGGTGCACTGGTGATTGAAGTTCAGATCTTGCAGCCCGGGAAACTCGCCCCCGAAGGCGCCGGTGAACGGACAGCTGTCCGGGTCGAGGTAGAAGTTGCGGTAGGGGAAGGCGCGGCTCACGTGATTGAAGACGCCGTCCATGAACACGTGGACGCCTCGCGCGTGGCATTCGTCCACGAGGTGGGCAAGGTGAGAGAGCTTCTCGGCGGGCCGGTTGTCCTCGTTCGCGTAGCGGTACTCGACCGAGAAGTATTGAAAAGGCTCGTAGCCCCAATCAAAGTCGCGATTTTTCCAGGCCGTCCAGGGCATGAACAGGATGGCGTTGAAGCCGAGCGCCACGAGGTAGTCGAGTCGATCGACGACGGCGGCGAGCGGCGCGCGCCCTTGGCGGTACTCGTCCGTGAAGTCGTCGAGCATGAGCTCGTAGATCACGAGGTCGCGGAGAGGCTTGCGTTCGCTCAAGCGGCGCGGCGCGTTGTCGGCGCGCTGTGAGCCGCCGATCACGACGGCCGAGTTTTGCTGCTCGCTGCCGCCGTAGCGCGTACACGGATCGGTCACGATGCGCGTCTCGCCGTTGTCGAAGCGCACGAGGTATTTGTACTCGTAGAAGCCCTGGTCCACGCGGGCCGTCACGCGCTCGTAGAACGTCCCCTCCGGTACGTCCCGCCGCGTGAGCAAAAGGCCGCCAGGAAAGTCCCAGTTGGTTTGACCGAGCTCGGCCTGGAAGTCGCCCGCGACCCTGATTTCGCTGACCCGCGGGTCAAAACCCAGCGGAAAGAACACCCGAAACTCGAGGCCACCGCCCGTCTCGTCGCCGCCCGCCGCCTGCCACGCCCCGCATCGCTGCCGCATGAAAAACATGGGTCCCCTCCACGCACTGGATGAAAATTCAGGTCACCGCCGGCCTGACGAGCATGCTGCGCTGCCCCGCCGGGGGGCGCCATGGGTCGTTCTTCAGCGGGCGGGGCGCGCGGGCCCGCGGCGGCTGCCACCAGCACTCCTCCGCTCGGCCGGGGAGGCGGGCGCGGCGTGCTATCCCCGGCGGTGTGGTTCACGAGCGTCCTCGTTCATCGCTACGGTGGGTCGTTGGGCTCATGCTGCTGGTCGCCGCGGCGGCTTTGGGGTTCTGGGCTTTCGGATTGCGCACCCAACCTCCGGAGCGCCGCGGCGTCTCGTCCGCCGCGCCACCGCCGCCGCCCCCCTCGAACACGATCGTCGATCCACTAGCGCCGGATCGGCCGGTGAAGCTCGACCCTTCACCGCGCGCCACGGCCAGCGCGGATTGGGTCACGGCGCGACCGGGATTTCAGTATTCGCGCCCGGCGGCGGAACGCGGCGGCCTGAACCCTTGCGCCCTACCGGCGGTCGACGCCGGCGCCTTCGAGCCCTGGTCGAATTTGAGCAAGGGCCATTTCAGCGTGCCCCGCTCCGGTGCGCTGGACGCGACGGGCGGCTTCGACCTCGTCCTGCACTTTCACGGCGACGAGCTCGCGCGACGTGAGCTCGTCGAGAGCGGCCAAAATTTCGTGCTCTACGCGCTCACGCTCGACGCCAGCGAAAGCTACTCGGGGCTCTTCGCGGGCACGAAGCTCTTCGGGCAGCTCGTTCGACAGATCGAGCAGTCGCTCGCCACGACGTATGGCGTCCCCGCCCATGCGCGCCACGTCGCGCTCACCGCGTGGAGCGCGGGGTACATGGCCGTGCTCTCGATCCTCGTGCAACCCGAGGCCAAGGACATCGAGGCCGTCGTGCTGCTCGACGGCTTACACGGCCCGCGACGCGCCCTCGGTCCCCAACTCGCGCCGTTCGTCGAGTACGCGCGGCGGGCCGAGAGCGGCGAGCGCTTCATGTTGATCACGCACTCTTCCATCGACCCGCCCGACTTCGCCTCGACCACCGAATCCGTGCACTACCTGCTTTCGGCCCTCGGGGAGCGACCGCAGCCCGTCCGCCGTGACGATCGCGTCGGCCTCGAGCTCGTCGAGTACTTCACGCACGGTGACTTCCACGTCCGTGGCTACGCCGGAAACGACAAGGCGGACCATTGCGCGCAGGTCACGCTCCTGCGCGACGCGTACGCCGCCCTCGCCCGTCGCTGGAAACGCTGAGCGTCGGCCGAGCGCCGTCACTGGGGCCGACTGCGCGCCAGATCCTCGGCGAACAACGGCGCTTGCGCGCCTTCGGGCTCCGCGAGCGACAAGAGTTTGCCGAACTCGGGATCGGTCGCGAGCGCCTGGAGTTGGTCGCGCGCCGTGCCCACGAAATGAACGACGACGACACGTTCGGAGGTGCTCCGGTGAAGGCCGCGACCGATCACGCCGTGCGCGGCGTAGAGCGCGTCGCGCGCTTCGAAGTTGCTCTTGAACGCGTCGAAGTCAGAAACCTTGAGCTTGAAGTAGAGACTGTAGGTTTTACCGGGCGGTGGCGTCGCCGGTAGGCTGACGGAAGCGTCGCGCGTGACCCATACGAGCGACGCATCGGGGGCGCCGCTCCGGTTCAGGTAGCCCTGCATCTGCACGGAGTTCAGCGCTGCCTGGACGCGGTCCAAGTCCTCGGCGAAGAAGTGGACGACGATCTTCCCGTCGTCGCCGCGGCTCAGAAGATAACCTTTGACGCCCCCTGCCTCGCGCAAGGCGTCTCCGCTTTCGAAGTACTTCTCGAACGCGTCGAGATCGCTGATCAGGTGCACGACGAACACGCTCGCGCCGAGCGGACTCGGCTGAAACGGTAGTGGAGCGGTTCCCGTCTGCGCGCCGGGCTGCGCGGCGCCGGGCGCGGCTGCCTGATGCGAGCAAGCGCCGAGCGTGATTGCGCTTGCGACCGGGAAGGTCGAGGTGACGAAACGGAACCAGGCGTGCAGTTTCGGAAGGTGGCGCGTCATGGCCGCGCAGCATGCCATTCTTGGTTCAGCTCCCCAAGCGAGCTTGGGTACAATCAGAGACCGAGCTGCTCTGCCGGGATCGCGAAGTAGAGCGTCGCGAGGCACATTTCGTTGCGCGTGCCCCAGCCCGGGAGCACGGGGTCGGTATCACCGGACGTGTCGTAGTCGCACGTGACGTCGAGGCGCGAACCCGACGTGATCGCGAGCGGATGCGCGTAGAAGTACATGCGTTGCCAATGAAAATCCCACTCCTCGACGTTCATCGCGCAGCCCATGGCGCCCGCGGTGCCCAGGTTCATCCGGTACTTGCGGCCGCGTTGATGCATGTGCGGCATGAGGCCAAGCAGCTTTACGTTCGGCATGTCGCCGAAATAGTCCTTGAGATCACGCTGCCAGGTGTACTTGACAGAGGGCTGACCTGGCGCGAGCGCGTGCGGAACGTCGTCGAACAGCGAGTCGAGCAGAGGATCGTCGAGCACGAACACGCCCACGTTCTTCACGCTTGGCGCGAGTCGCAAACGCACGGTGGACACGTCCGTGATCGCGCCCGGGTCGTCGGCCAGGTTGTAGTGCACCTGCAGAACGACGCGGTGGTTCGGCGCCAGCGGGACGCCGCTCTCGCCGGGAAAGTCGACCACGCCTTGGCCCGGCGCCCAGATGACCGGCGCCGATTCGATCTCGACGCCGTCGCCCGCCATGCCGAAGCAGGGCCAGCCGTCGCGGTCGGGCGACTCGGCATCGAGCGCCGCCATCAGCTCGCCGTTGGTTTG
>Ga0164241_10006409_pt1 | contig 10747 bp, 12 predicted proteins | sample OricomyardsoilBY_FD_108780 | JGI IMG/M metagenome (GOLD analysis project Ga0164241, IMG submission 108780) | Backyard soil microbial communities from Emeryville, California, USA - Original compost - Back yard soil (BY) | ecosystem: Environmental > Terrestrial > Soil > Unclassified | place: USA... | reverse complement strand
CTGGGGGAGGAGATCGTGATGTGGTGGAACTTCGTCGGCCGCGACCACGACGAGGTCGTGAGCGCGCGCGAGGACTGGATGGCCCAGATCACCGGCACCGACGGCACCTTCGAGGACAGCTCGGAGATCTTCGACGGTCGCTTCGGCATGGTGGTCGACGACCATCTCCCGCCGATCGCCGCACCGGCGTTGCCGAACGCGCGGCTGAAGCCTCGCCGCTGACGGCCGGCCGTGAGTCCAGGGGCCCAGGGTGAGTGCTCCGGGCCGTCGGCGGTGCCTGCCAGGATCGGGGCATGGGACCGGTGGTGGGGGAGGACGGGCTCGCGCGCTGCCCGTGGGGAGACAGCGACCCGGTGATGCGGGCCTACCACGACGAAGAGTGGGGGCGCCCGGTGCAGGGTGAGTCGGCGTACCTCGAGCGGCTGACGCTGGAGGCGTTCCAGTCCGGACTCTCGTGGCGGACCATCCTGATGAAGCGTCCGGCGTTCCGCGCGGCGTTCCACGACTTCGATGCCGATCGCATGGCGGCCTTCGACGACACCGATGTGGCGCGGCTGATGGACGACGCCGGGATCGTCCGCAACCGGATGAAGGTGAACGCCGCGATCACCAACGCCCGGGCGACGGTGGACCTGCGCGACGAAGGCGGACTCGTCGCCCTGGTCGAGGAGCATCGACCCGACGCCTGGACGCCCCCAGCCGACACCGACGACGTGCTCCCACAGACCCCGGAGTCACTGGCCCTGTCCAAGGCCCTGAAGAAGGCAGGATTCGCCTTCGTCGGACCGACCACGATGCACGCCTTGATGGAGGCGATCGGGCTCGTCGACGACCACCTCGTCGGCTGCCACGTGAGCGCCGGGACCTGAATCGCGAGGCGTTGTATCAGGGGCGTACGTCGTCGCTCCTCTTGGGGGAGTGAGCCGGGTCGACGGGGGCTCGGCACATCCCTGTGGGGCGCCTTCGTGCGCACCACCAGACGGCCGCCGGCCCCACACCGGCGGCCGTCGTCATGCCGCGCTCCCGATAGCCTCCGCCCATGGCCCGCGTCCACGCCTACGCCGACGACGCCCTCGCGGACCTGGACGCGGTCGGGTTGGCCGAGGCGATCCGCCACCGCAGGGTGGCGATCACGGAGGTCATCGACGCGAGCATCGCCCGCACCGAACGGGTGGCCGGCGACCTGAACGCCCTCGCCGCCGAGTGCTTCGACCGCGCCCGTTCGCAAGCAGCCGCGCCGCGCGCTGGGTTCTTCGCGGGGATCCCGACGGTCGTCAAGGACAACTCCGACCTGGCCGGTCTGCCCACGATGCAGGGCACAGACGCCTTCGCCCCGGTGCCGGCCCGGAAGGACGGCGACTTCGCCCGGATGTTCCTGGCCACCGGATTGGTGCCACTCGGCAAGACCCAGCTGTCCGAGTACGGGTTCAGCGCCTCGGCCGAGCATCCGCGTCTCGGCCCGGTCCGCTCGCCGTGGTCGATCGAGCACACCGCAGGTGCGTCATCGGCCGGGTCCGCGGCGCTGGTGGCCGCCGGAGCCGTCCCGTTGGCCCATGCGAACGACGGTGGCGGCTCGATCCGCATCCCCGCCGCGGTCAACGGGCTGGTCGGGCTCAAGCCGACCCGAGGACGGCTTGCCGGAGACCAGGTGTTCCGCCGGATGCCGGTCCGGATGGTGGCCGACGGGGTCGTGACCCGCTCCGTCCGGGACACGGCGGCGTTCCTGCGGGAGGCGGAGAAGGTCTACCGCGACCTCAGGCTCGCCCCGATCGGCGACGTCACCCGCGCATCCCAGGCGCGCCGCAGGATCGCGGTCTTCACCGACGGCATCGACGTCAAGGCGACCCCCGAGGTCGAGTCGTTGACCCGGTCGGTGGCCGAGCTTCTCGAGTCGCTCGGCCACCACGTGGAGTGGATCGAGATGCCGATCCCGGCGAGGTTCAAGGACGACTTCCTCCTCTACTGGGGCTTCCTCGCTTCGGCCGTCGTGGCGTCCGGCCGCCTCGAGCACGGCCGGTCCTGGGACGCGTCGCGACTCGACCGGGTGACGCACGGCCTGGACCATCACTGTCGTCGGCACGTGCACCGCCTGCCCGGCGCCATCGCCCGGCTGCGGCGCTGCGGCAGCGTCGCCGCCGAGCTGCACACGTCGTACGACGTGATCCTCACGCCGACGCTCGCCCACGAGACGCCGCGGCTCGGCTGGCTCGACCCGATGCAGGACTACGAGACTGTGATGGAGCGACTGCTCGAGTGGGTGGCCTACACGCCTTGGCACAACGCCTCCGGCGACCCGGCCCTGTCGCTTCCGCTGGCAACGACGGCGGCCGGCCTCCCTCAGGGGATGATGCTCTCCGCCGCCCACGGACGGGAGGCGCTGCTGCTCGAGCTGGCCTACGAGCTCGAGGAGGCCAGGCCCTGGCCACTGCTGGGTGACGCATGAGTCGTCCGGGTCTTGGGTAGCGTCCCAGACATGCGCGCTGTCGTGTACTCCAAGCTCGGTGACTCCTCCGTGCTGGAGCTCGTCGAACGTGACGTCCCCGAGCCGCACTGGGGCGAGGTCCGGGTCCGGCTCGGAGTCGCCGGTGTGAACCCCACCGATTGGAAGTTCCGGGCGGGCGCGACGGCCTCGTCGTTGCCGTTCCCCGAGATCTCGCCCGGACAGGATGGGGCAGGTGTGGTCGACGCGGTCGGCAACGGCGTCTCCGGGGTCTCGGTGGGCGACCGCGTCTGGGTGCTCCTCGCCCAGCACGACCGGCCGATCGGCACCGCCTCGGAGTACACCGTGGTCCCGGCCGAGCAGGCCGTCCGCCTGCCCGGCTCCGCGTCGTACGACGTGGGGGCGAGCCTCGGTGTCCCGGCGATGACCGCCCACCGCGCCCTCACCATCCACGAGGACGGGCCGAGCCGGCTCGGCACAGGGACGCTCGACGGACGCACCGTCCTGGTCACCGGAGGAGCCGGGGCCGTCGGCCACGCCGCGATCCAGCTCGCAGCCTGGGCCGGAGCGACCGTGGTGACGACCATCAGCAGCGACGAGAAGGCGGCGCTCGCCGCGGCGGCCGGTGCCCACCACGTGGTCAACTACCGCAGCGACGACGCGGCTGCCCAGATCAAGAGCCTGGCCCCCGACGGCATCGACCTCGTCGTCGACGTCGCGATCATTCAGAACGCCGGCCTGGTGGCCGAGGTCCTGAAGCCCCGCGGCGCGATCGCGGCGTACGCCAACACCGGTGGCACCGAGGTGACGCTCACGGTCCGGGAGTTCATGCGCCTCAACGCTCGCCTCCAGTTCGTGCTGCTCTACACGATGGGAGACGCGGCCGCACACGCCGGCATCGAGGATGTCACCGCGGCCGTGGCGGACGGCGCGTTGGAGGTCGGCGAGGAGCACGGCCTCCCGATGCTCCGGTACCCCCTCGAGGAGACCGCGGCGGCCCACGACGCGGTCGAGAACGGGGCGGTCGGGAAGGTCCTGATCGACGTCGCTGACCTCGACTGACGGACCTGTGTCGAGCGTTGCCCGACGGCCGCTCAGACGATTTCTGGATCGCCTCAGCCGCTGTGTATCCTTCTCGACCGTCCGCCCCTTTAGCTCAGACGGCAGAGCGACTCCATGGTAAGGAGTAGGTCTACGGTTCGATTCCGTAAAGGGGCTCTGAGGTGGGGCTCCCTGCCCCTCCTGGTGGGGTAGCTCAGTCGGTTAGAGCACACGGCTCATAATCGTGGTGTCGCGGGTTCGAGTCCCGCCCCCACTACCGCGGTGTCCGGATCCGGATCCGGCCCCGACCAGCAGCACGACAGAAGGACAGCCCGTGGCCAGCAAGTCCAGTGACGTTCGCCCGAAGATCACGCTCGCCTGCACCGTGTGCAAGGAGCGCAACTACATCACCAAGAAGAACCGGCGGAACGACCCCGACCGCATGGAGCTGTCGAAGTTCTGCCCGCGCTGCCGCAAGCACACGCCGCACCGCGAGACCCGCTGACGTCGTCGGTCGAGCCTGTCGAGACCACGAGACGCCCGGCACACGCCTGCCCGTCCGGCTCCGCCGGGCGGGCGTGGTCGTTCATCGGCCAGCGCGCATCAGGAAGTCGCCGCGGCTGACGTAGAACACGCGTGCCTCCCCGTGGGGAAGTCCCCCGATCTGAGGGCCGAACGCGTTCTTGCTCAGCAGGTGCATGTGCCCGAGCGAACCGTCACGACGGACGAGTCGGGCCACGACGTCGTGGTGCTGCGGCGCACCGGGTCTGGGCCGTCCCCAGGCCATCACACCCCGACCCTTCTGGTTCACCTCGATGGCAGGAGGCCTCGGGATGGCCAACGACCCCGAGGACGGAGGGAGGGTCATGACCACGAAGCTGCCGTCCGGGCACGCCACTGGCGTGCCACCGTTCATGCCCCGCTTCAGCGGCGGGCCGGGCTTCAGGCGGTTCGTACGGGTGAGCAGTGACATCGCGTTGCCGGGAGTGTCGAAAGGGGTGGAGTTCACGAGGACCTCGCCGTTCGGCGCTACGGCGAACACGGGCTCCGAACCGTTCACTGTTGTCGGGCTGATGCGCCGCGCGTGGCTCAGCCTTCCCGTCCGGGAGACCCGCTGGACATAGGTCTGCCACCGGTCGAGTGAGTCGTCGAATTGCATCCAACCGACGACGGCGTTCCCGTCCTCGTCGACGCCGACCTTTGAGCCACCGACACTGTCCGCCGTAGAGGTGATCCGGAAGACAGGGGTACGGGTGCCGTCCGGCCGCACGAAGCGGACCTTGATGATTCCAACGAGGTCCGAGAGGCGCACCGACTCCCAGGCGACTGCCGTCCACCCACGCGGTGACGTGGCGACACTCACCCCGACGACTCCCCATCCCTGCTGCTCGAGCTCACGCGGTCGCGACCAGCGCGCGTTCGCGGGTGCCGCCCCAGCAAAGACAAGTCCGACGAGGATGAGAAGGCTGACAGCCCAGGCACGCCGCGTCACGGCGCGACTGTAGAGGGCGGCGGTAGGCGTTGTGGTGGAACGTCGGTAAATTCGTGAGCATGGCTGTCGACGCGTCCCTGGCCGGCCGCACGTTCCCACCGACGGAGCCGTACGACGTGACCGAGCAAGCCGTGCGCGAATTCGCTGCCGCGACCGGCACGCCGTACAGCTCGGGCGGCCCGGCGCCCGCGACGTTCCCGATCGTGGTCGCCTTCGGCGCCATGCAGGAGCTGATGCGCGATCCCGAGGTCGGCATCGAGCTGCACAACGTCGTCCACGGTCAGCAGAAGTTCGTGCACGAGCGTCCGGTCGCCGTCGGTGATCGGCTCACCGCCACCCTGACCGTGCGCGGGCTGCGCCAGATCGCCGGCACCGACGTCATCACCACCTCCAGCGCCATCACCGACGAATCCGGCGCGCTGGTGTGCACGGCCGACGCCACCCTCGTGCACAAGGCCGGTGCGTGATGAGCGAGCCCACGACACTGAGCCCGACCACGTACGCCGTCACCCGGGAGGCGCTTGTCGCCTACGCCGCGGCGAGTGGTGACCCCAACCCGATCCACCAGGACCCCGAGGTCGCCCGCAGCGTCGGCCTCCCTGACGTGATCGCCCACGGCATGTACACGCTCGCGCTCGCCGCCCGGTACGTCGACGAGCAGCTCGGCGAACCGGGCCGCATCGTGGAGCTCGGTGCGAAGTTCACCAGGCCCGTGGTCGTTCCAGAGGCCGGCACCGAGGTCGAGGTCATCGGCACGTGGCGCGACGACCGCACGATCGCGCTCAGCGTCACCTGCGCCGGTGAGACCGTGCTGGGCAACCCGGTGGCGGTCGTGCGTGCCTGAGCTGATGTCCGAGCACACCACCCTCCGGCTCGGTGGCCCCGCTCGGTCGTGGGTGCGCGCGGAGACCGGGCAGGACCTGGTCGACGCCGTACGCACCTGCGACGAGGCGGGCGAGCCCGTCCTGGTCCTCGCCGGGGGCAGCAACGTCGTGGTGGCCGACGAGGGGTTCGCCGGAACTGTCGTCGAGGTCGCGACCACGGGCGTCACCGCCGACCACGAGGGTGACGACCCGACCTGCGGCGGCGTCGTGGTCACGGTCGCTGCGGGTGAGCCCTGGGATCCGTTCGTCGAGCACGCGGTCGGCCATGGCTGGGTCGGAGTCGAGGCACTCTCGGGGATTCCGGGATCGATGGGTGCCACCCCGATCCAGAACGTCGGCGCCTACGGCCAGGAGGTCTCCCAGACCCTCGCCTCGGTCCGGGTCTGGGACCGCAAGCTCCGCGGCGTACGGACCTTCGCGGCAGCCGACTGCGGATTCGGCTACCGCACGAGCAGGTTCAAGGCCGATCCTGGCCGCCACGTCGTCCTCGACGTGACCCTCCAGTTCCGGCAGGGCGAGCTCGGAGCACCGGTCACGTATGCCGAGCTTGCCGGCGCTCTCGGTGTCGAGACCGGCTCGAGGGTGCCGATGGCCGACGTACGCCGGGCTGTGCTGGGGCTGCGGGCGCGCAAGGGGATGGTCCTCGACGCTGCCGACCACGACACCTGGAGCGCCGGCTCCTTCTTCACCAACCCAGTCGTGCCCGCTGCCGAGCTGCCCGACGGCGCACCGGCCTGGCCCCAGGCCGACGGGCACGTCAAGACAAGTGCCGCCTGGCTGATCGAGAGGGCCGGCTTCGACAAGGGGTACGGCGAGGGCGCGGCGCGTCTCTCGACCAAGCACACCTTGGCCCTCACCAACCGCGGCGGTGCCACCACGGCCGAGCTCCTGGCGCTCGCCCGGGCGGTCCGCGACGGCGTCGAGCAGCAGTTCGGCATCCGGCTCGTGAACGAACCGGTCCTGGTCGGCTGCGAGCTCTGACGGCTGCTGGACCGCCGAGGTGGGACTTCTCCGGGCTCGAGGTGGGCCTTCTCCCGCTTTCGCCCGCGGAGAACTCCCACTTCGCCCGCGGAGAACTCCCACTTCGGCGGCGGAGAAGTCCCACTTCGGCGGGCGCGGGTCAGCCGTTCTGGAAGGTCGGGTTGGGGGTGATGGGGGTGACCGGAGAGGAGTCGCTGGAGCCGACCGCGACCAGGACCACGACCAGGCCGATGATCGCTACGACGGCGAGGGCCAGGAGCGCGGTGCCGATGATGCCCATGATCTTGCCGGCCTGGGCGCGATCGCGGCCGGCGTACCGACCGCCTGAGGTGTCGATCTCGCGGACCGCCTTGGCGCCGACCACCCAGGCCGCCGGCGAGAGGACCAGCGTGAGACCTCCGCAGAAGGCGATCCCGACCAACCCGATGATGCCGAGCACCATGGACGTCGTCGCGGACGGGTGGTCCGGCAGACCACCGCCGGCGTAGGCCGGCTGGTACGGCGAGCCGTACGGGTTCTGCGGGGCGGCGTACTCGTTCGGTGCCTGGTACGGGTTGGGTGGCGGGACGTACGGTTCCCCGGCGTAGGGCTGGCCGCCGTAGGGGTTCTGCGGCTGACCCCATGGCTGGTGGGGGTCCTGGCCGTACGGGTTCTGCGGCGGCGGGACAGCACCCGGGCCCATCGGCGGTTGGTAGGACTGACCCGGCGGCGTGGGGGGCCGGTCGGACGACGGAGAGGGCGATGCCCCGGTGATCGGCTGCGTCTCGTCGCCGACGCCGTCCGGGGTCTCCTCGGGCGTCGGTTCCTCGGCGTCCGCCGGCTCTCCGGAGCCCTTCGGACGCCAGAGGTCGTCGTCGCTCATGTCGTCATCGTCGCAGAAGCCGGCGCGGCACTGAGCCAGTTCGTCACCTCGTCGAGGAGGGAGGCCTTGGTGGCGTCGGGCGCGCACGAGGCACGCACGGACATCGCGGCCAGCTCGGCGAGAGTCTCGTCGGTGAGCTCGTGGGCGGCCCGCATCGTGGCGTACTGCGCCGCCAGCCTCGATCCGAAGAGCAGCGGGTCATCCGCGCCGAGTGCGATGGTCGCTCCGGCCTTCAAGAGGTCCGGCAGGGGCACCGAGGTGAGGTCGGAGTAGACGCCGAGCGCGACGTTGGAGACCGGACAGATCTCGAGCGCGATACCACGCTCGACGATGTCTGCCAGCAGGCGTGGATCCTCGACCGAGCGAACACCGTGCCCCAGGCGCTGTGCGTGCAGGGACTCGACGCACGTGCGCACCGAGGGCGGACCGAGCAGCTCGCCGCCATGGGGCACGAGGCGGAGCCCTGCCCGCTCGGCGATCGCGAACGCCGGCGCGAACTCGGAGGTGACGCCCCGGCGCTCGTCATTCGACAGCCCGAAACCGACGACACCACGCCCGACGTACTGCGCCGCGAGCCGGGCGAGGGTGCGCGCGTCGAGCGGGTGGCGCGTGCGGTTGGCGGCGATCACGACGGCCATCTCGAGCCCGGTGTCCGCAGACGTCTCGCGTACGGCGTCCAGCACCAGGTCGGTGAACGCCGTGATCCCGCCGAAGCGCGCTCCGTAACCGGACGGGTCGACCTGGATCTCCAGCCAGCGTCCCCCGTCGCGGAGATCGTCCTCGGCCGCTTCGCGCACCAGCCGGCGTACGTCGTCCTCCGTGCGGAGCACCGATCGCGCGACGTCGTAGAGCCGCTGGAAGCGGAACCACCCCTTCTCGTCGGCCGCCGAGAGCTGTGGCGGCCACTCGCTCACCAGCGAGTCGGGCAGGGCGATCCCGTCTCGCTCGGCGAGCTCGAGCAGCGTGCCGTGCCGCATCGAGCCGGTGAAGTGCAGGTGGAGATGGGCCTTCGGCAAGGTCGCGAGCGACCGTGGCCGGGACTCCACCTCTCGTGGGTCGTGCTCGTGATCGTTGCGGGGCCCAGGCACCTCAGGCGAACAGCTTCTGCAGACGGGTGATCCCCTCGACCAGGTCGTCGTCCCCCAACGCGTAGGACAGGCGGAGGTAGCCCGGTGTGCCGAACGCCTCACCCGGCACGACCGCCACCTCGGCCTCGTCGAGGATGTACTCGGCGAGGTCGGCCGAGCTCGCGATCGTGCGTCCGTCGTGGTCGCGGCCGAGCAGCCCCTTCACGGAGGGGTAGGCGTAGAACGCGCCGTGCGGCATCGGGCAGACGACCCCGTCGATCTCGTTCAACATCGACACGATGGTGTGCCGTCGCCGGTCGAAGGCAGCCTTCATCGCCGCCACGGCCGACAGGTCGCCGGTGACGGCCGCGAGCGCCGCGCGCTGGGCGACGTTGGAGACGTTCGAGGTCGCGTGCGACTGGAGGTTTGCGGCCGCCTTGGCGATGTCGGCCGGGGCGATCAGCCAGCCGACCCGCCAGCCGGTCATCGCGTAGGTCTTGGCAACGCCGTTCACGACGACCGTGTGGTCGGCCAAGAAGGGGCACAGGACCGGCAGCGAACCGGTGTCGACGCCGTCGTACACCAGGTGCTCGTAGATCTCGTCGGTGAGGACCCAGAGGCCGTGGTCCTCGACCCACTGACCGATGGCCCGGATCTCGTCGGAGGTGTACACCGCGCCGGTCGGGTTCGAGGGCGACACGAACAGCAACACCTTCGTCCGGTCGGTGCGGGCGGCCTCGAGCTGGTCGACGGTGACCTTGTACTCCTGGGTCTCGTCGGCCACTACCGGGACGGCGACGCCTCCGGCGAGCTGGATGGCCTCGGGGTACGTCGTCCAGTACGGCGCGGGCACGATCACCTCGTCGCCCGGGTCGAGCATGGTTGCGAACGCCTCGTAGATCGCCTGCTTGCCGCCGTTGGTGACCACGACCTGGGCCGCCGCGATCTCCAGCCCGCTGTCGCGACGGGTCTTCTCGACGATCGCCTGCTTGAGCTCGGGCAGGCCACCGGCCGGGGTGTAGCGATGGTTCTTCGGGTCGCGGCAGGCCTCGGCGGCCGCCTCCACGACGTACGCCGGGGTCGGGAAGTCCGGCTCGCCCGCGCCGAAACCGATCACGGGGCGGCCCTCCGCCTTGAGCGCCTTCGCCTTGGCATCCACCTTGAGCGTGGCCGACTCGGCGATCGCGCCGATGCGTCCGGACACGCGACGCTCGCGCGGGGTCAGGGCGGAAGGGGCCTCGGTCATGGCCCCATCGTAGGGGCGGCGCGCCCGGCCGGCCGATTCGCGCTCGCGGCCCGGTCCGCCCCGGTCGACGGGCATGCTGCCGCGCGTTTGGACTCACCCTCGGTACGCCCCGTAGACTCGGTCATCGGTGGATCTTCCCCATGCTTTTGGCGTGCCCGCGCACAGGTCGGGCAGGGGAGAACCGAAGGGCACTAGCTCAACTGGCAGAGCATCGGTCTCCAAAACCGAAGGTTGGGGGTTCAAGTCCCTCGTGCCCTGCGAGAACCGAACGAGAAGTGAAGGAGTGGTCGGCCAACCGGGTCGACCGCGTGAGACCGAGAAGAGGTGGCCCACGTGTCGGGAGGCAACGCCGTCCGGTCGCGTGACCGGCGTACCGAGCGCACCGGACCGATCCTGTTCTACCGACAGGTGGTCGCCGAGCTGCGCAAGGTGGTCTGGCCGACCCAGCAGCAGCTGATCACCTACTTCTTCGTGGTGATGGCCTTCGTCGTGTTCATGATGGCGCTGGTGTCCGGTCTCGACCTGGCCTTCGGCAGGCTGGTCTTCTGGATCTTCAACGGCAATTCCTCGAGCTGAGGTTGGGAGCAGGAAACGTGTCGCAGTACGACATCGAGCAGGACAACGCCGCGGAGGAGGTCTCCGGGCAGCTCGACGAGCAAGTGGACGAGCAGGTGAACGAGCAGGTCTCCGAGGAGACCCCAGAGGTGCTGGCCGAGCCCACGTCCGAGCCCGAG
>Ga0164241_10006408_pt1 | contig 10748 bp, 8 predicted proteins | sample OricomyardsoilBY_FD_108780 | JGI IMG/M metagenome (GOLD analysis project Ga0164241, IMG submission 108780) | Backyard soil microbial communities from Emeryville, California, USA - Original compost - Back yard soil (BY) | ecosystem: Environmental > Terrestrial > Soil > Unclassified | place: USA... | reverse complement strand
GGCGACGGGGAAGGCGGTCCGGGATTCACGCTGCCGGATGAGCTGAATCCGACGCCGTTCGTCCGGGGAACGGTCGGCATGGCGCTCGACTGGCGCGATACGGGCGGCAGTCAGTGGTTCATCACGGTGTCTCCGCAGCCGCATCTCGACGCGAAGTACACGGCGTTCGGCCACGTCGTTGCCGGCGCCGAACTGCTCGACAGCCTCTCGCAGTGGGACACCATCCGCGCGATTCGCGTCTGGGACGGCGTGGAGTTCCGGTAAATAAAAAAAGGGGGCGACGATCGCCCCCTTTTCCCTGACGGGAAGGCGGTGTTACCGCTTCTTCCCGCCCTTCTTCTTAGCGCCCTTGGCTGCTTTCTTCGCCATGTGTCGTGTCCCTCCTTTCGGCTTGGTGTACTGCCAGGTTCTTCGACCTCGCCGCAGCGTCACGGCCTTGCGGCCCGCCTGACCCGCCCGCGAATCGCCCTGGCATCGTTGCCGACGCGTCCCCGCGCATGCTGCGCGCGCGCATCGAGCGACGTCTCGTTACAAAAAAAGAAAAAGGTGCGGACACCGAGTGCCGCACCTTCGCGCTCCACCACGGGCGTGAAGCGATCGTTTCCCCAATTGATGACCCTGATGTTCCGGGCGCCGACTGTCGTCGTAGTCCATCACAAGTGTCTGGATCAAGCATTTTGCTCGTCTCACCGACGTACCCAATAGCTGGGCTGAGCAAGTCGCTCTCACGCAAGATGTAGATTATGGACGACTTCGAAACAGTGTCAAGCACAAAGTGACTCGCGTTGTCAAAGAGCGCGTCACTTTGTTTGCCGAGACGAGTTGGGCGGACGAGACCGCTGCTGGAGAACGCAGCCTCGTCACTCTGAACTGCGAACCTCGACCTCCGAGCGGTGGAATCCGACCCGGTTCTTCACTTCGCGTTGTCTGTCGAGGTTCGTAGCGTACTCAGCGCTCTACGTTGGAGCTGGCGGTGTGCCGCACGCTCCTAGAAGGCGCTGGTGCGGAGCGTCTGCCGATCGGTGTGGCGTTCGACCGCGAGCGCGATGAGGCGATTGACGAGCGTTGCGTAGTCGACGCCGGTGGCGTTCCACATCTTCGCGTACATGCTGATCGTGGTGAACCCCGGCAGCGTGTTGATCTCGTTCAGAAAGAGATCGCCCGTCGATCGGTTCAGCAGGAAGTCCACGCGTGCGAGTCCCGAGCCGTCGATCGCCTCGAAGGCCGCGATGGCCTGGCGCTGGATCTCGCGGCGGGCATCGTCGGACAACGGCGCCGGAATTTCGAGACGTGACGAGTTGTCGAGGTACTTCGCCTGGTAATCGTAGAACTCGCGCGACGGCACGATCTCGCCCGGGACCGACGCTTCGGGCGTGGTGTTGCCCAGCACCGCGCATTCGATCTCGCGGGCGTCAGGGACGGCGGCTTCGATGATGACCTTGCGATCGTATTCGAGCGCGAGGTCGACCGCTGCGGCGAGTTCGCCGCGGCCGTGCACTTTCGAAATGCCGACGCTCGATCCGAGGTTGGCCGGTTTGACGAACACCGGATAGTCGATCGCGGCTTCCACGCGCGCGGTGATGCCGGCGTGATCCGCAGGCCATTCGTGTCTGCGGACGACCACCCAGTCGGTTACGCGGAGGCCGCAGGCGCGGAACACCAGCTTCATCACGCCCTTGTCCATGCCCACGGATGACGCCAGGACTCCGCACCCGACGTAGGGCACACCCGCCAGTTCGAGCAGTCCCTGGAGGGTCCCGTCTTCGCCGTACGGACCATGAAGCACCGGGAAGATGACGTCGAGTCCCAGTCCGGTCACGGTCGACACCGGCTCGCCGCCGCCTTGAGGCGTCCGCGTATTGATCAGGAGCAGCGTGTCGTCGCCGGGGCGGGGCGGCAGCACCACGTCGCGCCCGGTGCGCGCCCGCGCGCCCTCGCTCTTCATCTGTTCGATGACGTCGGCGGCGGAAGCCGCCGAGGGCGGGCGATCGGGCAGCACCCACCGTCCATCTTTTTCGATGCGGATTGCGACCGGGTCGTACCGATCGCGATCGATGTTGGCAAAGACGGCCGCCGCCGACGCGAGCGACACTTCATGCTCGCCCGAACGACCACCATAGAGCACGCCGACGCGAAGTCTTTTCACAGGAGTCTCGCCGTGACGGCAAGCGAGCGCGTTCATTATAGGCTAACGCTCGTGAGCGCCCGCTTCGCGTTCGAGCTATTGACCACCGATGGCCGCGCGCGACGCGGACGCCTGCAGCTGGCGCACGGCACCGTCGAGACGCCGGCGTTCATGCCGGTCGGCACGCGCGGCGCCATCAAGGGACTGCCGCTCGACGCCGTCGCTTCCCTCGGCGCCGACATCATTCTCGCGAACACGTATCACCTGCACGTCAGACCGGGCGACGATCTGATTGCACGCCTGGGCGGGCTGCATGCGTTCATGGGATGGGAGCGTCCGATCCTCACCGACTCGGGCGGCTACCAGGTCTTTTCCCTGTCGTCGCGCCGTCAGCTCTCGGAGAGCGGCGTCGTCTTCCAGTCGCACCTTGATGGCCGGCCGCTCACGCTCTCGCCGGAATCGGCGACCGACATCCAGGCGCGGCTCGGCTCGGACATCGCGATGGTCTTCGACGAGTGTCCCAGCTGGCCGGCCGCATACGAGGCGGCCGAGGCGTCGATGGAGCGAACCCTTCGGTGGGCCCGCCGCGGGCGCGACCGGTTTCTCGCCCTCGCCGCCGGCCGGGCGCCGGAGATCACCAGAGCCACTCCCGGGCAGGCGCAGTTCGGGATCGTTCAGGGGAGCACGTTCAAGGAACTCCGCGACCGAAGCGTCGCCGGCACCCTGGCCGTTGGCTTCGAGGCCTATGCCATCGGGGGGCTTTCCGTCGGCGAGCCCATCGACGCCATGAACGACATCGTCGAGCACACGGCCGACCAACTTCCCGCCGCGCTCCCGCGTTATCTCATGGGGACCGGTATGCCTGACGACCTCGTCGAAAGCGTCGCCCGCGGCATCGACATGTTCGATTGCGTGCTCCCGACGCGAAACGCCCGCAACGGCCAGCTCTTCACCCGCCGGGGCCCGATCTCCATCAAGAATGCGCGGTACGCGGAGGACCTCAGTCCTCCCGATCCCGAGTGCCGATGCCCGACGTGCCGGAGCCATTCACGCGCCTATCTTCGCCACCTGTTCATGTCCGGCGAGATGAGCGGTGCTGCCCTCAACACGTTGCATAATCTGCACTTTTACCTTGACACCATGCAGTCGATTAGGAACGCTATTGAGCTCGGAATTTTCCAGACGTTCAGAACAACGTTCCTCGAGACCTATTCCCGCCGGCGATCTGACTAAATGAAACCTTTGATGTCCGTTTTTGTGCTTGCCATGGGGCAGCCTTCGCAGGGATCGCAGAATCCCCTGTTGTCGGTGCTGCCATTTGCGCTGATGATTGGCATCTTCTATCTGGTGGTGCTGATGCCGATGCGCCGCCGGCAGAAAAAGGTGACCGAATTCCAGGGCGCGCTGAAGGTCGGGGACAAGGTCATCACCACGAGCGGGATCTACGGGCAGATCACCAAGGTCGACGGGCAGGTGGTCGAGATTCAGGTCGCTGACAAGGTGCGAATCGACGTCGCCCGCGCATCGATCGGCGGATATCAGGGACAGGAGCCGGTCGTCCAGGAACGGTCCGCGCTCTAACGTATGTACAAGAACCTTCGCTGGAAACTCATCATCACGCTGGCGGTCACGGCGCTGGCCATCTGGTCGTTCGCTCCCCCGCAGCAGAAGATCAAGCTCGGGCTGGATCTCAAGGGCGGCGCCCACTTCGTCCTCGCCGTCCAGACAGACGACGCGCTGCGGCTGGAGACGGCGACGTCGTCCGAGCAGCTGCGCGTCGCACTCAACGACGCCAAGATCACGACCGCAACCACCAAGGTCAACAGCCTGACCGAGTTTCAGGTGGACGGCGTGCCCGCGTCCAGCATGGCCCAGTTCCAGACCATCGCCGAGCAGCAGGTCGGGGCGCACTTCGATCAGGATCAGACCGGCGGCACCGTGGTCTTCCGGATGAAGCCGAACGCTCAGGTCCAGACGCGCGAGGAGGCGGTGCGCCAGGCCATCGACACCGTCGAGCGCCGGGTGAACGAGCTCGGCGTGTCGGAGCCCACGGTGGCGCCCTATGGCGCCGCGCAGAACCAGATTCTCGTGCAGCTGCCGGGCGTCACGGACATCGCGCGCGCCAAGAACATCATCGGCCAGACCGCGATTCTCGAGCTCAAGCTCGTGGAAGCCGGCCCGTCATCCGATCAAGCCAGCCTGCTCCAGCCGTACGGCGGGCAGCTGCCGGCGGACATGCAGGTCGTCACCGGCACGGCTGAGGTGCCGGGCGCGCCGCTGTCCTACTACCTGGTGCGGAAGGTTCCAGTCATCACCGGCCGCGATCTTCGCAACGCGAAGCCGTCGCTCGACGAGTACAACAAGCCGGCGGTCGGCTTCTCCCTCAACGGCGACGGCCAGAAGAAGTTTGGCGCGGCGACGTCGGCCAATATCGGGCGGTCGCTGGCCATCGTGCTCGACAACCGCGTCATGTCCGCGCCCCGCATCGACAGCGCCATCTATGGCGACGGGCGAATCTACGGAAGCTTCACGCAGCAGGAGGCGTCGGACTTGGCGCTCGTCCTGCGCTCGGGCGCGCTGCCGGCCTCGCTCACTTATCTCGAGCAGCGCGAGGTGGGACCCACGCTCGGACTCGATTCGATCAGGGCGGGCGTCATGGCCTCGCTCATCGGTCTCGCGCTCGTGACGCTGTTCATGCTCTTTTATTACCGGCTGGCTGGCGTGAATGCCTTTGTGTCGATTGTGCTCAACCTCGCCATCCTGCTGGGCTTCATGGCCTATCTCGGCGCGGTCATGACGCTGCCCGGCATCGCGGGATTCATCCTGACCATCGGCATGGGCGTGGATTCGAACGTGCTGATCTTCGAGCGCATCCGCGAGGAGTTGTCGACGGGGAAGGGCGCGAGGCAGGCGGTCTCGGCCGGCTTCGACCGTGTATTCCTGACCATCGTCGACACCCACGTCTCGTCGCTCATTGCCGCGGCGTTTCTCTTCCAGTTCGGCACGGGTCCCATCCGGGGGTTCGCCACGACGCTCTTCTTTGGGCTCATCGCGAACGTCTTCACCTCGGTGTTCGTCTCGCGCACCATGTTCGAGTTCGTGCTCTCGAAGCGGCCGGCCGGGTCGACCCAGCTGAGCATCTAGGTCAGGTCCAGTCATGCGCATCTTCCATAACGCGAACTACGACTTCATCAAGTGGCGCTGGCACGCGCTGATCGTCTCGCTCGTCATCATCTGGGCGGGAGTGGCCACGGTGTTCATGCGCGGCGGCCTGCCGCTCGGGATCGACTTCACGGGCGGAACGGTCGTCGTGGTCGAGTTCGAGAATCCGGCCGTGTCCGAGGATTCGGTCCGTCAGGCCCTCGGGCCGCTCGGCGCCGACGCCGTCGTCCAGCGCTACCAGGACCCGGTGAAGAACGACATCATGGTGCGTCTGCCTCAGACGGGCACAGACGCCAACCTGGACGAAGGCGCCAACCGCATCGTCTCGGCCATCGAAGCCGCGAACCTCGGAGCCTTCAAGCCGATCAGCCGCGACATCGTCGGGCCGACCGTTGGCGCGGACCTGCAGCGGAAGGGCATCTGGGCCACCCTGACCGCGCTCGGCGGCATCCTGGTCTACGTCGGGTTCCGCTTCCGCTTCACGTTCGCGATCGGCGCCATTGTCGCGACGTTCCACGACATCCTGATCACGCTGGTCATGCTCACGTGGTTCCACTACGACTTGTCGCTCAACGTCATCGCGGCGATTCTCACCATCGCGGGCTATTCGGTAAACGACACGATTGTCGTGTTCGACCGCGTGCGTGAAAATCAGCGCACCTCACGCCGTGAGCCGCTCGATCAGATCGTGAACCGCGCTGTGAACCAGACCCTCGGCCGCACGATCATCACGTCCGGGACGACGTTCCTCGCCGTGATCTCGCTGTTCGTGTTCGGCGGCGAAGTGCTCCGCGGCTTCGCGTTCACCATGATCGTGGGCATCGTCACGGGCACGTACTCGACCGTGTTCATTGCCGCGGCCATTGCCATCATTCTGAGCCGGCGCGCGCCCAGTCCAGCGGCCGCGGCGGCGCAGGCCCGCGCCAAGCGGCGGGCCTGAGCCCCGGTGCGCCTCGTCAACGCCGCGATTCTGGGCGTCGTTCAGGGGCTCACCGAGTTCCTTCCCGTCTCGTCGACCGCGCACCTGATCGAGTTCGAGCGCTGGCTGGGATTCGCCGATCCCGGCGGCGTGTTCACCGTCACCATTCAGTTCGGCTCCATCGTCGCGCTGCTGTGGCTGTACCGGCGGAAGGTGTTCGCGGTCGTTGCCGGCCTGCCGACCGATCCTGATGCGCGCCGCTTCGCGGCGATGGTTTTCGTCGCGTTCCTCCCGGCCGCGGTTGCCGGCGCCCTGTTCAAGGACTACGTCAAACAAGTTTTGTACGGCAGCGTCCTCGTCATCCCCGTGGCCTTCATCGTGGGCGGGGTCGTCATGCTCATCGTGGAGCGCGCCCGTCCTGCGCCCCTCGTCATGAACGCGGACCATACGCCGTGGCCGCGCGCGCTCGCCATCGGCTTGTGGCAGGCGCTCGCGCTCGTTCCCGGCGTCTCCCGCTCGGGCGCCACCATCGTCGGCGGACTCGTGGCCCGCCTCGACCGGGCCGCTGCGGCGGAATTCTCCTTCTTCCTGGCGATGCCGACGCTCGGCGCCGCCTGCCTGGCCGATCTCTGGGATGTGCGGCACGATCTCACGTCGGCGCAAGCCGCGGAGATTGCCGTCGGGTTCGTGGCGGCGTTCGCAGCCTCGGCGGTCGTGATCCGGCCGTTTCTCCGTTTCGTGGGACGTTCCGGCTTTGCGCCGTTTGCCTGGTACCGTATCTTCGCGGGTGCGTTGCTCCTGATCATGCTCGTTGTCGGCCGCCCCTGACGGACATTCCCATGCAATGGCTCCGCCGCAGTTTCATCACGGGATTCTTTGTCACCGTCCCGCTCGTCGTGAGTGTCGTCGCCATCTACTGGACGTTCCGGTGGGCGGACAGCGTGACGGGCCGGCTCACGCAGCACATCCACGGCCTCGACTTTCCGGGGCTCGGCATCCTGTTCACCGCGGTCATCATTCTTGCGATCGGCGCGGTGGCGACCAACGTCATAGGCCGGCGCATTCTGCAGCGCGGCGAACAGCTGCTGCTGCACGTGCCGCTGTTCCGCACGATTTACGCGCCGGTCAAGCAGCTGCTCACGGCGTTTTCGCCGGAGAGCAGCGTCGGGTTCAAACGAATGGTGCTGGTGGAAGAGACGACACGCGGCTTCGCCCTGGGATTCCTGATGAAGGAATTCGCCGTCGACCGCGGTCACGGCGCTGAGCCCATGCTGGCGGTCTACGTCCCGACCAATCATCTGTATCTGGGAGACGTGATCGTCTGCCGGCCGGAGCACGTCACGTATCCGGACATCTCGGTCGAAGAGGGGTTGCGCATCTTCCTGACGGGTGGGATGGGCATCCCCGACACCCTGCGTACCGGGTCAATCCGCGAAAACTGACCACAAGACGGGATAGACTGTCCGGCGCTCACGGCAGACATCAGAGTCGGCGCCGGGCGCCCGCGTGCGCCGGGTGCCCGGGATTGGCGTGGTTCGTGTCAGAGGAGACGACTGAACGATGATGGTCAAGCATTTTCGCGGTGTTCGACTGGCGTGTTCGATGGTTGTGTTTCTCTCGGCGCTGATCATGTTCAGCGCGGCCCCGGCGGCGGCTCAAGAGGCGGCCGCGGCGGCGTCCCGACCCGGCGGCGAAGCCAACCTCATCCTTCCGGACCTGAGCCAGGTGACGTTTCTCGGCGGGATTGATGGTCACACCCTCCTTTTCAGCGGTCTGGCGGTTTCAGCGCTCGGCCTGCTCTTCGGCCTCACGATCTACAACCAGCTCAAGAACCTGCCCGTCCATGCCTCGATGCGCGAGATCTCCGAGCTCATCTATGAGACGTGCAAGACGTACCTCATCCAGCAGGGCCGCTTCCTGCTGATTCTCGAGCTCTTCATCGGCGCGATCATCGCCGTGTATTTCGGTCTGCTGCAGCACTTCACGGCCATCAAGGTCGCGATCATCCTGGCGTTCAGTTTGATCGGCATTGCCGGCAGTTATGGCGTCGCGTGGTTCGGCATTCGCGTCAACACCTTCGCCAACTCACGCACGGCGTTCGCGAGCCTCCGGGGCAAGCCCTTTCCCTGCTATGCCATTCCGCTCAAGGCGGGCATGAGCATCGGGATGATGCTCATCAGCGTCGAGCTCCTGCTCATGCTGATCATCCTGCTGTTCGTCCCGCGTGACTATGCGGGCGCATGCTTTATCGGCTTCGCCATCGGCGAATCGCTCGGCGCGGCGGCGCTCCGCATCGCCGGCGGCATCTTCACCAAGATCGCCGACATCGGCGCGGACCTCATGAAGATCGTCTTCCGCATCAAGGAAGACGACGCCCGCAATCCGGGCGTCATCGCGGACTGCACCGGCGACAACGCGGGCGACTCGGTCGGACCGTCGGCCGACGGGTTCGAGACGTACGGTGTTACCGGCGTCGCGCTGATTTCGTTCATCCTGCTCGCCGTCAGCGACGTGACGATGCAGGTTCAGTTGCTGGTGTGGATCTTCATGATGCGCATCGTGATGGTGCTCGCCTCCGGTGCGTCGTACCTGCTGAACGAGGCGCTCGCCAAAGCCCAGTATGCCGACGTGGACAAGATGAACTACGAGGCGCCGCTGACACGCCTGGTCTGGCTCACGTCGATCGTGTCGGTCGTCCTCACCTACATCGCGTCCTACCTGCTGATCCCTGCACTCGGCACGGCGGGCGACGCGACGCTCTGGTGGAAGCTGTCGACCATCATCACGTGCGGCACCCTTGCCGGCGCCGTCATTCCTGAGCTCGTCAAGGTCTTCACGTCCGTTGACTCGGCCCACACCAGGGAAGTCGTCACGTCATCGAAGGAGGGCGGAGCTTCGCTCAACATCCTCTCGGGTCTCGTCGCCGGCAATTTCAGCGCCTACTGGCTGGGCATGGCCATGGTGGGCCTCATGGGTGCCGCCTACTGGGTGAGCCTGAGCTTCGGTCCGGTGCCGATGGTCGCGCCGGCGGTGTTCGCGTTCGGCCTCGTCGCGTTCGGCTTTCTCGGCATGGGCCCGGTCACGATTGCGGTCGACTCCTACGGTCCGGTGACCGACAACGCCCAGTCGGTCTACGAGCTGGCGCAGATCGAGGAGATTCCCAACGTCGAGGCCGACATCCGCAAGCAGTACGGCTTCCAGGTGGACTTCGCGCGTGCCAAGCACAACCTCGAGGAGAACGACGGCGCGGGCAACACGTTCAAGGCCACGGCGAAGCCGGTGCTGATCGGCACGGCGGTGGTGGGCGCGACGACGATGATCTTTTCGATCATCGTGGCGCTGACCGAAGGGTTGCAGCCGGAACTGGTGGCGCGTCTGTCGTTGCTGCACCCGCCGTTCCTGCTGGGCCTCATCACGGGCGGGGCGATGATCTTCTGGTTCAGCGGGGCGTCCATCCAGGCCGTGACGACGGGTGCGTACCGGGCGGTGGAGTTCATCAAGGCGAATATCCGGCTGGAAGGCGTGACCCGGGCATCGGTCGAGGACTCGAAAAAAGTCGTCGAGATTTGCACGCAATACGCTCAACGCGGCATGTTCAACATCTTCTTGAGCGTGTTCTTCGGCACCCTGGCGTTCGCCTTCTTCGAGCCGTTCTTTTTCATCGGGTATCTGGTGTCTATTGCGCTGTTCGGGCTGTATCAGGCCATTTTCATGGCGAACGCGGGCGGAGCATGGGACAATGCGAAGAAAATCGTCGAAGTCGAGCTGAAGGCCAAGGGCACCGACCTCCATGCCGCCACGGTGGTGGGAGATACGGTGGGGGATCCGTTCAAGGACACCTCGTCGGTAGCCATGAATCCGGTCATCAAGTTCACGACGCTTTTCGGTCTGCTGGCGGTGGAACTGGCCGTCCAGTTGACGGCCGAGCAGGGGGCGGGGCTGACGCACGTGCTGTCGGCCGCCTTTTTTGCCGTTTCGGTGTTTTTCGTGTGGCGGTCGTTCTACGGCATGCGGATCGGCGCCGACGCGTAGGGAGGTTCTGCATCGGCTGGGGCATGTCGGCCGATGTGGTGTCTAACAGTAGGAAAAGGCATGAGTTCGTTGACACCTTTTTTGGGGTCTGCTTATAATGCCGGGCCTTTGCGAGTCCAGCCTGCGTCCGAGGGGACGCGAGGTCCGTGCAGTCGCCCCACAGCGGCGGTTTTTCGTGCGCCGCGCTGAAGAAGGCAACGAACGGTTGTAAGGAGGTTCGTCCGTGGCACGCGATATGTTCGGCGACGTAGTAAAGCCATCGATCAGCGTCGGTACCAAGCAGTGGTACACGGTGCCCTTGTCGGCCCTGACGCACATCGTCGGGCTGGGCGCCATCGTCGTCATTCCTCTGCTGGCAACCGACATGCTGCCCACGCCGCAGTCGGTCATGGCGTTCGCGGCGGTTCCGCCACCGCCACCGCCACCACCACCACCGCCGCCGCCCCCATCGGCGCCGCCGCCACCCCCGCCGCCGCCGGGGGAGGTGAACATCAACACCAGCGCGGCACG
>Ga0164241_10006407_pt1 | contig 10749 bp, 8 predicted proteins | sample OricomyardsoilBY_FD_108780 | JGI IMG/M metagenome (GOLD analysis project Ga0164241, IMG submission 108780) | Backyard soil microbial communities from Emeryville, California, USA - Original compost - Back yard soil (BY) | ecosystem: Environmental > Terrestrial > Soil > Unclassified | place: USA... | reverse complement strand
GCGGACTCCGCTGACCCTGGCCGAAACACCTTCGCCGTCACCCTCGAAGAAGTAGCTCCGTTCATTGACTGGACGCCGTTTTTCCACACTTGGGAACTGCGCGGCGTTTATCCGAAAATTTTCACGCACGAAAAACACGGCGAGGAGGCGAAAAAACTTTTCGACGACGCGCAGAAACTGCTCGCGAAATTTGTCGCCAACCAATCGTTGAAACTCCGCGCCGTGTATGGTTTGTTCCCGGCCAATTCCGTCGGCGACGACGTGGAACTTTACACGGACGAATCGCGCACGCAGGTTTTGACGAAATTTCATTTTCTGCGCCAGCAAATCGAGAAAGGCGACGGCACGCCGAATTATTGCCTTGCGGATTTTGTGGCGCCGAAACAACGTGCTGCCGGCGTCCCGCCGGCAGGCCAAACTTCAGATGGATTTTCCGGCAAGATGCCGGAAGCACATTTTGCCGATCACATCGGCGCTTTCGCCGTCACGAGCGGCCACGGCCTGAAAGAGATCATCGAGAAATTCAAGGCCGAGTTGGACGATTACAACGCCATCATGGCCGAGGCGATTGCCGACCGGCTGGCGGAGGCGTTCGCGGAATATCTGCACAAGCGCGTCCGCGAGGAATGGGGTTTCGGCCAGACGGAAAATCTGTCGAATGAAGAATTGATTGACGAAAAATATCGCGGCATCCGCCCGGCGGCCGGTTATCCCGCCTGCCCCGATCACACGGAAAAAGCGACGCTCTGGAAGCTGCTCGACGTGGAGAAAAACGCCGGCATCCAGATCACGGAAAGTTTCGCCATGTGGCCGGGCAGCTCGGTGAGCGGACTTTATTTCGCGCATCCTGAATCGAAATACTTCGCTGTCGGCAAGCTGGGCAAAGACCAGGTTGCCGAATTATCCGAACGCAAAGGCAGGCCGCTGGCCGAAATGGAACGCTGGCTCGGCCCGTGGCTGAACTACAATCCGTCCTGAACCAGCGCAGGTTTGTTTTTCGCGCGCCGTGGCGTAAATTTCCGGCATGAAGAACGACGTTGTGCCGGTTCACATTCGCGGCATTCTCCCCGCCAACAGCGGCTGCGCGCTGTTTGTCGGCAACGACCAGAAAGTTTTTGTCATCAACGTCGAGCCGCAGATGGGTTCGGTCATCGGCATGTTTCTGCGCGACACGCCCAAGGAACGCCCGCTCACGCACGACCTCATCAACCGGATCTTCCAGGGCTTTGGCATTAACGTCGAGCGCGTCGTCATCACCGACCTGAAAAATTCCACCTACTTCGCCCGCATCATTCTCCAGCAGCAGAACGAACTGGCGCGCAAAATTGTCGAGCTGGACGCGCGTCCGAGCGATTGCCTCGCGCTGGCGGCGGCGCAGAAGAAACCGATCTTTGTTTCGACGGCGCTCTTTGAGCAGGTCGAGGACATGAGCGAAGTCCTGGAAAAAATGAACGAGTCCGGCAGCGAAACCGAGGCGGATTGAAATGGCCGGGGCGAAGTCCAATCCGCTGGCGCTGATTTGTGGCGATGACGATTTTGCCGTCAAGCAGCGCGCCCGGCAGCTTTTCCAGGAATGGTCCGCCGAACTCGGCGGCATGGATCACGAGGCCATCGAGGCGACCGTGAACAACGGCGGCGATGCGCTCAAGGCTCTCGGCAGACTCCGCGAGGCGCTGCAAACATTGCCTTTTTTCGGCGGCGGCAAAGTTGTGTGGCTGCGCGACTGCAATTTTCTCGGTGAAGACCGCACCGCCTCTTCCGCCGCCGTGACCGAGGCGCTGGGCGAACTGGCGGAGGAATTAAAAACTTTTCAATGGCAGACCGTGCGCCTGCTCATCAGCGCGGGCAAGGTGGACAAACGCAAAGTTTTTTACAAAACGCTGGATAAAATCGGCACGGTGGAAAATTTTTCCGCGTGGTCGCAGGACGATAAAGACTGGGCTGACCGCGCCGAAATGGCGGCGGTGGACGCTTTGAAGAAACGGAAGAAGGACATTTCCGATCCTGCGCTGGCCGAGTTGGTCAGCCGGGCCGGAGCGAACGCGCGGCAGTTGGAAAACGAAGTCGAGAAACTCTGCGTTTTCGTGGGCGGGCGAAATAAAATTGAACTGGCGGATGTCACCACGATCTGTTCGCGCAACAAGACGGCGAAGGCATTCGCGCTGGGCGATGCGCTCGGCGACCGCGATTTGCCGCGTCTGCTCAAGCGGCTGGACGAGGAGCTTTGGGAGACGAAATTCGACAAGGACAAATCGGAAATCGGCCTGCTCTACGGCCTGATCAGCAAGGTGCGCGCGATGTTGCTGCTCAAGGAAATGCTGCGCGAAGGCTGGGTGAAGGAGGCACGCGACTACCATTCTTTCAAATCGCAACTGGAGCGCGTGCCGGCGGACAAACTGCCGGCGGACCGGAAATTTAATCCGCTGGCGCTCAATCCGTATGTGCTTTACAAAGCGCTGCCGCAGGTCAAAAAATACACGTCAGCGGAATTGGTCCGCGCAATGGACGTGCTGCTGCGCTGCAACCAGCGGCTCGTTTCCAGCGGACTGGACGAGGCGCTGGTCTTGCAGCAGGCGCTGGTGCAGATCGTCGCGCCGGCGACCGCCGCCGTTTGAAAATTTAAGAAGCAACCCATGTCACCTGCAAGTTTATCAGTATTGGTCGGAAAGAATTTTGCCTGCGTTAAAATCGCCGGGCGCGCGAATTTTGCGTCCAGCCCGGATTTCAAAACCTTGCTGAACGACCTGGCGCAAAAGGGCTACGGCCATTTCATTCTCGACCTGTCGGAATGCGTGCTGATGGACAGCACGTTCCTCGGCGTGCTGGCGGGCTTTGGCATCAGGCTGAATCCAAACGGCGCGCCGGCCGAGCGCGGCATCGAGCTGCACAACGCCACGGCGCGCGTCAGCGAACTGCTGGAAAACCTCGGCGCGGAGCATTTGTTCAAGGCGACTTCCGGCGAGTTGAAACTGCCGGACGACGTCCAGCCCCGCACGCCGGAACCCGTCAATCCCACGCACGAGCAGATCACGCGGACGTGCCTGGAGGCGCATGAGACGCTGATGGCGATCAACCCGGAAAACGTGGCGCGGTTCAAGGACGTGACGCAGTTCCTCGCCGAGGACTTGAAGAGCCTGGGGAAATCCAGTTAATCCCAACCAATTTTTGAAAATAAAAAAGCGGCGGCCATTTTGGCCGCCGCTTTTGGTTTGCAGAAACATCAGGTTGCCGGCGCGGGCGCAGGCGTGCCGCCCAGTCCGGTCAGTTTTGGCGGCGCGGACTTCACCGGAGTTTCCGGCAAGGTTGTTCCCGCTGGTGCGCCAATCAACGGGCCGGGATTGACCGGCGGCTTGGGCGGCGGCGTGAAACTGCCGGTGCGGACAATCTCATCTACCTGCGCGCCGTCGAGCGTTTCAAATTCCAGCAGCGCGTTGGCGATGATTTCGAGCTTGTCGCGGTAGGTTTCAATGATGGTTTTGGCCGTGTTATAGCCTTCATCAATGATGCGTTTGATTTCGCCGTCAATCTGCTCGGCGGTCACTTCGCTGTATTCCTTGGAACGCATCATGTCGCGACCGAGGAAAACATATTCGTTCGCCTCGCCGTAAAGCACCATGCCAAGTTTGTCGCTCATGCCGTAGTGCATGACCATCGCCTTGGCCATCGCGGTGGCCTGCTGGATGTCGCCCGCCGCGCCGGTGGAAATGTCGTCGGAAACAATCTGTTCGGCGATGCGCCCGGCCATCGTCACGGCGATGGTGTCAACCATCTCCTTGCGGCGGCGGCTCAACACGTCGTCTTTCGGCAGATACATCGTCGCGCCGAGCGCCTGTCCGCGCGGGATGATCGTGACCTTGTGCAGCGGATGCGTGTGCTTGAGCACCACGTTGACGAGCGCGTGGCCGGCCTCGTGCCAGGCGGTGTATTTCTTTTCCTCGTCCGTCATGGCGAGGCTGCGGCGTTCGCGGCCCCAGCGCACCTTGTCGCGGGCTTCTTCAAGTTCTTTTTGTTCGACCGCTTTCTTGCCGATGCGCGCGGCGAGCAGCGCGGCTTCGTTCAGCAAATTCGCCAGTTCCGCCCCGGAATAACCCGGCGTGCCGCGCGCGATGACGGACAAATCCACGTTCGGCGCGAGCTTCACGTTTTTGGCGTGAACTTTCAAAATCGCTTCGCGTCCGCGCACGTCGGGAAGGTTCACCGTCACTTGACGATCAAAGCGTCCGGGGCGCAGCAGTGCGGGATCCAATACGTCGGGGCGATTCGTCGCGGCAATGATGATGATGCCTTCCTGCGTATCGAAACCGTCCATCTCGACGAGCAACGCGTTCAAAGTCTGTTCGCGTTCATCGTTGCCGCCGCCGAGACCGTGACCACGACTGCGGCCGACCGCGTCAATTTCGTCAATGAAAATCAGGCAAGGCGTGCTTTTGCGCGCCTGTTCAAACATGTCGCGCACGCGGCTCGCGCCGACGCCGACGAACATTTCCACGAAATCCGAACCGCTGATGCTGAAAAAAGCGGCGTCCGCTTCGCCGGCGATGGCTTTGGCCAGAAGTGTTTTGCCCGTGCCCGGAGGGCCGATCATCAGCACGCCCTTCGGAATGCGTCCGCCAAGGCGCTGAAATTTTTTCGGGTCTTTCAAAAATTCCACGAGTTCGGAAACTTCCTCCATCGCCTCTTCCACGCCGGCCACGTCCTTGAACGTCGTCTTGTTGCGATCCTTGGCCAGTATTCGCGCCTTGCTTTTGCCGAAGCTCAACGCGCCACGGCCGGCCGCCTTGATTTGCCGGATGAAAAAGAACCAAAATAAAACCGCCAGGATGATGAACGGCGCCACGCCCCAGATCATGCTCATCAACATCGCGTTCGGCGCGCCGGCCTCAATCTTGTCGGACACGAGCAACTGATCCAGCATCTTCTGCGTGAGATAGGCGTTGGGTGCGGAAAAGGCGATTTCTTCAGGCTTGCCGTTCGGCTTCTCGATGTTGCCGTCCTTGTCCATCTTGTAAAACGTGCCGGTGATCGGGGTCAGCAGCGAAGACTGGCCGCCGAGGTTGATGGTGGCGTGGGCGATCTGGTTCGATTCAAACTTGTTGAAAAATTCCGCCTGCGACAACACGACCGGCGGCGTGGTGTAGTGATTCTTCATCATGAACAGCGCCACGGTCGCGACGATGATGCCCGCCCATGCCAGCAGCGTGAACGTCGGAATCTTGGTGAAGCCGCCGCCCGACGGTTTTTTCTGGCCGCCGCCTCTCGAATTGGAATTGTCGTCTAACATTTTGGTCGTCCATTCTAACACGCTGTTCCGCCTTTCGCAATGAACGACTTTAACCTAGTCTGGCCGGGTGCAAATCGGGCCGCTGACGCTGAAATCCAATCTGTTTCTCTCGCCGCTGGCGGGTTATACCAACCTGCCCTTCCGCCTCGTCGTGCGCGAGGTCGGCGGCGTGGGCCTTTGCACCACCGACCTCGTCAACGCCCGCTCGCTGCTCGAAAAAAATCCCAAGGCATTCAAGCTGATCGAAACGTCCCCGGCCGATTCGCCGCTCGCCGTGCAACTCTTCGGTTCCGTGCCGGAAGAAATGCGCGACGCCGCGCTCATCGTCGAAGCGCGCGGCGCGGTTTCCGTGGACATCAACATGGGCTGCCCCGTCAAAAAAGTCGTCAAGGTCGGCGGCGGCTCGGCGATGATGACCGAACTCGGCAAAACCGCCGCGCTCGTGCGCGGCATGGTCAACGCCGTCAAAATTCCCATCACCGCCAAGATGCGGCTCGGCTGGGACGACGATAATTTGACCGCACCCGACCTTGCCCGCGCGCTGGAAGACGCCGGTGTCGCCGCCATTTTCATTCACGGGCGGACGCGCGAACAAGGTTTCGGCGGCACCGTAAATTTGGCCGGCATCCGCAAAGTCGTTCAAGCCGTGAAAACCATTCCTGTCATCGGCAACGGCGACATCGTCACGCCACAAGCCGCCAAAAAAATGCTCGATGAAACCGGCTGCGCCGGCGTGAGCATCGGCCGCGGCGCATTTTATGATCCGTGGATTTTCAAACGGACGCTGGAGTATTTGAATGGTAGGGCGGCGCTGTCACGCCGCCAATTGGCTGACCAGCAGGTCAGCCCTACCAGCCTTCCGCCCGAACCTCCCTTCTCCGAGCGCATTCGCGTGATGCGCCGGCATCTGGACTTGATGATTGAAGTATTTGGCGAAGAACTCGGCTGCCGGATGTTCCGCAAAGTCGCGCCGTGGTATGCCAAGCGCTTCGGCCCGTGCCACGAATTCAACAAGCGCGTGGTGCAGGTTTCCACGAAGGCGCAGTTTGAGGAAATTTTGGAAAGCTACATCCGCTGGCGGGAAAAATTTTTGGACGAGAATGGTGAACTGCAAATCCGCTTCCAGCCCGCGCCGCTGGTGGCGTCCTTCATGCGCGAGCCGGATTCAACCACCCGCCAGCACATTCCCGTTCCCCAAGGGCCGGTGGAAGTGTGGTGAAGCTGGCGAAGAACCCGCCTGTCCCGCAGGGACGTTTGAAAATAGCCCGGCGTTAAAACGCCGGGCTATTTTCAAATGTTCCTGCGGAACAAGACCCGGCGGCAAAGCCGCTTGTTTTTGACATGCGCCCATTGCTTGACCACCTGTAGCTTTTTCTGGACAAAGCATTTTGAAAGGCGCAGAGTCAATTTCAGAAGACTGGATAAGCCGCAAATCAACTTGGCTAACCTAGATGTTAGGCAGCACGACACGCATGGAGATTCCGAAACCATTTCGAGATTACAGATGCGACGATTATTTCGCCTCGGAGCGATTTGTTCGCGGAGTTTGGAGGGAGTCAGAGCAGTTAGATTTGATCGTCGCTGCCGACAAAGTTGCGGAGCATTCCGACATGTCATTTCTGGTTGTTGGCAGACCGGGCGTTGATGGCATTGAGTTTGGTTATCGCAAGGGACACGACGGCATTTGGGCATATTATCCGATTAGCCGTGAGTTTTCATTGGTTGCGCCGAGTGTCGCCGAGTTGGTGGACGGTTGGCTTTCTGGAGCTATCAAAGTATGATTCACGCTGTGCTGCCTAAAGGCGCGTCAGATTTTTGCACAGTTCTTCAGAAGTAGGCAAGCAGGAGTAGGTTATGTCAATTTCGCCGTGGCCGATGACGATCTTTTCGCACACGGCTTCGGCAATTTTCCGGCGGTCGTTCAAGGGCAGTTTTGGCCAGCGGTCATACAGGGTGCTGGCCTCCACCATGATGTCCTCGGCGGAAAGCCGGTTCACCTTGAGCAAATCCACCCCGGCTTGCAGCTTCGGCAACTCCGTCAAAAGCTGATTCAACCGTTCCTCGGCCGGCTTGTAGAAGTCACCGAATCCCTGCGGGGTGACGTGGCCCTCGACATACAGCCGATGGGTCTGCTTCATCTCGTCCCGCACCTTCTGGATGGCCTCACGGTGGCTGCCGATCAGGGCCTCTTTTTCCTCCAACGATTCACCCGCCTGCACCAGGTCTTTGGCCAGCTTTTCCGGGTTGGCAAAGAACGCCTTCATTTCGTCGTGGAACACGCCTTCCAAATCCACGATGGCAATCTTGTTGTTGCACTTCCGGCAGAGGTATTTCGGTGAATCCGTCCGCGCATACATCTTCCCGCCGCACCGGCACCAGGCCAGCTTGCTGAACGTCTGCGACGGCAACCTGCCGGGCTGCTTCCATTTCTTCGTCTGTTCTTCCAAAATCTGGTTCACCTGCTGCCAGAGTTCGGCGGAGATGATCGGCTCGCAGTCAATCCGCCCCCATTCTGATTCCGGCTTGGGCGTGGTCTTCCACGGGCCAACCCGTTTGGCCCGGTTGAAGAAATACACGCCCTTGGCCGATGTATCCAAAAGGATGTCCTTGATCTGCGTTTCCTCCCACAACCGGCCCTTGCGGGTGCGGTAGCCTTTCGCGTTCAACATCTGCGCCACGGTGTATTTGCGGCGATGCTGGAGAAAGAGTTCATAGGCTTCCCGGCGAATCGGCGCTTCTTCGAGATGCAGCACCATTTCACCGTCCTTGACCTGATAGCCGTAGGGAACGCTTTTGTTGAGCAGCTTGCCCAGCTTGGCGCGGGTCTGGAAAGAGGCGTTGATGCGCTCGGCGGTTTCCTCCCGTTCCCATTGGGCGAACACGCCTAAAAGATTGAAGAACATCCGGCCGCCGGCGGTGCTGGTGTCAATGGCTTCATTCAAGGAAATGAGGTCGGCGTTCTGCTGGCGGAAGTAGTCGCCGAAATCCTGCACTTCGCGGAGATTGCGGGAGAGGCGGGCCAGCTTGGAGAAGATCAATCCGCTGATGTGGCCGCGCTGCACGTCGGTCATCATGCGCCGGGCTTCGGGATGTTCCATGACGGATTTGCCGGACACGCCGGCGAGGTCATACACCTCCTTGACGGTCCAGCCGCGGGCGGTGGCATAGCCCCGGGCGCGTTCCTGATGGATTTCGGGGGAGTCGCCGCGCGCCTGATCCTCGGTGGAAACCCGGATCCAGATGCCGACGTGCTTGGGCAAGAAACTATTTTCCTTCATATACTACTTCTAGCAGAAGTGGTTGGGGCGGTTCAAGACAAATGTGTAGGCAATCAACCTTTATTTCGTATCATCATTCCCATGTCGAAAAAGCAATATGTGGCGGAAATGGCGCTGGGGCGGTTCGCCAAAAACTTCCGCGAACATGCAGGCAAAACGCGCGCCCAGGCGGCCCGCGAAATGGGCGTGGCGCAAACCTCCATCTTCCAGGCCGAAGAACAACCCGATCAAGGCTTGCTCAAATTGCGGAGGCGGATGATCGAGGCGTATTCACCGTTCAAAGTGAAAGGACCGGTGTTCCTGTTGGAACGAAAATAACCCGTTACTTCGGCCGGCACATCGAATCACCCAGCATCTTGTTGACCAGCTTCTCCCGCTGCTCCATTTCCTCGGCGGACAGTTTCGGCAGATGCCGGCGCACCACGATTCCCCGACTCTTGCCCTCACCGGGCGGCAATGACGGTCCCGGCTTGGCGTTTAACTTCATCGCCAGCTTTTTCAGTTCGATAATGAAATCGTCCGGTGAATGGTAGCTGACTTTGACGGCCGCTTCCGGCCCCAGCCCGCCCTGCACGGCGGCGGCAATGTCTGCCAACCGCCTGGGGCCGGTGGCAATGACGACCACGCGTTCAAAACCGGCCGACAGACACTTCTGCACGTTCTCAAATTCATGGCTCACCGTGGTCGTCACGGTGATCTCCACGGCAATGGCAATTTCACCTCGCTTCAACACCAAGTCGGCAGCTTCATTGGAGCCTTCGGCCAGTTGCTTTTCCACCTCGGCCAGAAAACCAAGCTTTCGGGCTTCGGCCTGCAACCGTTCTTGAATGGCCTGATGCGCCGCGCCGCCCCGGCCCAAATCGCGGTCCTGACGGACGGCCACCGGGGGAAAAGCATCTGATGTGACCGTTCTCAGCGCGACCGGTGGCTGAACCATTTTCGGAGTTTCCGCAACCGGCGGTGATTCGATGAAAATGGATGCTGGGACTACAGACGGCTTTGCCAGCGGGGAACTGGATGGTGGCTCTGATGTAGCCTTCGACTTTGCCAGCATCGCCTCCACGTCCGCGCGTGGGGTGGCATATTTCTTTCTCGAACGCGTGATGACCTCCTGCCGCCGGACGGCGGCAACCTCTTTGTCCACGGCTTCGGGCAGCGGAACCGTCAGATTAAAATCAAAGTCACTGCGTTCAACCCGGACAATGGCCTGGCCGGCTTCCAGGTTCCGCAAATCCTTCGCCTCAAAGCCGGCGAAGCCTTCACCCAGTTTCTTGGCGTCATCGTCGCCCACTCGGAACACGATCCGCGTATAGGGATGGGTCATCACTGCGCTGGCCACTTCCGGGCTGCGCTGTAGCTGATGCAGTTCGTGATGCGCGAGCGTCAGGCCGAGGCGATACTTTCGCGCGCCACTTAAAATTTCCGCCATGCTGGGGGTGATGAAATTGGCAAATTCGTCAATGTAGAGCCAGTAGTCACGGCGGGCGGCGATCTGCTGCGCCTGCCGGCTCATGGCAATCTGCTGGAACTTGGACACGAGCAAGGTGCCCAGTAGATGGGAGTTCTCCCGGCCCAACAATCCCTCTGGCAATTTCGCCAGTAGGATTTTGCCCGTATCCATGATGTGTGCGAAGTCGAGTTTGTTAGCCGGCTGCGACACCATGTGCCGGATGGGCTTCTGCGCCAGAAACGTATCCAGCCGGGTCAAAATCGAGCCGATGGACTTGTTGCCGGACAGATGGGGAAAGCTCTTGTGCCAGTAATATACGACTTCCGCGTCGTGGACGGATTTCAGGAAGTCATTGCGGAAGACTGGTTCAATCAGGAAGCGGCGCAAGTCGGCAATGGTGCCGCGCCGGTCGCTTTCCAAGAAGGCCAGAATGGCATTCTGCAATACGCTGTTCATCTGGTCACCCCAGGAGGTTGAGAGCCGTTGAAACACGGCCACCAAGTCGGAAGCCAGCAGATTCTTCTCAAGATCGCTATGGGCGGACAGGATGTTGAAGCCGACTGAATACTCGGCGTCGGACGGGTCCACCAAAATGACATCATCAAGGCGTGATTCGGGAATGATGCCAAGAATGCGGTCAATTAAATCACCATGAGGGTCCAACACGGCGATCCCTTCGCCGTGGTTAATGTCCTGCTTGATCAGATTAAACAGCAGGGTGGACTTGCCGGTGCCCGATG
>Ga0164241_10006406_pt1 | contig 10749 bp, 7 predicted proteins | sample OricomyardsoilBY_FD_108780 | JGI IMG/M metagenome (GOLD analysis project Ga0164241, IMG submission 108780) | Backyard soil microbial communities from Emeryville, California, USA - Original compost - Back yard soil (BY) | ecosystem: Environmental > Terrestrial > Soil > Unclassified | place: USA... | reverse complement strand
GACGTGGGTGGGTGGTCAAGTCGCTTGACGAATCACGGCGCTCCACGTGGGTCCATGAATGGCTGGCATTCTTCGTCGAATGCCGCTAGTTCCACGCGCCGCAAGGAGGGTCTGATGTCCGAAGGCCAACATGTCGTCGCCATCGTCGGGGGAGCAGTCGCCGGCTCCGAAGCCGCATTCTTGGCCGCCGAGAAAGGCGCGCTGGTGCTCGTCGTCGAGCAGGGCGCTCGCCCCTACGGCAAGATCGAGGACGGCCTGCCGCGCTGGCACGTCGCGCTGCGCGAGAAGGAGTACGCGAAGATCGATCAGAACCTCTCGCACCCGAACGTCCTGTTCGTGCCGCACACGCGCGTGGGTCGTGAGCTCTCGTGGGAGGCGCTGGTCGGTGAGCTCGGGCTCTCGGCGGTCGTGCTCGCGAACGGTGCGTGGCGCGACCGTCCGCTGCCGGTGCCGGGCGTCGATCGGTTCGTCGGGCGCGGCCTGCTGTACCAGAACCCGTTCATCTATTGGTTCAACCACCAGACCGACGTCGGCTACGAGGGCCCGCGCTACGAGGTGCCTGATCGCGCCATCGTGGTCGGCGGCGGGCTCGCGTCGATCGACGTCGTGAAGGTCATCAACTTCGAGCTCTACGGGCGCGCGCTGCGCGAGCGCGGCATCGAGGTCGACGCCGAGACGATGGAGCACGAGGGGCTGCCCGACATCCTCGCGCGCCACGGCCTGACGAGGGACGAGCTCGGCATCCACGGCGCGACGCTCTACTACCGCCGCCGTGCCGAGGACATGCCGCTGGTGTCGGTCGACGCGGACTCGAGCGCCGCGCGCGCCGCGAAGCTCGAGGCCACGCGCGTGAAGCTCTTGACCAAGGTGCTCGAGAAGTACCTCGTGCACTTCGAGCCGCTGATGGCGCCGATGGCACCGCTCGTCACGCGCGACGCGGACGGCGGCGAGCGCCTCGCGGGCTTGGTGTTCAGGAAGAACGAGGCGCGCGGCAAGGAGCTCGTGCCCATCGCCAAGGAAGACGGCGGTGAGGTCGAGGTCTATGCGCCGCTCGTCGTCAGCTCGATCGGATCCATTCCCGAGCCGGTCACGGGCGTGCCGATGCAGGGCGAGCTGTATCGCTGGCGCGACTGGGAGTCGGGCGCGCTCGACGTGGCCGCCGAGGTCTACGGGCTCGGCAACGTGCTCACCGGTAAGGGCAACATCGTCGAGAGCCGCAAGAACTCGAAGAAGGTCATGAGCGCGCTGGTGGCCACGCGCCTCGGGCTCGGCGACGAGCCGCAGGCGCTCGTCGACGCCGCGCACGACGCGGCGCGCGCTGAAGCCGCGCCGGTTGTTGCTCACGCGCTCACGCGTCCGCTGCTCGATGGTGCCGCGGTCGACGCGATCCGCGCGTGGGTGCACGAGCGCTGGCGCGCGGTCGGCTACCAGGACTACCCGAGCTGGATGGCGAGCCATCGGCCGTGAGTGATGGGTGCTGAATGACAAGGGCCTCGATTGCTCGAGGCCCTTGTCGTGGCTGCGGGCTCACGATGATTCGTGAGCCGGGGCACATACGCTCAGGCGTGGGTGCGCGTGCCGTTGGTGGCGGCCTTCTCGACCTTGGCCGCGGCCTTCTCGGCCTTGGCGCCGACGTCCTCGATGACCTCCTTGGCCTTGCTCGTGATGGCCTTCTTGGCCGGCGCGGGCGCGAGGAACCAGGCGAGGCCGGCGCCGACGGCGAGGCCGACACCGAAGAATGCGATCACCGGCGCGGCCTTGCCAAACGTCGTGCGGCGCTTCTCGACGCCGAGCATCTTGAGGATGTCGTCGCCTTCGAAGTTGCGCAGCGCGTGGTCGATGTCCTTGGCGGCGTGCTTCATCCAGTTGTTCATGTCGTCGAGCTTCATTGATGATTCTCCAGGGTGAGTGGTGGGATTCTAGGACTCGAGACGCCGCGCCAGCGCGGCACCCGACAGCGCGGTCAGTACGGTGCGCCCCGCCCTCGAGGTGGCGACCTTGAGCACTGCCGGCAGCGCGCGCGAAGCAGTGGGTAGGAGCCGCGCCACGGCGGGCAAGAGCCCGCTCGCGAGCGCGATGCCGAGGGCGGTAGCGGCGCCCGCGAACAGGTAGGGATTCGACTTCGCTGCAGCGCGCAGGCCGTGATCCAAGGTTCGGATCCGCAGCGCGATCTGATCAGCGACAGAGGCAACGTCGAGCACGCTCACTGGCTTCGCTCCCGCGCGGCGAGGTGTGCCGCGACAGGGGCCAGGGTAGGAGCAGGCCCCAGCGGAACAAGTCAGGCGCGACCCGCCGCGGCGTCGCGGAACCAGTCGCCGAGGTGACGCGAGCCGGTCTGTGGCGCGATCAGATCGCGCACCGAGGCCTCGGTCGCGAAGCGCACCAGCTGCGCGAAGCGCGGGTTGATGGGCGTGAGACAGACCGAGCCGAAGCGCGCCAGCCAGGCGGGCACGTGGCGCAGTCGATAGGGCTGCCCGACGGCGTCGCAGGCCAGCTCGGCGATGGCGTCGCGCGTGAGCACGTCGGGGCCGCCCAGGGACTGCTCGCGCGGCGCGTCGTCGTTCACGATCGCGTCGACCGCGGCCTCGGCCAGGTCGATGTCGGAGATCGGGTTCGAGCGCGACGAGCCGCTGCCGAGGACCGGCACCCTCTTGCCGGCCTTGGCCAGCTCAACGAACGGGCGCAGCGCCGAGAAGAACGCGGTCGGCCGCAGGATGCGCGGGTCCATGCCGCTGTCGAGCACGCGCCGCGCGACCTCCTCGTGCGCCGCGAAGTACGCGAAGCCGATGGTCTCGGGGATGACGTGCGCGGAGACGTACACGAAGCGCTTCACACCCGCCTGCTTGGCGGCCGCGATGAGGTTGGTGTTGGCCGGGATGTCGACGCCGCGATAGCCGCGCCAGCCCTTCAAGTCGATGGAGACGGGTGCGCCCACGCTCGAGAAGACGGTGTCGATGCCCTCGAACGCGGCCTTCAATGTGTCGGGCTTCAGCGCGTCGCCGACGTGGCGCTCGACGTCGCCGAGCAGCTTGGCGCGCTCGGGATCACGGGTCAGCGCGCGGACCTTGTGGCCGCGTGCGGCCAGCTGCTTCACGACCTCACGACCGAGCATACCGGTCGCGCCGGCTACCAACACATGCTTCATTTGCTGCTCCGTTGACCTCAATTGATCACTCCTCGATGGTCACGGGGATCGCCCGTGTCTCGTCGAAGGTGAGCACGCGGCGTGTCCAATCATGGTCGGTGAAGCGCAGCTCGGCCTGGATGTGCGCGTCGACGTGGCCGGCCGCGCGCACCGCGTCGAGGTCGAGCTCGGGCGGCGCGTAGACCTGCGTGCGCAGCGTGTTGGCGCCCCACCACATACGCGTCGGTGTGCCCGGCACCTCGAGCTGGTACTGCGTGACCACGACGCGCATGGCGCGGCCGTCTTGCATGCCGACGAAGCGCCAGCTGATCTCGAGGGTGTTCTTGGTCGTGAGCAGCGCGTGTAGGTCGGCCAGCTCGAGCGCGGTCGGCTCGGACGCGAACTCGGCGAGGTCGATGACGCCGTCGCGGTCGTAGTCGCTGTAGCCGATCTCGCCCCACGCCACGCCGTCGCCGGGGTACGGCTGCTCGGCGACGTTGTTGCCCATGAGCTCGGTGTAATACTGAAAGGCGCCGCCCATATCGAGGTAGAGATCGAACGCGCCGAATGAGTGCGTGAGCTCGTGGGTGAGCAGGTAGGGCAGGTTCGGGAACAGCGTCACGACGTGGCCTTCGTTGCCGTAGATGCCGCCGTAGCCGCCCAGATCGATGCCGCTCGAGGCGGCGATGACCTTGTCGTAGGCGGCCAGCACCGGGCCGCAGCCGTGCGCCGTCAGGTACTCGTCGATGCGCGTGAGGAAGGTGTTGCCGTCGTTGTTGTCGCCGGGCTGCAGGACGTCCTCGATGGCCATGCCGGTGCGCACCTCCCAGCGCAGATCGAGCGTCGAGTGGCCGAAGCGGCGCTCGGCGAGCTCATCGAACCAGGCCTCGACCTTGTCGAGCTGCAGGTCGTCCTTCAGCGCGTCGAAGCGGTCGGCGCACGGATCGAAGGGCAAGCCCTTGTTGGCGTCGGCGATGATGAGCAGCACGCGCTGGTTGCCGAGCGGCAAGGTGTTGGCCGAGTTCAACGCAGGCAGGTCGGTCACGCAGCGGCCGTCGACGCACGCGCCGCCGCTCACGCAGTCGTCGCTCGAGCAGCACTGCGCGCTCGGGTAGAAGACGTCGTCGCAGCACTCGGCCTGATTGTAGAATGCGGCATTCTGGTAGCAGTTGTCGGGCGTCGCGCAGTAGCTCTCGGGGAAGGACTCGCCGCCGCAGGTGAGCGCGGCGGTCGCCGGGAAGTGGACCAGCGAGTGCGGCTCGTAGAGCTGGTCGTCGAGGTTGAAGGTCACGATGATGCCGCCCTGGTTGAACACGTTCTGCTCGACGGCGGTGATGGTGGCGGTCAGCTCGAACGAGGCGTGCGGCGCGAGCGCGATGGTGTCGAGCCCGTCCCAGCTCGCGTCGGCGAACGTGAACGTGCCGGGGTTCTTGGTGTGGAACGGGATGGCGAGCGCCTGCGCGGTGTCGTTGCTGACGCGGATGTCGAGCGCGCTCGTCGCGCCGATGGTCGTGTCCGCGGGCCAGGTGATGGGGGTGACGGTGAAGTCGCCGAAGTCGACGGTGTCGGTCGTTTGATCGAACGGCGTGTAGCGGTAGCAGAGGCCGCGGTGCACCTCGCCCTTGCAGGTGGTCACGTCGGGCACGACGATGCACGCGCCGGGGCACGCGCCGTGCTCGTCGAGCAGCGCGTTGCAGGCCGCGCCGGCTTCGCAGGCAACAGGCTCGTGCACCTCCTCGACCGTGTCGCTGTCGCGGTCGTCGGCGGTGTCCGCCGCGGTGCCCGTGTCGGGCTCGCTGTCGAGCGTCGTGTCGGCGGCGGTGTCGGCGGCGGTGTCGGATGTCGTGTCGGCGCTGTCGGTCGTGGCGACGTCACTGTCATGGCGCGCCGGGGTGTCGTCGCCACATGCAAAGAGGGCGGGCGTCAAAGTGATGAGGGCGAGTCGGAGCGGGCTCATGCCGGCCTGCTATAGAAATCGAGCGGTCGTGTCACGTCGCATCGACAGACGGGCGGCGCGTGGACGCTGGGGCGCGCTTCTGCTAACGAAGGCGCGTTCTGGCTGGAGGCCCGTATGCGCTTGCGATCGTGGTCGGTGTCGTTGGTGGTGTTGATGATGGCGTGCGGTAAGCCGCCCGCGGGCTCGGACGCAGCGGCGCCCACGACGCCCCCCGAGGCCACCGCGGTAGAGCCCGCGCCGAACGATGCGACGAGCAAGGCGAGCGATGCCGGCGCGGAGGATCCCATGAAGACGACGAACGCCATCTTCCCCTTCGAGGTCCACCGTCACACGCTCGCGAACGGGCTGAAGGTGCTCTTCATCCCGATGCCGTCGGATGGCCTGTCGAGCTACTGGACGATCATGCGCACGGGCAGCCGCGACGAGGTCGAGGCCGGCGTGACGGGCTTCGCGCACTTCTTCGAGCACATGATGTTCCGCGGCTCGGAGAAGTATCCGGCGGACGTCTACGACGGCATCGTCAAGAAGATCGGCGCCGACGCGAACGCCTACACGACCGACGACTACACGGCGTTCCACATGTCGCTCGCGACCGAGGACCTGCCCCAGGTCATCGAGATCGAGGCCGACCGCTTCCAGAACCTGAGCTATCCCGAGGCGGCCTTCAAGACCGAGGCGGGCGCGGTCTACGGCGAGTATCGCAAGGGCCGCACCGACCCGTACGACGTGCTCTTCGAGGCGCTGCAGAACACCGCGTTCGACGTGCACACCTACAAGCACACGACCATCGGCTTCGAGGCGGACATCGAGAAGATGCCCGAGCAGTACGAGTACTCGAAGACGTTCTTCAAGCGCTTCTATCGCCCCGAGAACGCGGTCGTGGTGGTCAGCGGCGACTTCGACGAAGCCAAGACGCTCGCCGAGATCGAGCAGAAGTACGCGTCGTGGAAGCCCGGCTACGAGAAGCCGGCGATCCCGGTCGAGCCCGAGCAGACCGCGGCGCGGCGCGTCGATGTCGAGTTCGACGGGCAGACGCTGCCGATCCTGTGCGTGACGTACAAGGGCCCGGCGTTCGACCCGAGCGACAAGGACATGGTCGCCGGCAAGCTCGTCGGTGAGCTGCTGTTTGGTGAGACGAGCGCGCTCTACAAGAAGCTCGTGCTCGACGAGCAGCGCGTCGAGTCGCTGCAGGCGAGCTTCGACTCGACGCGCGATCCGGGCCTCTGGGGTGTGTTCGCGATGGTCAAGGACGTTGACCAGATCGACGACATCGAGCGCGAGATCCGCGTGGCCGTCGACGAGCTGGCAAGCGAGGGCGTGGCGCCCGACCAGCTCGACGCGGTGCGCTCGAACATGAAGTACCGGTTCCTCTCGGGCCTGTCGTCGCCGGCCGAGCTGTCCGACGCCATCGCGCGTATGGTCGCGCTGACCGGCGATGTGACGGCCATCGACACGCTCTATCAGACGATGGACACGCTCACCTCGGACGACGTGAAGGCGGCCGCGAAGAAGTACCTGACGCCCGAGCGCAGCACCATCGCGCGCCTGCGCACCAAGGGTGTGGCGCTGCCCGAGGCGCCCGTGATGGCCGTGGCCGACGTCGGCACCATCAGCGCGGCGCCGGTCTTGATGCCGGTCGCGGCCGATCCGAACGTGTCGCTGCAGGTGTGGGTCAAGGTCGGCAGCCAGGACGATCCGCCGGGCAAGGAAGGCCTCGCGCAGCTCACGGCGCAGGTGCTGTCCGAGGGCGGCACGCAGAAGCTGGCGTACGAGAAGATCCTCGAGAGCCTGTACCCGCTCGCCGCGGGCTACGGGGCGCAGGTCGACAAGGAGATGACGATGTTCCGCGGCACGTCGCATCGCGACAACGCCGACCAGTTCGCGGGCTACTTCATCGACGCGCTCACGCGCCCGGGCTTCGCCGAGGCGGACTTCGAGCGCCTGCGCGACAACTCGGTGAGCTACCTCGAGAACGTGCTGCGCTTCTCGTCCGACGAGGAGCTCGGCAAGGCCGCGCTGTACGGCGCCATCTTCGCGGGCACGCCGTACGCGCACGTGGTCGAGGGCACGGTGTCGTCGCTCAAGGGCCTGACACTCGACGACGTGAAGGCGTTCTGCGCGGCGCACTACACGCGCGACAACGTCGTGCTCGGGCTCGGCGGCGGCTACTCGGCCGAGCTGGAGGAGCGCGTGAAGGCCGGCCTCGGGCGCCTGCCGGCGGGGAAGGTCGAGGCGCGCGTGTTCGTGCAGCCGGTCGTGTCGGGCCGCAAGGTGACCATCGTCGAGAAGCCCGGTCCGTCGACGGCGATCTCGTTCGGCGCGCCCATCGACGTCGCGCGTGGCTCGAAGGACTTCTATGCGCTGTGGGTCGCGAACTCGTGGCTCGGCGAGCACCGCAACTCGGCCAGCCACCTGTATCAGGTCATCCGCGAGGCGCGCGGCATGAACTACGGCGACTATTCTTATATCGAGTCATTCCCCGACGGCGGCTCACGCTCGATGCCGCCGCAGGGTGTCGGTCGGCGCCACCAGATCTTCGAGGTCTGGATCCGCCCGGTGCCCGAGGCGCAGGCGCTGTTCGCGCTGCGCGCCGCCATGCACGAGGTCGAGCAGCTGTTCACCAACGGCATGACGCAGGCGCAGTTCGACGAGACCAAGAGCTTCCTGTCGAAGTACGTGCTGCACTTCGCCGAGAACACCAGCGACCGGCTCGGCTACGCGATCGACGACCGCTACTACGGCATCGAGGACCACCTGAAGACCTTCAGGAAGGTGCTCGGCGAGCTGACGCTCGACGACGTCAACGCGGCCATCAAGGCTCACCTGCAGAGCAAGGACCTGCAGTTCGCGATCGTCACCGAGCACGCCCAGGACCTGGCCGCCAAGCTCGCCAGCGGCGCGCCGACGCCGATGAGCTACACGGTCGACAAGCCGGCCGACGTGCTCGAGGCCGACAAGGTCATCGAGAAGTACCCGCTCGGCATCTCGGCCGGCGACATCACCATCATTCCGGTGAAGGAGTTCGCGCAGTGAATCATCGTGGAAGCTGTCATTGCGGTAAGGTCAGGTACTCGGTCGAGCTCGAGCTCGAGACCGTCATGGCTTGTAATTGCTCGATGTGCGGGCGCACGGGCACGCTGCTGACGTTCGTGCCGGAGGCGGCGTTCACGCTACTCCAGGGCGAGGCTGACCTGCGGGACTATCAGTTCAATCACAAGAACATCCACCACCTGTTCTGCACCACCTGCGGCGTGAAGTCGTTCGCGCGCGGGACCGGGCCCGACGGCGCGAAGATGGTGGCCATCAACGCGCGCTGCCTCGAGGGCGTCGACATCAGCACGCTGCCCGTCCAGCACTACGACGGCGCCAGCGTCCAGTAGCCGGCGCGGCGCTCGGGCCTCTCGAAGGCCCGCGAGACGTTGCAACACGCGCACGACGCGGTCTTCCCAGTAGAGAAATACTTCTCGCGCGGCGCATGTCGCGTGTCACCGTGGCCCGCGGGACGTTGTGAGCGCGTCCCGCACGTCTTGGGCTGTCTGGCGGCTTCGTGCGCGGAGGCGTGGACGTGGACGTGGACGCGCGGGGGATGGGGGAGCGGGAGCGGGGGAGCGGATGAGGCCGCGCGCGTGGCCCCAACCCCCATCCGCTCCCCACACGCGTCCACGTCCACGTCCACACCCTTCCGCCGAAACACAGAGGCCGGGTCACCACGAAGTGCCCGGCCTCCCGTTTGTGAACGCTTGTTCGGTTATCCGGCGAGCGTGATGATCAGCGAGATGATGCCGAAGAACAGGAAGAACAACGACTCACCCGCGATGAGGCCACCGCCGATGAGCGAGTTGGTGCTCATGTCGTCGGGCAGCTCGGCCACGCCGGGCTTCGCGGGCGTCTTCTTCTTGAGCGTGTCGGTGAGCGACGCGAGCGTGCCGCCGATGGCGAACCACAAGGACGTCATGAGGTTCACGAAGCCACCGAACGAGCTCGCGTAGGGGCTCGCCAAGATGGTCGTGTCGAGCACGAAGTCGGCCGCGTAGTTGGCCTTGTTGGCCTTCTTCCAGCTCTGATAGCCCTTGCTCTTGCGCAGCAGCTTGCGCAGCGCCTCGGTCACCAGGCCGATGGCGATGCCGATGAACAAGGCCTCGACCTGGATGCCCTTCTTCTTGGCGCGCGCCGCTCCGAGCAGCTCGCCGGCCTTGGCCTTCTTGGCCTCGGGCGAGGCGGTCGCGTCGAAGCCCGCGCCGGTCAGCGCGGCCTGCTCCTTGTCGGACAGCTCGAGGCCGGGGGCAATCTCGCTCTCGCGGCCGATGAAGATGTCGAGCGCGCCCGTGAACTTGTAGGTCATGGCCGACTGCCACTTGTCGACCTCCTGCTGCGCGGGCTCCTTCGCCTCGGCCCAGCGCTTGGCCTGCGCCTCATTCAGGGCGCCAGCCATCGACGCCTGCTGCCATGCCGCCGGCGTCTGCGGGTCGCTCGGCGCGAGCTCGCCGGGCATGTGGTTCATGGCCACGGTGCGCGTCTCGACGAACGCGTCGATGACCTTCTTGTTGGTCTGGTCGAGGACCAGCGACGGGAACGCGGTCATGAACACGTTGCAGAAGATGACCGCGAGCACCGCGCCCATGGTCACGCCGACGACCTGATAGCGGAACTGGATGACGCGGTTGGTGCCGAGGCGCCAGCCGGTCGAGCGGTCCTGCTGCATGTCGCCGCCGATCGAGACCGAGATGAGCAAGATGCTGGCGCACACGAGCCCGCCGGTCGCCACGCCGAGGCCGGCCGAGGCGAGGATGAGCACGGTCACGACGAAGGCCGACGAGATGGGGTTGCTGTCCGAGATGCCGAGCGAGATGCCGTTGACGAGCATGAACACGAACACCAGCGCGAGCGCGATGAGCACGTACAGCGGCTCCTGGTGGAACACCTGCGTGGCCACGACGAAGACGGCCGCGCCCCAGAAGACGAGCCACGCCAGGAGGCGCTGCGTGTTGACCTTCTTCCAGTCCTCGATGGGACCCTCGGCGACCGCGGGGGCCTTGAGCTTCTTGGCGAAGTCGACGCCGACCATGATGATGTCGATGATGGCCGCGCCCAAGATGGCGCCGAGCGCGATGACGAAGCCGATCTTGCGGAACGGCTCCTCGGCGCCGAGCCAGCCGGACTCACGCAGCGTGGGCACGAGGAAGTTGCCGATGAGGCCGACGAAGAGCGCGGGCAGCGCGATGCGCACGCCGACGATCATGCCCGCGCCGAAGGTCGCGCCCGAGAACTCGGTGGCGCCGATGAAGCCGACGAACTGCGTCAGCGCCCCGCCGACGAGGCCGATGAGCGTGCCGATGCCGAGCTTGCCGATGGACGCCTTGAGCAGGTTCTTGTCGGTCAGCGCGCGCAGGATGTTCGCGACCGCGAAGCCCGACGGATAGGTGAGGCGCATCTTGTCGACGAGCAGCGGCGTATAGAGCATGCCGACGCCGACACCGAACATGCCGATGCACAGGTAGTAGAGCATCAGCTTCCAGGCTTCGGGGACCTCGAAGCCGAGCCAGTGCATCGCCTGAATCAAGACCGCCATGCCGGCCATCGACGCGACCGAGGCGGCGAGCGTCTGCATGTAGTTGGCGCCGTGCTTGCCCTCGGCGCCGTAGCCGTAGGTCACCGCCGAGCCGAGGAT
>Ga0164241_10006405_pt1 | contig 10752 bp, 6 predicted proteins | sample OricomyardsoilBY_FD_108780 | JGI IMG/M metagenome (GOLD analysis project Ga0164241, IMG submission 108780) | Backyard soil microbial communities from Emeryville, California, USA - Original compost - Back yard soil (BY) | ecosystem: Environmental > Terrestrial > Soil > Unclassified | place: USA... | reverse complement strand
TCCCCTCCAACCCTGGAAAAAAGGCTCACTTCAGGGGCGGGCGCACGGAAATGGTCTTCAATCAGCGGGGCCAATCGGCCGCGCCCGCCGGTCATCAGGATACGTATGGGCTGGGGCATGAGCGGGCTAAGCTGTCAGCTCTGCGTAGAACTTGGCAAGCGCCTCCGCGGTGTTCCGCCAGTTGAAATGGCCCGCGGCAAACGCCGCCGCCCCCGTGGCGAGCCGGTCGTAGAGCGCCCGGTCGCTGCGCAGTTCGTGGATGGCGCGGGCAATCCCGGTGGCATCGGCATTGTCGAGCACGTAGGCGTCGATTCCATGCCGGACGCTGGCTCCCAGGTTTGTTCGGGGCAACACCACGGGACGGCCGATGGAAAAAAACTCCGGGAGTTTCGACGGGAAACGATAGTCATTGAACGCATCGGGTTTGCCCGGTTGGACAAAAATGTCGGCCAGGGCCATGAGGGAAGGCAGATAGTGATGGAGGATTTGCCCCAGATTCAGGACGAACGGCACCACTTTTTCTGACAATGAGCCGAGGAAGTCCCAGCGGTCGAGTCCCGCGCGGATCAGAATTGCAGGCAGGCCTTCCCGATTGAGTTGGAGCACGGCGGCATAGAGCTCCCGCACTTCCGCCGCGTTTGAAGCATGCACATTCCCGTGGTAGAAAAGGACGGTGGCGTTTGGCGGAAGATTCAAGGCACGGCGGAAATCCGTCGGAATCGGGCGGGAAAAGAAGTAGCGCTCATCCGCCGCCGGGTGAAGGGTCACGCAAGGATGGCCGACAGGTACGAACTCACGCAGTTTTTCGGTGATTACCGTGATGCCGTTCGAGGCGGTGAGAAACTCCCTGGCGCGGATGGGGTGGGAAAGATCGCCGGGGATCGACCGGTCGAGCTCATTCGGCGTGAGTTTTTCCAGTTCGCTCACATTCCGGCCCAAGGTGAGCGCGAGCACCTCCATTTCGTTGTCTTCGAGATGAACGACGACCTTGGCATGGTGGCGTTCGGACAGCGTTTGGGTGAGGCGTCGGACGTTTTCCCGCGTCGTCCACGCATGAATGAGGTCGGGGCCGCGCCCATCGGGGAATGCGAGCGACTCATTGGCCTCGGCAAAAGTCAGGCCGCGAAACGCCGGCTGGGTGTGGTGGGAGAGCGTTTCGATCCCCTGGGGCACCGCCGCCGCACAGGCGTGGCCCGCTGCCGCCAGTTCGTTGGCGAGCGCGGCGACATGCAATGCGCTGTTGGACCCAAAATCACCGTGAAGGATGAAAAGGATATTGAGCGGCCGGGCGGTTGGGACAGGGGCGGCAGCCGTTCCCTTTTTTTCGTACGGGAGGGCGGCGCGAGGAGCGGTCAGATCGAGCTCCGGCCCATGGTTTTCGTCCGTCGCGATACTGAAAACGAGTTTTGTGTTTGCAATGACGGTACGGCCGCTCGCAAGCCGTCCCCGGGCGCGGACCGGTCCGTGGCCGGCCACCAGATAGTCGCGGCTTTCAAAGCCCGAACTGGCGGCATGGGTTACCCCGGGAAATTGAGCCGGAATCTCGGGTCTGGCGCGACCGGAGACACAGGGGATTTCCCGGTGCCCATAGCGAAGGACGAGTTCGGCGAGAGGTGCGCCGGGGTGCAAAGCCCATCCCCCCACGCGAACCCGGTCGCGCAAAATTCCTGCCGCGATCGGTTCGTCGATCACGGCGATGAAAGGCGGTTCCTCGACCATGAGACTCAGGCGTTGAAAGCAGCGCCAAGTGCCGTCGTCGGCCAGGGCTTCAAAGGAGGCGAGGTAAACACCGGCCGGCAGCGTGCCTTCGATGACGAAGCCGCAGCGCCTGGCGGAGGGGTTGTCTGGAAAAAGTCGCGGAACATCGGCGCGGTCCAACCGGGAGGTCATCGCGAGCATGCCCACTGGGGTCACAAGGCGCACTGGCGGGGCTTCCGGCAGTGTTTTGTCGAAACACCAGCCCGTGACCGAGACATGGCCATCCTTGGCGCGCAAAGGACGTGACGATTCGATTTCGCCTTGAATCCGGCCCTCGGCGAATCGGCTCATGGTCTTTTTTCGCCGGAAGCGCCTTCCCTGGGACGAAACCAACGGGTCCAGCGCCAGCTGCGCGTGGCTTTCATGCCGCTGATTTCGCCTTCGAGCGCGCTGATCCGCTCCAGCCGGGTTGCGCCAACACGTTGGGATTCGGCCAGATCGTCGCGGAACCGACCGATGGATTGGTTGAGCTGGGTGGCCTGATCCACGAGGGCGATGATTTTTTGCTGGAGTCGTTCCCGATCCTTTTCCGCAGCGGCGAGTTGGCTGCGGGTTTGATTCAGCGCCTCGTTGGTCACATGTTGCATGTGCCGCATGTGTTCAAATTGCGCCTGCAGCTCATCGCGCACTTTGGCGAGATGGCCGGCTTCGTCCGCTTTCGCATCGGCCAGCCTTTGCGCGTCGGTCAGGAGTTTTTCGACATCGTCCAGTTTGCCCGAGAAGCCATCGCGCGAGTCCTCCAGCTCCATGATGCGCACCTGCGCCAGAATGAGCTGCTGGCGTACGCGATGGAGGATGTCAGCCGTTTCCGGGAGGCCGGGCTTCATGGAGGCAACATCAAGCGGGACGCGGTGGCGATGTGAAGTCTATTGTCTCAGCGGTTGGCCGCACCGGCGCATCGGGTTACGCCGCCCGAATGCCGAGCTTCCAGAGGAATTCGATCCGGGCGCTTCTGCGCAGGTAGCGGAGCGCACGGGGATTTTTTTCCAGTTCACGGGGTGAAAAGGGGCGTCCGAACGTGCGTGCGCGGAGACGGTCGATTTCGCCTTGTCCCGTGACGTGCATGGCGGACGAGGTTTTTTGCGATGGATGAATCCGGAAACACGCCAGAAAGTAGGGCAGTCGGACGATACGGGCTTCTGCTGCCTGAAACCGTAGGAGCAGATCCCAATCCATTGCGAATTTGAAAGAGGGATCAATGCCTCCGACCTCATCCCAGAGGCGTCGCCGCCAGAAAAGCGTTTCCTGCGGAACAAAGTCATTCAATCGAAGGACCTCGTTGTCGTGTCTTGGCAGAAACCATCGGCCGATTTCGCGGGAATTTTCATCGACGAGCAACCGGTGTCCATAAACGGCATCAACCTCGGGATGAGCGGCGAAATAGTCGGCGACGAAAGCCAGCGCACCCGGCAGATAAAAATCATCCGAGTTGATCCAAGCCATGATATCGTTCGGTTTGCCGGAGGTCTTGGAAAACCCACGCGCGATAGCGTCGGCTTGACCGTTGTCCTGAATGCTTTCCCACCGAGTGATGCGAATTCCTGGCTTTAGGGTGCTGTCGCTCGAACGGGCGACCAGACCTCGAATAACGGCGTCGCTGCCATCGGTCGATCCGCCGTCTTGAACCACGTATTCGCCGTTCACCTGCGTTTGATCGATCACACTTCGCAACGTCTCCTTTAAATAGCCGGCCTGTTGGAAGGAGGGGGTGACGATGGAAAACGCAGGCCGTTTGTGAGCGACCTTTTCTGCCGGAGGAAACTTTTCCGCTCCCAATTCAATGGGCGGGTGTTTCGCCGAGGTTGCCATCTGGGCGGCCATCAAGTCGGCCCAGCTTCCACCCCCGAGCCACAGCGGCCGCCAAGTGCGGGCGACTTGAAGCGTCCGGGTTTCGAGCAACTGCCAAGTGCCGTCGGTAAGTTGAGCTTCGAGGATTATCCCGATTCGTCCTGGGGGTAATACCCCGCGGATTTCGAATCCGACATTGTCGCCGGGGGCTGAGGTTATCGCTTTACGGACATCCGGTCTGGGCAATCCGATCACACCGGCAAACAGCAGTCCTCCGGCACGGAGCCTGATCCCTTGAGTTGCGAGGATTGGGTCGGCGGCGAAACACCACCCTCGCATTATCAGACTACGCGGCAGGGATCTGCCCGAAACGGGCTGGTCGATATGATGGAGGATTTTAGCCTCGTCGGCGTGCACGTGAGTAACAAGAAGACGGAGCGCGATTCGTGCAATGATGGACCCGCGTTTTGGGAGAATACCCAAGGTCTTCGCTTTAATGGCGCGGTTTGTCGTAGGGGAAAGTATCCGCCTGCGTGCCGGGAATTAGTGTTCTGATAATTCAAGTAATTGGCATATCTCGTTTCCAAATAAAATGTGGGAACAAATATTTTGATTGGCTGTTTGGAACGGGCATGTTGCTCCACACGCCGCTTGCGGCCCCGCGATTTGAGAAAGAGGAACGAGTCGCATACAGGCATGGATTGCCGTCAACGATTCCGATGGGAAGCGTTTTTATAAAAGATCGGCACACCGAGGCCTTGAAGGCCCGGTTGTTCCTTCGCAGGTTTGCCGACGCACCTTAGCGGATGTCCATCCTCACGGGTTTCTCCGGACGCGCCCGATTTTTGGTCGGGGCATTTTTCATTCTTGGAACGGAGGCCGCACTGCGTGCCGAACAGGTTCTCGCGGGAGCCAGCGTGGCATTGACCGTGACTGCGGATGGAACGCCGCCCTTTTCCTATCAATGGCAAAAGGACGGAACGAATATCCCCGGAGCGACTGCCGTGAGGCACTCCATCGGCTCGATGAGCGATTCCGATGCCGGGAAATACACGGTGATTGTCAGCAACAGCGCGGGAAGTGTCATGTCCACGACGGCGACTCTTACTGTTCTCACGCCGGAGCCGAAGGCCGATGCAATGGTTCCGGTGGAGCGGCGGATCACCACAGGGGAGTCGCTAACCAGTGCGGAGATTCCGGTGTCGCAAGCGCCGGTGCTTCCTGCGCCTGCAGGTGACGGTCTGCTAACGCAGGTGGCGATAGTCGGGCATTCTGTGACGCTTGGTTCGGAGGGTTCGAATGGACAGTGGCAGGTCTCTTCGGATGCAGGCGCGTCTTGGCGCAATTTGTCCAACGGCGGCGCTTACAGTGGGGTTAATAGCAATGAATTGTCGGTAGCCGACGTTACTACTGGGTTTTCCGGGTATAGATACCGCTTTGCCGCTTCAGGTAGCGGGGGGAGCATCATCGTTTTATCTATCAGTGCGGCGCTATTTCCATTTCCCGTCGGGATTGCGGCGGATGGTTATGGAAACCTATATGTGGGAGATTCCTCGTCCGATACGGTGCAGATGATTTCATCCTCGGGAATCGTTTCGCTGTTTGCGGGTTTGGCGGGCCAAACCGGCACCGCTGATGGTGTTGGTTCAAATGCCCGATTTAACGATCCCAGCGGGTTGATTGTGTCGGCGGATGGCACGATCAGCCTTTGCGATAGTGCGAATGGAACCATCCGACGCATCGGCGCGGGAGCGGTGGTAAGCACGCTAGCCGGGTCGCGAACCAATCGCGGCAACGTGGATGGAATCGGCAGCTTGGCGACCTTTTCATCCCCGCTGGGCATCGGCCAGGACGCTGGTGGCAATTTGTACGTGGCTGATGCGCTCAATCATACGATTCGCAAGATTACGTCTTTGGGCGCGGTAAGTACGGTGGCGGGGAGCCCGGGCCTGGGCGGGAGCGCCGATGGCATCGGGAATACGGCGCGGTTTAATCATCCGACGGGTGTCGCGGTCGATAATGCCGGGAACATCTATGTGGCCGATGCGATGAACAATACCGTGAGAAAAATTTCGCCCACCGGTTCGGTGGCCACGCTGGCCGGCTTGCCGGGAGTGAGCGGGTTTCAAGACGGTTTTGGCGGCGGGGCTTTGTTTAACAACCCCTGCGGGATCGCCGTCGATTCGCTGCAAAATGTCTATGTGGCCGATACGGGTAATTCCATTATCCGGAGAATCTCTCCAAGTGGGGTGGTTTCAACCCTCGCGGGTTTGCCCGGCATCGCGGGATTGAAGGATGGGCTGGGAGACAACGCCTGGTTTAACCAGCCTCAGGCGCTGACGCTTGATTCATCGGAAGTGCTGTATGTGACGGACACCGGCAATGCGGCGATTCGTAGAATCTCATCGGATGGACGGGTCGAAACCTTATCGCTCTCGGCTGCTGAGGTGGCTGCTCCCGTTCCGACCCCAAGCCCCGGGAAAGCTGCGGAAAACGCCGGGACCGGGAATGTGAGCGTTTCTTCATCAGCAGCGGCGGGATCGGGCGGCGGTGGTGGTGGGTCTTTGGAGGACTGGTTTGTTTCCGCTCTTGGACTGGCGTTGTTGTTGCGCGGATGCTTCGCGAAGCGGCGGTTTGCTCGATAGATTTTGTGGGATGAACGATGTTTTGGATGACGATTGTGGTTGCCGCGGGGCACCCCTGAACGGGCAGGGAAAATCGATCGGAATCGCCGTTTTTTTCGTTTATCCTGGCCGGCGTGAAGGAGGTTTTTTGGCCGTTCCTCATGGATTTATTACGCCGCTTGAAATCACTGTAAATAATTCCGCGTGTTTTACATCGGCTATACGTGGTTCAAGTCCATCCAGATTGCAGGGCTTGAGAGGGGGGACGTTTAGTTTTGGAATGTTCGCCACAAAATTTTTTCAGAAGCATTTGTTGTCCGTTTGCGCAGTGATCCTGTTTGGGTTCGAAACCGCCGCAGCGGATCAGGTTCCCGCCGGCAGCACGGTGATGCTCTCCGTCACCGCCGACGGCACGGCCCCCTTCAGCTATCAGTGGATCAAGGACGGCATCAACATGCCCGGCTCGACGGGCCCGACCCTGACCCTATCGAAGATCCAAAGCAGCAATGCGGGAAATTATGCGGTAGTGGTGGCCAATGCCGCCGGTTCGACTACCTCGGATGTCAGCACGATTGAGGTTCTTCCGTCCAGCATGGCTCCGGTGATCATGGCTCAGCCGTCCAGTCAAAGCGTCGTGACTGGAGCGAATGTGACGTTTATCGCAGCGGCAAGCGGGATACCGGCGCCGACTTTTCAATGGAAGAAGAACGGATCGAACATTTCGGGCGCGACAAGCGCGACACTAACCTTGAGCGGAGTGCAGACGTCCGCCGCCGGTACCTATACCGTGGTGGCGACGAACAGCGCTGGTTCCGCGACCAGTTCCGGTGCGGTGCTGACGGTTTCGGCCGCGACGGTCGCGCCGGTGATCACGACGCAACCGTCGAGCAAAAGTACGATAGTGGGCGCTAACGTAACATTTACCGCGGCGGCGAGTGGCACGCCGATGCCGACCTTTCAATGGAAGAAAAACGGGACGAATATCTCGGGCGCAACGAGCGCGACTCTGACCTTGAGCGGAGTGCAGATTTCCTCCGCCGGGGTCTACACCATTGTCGCAACCAACAGTGCCGGTTCAGTAACGAGCACAGGCGCGACCTTGATAGTGGAAAATTCGGTCGGCGAAGACGCTTTGCCAAATATCGAGGGAGGTACGAATTCGTCTGATTCGGGAGCAACATCCCATATTTCTTCAGGACAGCGTCGGCTCTGGGTGATGGATGGGATAGATCGGTCGTCCACAGTCGATCTCGGAATTCATGATTCGAAAATCCAGATGGTCGCATCGGCGGACTTCAACCACGATGGCAAGAATGACGTTCTCTGGCAAAACCTGATCACTGGCGAGCGCGGCATTTGGCTGATGAACGGAACTGCAATCCAATCGGAAGTCGCGCTCGGCACGGTCGATTCGTCGTGGCAGATGGCCGCGGTGGGAGATTTCAATCGGGATGGCAATGTCGACATTCTCTGGCAGAATATCCTGACCGGCGAACGAAGTGTTTGGTTGATGAAGGGGACCTCGATGGCCTCCGGTCAAAATATCGGCACGGTCGACACGGTCTGGCAGATCGTCGCTGGGGCGGATTTCAATGGTGACGGACAGACGGATATTCTCTGGCAGAATACTTTGACCGGTGAACGAAGCGTCTGGGTAATGAATGGCACAGGTCTGACTTCAGGGATGAACCTGGGAACAATCGATATTGTCTGGCGCATGGTGGCGACCGCTGATTTTAACGGCGATGGTCAGGCTGATATTGTCTGGCAAAATATCGCGACGGGGCAGGCCAGCATATGGCTGATGCATGGGGGCTCATTTGCTTCCGGAGTGGATCTGGGTATCCAGGACCTACGCTGGCGCGTTGCGGCGGTGGCGGATTTTAACGGCGACGGCAAAAAAGATATCCTTTGGCAGGCGGCCTCGACGGTAGCTGGCGATTTTACCGGCGACGGCCGGCCGGATATTTTGTGGCAGAATATGAGGACTGGTGAGAGAAGTATTTGGTTCATGAATAACACGTTGTTCGCCTCGGGCTTTAGTCTGAGTACTCAGGACATCAGGTGGCGGATGGCTGGCACCGCCGATTTTGATGGTGATGGCAACTCTGACATTGTTTGGCAAAATACCGTGACTGGTCAGCGCGGCCTGTGGTTGATGAATGGAACCTTGCTGTCCTCCGTCGTAAATTTGGGTACGCAAGACGTGGCGTGGAAGATCGCCGCCGTCGCCGATTTCAACGGAGATGGCAGCCCCGATCTTGCTTGCGAGAATTCGATGACCGGGCAGCGGAAAATCGTTTTGATGCGAGGAATCAATACCGTGTCGGAAGTGGATCTCGGTAACCAGAGTCTCACGTGGAAAATTGCCGCAGCAGCTGATTTTAACGCCGACGGAGCCCCCGACATTGTCTGGCAGAACAGCGTGACGGGTGAGCGCCGCATCTGGATGATGCAGGGTACGAAGCTGGGCTCGGTGGTGGATCTGGTTCAGATCGACCCTCAGTGGCAAATCGCAGCGGCTGCGGACTTCAATGAAGATCGCTCGGCGGATCTTGTCTGGCAAAATGTGAAAACGGGTGAACGCTGCATCTGGCTTATGCGAGGTACGGTTTTCAGGTCCGGTATCGCTCTGGGTTCCTACGATCCGGCTTGGCAGATTTCAAATTGATCACAAGCGGTCACGTTTCTGCGACCGGTGCGAATGGCCGCAGGTATTAGCGACAATAATATTGGTTGAAATCTGGTGGCAGGGAGACTTGCCAACCGCTGGGGTCTTGGCCGGTAAAACCGACCGTATCATCCCGAAATAGGGGTATTTATGTGATTCCACCAACCACTACGGATTGTGCTTTTCAAGCGCGTCGTAGGACGTCGGCGCGACCTGCACCGCTTGCTGAGTGAGCCGATAGAACAGTTTGCCGCGGGACGCCGACGTGCGGCGGTTGAAGCGAAACGTAAACTCGTCGAGGTAATCTTGGAGGTAATCCGCGCCGACTGCACCCTGATGCGTGCCCAGCAGCCAGCGTTTGAGCAAGGAGATCACCCGATGCGCCCGCGGCAGCAGATGCGCCGCATCGACCGGCTGATGCTTTTGCACCCGCCGGTCGTGAACATAGCCGCTCAGCTCGCGATAGGCTTGAAGCCCGTCGGTCTGCACTGTGCTGCCGGGGTCGATACTGTCCGCGATAAAGCCGTGCAGCGTCGCCCGGCTCGTATCCGGAATATGCCGCAGCCGAATCCGGCCGATGACCTCGCCGTCGGCTTCCGCCGCGATAGCGATCAAGGCTTTTTCGTAGGTCTGTCGGCCGCGCACGTCGCCCTCCTCGCCGCCCCAATAAGCCTCGTCTACCTCGACCAGCCCGTGCAGCCGGTCGCGACCGGGCCGCACCATCGCGCGACGCAGTTTGTGCAGCACGGCCCACGCCGTCTTGTAGCTGCCCAAACCGAGCACCCGCTGCAGTCCCATCGCGCTCACGCCGTTCTTCTGCGCGGTCACTTGCCACCTCGCCCGAAACCACACCGGCAACGGAAGCTTGCTGTCCTGGAACGTGGTGCCCGCGATGACCGACACTTCCCGCCGGCACGCCAAGCACCGCCACAACTCGCGCCGAATCTCCACGCTCTGATGCGACTGGCAACTGGGGCAAACGAAGCCTTCGGGCCATTGCAGGGCCAACAGATATGCCCGACACGCCGATTCGTCGCTGAACCGGCGCTCCAGTTCCAGCATCGTTCGCGGATAATCCTCCGCCATGGCCCATGTCACTACAGGTTGTGGTTGGTGGAGTCACGTAAATACCCCTATCCCGAAATGATAAATTCCGCCAAAACTTGTCGTGGAGTCGATTCATTGTTTGTTAGTTACAGCTCAAAATAGCTGAATGAATTCCGACGACATTTTCCCCTGGCCAGCCCCGCCGGGCTCAGCAATCCGCCCGCAGTGGGATGGAAGCAACTTCCATGTGGGAAATGAAAGCACCCGTGTTCTGGCCTACGATGTGGATGCCAGCCATTGGAGCGATGATCTGACGTTGCTTCACGAAACCGAAGCAGGTCGGAATCATCCAATTGATGTGGCATCACGGCGCCTTGCGGTGGCAAGTATGAAGCGTCTCGCGACTGCGGATCCGGTCGTCTTGGACGCAGGCTGCTCATCGGGTTTTGTCTTGGAGGAGCTTCGGCTGGCTATTCCGCATGCCAGTCTCATCGGCGCGGACTATTTGCGTGGTCCCTTGGACGGTGTGGCCAAACGCATTCCCGATATCCCGATTTTGCAGTTTGATCTTCGACGTTGTCCGCTGGTGGATGCCTGCGTCGATGGGGTGACGTGTCTTAATGTTCTCGAGCACATCGACGACCATGAAGCAGCTTTGCGCGAGATCTATCGGATCCTAAAGCCGGGAGGCCTCGCGCATATTGAGGTTCCAGCTGGTCCGTTGCTTTACGATATCTATGATGAATATCTGATGCATCACCGCCGCTATCGAATGGGGGAACTCGCGACATTGGCCCGACAAGTGGGATTTACGGTAACGAGGAAAACCCATCTGGGCTTTTCGGTCTTTCCCGCATTTTGGTG
>Ga0164241_10006404_pt1 | contig 10754 bp, 10 predicted proteins | sample OricomyardsoilBY_FD_108780 | JGI IMG/M metagenome (GOLD analysis project Ga0164241, IMG submission 108780) | Backyard soil microbial communities from Emeryville, California, USA - Original compost - Back yard soil (BY) | ecosystem: Environmental > Terrestrial > Soil > Unclassified | place: USA... | reverse complement strand
GGCTTGGGCAGCGCGTTCATCAGCGCCACGGCCTCGGCGATGTTGCGGGGCGAGCCCGACACGCCATCAGGCGCAGTGCAGCCACGCACACCCTCCGCCGGGTTGGCACCCGCCGCTTCGGGCAGCGTTTCTGCCCATGGGGCTTCGTCCACCGCCGACTCCGCCGCCACCTCCTCTATCACCGGCACCGCAGGCTCCGCCGGATCGGAGCCAGGTTGAGCCGCTTCGCCTGCCGAGCCGTTCGCGCCCGAGCCACACCCTGCCGCCAGCCAGGCGACGAGGAGCCATTCACGTCCCACACACATGCCCTTGGTCATGCTCACAGCGGAGCAAGAGCCGTGCCTTCCAGCCCTTCCGCCGCCCCACGCACAACGTCCTCCAGCGACCAGGGATCTGCGGCACCGCCAACGCTCGAGCGCTATCGGCGCAAAGCTTGCGTTAACCCGGGCGCGGGACGCAAGCAGTGCGGGTCGCGGCGGTGTTTCGAGACGTTCCGACCAGGGAAACGGCTGGCACGAAGCGTGAAAGGGGCAAGCAGTGAATCGAGCGAAGGAGCCCCGGCAATGACCATCGTGTGTGGAACGGATTTCTCGGAAGCCGCAAATGAGGCGGTGGAGGTCGCGAGCCGGCTCGCGCTCCAGACCGGACAGGCCCTGCACCTCGTGCACGCGCTGGACGTGCCCGTGGAGGCGAAGAGCGATGCGCCCGACGATCCGTTGCTCAGCTTTGCTCGGACGCACCTGGCGCGGCGCGCCGAACACCTGCGCCACCTCAACCCACAGGTCGAGTGCCACGTGAAGAGGGGTCCCCCGGACGAGGTGCTCCGAGACCTCGCCAGCGAGCTGTCGGCGAGCCTGATCGTGGTCGGCGCGCTCGGTCAGCGCCGTCCCGGCAGCTGGCAGCTCGGCAGCCGCGCCGACCGGACCGTGGAGCACGCCCCGGTTCCGGTGTTGGTGGTGCGTGAGGCGGCGGCCTTTGAGCAGTGGATCGCCGGCGCTCGACCGCTGCGCATCGTGCTCGGCGTCGACGCTTCGCTCAGCTCCGAAGCGGCGGGGCGCTGGATCACGGAGCTGGCTGCGTTCGGCAGCTGCGAAGTCGTCCTCACTCACCTGTACTGGGCTCCCGAGGAGTTTCAGCGCCTGGGCCTGGGCGGATTCCGCAACTGGGTCGATCCGGATCCAACGCTCACCCGTACCCTGGAACAGGAGTATGCCGAGCGCTTCGCGGCCCTGTTCAGCACCGCCAAAGTGAGCTACCGACTGGAACCACACTTCGGGCGCATCGGCGATGGCCTGGCCGCACTCGCCGCCAAGGAGCACGCGGACCTGGTCGTGGTGGGCTGTCACCATCGCGGCGCGCTGAAGCGCGCCTGGGAGGGGTCGGTGTCACGGCATGTCCTGCGCTGCGCCGGCACCTCCGTAGCGTGCATCCCCGCGCCTCTCGACGCGCCGGAGCTGGCCACCAAGGCCATCCGCAGCGTGCTCGTCGCCACCGACTTTTCAGCGACGGGCAACGCCGCGATCCCTCTGGCGTACTCCGCCGTCACCTACGCTGGACACGTGCATCTGGTGCACGTGCTCGAGACCTCGCACGATCCGGTAGAGCCGTACGACATCTTCGCGTCAGCCGAACGCGCGACAGCTGCTCAAACCGAGGCGCGGCGACAGCTTCAGGCGCTCGTACCCCGCGACTTTGGAGCCCTGGCGGCGACGACCCACGTGCACGTGCTGGAAGCGAACAAAGCCGCCGTCGCCATCTGCCAGGCGGCAGAGCGCCTGGGCGTCGATCTGATCTGTCTGGGCACCCATGGCAGAAAGGGTCTGGCACGTACCGTGCTGGGGTCGGTCGCAGGCTCCGTGCTGGAGCAGACCGCGCGCCCGCTGCTGCTGGCGCGCCGCCCGCGCCTGTGACGCGCCGGTAACGCCGATGGAAGGACAACACCAACACTCGAGCCGGGATCGCAACGGAAAACTCATGACCAAGGCCAGAGACCTACAACAGAACGTCAAGAAGGAAGCCGAACACCTGCTCACGGAGTTGCGCACTCTGGCCGACGAAATCCGCTCGAGGGCACAGCTCGCGAACGCAAAGGGCTGCGAACGCTACGCACCCAAGGTGAGCACGAAGGAGCTCTCTTCCAGCGCTTCCACGGAGTGTCTGGCGGCCCCTTCGATCGCGACGAGCTGACCCGACGAGAGCTCGACGCTGCGCTCCGCAAAGCCCAATCGGATGCGGCCCGTAACGACGTGCAGCAAGCCGGTCGCCCGCGCCTGGTGCTCAGGGAGGACCGCGCCTGCCTTCATCGCCACAACGACGACCCGCAGGTCATTCTCCCGAAGGACAGTGTGGGCGCCATGACCGCCGCTCAGATACGTGCTCTCGGCGCGTATCTGAGCCGCGATGGCTCCGAGGTCGTGCATTGCGCCGCAGTTGACAGGGATGGGCTTGCTCATGTGTTCCTCGACACGAGCATACTACTTCACCGTCGTTCGTCCCACCTGCTCCTGCCGACCAGTGGAAACCAATGGGCTCGGCGTCCCGGCGTTGGGAGATTTGATGTTCACGCAGCGGGAAGCGTCTGATAGCGTCCCGTCATGCAGGAAGGGGAGGATCGCCGTAGCACGGCCTGGGCCCTCGGCGTCACGTTGGCGTTTGGGGTGCTCTTCGTGGTCGGGTCGAGAAATCTCGCACATTTCGACGCCGCGCTGATCGCCTACACCTTCGCGGTGCTCTTCGCGACGTTCGGCCTCGCCTACCGCTACGCCCTGTGGCTGCAACGGCCACCGACGGCGTTGTATTGGCGGCGAGGTTGGCAGGCGTTCTTTCGGCGGGGCTCCCGGTCTAGAAATGTCGGGCTGTGGGTGCGGCGCGTCGCTTCGGAGTTCGTCGCGAATCGCTTCATCTTCAGGCGGGGCCGGTTGCGCGGGCTCGCGCATTGGCTGATCATGTGGGGCTGCCTGCTGGCGGTCGCCATCACCTTTCCGCTCGTCCTCGGCTGGCTTCACTTCAGCCCGGTGCCGGGCAACCTTGCCCGGTATCAAGCCATTGTCTTTGGCTTCCCAGCGTTCCAGTTCGAGCACGACTCGCTGATCGGGTTCTTTCTCTTTCACGGGCTCGTGTGGGCCTCTTTTCTGGTCATCGCCGGGGTCATGCTGGCGGTGCGTCGCCGGCTCCGGGAGGAAGGCGCCGCAGCGCTGCAGCGCCTGGGAGAGGACTTCACGCCGCTCATCCTGCTTTTCGCGGTGAGCCTGACCGGCCTCATGCTGACGGCGAGCTACACTTGGATGCGGGGCTACGGCTATACGTTCATTGCGATCTTGCACGCGATCACCGTGATCGGCACGTTTCTCTGGCTGCCGTTCGGCAAGTTCTTTCACATCTTTCAACGGCCGGCGCAGCTCGGCGTCGGCTTCTACAAGGACGCGGGGCGTGAGGGCGAAAAGGCGCACTGCCGGCGCTGCGGACACGCCTTTACCTCCCCCATGCATGTGGAAGATCTGATCGCCGTGGAGCGCCGGCTCGGCTACCGTTACGAGATTGCGCCCCGAGGCGAGCGCGAGCCCGGCCACTATCAATGGATTTGCCCGCCCTGCCGGCGCGCTGCGTTCGCGACGGCTCAGGGCCTGGCCTGGCGGGGAGTACGGGGTGGCGTGTCACTGGGCGCGTCGGAGCCGTTGCCGATGCCCGTACAGGTCAACCGCGGCGTCGGCCAGGGGCCACTCGGAGACGAGGACGGAGAGAACTTTCATCCATGAAGATTCCGGCACAGGGCTCTACGCCCACCCCAGCGCTCGATGCAGGCATCATCGAGGCGTTCGGTCCGCATCGGGCGTACGAAACGGATCTGCGAAAAGACACGGGGGTCAAACCCGATCGCTACGTCAAGACGCACTGCTGCTTTTGCGGGCAGCAATGCGGCGTGCAGCTGAAGGTCAAGGACAACACCGTCATCGGCGTGGAACCCTGGTACGAGTTTCCGTTCAACCGCGGCATGATGTGCCCCAAGGGCATCAAACGTTATCTCCAGCAGGCACACCCGGATCGCTTGCTGCACGCCTATGAACGGGACGGCACTGCCCGGTCGGGTTTTCGCCAACTTCCGTATGATACGGCCATTCAGCGCGTGGCCGAGGCCATCGACCGCATCCAGCGCGAGCACGGCAGAGACTCCTTTGCGCTGCTCTCGGGCGCCAGTCTGACCACCGAGAAGACGTACCTGATGGGCAAGTTTGCCCACATGTGTCTGCGCACGGCAAACATCGACTACAATGGCCGGCTCTGCATGGTGAGCGCCGGCGCCGCCAACAAGAAGGCCTTCGGGATCGATCGTGCCGCCAATCCGTGGAACGACATTCTCGAAGCCGAAGTCATTCTCATTGCGGGCGCCAACGTGGCCGAGTGCGCGCCGATCACGACCCACTACGTCTGGCAGGCGCGCGAACGCGGAGCCAAGGTGATCGTGGTCGATCCGCGCATCACGCCTCTGGCGCGCACTTGCGACCTGTTTTTGCCCGTCAAGCCCGGGCGCGACACGGCGCTTTTCAACGGCATCCTGCAACAGATGATCGAGAACGGCTGGATCGATCACGACTTCATCGAACGCAACACGATCGGCTTTGACGCTGTCGCCGCAGAGGCTCAGGCGTGGACCTTGCAGCGCACGGCAGAGGTCACGGGCATCACTCCCAAGAGCATCGTGCAGGCAGCGCAGTGGTGGGGCCAGGCCAAGACCAGCTTTCTGATGCACGCGCGCGGACTCGAGCACCACAGCAACGGCGTGAAGAACGTGCTGAGCTCCATCAACATCGTGCTGGCCTCGGGGCGCATCGGCAAACCTGGTGCGGGTTACGCAACCATCACCGGGCAAGCCAACGGCCAGGGCGGGCGTGAGCACGGGCAGAAGTGCGACCAGTTACCCGGCGGACGGGACCTGGCCAACCCCGAGCACCGCGCCTACATCGCGAGCGTCTGGGGCATCTCCCCGGACGAGCTACCGCAGCCCGGCGTGGACGCTTATGAGATCATGCGCAAGGCGCATTCGGGAGAGATCAAAGGGTTGCTCAGCATCTGCTTTAACCCCGTCGTCTCACTGCCAGACAATAACTTCGTGCGCGAGGCGCTCGGCAAGCTCGACTTCTTCGCCAGCATCGACTTTTTCATGAGCGAGACGGCGCGCTATGCGCATGTCGTCCTGCCCGGGTCGCTGCAAGAGGAAGACTCCGGCACCGTGACTCAGCTCGAAGGGCGCGTGATCAAGATCAACCAGGCCGTCGAGTGCCCGGGTGAGGCGCGCAAGGACTGGCAGATCATTCAAGACATCGCCAAGGCGCTGGGGCGCGAGCGCGGCCTCACCTTCGCGGGCCCCGAGCAAATGTTCGAGGAGTTGCGCGTCGCGTCCAAGGGTGGGATCGTCGATTATTCGGGCATCACTTACCAGCGGGTACAGGACAACTTTGGCGTGTTCTGGCCGTGCCCGAGTGAAGTGCCAGAGGGCGTGCCCGAGCCCGGCCCGCAGGGGACGCTGCGTTTGTTCGAGCCCGGCTCCTGGAACCCCGTGGCCAAGGGCGCAGGCCCCTTCTACTTTCCAGACGGCAAGGCACGCTTCAACGTCACGCCTTATGTGGGGCCGGCCGAGGATGTAGACGCCGAGTATCCCTTGATCTTGACGACCGGTCGCGTCGTCAGCCAGTTCCTCTCCGGCAATCAAACGCGGCGCATTGGCCCCCTCGTGGATCAATACCCCGAGCCCCGGCTCGAATTGCATCCGCGCCTGGCTCAGCAACTCGAGATCGCGGACGGCGACTGGGTGCGCGCGGAGAGCCGGCGAGGCAACTGTACGCTGCGCGCCATGGTCGTGCACACGATACGGCCAGACACGGTCTTCATTCCGTACCACTGGGGCGGCCGCAAGAGCGCCAACCAGCTCACCATTTCGGCGCAGGATCCGATCTCGAAGATCCCAGAATATAAAGTCTGTGCCGTTCGTGTTTTCAAGACCGAGCCACCCGAGGCTGCGACGCTGCTCGAGCCGCAACAGTGATCCCGGAGCGGACATCAAAGGGTGACGTAGGAGACAGCGCGTGACCGTACCTTCAGATCTCGAATTTTTCATCGATGCGAGCCGTTGCATCGGCTGCCAGGCGTGCGTTCAAGCCTGCAGCGAATGCGACACCCACAAAGGGCAATCCATGATCCACCTCGACTTCATGGATCGAGCGCGCTCGACGCAGACCTTTCCCGTCGTGTGCATGCACTGCGATTCTCCGACGTGCGCGGAGGTCTGCCCCGCGGATGCGATCAAGCGCACCGATGATGGCATCGTTCAAACGGCGCGCAAACCGCGCTGCATCGCCTGCAACAACTGCGTGCTCGCCTGCCCCTTCGGCGTGCCCAAGATGAGCACCAAGATGAACCTGATGATGAAGTGCGACATGTGTTATGATCGCACTTCCGTCGGGCTCAAGCCGATGTGTGCGTCCGTCTGCCCCAGCCAGGCGCTGGCTTTCGGCACGCGCGCCGAGTTGCTCGCGCTTCGCCCACACGCAAAGCCGGTGAACACTTTTCAGTTCGGCGCACAGACCATTCGCACCAAGGTGAACGTGATGCTACCCGCGGTTGCACCACGCGAGGTTGTCGACGTGACGGAAGCCATCTACGAACCGAGCATCGGGCAATACCCGTTCGATGACGCCTTCGTAGACGACGTCTTCAAGAGCATCAGGCTCGGGAGCGGCAGATGAACGAACGCGGAACACAGAGCCAGCGACTCACCGAAAATCAAAGTGTCGCGCCCGACGCGCGGCCGCTCGCGGTCCAACCGCGCTGGCGGCGTGACTTCCCCATCGACTGGGAGCAGGACGAGTACATCTCCCGTCGGGAGCTCGTCAAATTCATAGTACTGACCAGCGCTGCGTTCGCCGTGGGCCAGGCCTGGCTCGCGGCGAAGAGCTTGATGGCGCGGCGCGCGGGGGCGGCCAAGGCGCTACCCATCGCCAAGGTGAACGAGCTGGCGATCGGCGGAGCCAAGACGTTTTATTATCCAGAAGGCAGCACTCCCAGGCTCTTGATCCGCACGGGCCCGTCCGCCTTCGTAGCGTACGATCAGCAATGCACCCACCTGCTCTGTCCGGTGGTGCCGGCGGTCGAGAAGGGTTGCCTGCATTGCCCTTGCCATAACGGTTGGTTCGATCTGCAGACGGGCAGGCCCGTGGCCGGTCCACCGCAACGGGCGCTGCCCAAGATCTTGGTCGAGGTCGAGCAGGACACCGTCTACGCGACGGGCGTGGCGGAGGAAGTTTGAGCCAGCGCCCCCGTTTTATCCGGGCTCAGCGCATGACCATCGTCAACGCGATGCTGGCGCTGGTCATCTTGCTCGTGATCTTGCAGCTTTGGCTGCTCACGGCGACGATGAATGCCTACCTGGGTGGCGACAGGGCCGTGGCCGTGCCGGCCGCGATCGCGAGCTTCGTGTGTTTTGGGCTCAATGCAGGGCTACTTCGTTACCTGTTCCGGCTCGACTGAATGACCCCTGGCGTGCCTCTACCGGTGACCGGCTGGACGCGCAGGCTCCTGAGCCACAGCGAGCACCTATTTCCGGGCTACTTCGCTCTGGTGATGGCCACGGGGATCGTGTCCGTGGCGAGCTTCACGCTCGGGATGCCGCTGATCGCCCGCGTGCTCTTGGTTCTCAACCTCGGGGCGTATTTCATCCTCGGTTCTCTGCTGCTGCTGCGCGTGCTCCGGCACTTCGGTCGCGTCGTCGCAGATCTGGGCGATCACGCCCGTGGCCCCGGTTTTTTCACGCTGGTCGCCGGTACCTGCATCCTCGGTAGCCAACTGCTGATCGTCGGCGGCCAGGCGGCAGCTCCGCGGGTGCTCTGGGGCGCCGGCATCCTGCTCTGGTTCCTGGTGATGTATTCCTTCTTCACCGCGACCATCGTGCGCCAGCACAAGCCCACCCTCGAGGCAGGTATCAATGGCGCCTGGTTGCTGGCCATCGTGGCGACGCAGTCGGTGTCCGTTCTCGGTACGCTGCTGGCTCCGCAGATGACCAGCGGCCGCGACGCGGCGCTCTTCTTCGTGCTGTGCATGTACCTGCTCGGCTCGATGCTGTACCTGACCATCATCACGCTGATCTTCTACCGCTTCACCTTCCTGGAGCTGCCCATGGATCGGCTGACGCCCCCCTACTGGATCAACATGGGGGCCGTCGCCATCACGGCGCTCGCCGGCTCGACACTGTTGCTCTTGCCGGAGCCGACACCGCTCCTGTCCGAACTTCGGCCGTTTCTGTTGGGCTTTACGCTGTTCTTCTGGTCCACAGCGACCTGGTGGATCCCGCTGCTCTGTGTGCTGGGGGTGTACCGCCACATCGTGAAGCGCTTTCCTCTGAGGTATGACCCACAATATTGGGGCATGGTGTTCCCGGTGGGCATGTACACGATGTGTACGTACCGATTGGCGAAGGCAACGGGCCTCGAGTTCTTGACCGTCATTCCTCAGTATCTCGTGTACGTCGCCTTGCTCATCTGGTTGGTCACCTTTGCGTTCATGCTCCGGCAGCTGATCCTTCCTGCCCGACCATAGGCAGTGCGATCCGACGGAGATCCAAGCCGCACCACCTCGGGCAGGAGAGCGAGCGGTCAGCCGACGCCCTCGCAAGGAGCGTGGCGCCGGGCTCGGGTGTGCTACTTGGTCGGCGGCTTCTGACCTGGCGCGCGATCCTTGGCCAGCCCGTATTCGTGCAAGCGGTATTGGATCGTGCGCACGCTGACGTCGAGCAGCTCTGCGGCGCGCACCGTGGAGCCGTCGACCGACTCCATCGTCTTCAAGATCGCATACTTTTCCAGCTCTGCCATGGTGGCTCCGGGGACCGCGATGCCGTCCAGGCCGCCGCTCACGTTCGACCCATACGGGAGATGGTCTTCGTCGATACGCTGGCCCTCACACAACACGACCGCCCGCTCGATCGCATTCTCCAGCTCACGCACGTTGCCCGGCCAGCGGTACCCCCGCAGCTTCATCCGAGCACGGTCGGTGAAGCCCTCGATCTGCTTGTGATCCTCCAGGGCAAAGCGCTGCAAGAAGTGCTCGGCCAGCACCAGAATGTCGCTGCCGCGCAACCGCAAAGGCGGCATCTCGGCATGCACGACGTTGAGGCGATAATACAGATCCTCGCGAAACCTGCCGGCCGCCACCTCCTGGGTCAGCTCGCGATTGGTGGCGGCCACGATGCGCACGTCCACCTTGATCGATTCATTGCCGCCCACGCGCTCGAAACGACGCTCTTGCAGCACGGTCAGCAGCTTCACCTGAATCGACGCCGGGATCTCGCCGACCTCGTCCAGAAACAGGGTGCCCTCGTGCGCCTGCTCGAAGCGCCCCACCCGGCGCCGATCCGCGCCCGTAAAGGAGCCCTTCTCGTGGCCGAACAGCTCGCTCTCGAGCAGGCTCTCCGCCAGCGAGGCGCAGTGCACGGAGACGAACGGCTTGTTCGAGCGGGGTCCGAGCGCATGAATGGCCCGCGCCAGCTCGCCCTTGCCGGTGCCGCTCTCGCCCGTGATCAGCACGGTCGCGCGCGAGCCGGCGACTTGCCGGGCCAGGCGATAGACCTTCTGCATGACGGGGCTCATCCCCAGCAGGCCTTGGATGCCCTCCCCGTGCTGCTCGCGCACCTGACGGCGCAAGTTCTCGTTCTCGAGTCGGATGTTGCGCTGCTCGAGGGCGCGCTCCAGGGCGACGAGCAGGGCATCGAAGTCCACTGGTTTGGTGAGGTAGTCCGTCGCGCCCGCGCGCATGGCCTCCACCGCCGCGCTCAACTCCGCCGCCGACGTTGCCACGATCACGGGCACGTCTTGGCCACGCTCGCGCAGCGCCGCGAGCAACTGCATGCCGTTCATCACGGGCATGTCCAGGTCGGTGACGATCAGATCCGGTGGCAGCTCCACCAGGCGTGCCAGCGCCGCCGCTCCGTCCCCGGCCTGATCTACAGAGTAACCCTGCGACTCGAGCAGGCTCTTCAGCGCGGCGCGGGTGCCCGCGTCGTCATCCACGATCAAGACTCGTACGTTCGCCATCGGAGTCTCCCGTTCATGGCATGGGTCGAGGGCGGCCGGCAAGGCCGCGCCCCGAGGATCCGGCCGATACCGCACCCCGGAACCACGCGATATTTGCATCCAGACGGGTCCAGACGCAAAGCCTGCGCGGAGCGCTCAGTCGTCCAGGCCCAGGCAACGTTCGCTCGGCGGGGAACTCTCCAGGCGCTCTCGCGCGATCTGCACCCCCGACTGCCGGAGCGGCCGATACAGCTCGCTCAAGCCCTCTGCCCGGGCAATGGCCGCGGCGCGCAGGCTTGCGTGCTCTCGGTCGAATCTCTCGAGTGTGCTCTGCAACTCCGCCTGCGCGGACGCGTCCAACCGGGTGGCGATCAGGGGGAACAGCTCGCTGCCTTCCAGCGCGTGGTGCCTGCGCTGAAAGTCCACCAGTGCCTGGGCACTGGCCGCAACGTGGCGACGATCTTCGTGATTCCATGACCCCGCTCGCGCGCCCGCCTGGCGCAGCACCTCGATCAGGTACGCTTCCTGCCGATGCTCGCGGCGCACGGCAGCGAGCGCCCCGTCCTCCCAGCGGACACCGTGACGTACCAACGACGGCAGCAGAATGTTCTCTTCCTTTTCGTGGTGAATGCGTTCCGCAAGGTCGGTGAACGCCGCGGCAAAACGTCCGAGATCGGCAGCTTCCGGCGGCCGGCCCTG
>Ga0164241_10006403_pt1 | contig 10756 bp, 11 predicted proteins | sample OricomyardsoilBY_FD_108780 | JGI IMG/M metagenome (GOLD analysis project Ga0164241, IMG submission 108780) | Backyard soil microbial communities from Emeryville, California, USA - Original compost - Back yard soil (BY) | ecosystem: Environmental > Terrestrial > Soil > Unclassified | place: USA... | reverse complement strand
CCGACCAACGGCGGCTCTATATCTCGGTCTCGGACGAAGCCGCGCCGCGCATCATGGCTTATGATCTCGGCGCCGATGGCCTGCCGCGTAACACGCACGTCTTTCTCGACGCCAAGATGCTGACCGGCCCCGGCCTGCCCGACGGCATGAAGGTCGCCGCCGACGGCACCCTGTTCTGCTCGGGGCCGGGCGGGATGTACGTGCTGACCCCCGAGGCCAAGCCACTCGGGCTGATCGAGGACGGCGCGGCGATCGCCAATTGCGCATTCGGCGAGGCCGGATCGACGCTGTTCCTCACCGCGTCGGACCGCGTGCTGCGGCTGCCGCTCACCATCAACGGCTGGCGCGCATGACGTGCCGGCGCCACCCAAGGAGACGATGATGCGCGCATGGACCTGGCTGGCGGGGCTGACGCTGGCGCTTTCCCCTGCCCTGGCTCATGCGCAGGCCGCGCCGGTCAACGCCGAGCCTGCCTGGCAGGCGGCGTCGCACCTGCACCGCGGCGTCAACGTGCTCGGCTATGATCCGATCTGGAAGGACCCGAAGAACGCGCGTTTCCAGCCTTACGATTTCAAGATCATCCGCCAGGGCGGGTTCGATTTCATCCGGCTGGTGCTGCAATCCTTCGCGCACATGGACGCGCAGAACCGGCTCGACCCGAAATGGCTGAAGACGCTCGACCGCGTCATGCAGCAGGCAACCGCCGCCGGGCTGAGCGTGATCGTCGACGAGCACGACTATAACCTCTGTTCGGATGATCCGGCGGCGTGCGAGACCAAGCTGACCGCGTTCTGGCAGCAGATCGGGACACGCTATGCCAATCAGCCGAGCAGCGTATTGTTCGAGCTCCTCAACGAACCGCACGCCGCGCTCGATGCCGATCACTGGAACGCGCTGCTGTCGCGCCTCATCCCGCAGGTTCGCGCGACCAATCCGAGCCGCACTTTAGTGATCGGCCCGACGCAGTGGAACAGCCTGGCGCAGCTACCCACGCTCAAGCTGCCGCCCGACGACCGCAACATCATCGTGACGGTCCATTATTACGAGCCGTTCCGCTTCACCCACCAAGGCGCGTCCTGGGCGGGCGACGTCGCGGCGCTGCACGATATCCCGCTCACCCCGGCCGACGAGGCCAACATCGCCGCCGATTTCCAGAAGGTAGCGGACTGGTCCAAGGCCAACGACCGCCCGGTGCTGCTCGGCGAGTTCGGCGCCTATGACAAGAGTGGTACGCCGATGGCCGACCGCGCGCGCTACACCTGCGATGTGCGGAAGGCTGCCGAGTCGCACGGCATGCCCTGGGCCTATTGGCAGTTCGACGGCGACTTCGTGGTCTACGACCTCGACCAGCACCATTGGATCGAGCCGATCCATCAGGCGCTGGTCGCGCCCTGACGCGCGATCAGCCCGCGCGCTTGTAGGGAACGAACTCGTTCAGGCTGACGAAGCCGCGCATCATGCGATCGCCGCGGTCGAGCAGCTTGACGCTATCCATCCGGCACAGGTCGGACGAATACGACTTGGTGAACAGGATGTCGTCGCTGCGCAATGTCTTCGCGCCTTCCGGCCGGTTGACGTAGAGCGTCGAGCCGACCGTGTAGACGATCGCGGTGCCGTCGATGATCTGGCTCGATCCGGCCTGCCGCAGGTTGATGCAATCGACCGGCTTGCCGGCGACACGACCCTGGGTGATCTTGGCGAGCTCGGCCGCAGGATCTTCGTGGCGAGCAAAAGCGGGGCCGGCGAGCATCCCGATGAGAGCGGCGGCGGCGAGCGGACGAATCAGGCGCATGACAATCTCCCGTAACAAGCGTGCAGTGTTAGCAGAGCACGCCTGAACCTAGGCTGAGTCAGATCAGCCCTTCGCCTTCGATGCGCAAGGCCACGATCGGCACGCGAGCGATCGGCACTGGCGGGCTGGCGATGACCAACACGTCGCGCTCCTGCCGGAAGGGCAATTCTCCGCCACCCAGCACCCGCACGCGCCCCACCGCACCGGCACGATCGACCCCGAGCGCGCTGATCCGCACCTCGCCTCGCGGCGCATCGAGGACGAAGGCGTGGAGCGCCGCGTCGCGACCCGGCGTGACGGTGAAACGAATGTCGGCGGCGGTGAAGGCGGGCGCTCCGCCTTCGTTCATATTGCCCGCCGCGGGTCGCGTCGGGCCCTCGCCATAGATGCGCCAAGGCCGCGTACCGTAGATCGCTTCGCCATGCACCGCGAACCAGTCGGCGAGATCATCGAGGATCGCCAATTCGTCGCTATCGTGCGTGCCGTCGGCGCGGATCGGGATCGACAGCAGCAGATTGCCGTTCTTCGCCACCACGTCGCACAAGCGCTGCACCACCAGCCGCGCGGATTTGTAGCCACGCTGATCGAACAGGCGGCGATCATAATGCCAATTGCCGATGCAGGTGTCGGTCTGCCACGGCTGCGCGCGGAGCCGGTCGGAGAAGCCGCGCTCGACATCCTCGACCAGCGCCAGTCCCTGTCTTGGAGCCAGCTTCTTGGCGAACAAGGCGACGTCCGCCTGCCCGTGCCATCGCACCGCCTGATTATAGTAATGTGCCGCCGCCCGCAGTCCGTATGGTCCGAACGGCAGGCCGCTATCGTCGAGATAGACGCAATCGGGCCGGTATCGCTCGACCAGATCCTGCTGCCGCGCCAGCCATTGCCGGGCATAAGCCAGACCCGCAGAGCCGGGCGGGACGGTCTCCAGCCACTGGCCGTCATGCGCATCGTGCCAGGCCTTCATCGCCGCGATGCCTTGGATCCCCTCGGGCGGCACGAACCAGCGGCCGGTATAGAGCTCCTGCGGATCGAGCCCCTGCCACCAGGCGCCGCGCCCGTCCGCCCTCGTCAGCCGATACGCGTCATAGCGCACGCCGCGCATCGGCCCTTCGGCATCATAGCCGTAAGCGGTCTGCCACCAATGCCAGGCGTGGCTCGAATGGTTGCTGATCCCGAACTTCAGCCCCGCCGCGCGTGCTGCCTTGCTCCAGCTGCCGACGATGTCGCGCCGCGGCCCGACGCGCAGCGTGTTCCACGCATGATGGCGGCTGGCGAAGGCATCGAGATTGTCGTGATGGCAGCCCAGCGCCATGAAATAACGCGCGCCGGCCCGCTTGTAGCGCCGCATCAGCTCGTGGGGTCGCCAATGCTCGGCCTTCCACAGATTCTCGATCTCGAGGAATCCGGTGCGGCTGGGATGGCCGTAATGGGCGAGATGGTGCGCGTAGGCGGGATCGCCCTGCACGTACATCAGCCGGCCATACCAGTCGCCGAACTCGGGCACGCATTGCGCGCTCCAATGCGACCAGATGCCGAACTTGGCATCGCGGAACCAGTCGGGCACCCGGTAGCCGGCGGCGAGCGACGCCCAATCGGGGGCGAACGACTCCGGATAAGACGCGGCAACGAGCGGCGCGCCCGCCATCGCGGCCAAACCACCGATCATCGCGCGCCGCGTGGGTGTCATCGGCTCTCCTCTCCGGCTCGACGCCGCCGCCCATTCCCGCTAGCAATGGTAGCGATACAAGGCACTAGCGCAACCGAGCGGCCATATCGGGGGGAGCGATCAATGCGCGGATGGCGATTGATGATGGTAGCGCTATCCGCACTGGCGATCCCGTTGACCGCCGCCGCTTCCGAGGTGCCGCGCATCGTCGCCGAAAACGGCCACTACGCGCTGCTGGTCGACGGCAAGCCGTTCCTGATGCTGGGTGCGCAGGTCAACAATTCGTCCAACTATCCGGCGGTGTTGCCCGAAGTGTGGCCGGTGATCGAGCGGCTCGGCGCCAACACGGTCGAGATGCCGATCGCCTGGGAGCAGATCGAGCCAGAGCAGGGCCATTTCGACTTTTCGTTCCTCGACACGTTGCTGACGCAGGCGCGCGCGCGCAACCTGCATTTGGTGTTGCTGTGGTTCGGCACCTGGAAAAACACCAACGCCAATTACCAGCCGGCCTGGGTGAAGCTCGACACGCGGCGCTATCCGCGCATGACCGACGAGAAGGGCGATCGCTATTATGCCCCCAGCCCGTTCGCACGCGCGACTCTGGACGCCGATCGCACCGCCTTCGCGCGGCTGATCGGGCATCTGAAGGACGTGGACCCGCAGAACACCGTGCTGATGGTGCAGGTGGAGAACGAGGCCGGAAGCTACGGCCTGGTCCGCGACCATTCGCCCGAGGCGGAGAACCTGTTCGCCGGGCCGGTCCCGTCCGCCCTGCTGGCGAAACTGCACAAGACGCCCGGCACCTGGACCGCAGTGTTCGGCCGCGATGCCGAGGTGGCGTTCCAGACCTGGTATGTCGCCAGCTACATCGATGCGGTCGCGGCGGCGGGCAAGGCGGTCAAGCCAATCCCGCTCTACGTCAACGCCGCGTTGCCGCCCCACCCGACCGGCTGGCAGGACCAGAAGAGCTATTCGGCGGGCGGACCGGTGCCGGGTATGCTCGACATCTGGAAGGCCGCGGCGCCGCATATCGATGTGCAGGCGCCCGACATCTACAAGCCGAACCACGCCGACTATCTCGGCTTCCTGACGGCTTACGACCGGCCCGACAATGCCCTGTTCGTGCCCGAGACCGGCAACGCCACGCCGTTCGCGCGCTATTTCTTCGCCGCGGTGGGATGCGGAACGATCGGCTGGTCGCCGTTCGGCATGGATGACAGCGGATACATGAACTATCCGCTTGGCGCGGCGAAGCTCGACGATGCGACGCTCGGCGCCTTCGCCTTCAACTACAAGCTCTTCGCGCCAATGGTGCGCATCTGGCCGGCGCTGGCCCTCGCGGGCAAGACCTGGGGCGTCGCCGAACCCGATGATCCGGCAGAGAAACACGAGCAGGTGATCGCCCTTGGCCAAGAGTGGCGCGCCGACGTGACCTTCGGACGCCCGCAATTCGGCTGGGCTCCGCCTGAAGGCAACGATCCGCCCTCGGGCGGCGCGGCGATCGCCGAGATCGGCCCCAACCAATATCTCGTCACCGGCCGTCACGCGCGCATCGCTTTCGCGCGCGTCGATGACCGGCCAGGCGAGGACTGGCAGATCGCGCATGTCGAACAGGGCCATTACGACGCCGACGGCCATTGGGTGTTCGAGCGCGTGTGGAACGGCGACCAGACCGATTACGGCCTCAATTTCGGCGACCGTCCGGTATGGTTGAAGGTGACGCTCGCCGTCTTGCCCTGAGCGGAGCCCCTACCGCGCGTGGTAGAAATCGTAGACCTGCTGCGCCACCGCGGCTGAGACACCCGGCGCCTTCTGCAGATCCTCCAGGCTCGCCCCGCGTACCGCCCTGGCCGTGCCGAAATGCATCAGCAGCGCCTTCTTGCGCGCCGGGCCGATTCCCGGCACTTCGTCGAGCGGGCTCGCGCCGATCGCCTTGGCGCGCTTCTCGCGGTGCGCGCCGATCGCGAAGCGGTGGACTTCGTCACGCAGCCGCTGGAGATAGAACAACACCGGCGCGTTGACCGGCAGCTGGAACTCGCGCCCGTCCATCAGATGGAACACCTCGCGCCCCTCGCGGCCGTGATGCGGGCCCTTGGCGATGCCGACCAGGCATACGTCCTCGATCCCCATATCCTCCAGCACGGCCTTCACCGCATTGAGCTGCCCCTTGCCGCCGTCGATCAGCACCAGATCGGGCCAGGTGTCGCCGTCGCGATCGGGATCCTCCGCCTGCGCGCGGGCGAAGCGGCGCTGGAACACCTCGCGCATCATGCCGAAATCGTCGTCGGTCGCGGCCTGCTTGATGTTGAACTTGCGATACTGGCCCTTGCGGAAGCCCTCCGGCCCCGCGACGACCATCGCGCCCAGCGCATTGGTGCCCTGGATATGACTGTTGTCGTAGATCTCGATCCGGTCGGGCGGTTCGCCCAACCCGAACAGATCGGCGACCTCGCGCAATAATTTCGCCTGCGTCGTGCTTTCCGCCAGCCGCCGCTCGAGCGCTTCCTCGGCGTTGCGCTTGGCCTGATCGAGCAGACGGCGGCGGACCCCACGCTGCGGCACCGACAGCGCCACCTTGTAGCCCGCCGCCTCGCCCAAAGCCTCGTTCAGCAACGCCGCCTCGGGCAGCTCGCGATCGACGAATACATTCCGAGCCGGCGGCACTTCCTCGTAGAATTGGGTGAGAAAGCTGGTCAGCACCTCCTCTTCGGGCACATCGGCGGTGTGCGCCGGGAAGAAGCTGCGATGCCCCCAATTCTGCCCACCGCGGATGAAGAAGGCCTGGATGCCCATCGTGCCGTTCTTGCAGGCGAGCGCGAAGATGTCGGCGTCCCCCACCCCTTCGGCGTTGATCGCCTGGCTGCCCTGGATGAAGGTCAGCGCGCGCAGCCGGTCGCGCAGCACCGCGGCCAGCTCGAAATCCATATTCTCCGCCGCCGCCTGCATCTGCGCGCCGAGCTTGGCCTGCACCTGCGTCGATTTGCCAGCGAGGAAGCTCTTCGCGTCACCGATCAGCTCAGCATAATCGTCTTGCGAGATGCGCCCGACGCACGGCGCCGAGCAGCGCTTGATCTGATAGAGCAGGCACGGCCGGTCGCGCGTCTTGAAGAAGCCGTCGGTGCACGAGCGCAGCAGGAACAGCTTCTGCAGCGCATTGAGCGTGTTGTTGACCGATCCCGCGCTGGCGAAGGGTCCGTAATAATTGCCCTTCGCGCGCCGCGCGCCGCGATGCTTCTGGATGCGCGGGAATTCGTGATCCGCGCGCAGCAGGATGAACGGGAAGCTCTTATCGTCGCGCAGCAGCACGTTGTAGGCCGGACGATAGCGTTTGATCAGCTGCGCTTCGAGCAGCAGCGCCTCGGCCTCGTTATTGGTCGTCACGATCGTCATCGATCGCGTCTGCGCTACCATGCGCTGCAGCCGTTTGGGCAAGCGATCGACCTGCGTGTAATTGGTCACGCGGTTCTTCAGCGCGCGCGCTTTGCCGACATAGAGCACGTCACCGCGCGTATCGTGCATCCGGTACACACCGGGCTTGAGCGGCAGCGTCTTCAGCACGTTGCGAATGGCAGCCACGCCCGCTTCCAGATCAGGCGCGTCCGATCCGCGCACGGTGAAAGTCGATTTCTCCTCGTTGAAGCGATCGGGGGCATTGGGCTTGGACATTGCCCCCGAGTTAGGGCTCATGTCGCGCGACAACAACGGCTATGATCGCATTGAATGAATAGGAGGCGGGGATGAAACTCGACGGCAAACTGGCATTGGTGACCGGCGGCAGCGACGGTATCGGGCTGGAGATCGCGCGGCACCTGAAGGCGAAGGGCGCGAGCGTGATCGTCGCAGGCCGGAACGAGGGCCGGCTCGCAGCGGCCCGCGCCGAGGGATTCGAGGCGATCGCGGCAGACCTGTCAGGCGCGGCCGGATGCGATGCGCTTGCCGAAGCCGTTCATGGCCGCCCGCTCGATATCCTGGTCAATAATGCCGGCATGAGTGGGCATTTCAACGTTGACGAACCGATCAATCTGCAAGCCGTCGAGGAGGCGATCTATCTCAATTTCAACGCGCCGATCCGGCTGGTCTCGCGCCTGTTGGCCGCGCTGCGCGCACGCCCGGAAGCGATCATCGTCAATGTCACCTCCGGCTTGGCGATCGCGCCCAACGCCAAAAGCCCGGTTTATTGCGGCACCAAGGCGGGGCTGCGCAGCTTCACGATGGCGCTGCGCGCGCAACTCAAGGGCAGCAACGTGCACGTCCTCGAGGCACTGCCTCCGGTCGTGGAGACGCGGATGACGGCAGAGAACACGCACAAGAAGATGCCCGCGCCCGAATGCAGCCGCCAGATCGTCGCGGCGATGGGGGCGGGGCGCGATTACGCCCATGTCGGCATGACGGGCGTGCTGAATGCGGTTTATAATCTCAGCCCGCCGATCGCGCGGCGAATCATGCTCCGTTACTAGAGCGATCGCGACACATCGGGCTCAGCCTTTGCCCCCGCCATCCCGAAGACCGGTTGCGGAGCGCCGCGACGCCGTGGCAAATACGCGCGAGCGGGGGCAAGGCAGGCGAGGAGAGCGAGCGATGGTGATCTTGAGCGTGATGTATCCGGCGACCCAAGGCGCCACGTTCGACTGGGATTATTATACCGGCACGCACATCCCGCTGGCGCAAGACGCGTTCGGCGCGACCGGCCTGACCGGCGCGCAGGTGCTGAAACCCGCGCCAACTCCGGACGGCAGCACGCCGCCTTACCTCTGCATCGCCAATCTGAGCTTCACCTCGCCCGACGCGCTGCAAGCGTCGATCGCCGGGCCACACGCCGCGAAGGTGTTCGCCGATATCGCCAATTTCACCAGCGTAAGCCCGGTCACGCAAGTCAGCTTGCCGCTCTAGACGCAGCCTTCAGCGTTCATCGACCGGCTTGCTCCGCTTGGGCTGCGGCATCGGTGCACCGCTCGAAATCGCCGCGAGATCGTTGCCGGTGGCGTTGAGCAGATCGTCGGTCAGCTGGCCGCCGGTCAGCGGCTGGAATTTCCGCAGGCTGAGATATTTGAATTTGTCGAGATTCTTGTCGCCGCTCAGCCCCGGCATGTCCTTGTCGAGCACCGCCTTGGCGCGCGGATCGGCGATCAGCTCGATGATCGGCGTGTCAAGCGTGAAGGGTCCCGTTGCGGCAGAGGCAAGCGGCGTGGTTGCCGTTGCCGCAGATTCGGGCACCATCGTGGAATCGTCCGCCGCGGGCTTGATATCGGCGGGCGCAATGGCGGCATCCGAAACGGCATTGTCCGCCCCAATATTAGGCGTCGCCTCATCGGCGGCGGCGGGCGGCACATCTGCGGGCATGGCAGCTGCCTTCGCCGCATCCGGCGTGATGTCGGACGCCGGCGCTTCAGCAGGCATTGACGTTGTGGTGGTGTCGCCATCGACAGGCGCGGCCACCGCTTCCGTCGGAGGCGGGTTGAGCGTCACCGGCGGCGGCGGGTCTTCGCTCGGCGGCAGGTCGAGCGAGAATTTCGACGCGGACTGCTTGATGCGGTCCTGCTCCGCTTTGCTGCGCGGTTTGGATTGTGCCGACAGCATCGCGGGAAGCAACGCCAGGGCGACGAACGCGGTTACGCGGCGATAGGCCATGAAGCGCTTGTAGCTTGGGGGATCGGGGGCGGGCAAGCCGTCCCGAAGCGGCTCAATTCGGCCGACCGAGCCCCGCGATCGTCTTATCGACCAAGCCCTTGTCGGCGGCGGCGTCGTGCTTCGCGGCGATGATCGCGGCGGCGGCCTTGGCGGCGGCATCGGCGGCGCTGCCCCGAATCTCCGCGAGCACTGCGCGCTCGGCGGCGGCGATCTTCTCTTCCGCCATCGCGGCATGGCGCGCGATCAACGCGCCGGCATCGGCCTTGGCCTTTTCGAGTATCTCTTGCGCCTGACGTCGCGCCGAGAGGCGCAGACCCTCCACCTCTTCGTGGATGTCGCGCGCCTTGGCCTCATATTCCGCCTTGAGCGCCTCGGCCTCCTTGCGCAGTTGCTCGGCGGTGGCGAGCTGCTCGCGGATGCCGGCGATCTTCCTGTCGAGCGCGCCGGTGATGAATTGCGGGGCCTTCATGAACACCCCGATGAGCAGCACGATCAGCATCCCGACCGCGACCCACGCACCGGCGGAAAGGTGCCATGCGGTCGGCTCGTGCTCCACCGCGACGGATGCCGCCGTTGCCGCCATCACCATCATATCAGCCATGAGCCAGCGCCGCCTTTACTGCTGTGGTCGCCTCCGCCGCGGACACACTCGCGCCGGAGACCTTGGCGACGATGTCGCGCGCGGCATCGGCCGCGACCGTTTCGATCGCCGCCAGCGCCGTATCGCGCCCCGCCGCCAGCTTGGCATTGGCCTCGGCCGTCTTGCCCTGCAATTCGGCATCGGCCGCGGCGAGCCGCTCGGCGGCTTCCTCGCCTGCTTTGGCCCGCGCATCGTGCGCCGCGGCCTGCGCATCGGCATGGACCTTGGCGAGATCGCCGCGCCAGCGTTCCTCCGTCGCATCCGCCGCCTGGCGCGCGGCTTCGGCGGCCGCGAGATCGGCGGCGATCTTGGCGTCGCGCTGGTCGACCGTCGCCTCGACCTTGGGAACGATCCCGCGGCCGACGACGAAGAAGATCACGGCGAGCGTGATCAGCAGCCAGAACCACTGCGACTGATAGACGAGAGCAAGTTGGGTTAATTGCGGCATGGCTCACCCCTCGAGGGCAGGCCGACGCGAACGCCGGCCCGCGCTACGAGATCAACGCGCGTAAAGGATGATCATGGCGACGGCGAACGCCATCAGCCCGAGCAGCTCGGCCGAAGCGAAGCCGATGTACAGCGTGCCGGTCTGACCCGGAGCGGCCGAAGGATTGCGCAGCGCGCCCTGAAGGAACGAGCCGAACACATAGCCGACGCCCGCCGACGCGGCGCCGACACCGATGGCGGCCAGACCGGCGCCGATAACCTGTGCAGATGCGAGATCCATGTCTTTAAACTCCGTAAGATGGACAGATAACGAACGAAAAACTCAGTGCAGATTGACCGCGTCGTTGATGTAGAGCGAGGTCAGAAGCGCGAACACATAGGCCTGGATCGCGCCGACCAGAAGCTCGAGCGCGTTGACGAAGATCACCGCGAAGAAGGCCAGCGCCGAGATCGCATAGCCGAGCCCGCCGGCGTTCAAGCCCTGGACGATGAAGTTGCCGAACACGTCGAGCAGCACGTGCCCGGCGAACATCGCGATGAACGGCCGCAGCCCGAGCGAGAACGGCCGCACCATGAACGAAAT
>Ga0164241_10006402_pt1 | contig 10756 bp, 6 predicted proteins | sample OricomyardsoilBY_FD_108780 | JGI IMG/M metagenome (GOLD analysis project Ga0164241, IMG submission 108780) | Backyard soil microbial communities from Emeryville, California, USA - Original compost - Back yard soil (BY) | ecosystem: Environmental > Terrestrial > Soil > Unclassified | place: USA... | reverse complement strand
TCGCCGAGGCGCGCGCGCGGCACTCGGGAATGTCGAAGGTGCGGTGCACGATGCGCAGCGCCTCGAGATCCCCCGGATTCGCCTCCAAAACCGGCGCGAGCGTCTCGAGCGCCTCGAGCGGGCGGCCGAGCGGCGAGACGAGCAGCGCCGCGAGCTTCACGGCCGCGGCGTGCCGCGTTTCGCCTTCGGCGCGTGTCTTCAGCGCCTCGAGGGCGGCGTAGGCGCGCTCCGTGCGACTGAGCGCCAGCTCCAGGCGCGCGATCTCGCTCCACGCGTCGACGCGCTCCGGATCGATCTCGACGATGCGCCCGTAAAGATCGGCCGCCGCCTCGCGGTTGCCGAGCCTCGTCTCTTCCACGAGGGCCCACTCGCTGAGCACGTCGGTGGGGCTCGCCGTGCGGGCGAGGCGCCATTCGAAGAGCCAGCGGATGTCGAGGGCACGCGCCGGCGTGAGCGGCACGGTCTGCAAGAACGCGGTGAACGCCTCGGCGTCGGCGGCCGCGTCTTCCCCTGCCCGCTCGAGCAGCGCACGGTACAGCGCCACGGACTCGTCCTCGCGCCCCGCGAACGTGCCGAGCGCGCGGGCTTTCGCGAGCAAGAGGTGCCGCGCCCGGGCCGCGCCCACGCGCGCGATGCCGGCGTCGAGCAGGCGCATGAAGGCGTCGAGGCGGCGGCTTTGCGCGGCCCGATCCTCGAGCCCGAGCAACAGCATGATGACGTCGCGCTCGCCGGCGAGGCCGACCAGCACCGCGAAGACCTCCTCGAGGCGCTCCCAGTCTCCCGCCTCGGCCAGGAGCTCCGCCAAGCGCTCGGCCGCCTCGCGCGAGCTCGGATCGGCGTCGAGCACGCGCTCGTAAAGTTGACGGGCGCGCTCGCGATCGCCGCCGGGCGACTCGCAGAGCCGGGCGCCCTCGAGCCAGACGCGCGCCGCCGTGGGCCGGTCGTCGAGCATCCAGGCGAGCACGTTGCCGAGACGCTCGAGGAGCGCGCCGCGCTTGCCGGGCTCGGCGGTGTGCGACAGCGCGCGCTCGAGCGCCGAGCGAGCGGTCTGGCCGTCGCCGCACTCGCGCGCCAGGTGCTCGACGGCCTCGAGCACGTCGTCGGCGAGCTCGGCCGTCTGCATGAGCTCGCGGTAATGCTCGAGGGCGCGCGTGTTGTCGCCGCGCCGCGCCGCGACCTCCCCGAGCTGGAGCAGCAGCACGTTCTTGCGATCGCCTTCGGCGAACGGCTGCGCGCGTTCGAGCTCCTGATAAAGGCCGCTCCAGTCGGCAAGCTCCGTGAGCGCCGCGACGAGGGCTTCGTGCGCGATGAGATCGCGCGGCTCTTCCTCGAGCGCGCGGCGCCAGAGCGCGAGCGCGCTCGGCATGTCGCCGAGCTCGCGGGATTTGAGGGCCGCCATCGCGTGCAGGAGCTCGCGGCGGCGCGGCGCGTCCTGCTCCTGCGCGAACGCTGACTCGTAGAGCGCCAGCCGCTGCGCGGGGTCGCCTTGCTGCAGAAGCAGCTCGTCGACGCGCGCCATGAGCTCGCGCGAGCTCGGCGCGTAGGCGAGCGCTCGCCGGTACACGTCGATGGCGCGAGGCAGGTCCCCAGCGTCCGCGAGCGCCGCGCCGGCGAGCCGGGCCAGCTCGAAGAGCTCGGGCGTGTTCACGGCGTGAGCCCCGAGCGCGTCGGCGAGGAAGATGGCGCGCCACTGCCCGTTGCCGTGGGCGCTCAGCCGCTCGACGTGCGCGAGCCATGTCGGCACGTCCCCGCCGAGCCCCACCGCTCGCTCGAGGCCCTGGCCCGCGATCTCGAGCGCCTGGTCGGGGCTCTCGAGGTTTTTCTCTGCGATTTCAAGGGCTTCGCTGAGTGCCGGCAGCACGGCTTGCGGCTCTCCGAGCTCAGCCCGCGCCTCGAGCACGCGCACGAGCCCCGCGCTCGCGCCCTCCGCCCGATAGATGGGCTCGAGCACGTTGGCCGCGAACAGGCGTGACTCGCCCGCGACGAGCAGCCGCTCGAGCGCCGCGCGCGCGGTCGGCTCCGTGGGGTTCTCGCGCAGCACCTGCGAGAACGTCTGGAGCGCGCTCTCGACGTCGCCGAGGTGACTCAGCCGCAGCTGGCCGATGCGCACGAGGATGGGCGAGCGGTCCGCGGGCGCGACGTTCAGCGCCGCGCGCTCGAGCAGGGCGATCACGTCGGCGTAGCGGCCCTCCGCCTCGAGCAACGGCAGGAGACGCTCGTCGATTTCCGGCGTGTGGCCGTAGCGCTCCGCGAGCGCCTGCCAGGCGAGGATGGCACCCGCGCGGTCCTTCGGGCGGCGCGAGCGGATGTCGGCGGCGCGGAACGCGAGCTCGCGCGCTTCGGCAGGATCCTTGCTCGATTCCGCGCGCAGGGTGAGCACGTCGGCCATGCCCTCCTCGTCGCCAGTCTCCGTGTAGATCTTTTCGAGGCGTTCGAGCGCCTCGGCGTTCCACGGCGAGCCCACGAGCGCACGCCAGGCCGTCGCCGCGCGCGCCGCTTCACCCGGCTGCTGCTCGATGAGCCGCGCGAGGCGTCGCGCCATGGCTTGGCGGTCCTCACGTTCGGGCTCGAGCTTGATCGCGAGCTCGAGCGCCGCGGCGAGCTGCGCCGGCTCCTTCGTCTCGCTATGCAGCTCGACGAGGCGCTTGGCCGCGTGGAGCGTCGCCTGGTCGTCCGCGGCGAACTCGGTCGCGAGCTGGAAGGCCGCCGTCGCGCGGTTAGTGTCGCCCGACCGCAGGTATACGTCGCCCACGTCGACCGCGACGCGAGCGCGCACGGCCGGATCGCGGCTCGTCTGAATGGCGCGCGACAGCAGGCGCGCCGCTTGCGCCGATTGCTCGAGCGAAAGGCTCAGCGTCACGAAACGCCGGCGCAAATCGTCGTCACCCGGGTCGCCCGCGACGACCGGCCCGATGAGCTCGAGCGCGCCGGCCGCGTCGCCAAGCACGTCCTGTCGCAAAATCCCGAGCTTTCTCTGGACCTCCACGCGGCGCGGCCCGCGCACCTGCTTGAGCTCGAAGCCGAGCATTGCGACGGCCTTGTCGATTTGACCCGTGCGCTCGTACGCCGTCGAGAGCGCTGCGGCGGCGCGCAGGCCGAGCTGACGGTGCTCGACGAGCTCCTCGGCGAGCTTGCGGGCGTGCTCGTGCGCCGGCTCGATCACGAGCAGGCCCTCGACGTGACTGAGCGCGCGCGGCGGATCGCGCAGCACGCCGAGACAGATGTCCATCGCCTGCTCGCGGAGCAGCTTCGCCTCGTCGGCGTCCGGCAACGGGTCGCGCTTGAGCGACGCCTCGAGGATGTCGACCACCTGCTGGTGACGGCCGCTACCGATCAGGCGCTGCATCAGATCGTCCCGAACCCGACTGTCCGCCGGATCGAGCGCGAAGAGCTGGAGCTCGACCTCGACGGCGAGCTCGCCCGAGCCGCGATCGTCTGCGAGCAGCGTGGCCGCGCGGCGCAAGAGCGGCAGGCGCGTCTCGAGCGTCGCCGCGCGCGCGCTCGCCTCGAAATAGTGACGCGCGAGCCGCGGCGCGCCCTCCGGCCCCGCGAGCAATTCCTCGAGCAGCGCGAACGCCTCGGCGTGCCCGGGAAATGCCGCGATCGCGCGCTCCGCCGAGAGCACGGCGCCAGCCGGATCGCCGAGGACCTCGGCGAAGAACCACGCAGCGCGCAGGTGCAGGTGCGCCTGGTGCTCGGGCTGCATCAACTTGATGCGTTTATCGGACGCGAGCTCTTCGTAGGCGACCGCGAGCTCGCCTTGCTGCTCGTTGCGCACGACCGACGCGTGGAGCTTGTCCCACGCCTCGCCCGTCTCCTCCCCTTTGCCGAGCGCCATCGTGAGGAGGTCCAGCACGTCGCCGACACGCTCCACCTTCGCGTCGAGCGCCTCCTGCGTTTCCCAAAGCTTGAGCGCGAGCGCGCTCACCGCTCGCCGTCCGGGTACTGTTGATTTCGGTGCGACCGACGTCATGATCCGTTGCGCCCGAGCCCCGCTCGGATCGCGAGTGAAACAGATCGGCAGCGTACAGGATCCGTCCGAGTATCGTGCTATTTTGCGCCCTGCCTGCGCAAATGATCATGTGCGAGAACCGAGCCTTCTGAGACGACCGAACAGGGGCGTCACCCGCCCCGGCAAAAGGCGCGAGAGCAACGCCAGCAGCTGCGCCTCCGCGCCGACGGGGACCACGGGCTCGCCGCGCTCCGCAGCCCACACGATCCGCTCCGCGACGCGCTCGGCCGAGAGCCGGCGCCAACGTAAGAGCTGCCCGGCTGCTGCGCGACGTGCCTCGGTGTCCCCCGCGCCTCGCACGCGCGCCCGCGTGAGGATCGGCGTATCGACGAAGCCGGGACACACGCTCGAGACGCCGATGGCGTGAGCCGAAAGCTCGTCGGCGAGCGCCTGGGACAGGCCGACGAGCCCGTGTTTCGTCGCGCCGTAGCCGGCAAGCTCGCTCGGGCTCGCGAAGGCGGCCGCCGACGCCACGTTGACGACGTAGCCCCCGCCTCCGCGCGCCAGCATCGCCGGCAGAAACGCGCGACACACGTGCACGGGACCCATCAGGTTCACGTCGATGAGCTGGCGAAAATCGTCGAGCTCCGTCTCGAGGAACGCGGCGAGCACGACGATACCCGCCGAATTGACCAGTAAATCAGCCGGGCCGAGCTCCCGCTCCACGCGGCTCGCCCAAGCCGTCACCGCGCCGGCCTGCGTGACGTCGACGCGCTCGTGATGAACGCGCCCCCCGAGCGCCCGCACTTCATTAAGCACTTCTTGGAGCCCCCGCTCGTCGATGTCACCGAGGGCGAGCGTGGCCCCGCGTCGCGCGAGTAACCGTGCCGTCGCCCGTCCGATACCGCTCGCGGCTCCGGTGACGACCGCGACTCGACCACTCACGCTGTGAAGACCATGGGGCACGACTTCAGGGCTCCGCCAAGTAAGCGAGCGCGCGTCGTCCCGGCATGAACAGGTACGCGCCGCCGCGCACGGTGACGAAGCGCTCGAGCGAACAACGCCGCCGCACCGAGCCCTCTTGCAGCGAGAACGTCTCCTCCCCGGCAGCGCTCGAGAGCGGAGCACCGGAGCCGACCAGCGGGTCGCGTTCGTGGGTGAGCCCGCCGAACTTGGGGCCATTGAGCCAGCTCTCGTGGATGAACTCGAACTGCCGCCGGAGGTTCGCGCAAAAGGCCATGAACATGAGCCCGCGGGGACGGGGGTCGGCCGCCGTCCCCGGCTCCACGCTCGGCCCGTACAGCCGCCCGCGGCGGATCACCCGATGGGCACGCACGTGCCCGAGGCTCTCGGCCGGGTCGTCCCCGAGGCCGTCACGCGGGTTCGCGCGGCGGATGTGCGCGCCCACGGGACAGCGCGTCCCGAGCTCGCCCCCTTCACGGTAACCGAAACGATTCAGCTGCGGCGCCGCGCCCGCCTCCGACGGCGGCAGCGCAAGGGGCGCGCCGTCGAGCGTTCTCCCGACGAGCAGGCTCGCGAAGCGTTCGGCGCCGCCCTCTGGCTCGTCAGGGAAAAGCTCGGCGCCGCGCGCGCTCGCGAACCGCCAGAAGCCGCCCACGTCTTGCGCGAGCTTACGCACGGCGACGTACGTCCCGTTCTCGCCGAGATCCATGGCGCGCCCGCCGTCGACGATGCGCGGGAACGAGCGCGTGCCCCGCCGCACGGGCACGCGCGGGCTGTCGGGAAAGCGCGAGTAGGCGTTCCGATGCCCGAGCAGGAACTCTCCCGCGGGCACGCGCGGCTCGAAGCGGTTTCGGTGGCGCAAGCGCGGCCAGGTTTCGAGGCGCACGTTGGTGATGCCGTCCTTGAAGCCGAAGTGCTCACGCCCGTTCTCGGGCAGGTACGTGTCCTCTTCGTGCGCCACGAGCCCGAAGCGCTCGAGCTCTTCCTCGATGTCCGCGGACCAATCGTCGAGCTCGGCCTCCGTCGCCGCGTAGAGGAGCAACAGCGCGTCGACGCGCGTCGCCGGATCGTGGCCGAAATCCCAGTGGGCCGGCGCGTTCACCCCGCAATCGCCGAGCACCTGGGACCGCTCGTCGTCGGCCATCCCCTGGACGAACTCGCGCGGAAACGTCGCGAGCGCCTCCTCCGGCAGACCGAGCGCCGCGAGCCCCGTGGCGCTCAAGGCGAGGTTCAGCCGCCGCGTGTCTTTGCGCTCGCCGCGCGTCGCCGTCGTGAGCCGCGGCAACAGGCGACTGAGCCACTCGCGCGCTCCGGAGCCCGCGAAGCGCACGAAGAAATAGCGCGAGCGCGGCGTGCTCGCGTAGCCCGAAAGGACGAGCCCCTGGATGTCGTCGCGCTCGAGCATCAGTCCCGGATCGCCCCGAGCACGCGCCGCGCGCTCGCCTCGTCGAGAGATCCCGTCAAAAGCTCGCGCAGACGCGCGTTTTCGAGCACCTCGCCGACGCTGAGCTCGGGGTACGCGCTGTACCAGAGCGGCGTCGGCAGCTGATGCGCGCGCGTCCAGCGCTTGAAGCCCGCCTCGTCGCGCGCTCCGCCGAAGAGCCACGCGAACGTCGTCGGGAAATCGCGCGTGTTCGACCAGATCATCGTGAGGGCCCGGCTGGCGCGCTCGATGAAGTCGCCGAGGTACGCCTCGAAGCTGCCGTCGTAGTGACTGAAAAAGACGAGCCGGCCGTCGTCGAGCAGCACCCAGCGTGCGAAGTGAATCGACTCGATCCCCCCGAGCCGCCCGGGCGGCGCCGCGTGCGCGAGCTCGTCCGTCACCCGCAGCGCGAGCCGGAGCGCCGCGCGCCGGAACGATCCCGGTTTGAGACGAGCGACATGCGTCAGCCCGAGCTGGAGCCGCCCAGCCTCCTCGAGACCGATGCGGGCGAGCGCTGCCGGGGCGGGTTCGCTCGGCCGTCGATCGTGCCAGAGCCCGCGGAGCCAATCGACGAGGTCGAAAACCAGGGCCTGCGCGATCGTGCTCACGAGCGCCAACGCGTGCCGGCTGAGCACGAGCAGCGTGGCGCGGGCCGTCGCCGTCGGCCGGCGCTCGCCCGGCTCGAGCAAGCCGCCGTGCCCGCCCGCGACGAGACCGTCGCGCACGTGCTGCAGGATCTCCACGCCGGATCGTCCCGCGAGCGCGGCGCGGTGCGCATCGAGATAGCGCCCGACCTCCGCGCGGAGCCGCGCGTCGGCCCGCACGCGCCGGACGCTGAGCCCCGGGTGCGCCACGAAGAACGCCGAGGCCGCCCGCAAATGCGCGCGCATGTACGCCGCGAACGTCGTCGCATCGCCCGGCGCTTGCCAGCCCGCGCAGTGCGCGAGCAGCGCCTCGAGCTCGGGGCCCGCCTCGCGCCAGAGCTCGTCGAGATGCGCGGCAAGCTCGCCGTCGAAATTGGTCTCGACGAGCAGCAGCGCGGGAGCGTGCGCACCGGCGTCACCGTGCGGCGGGACACCGCTCGGCAGCAGCACGAACCGGCCGAAATGCAGCGACTCGACGGCGGCGAGCCGTGACTTCAAGTGGGCGGCGTGCGCGACGAGCCACGCATCGAGCGCGTCGGCTCCGGCGCGCCGCACGGGCACCGCGACCGTGAGCGCTTGCTGACGTACGGGAGCGGGCAAGCGGCCGGCTCAATCGAGCGCGCCGAACGTCTCTTTCAACCGCGCCAGATCGGGCTCGCCCACGTAGCCGCCGAGACCGATGCGGAGCGAGATCGTGATTTCGTCGCCCCACGGCCACCAGAGCCCGAACGCCACGAGCCGTCCGAGCTGGTCCATCGTGTACAGGCGCTGGTCGGGTCGCACGCCGCCCGTCGTATCGGCGAGCTCCTTCGCCTGAGCGGGCGCGTTGGCGATGCTCTTCGAGGTCCACTCGTGCGGGAGGTACGCGAGCACCACGGCGCGCGCGTCGGCCTCCATGTCCACGTTGAACGACGAGGCCACGCACGAGTAACGGCTGTCCCAGCTCCAACCTCCCTTGATCCAGCTCTTCCGAAGCTGGGCGAGGGATGCAAAGAGCGCGGCGGACGATCCGGGGCGGGCCTCCATGGCCGGAACGATACCCGAGTTGACGCGGGGTAGGCTAGAGTCCCCCACCCTGCGATGTTTGCCACGGACGACGTACGCATCGACAAGCTCCGGCCCCTGGTGCCACCGGCCATCCTCATGGAGGAGCTCCCCCTGGACGACGACCAGGCACGCCAGGTCGCCACGGCTCGGACGGAAATCGGCGACGTCCTCCTCGGGAAGGACGACCGGCTCGTCGTCGTCGTGGGCCCCTGCTCCGTCCACGACACCAAGGCGGCCCTGGAATACGCCGGCCGGCTCAAGCAGGCCGCCGACCGGCACCGGGCCGATCTGCTCGTCGTCATGCGGACCTACTTCGAGAAACCGCGCACGACGGTCGGCTGGAAGGGGCTCATCAACGACCCGGATCTCGACGGCAGCTTCGCCATCAACCGCGGTCTGCGGGTCGCCCGCGCGTTCCTCCGCGACGTGGTCGCCCTCGGTCTGCCGACCGGCACGGAGTTCCTGGACCCGATCTCGCCGCAGTTCGTCGCCGACCTCGTCGCCTGGGGCGCCATCGGCGCGCGCACGACGGAGAGCCAGGTGCATCGGGAGCTCGCCTCGGGCCTCTCGATGCCCGTCGGGTTCAAGAATGGCACGAGCGGGTCCGTGCAAATCGCGGTCGACGCCGTGCGCTCGGCCGGTTCGCCGCACCATTTCCTGTCGGTCACCAAGCAGGGCCTCGCGGCGATCGTGAGCACGCGCGGCAATCCGCTCTGTCACGTCATCTTGCGGGGTGGCGCGAGCGGCCCCAACTACTCCGAAGCTCACGTGGCCGAGGTCCTGCAGGGCCTCGACAAGGCCGGCCTCAAGCGCCCCGTGATGATCGACTGCAGCCACGCCAACAGCGGCAAGGATCCAGCGCGCCAGCCCGCGGTGTTCGCGGAGATCGCCGCACGCGTCGCGCGGGGCGACCGCAACGTGTTCGGCCTGATGGTCGAAAGCTTCCTCGTCTCCGGACGTCAAGACATCACCCCTGGTAATCCCCTCACCTACGGCCAAAGCATCACGGACGCGTGTCTCGGCTGGACCGAGACCGAGCCGCTTTTGGCCACCCTCAGCGAAGCCGTTCGCTCCCGACGAGGCCGTTCATGACCTTTCCCAAAAACTTCAGCTGGGGCACCGCGGCGGCGTCCTACCAAATCGAAGGGGCCGCCTACGAAGACGGCAAGGGCCCGAGCGTGTGGGACATGCTCTGTCGCAAACCCGGCGCCATCTGGGACAACAACACGGGCGACGTCGCGTGTGACCACTACCACCGCTACGCCGAAGACGTCGCCATCCTGAAACGCTTCGGGGTGCAGGCGTACCGCCTCAGCGTCTCCTGGCCTCGTGTGCTGCCAGGGGGTATCGGCGCGAAGAACGAGAAGGGGCTCGCCTTCTACGACCGCCTGGTCGACGCGCTGCTCGAAGCAGGCATCACCCCTTGGGTGACGCTCTTCCACTGGGATTTCCCGCTCGAGCTCTACTACCGCGGCGGCTGGCTCAACCGCGACAGCGCGGATTGGTTCGCCGAATACGCGACGCTCATCGGCGAGCGTCTCTCCGACCGCGTCACGAACTTCATGACGCTGAACGAGCCACAGGTCTACATCAACGCGGGGCACTGGGAAGGGCGCCACGCGCCAGGCGACAAGCTCGCCTTGCGCGAGGTGCTGCGCGCGGCCCACAACACACTCCGCGCTCACGGCCGGGGCGTGCAAGCGCTACGGGCGGCCAGCAAACAGCCGTGCCGCATCGGCTACGCGCCGGCGAGCCACCCGAAGGTGCCCGCCACGAACAGCCCGGCCGACATCGAGGCCGCTCGCCGCGCCTTCTTCGCCACCGACCAAAAGCACGTCGCGACGATGTCCTGGTGGCTGGAACCGGTTTTCAACGGCAAATACCCCGAGGACGGCTGGGAGTTTTTCGGCAGCGACGTGCCCCAGGTCGAGGACGGCGACATGGCGCTCATCGCGCAGCCCGTCGACTTCTTCGGCGTCAACATCTACTCGGCCGACCTGATCCGCGCGACGGCGGGCGGCGGCTTCGAGAAAGCGCCTTTCCCCGTCGGTTTCGACCGCTCGGCGTTCGACTGGCCGATCGTGCCGGAGGCCATGTACTGGACGACGCGCTTCTGCCACGAGCGCTACCGCTTGCCGATCGTCGTGACGGAGAACGGCATTTCCTGCCGCGACACCGTCGCTGTCGACGGCGGCGTGCACGACACGCAGCGCATCGACTTCACGCGCCGTTACCTGCTCGAGCTCGAGCGCGCCATCGACGGCGGCGTGCCGATCGAAGGCTACTTTCACTGGTCCTTCATCGACAATTTCGAGTGGGCCGAAGGCTACAAGCAGCGTTTCGGCCTCGTGTACTGCGACTACGCGACAGGAACGCGCACGCCCAAGGACTCGGCGGCCTGGTACGCCGACGTCATCCGCACGAACGGCGCTTCCCTGCACGGGCGCTGAGCCGAAAGCGCCGCCCGACGAGCGCACCCGCGAGCAGCAGGAGCGCGGCACCGCGCGGGGCGCCGCCGTCGCGCGCCGGTAGCGAGCAAGCGCAGCCGGACGATTTCTGAATCGGCCCCTGGTCGGCGTGACCACGGACGCCGCCGTCACCCGCGCCGGCGCCGTGTCCGGCGCCCGCGCTCGGTTCCGTCGCCGCTCCGCCTTCGGCTCGTCCGCCTTGGGCATGCGTGCCACCGCGCGAGCTCGGAGGGGCGCCACCTTCCGGCGTTTCGCCACC
>Ga0164241_10006400_pt1 | contig 10758 bp, 9 predicted proteins | sample OricomyardsoilBY_FD_108780 | JGI IMG/M metagenome (GOLD analysis project Ga0164241, IMG submission 108780) | Backyard soil microbial communities from Emeryville, California, USA - Original compost - Back yard soil (BY) | ecosystem: Environmental > Terrestrial > Soil > Unclassified | place: USA... | reverse complement strand
TAACTTTTCAGAAGACGCCAGAGCTCTGCTCACAGCGCTTTTATCTTTTCTATTTAACAATGCTTCAACGAAATATTTCATGTAGACGATTTCCGGCATACCGCGCAGTTTCTGGTTAAATTTTTGAGCGAGATCCTTCGCCTGAGCTTCCTGCCCCAATCCGACCAGCGCCATGATGATACGCATTCTCACGAGCATTTTTAAAGTGGCTTCACCTTCAATCCGCGCATCTAAGTTTTTGAGAGTCATGTCTCCCAAATCTTTAGTTTCCTTATATTTTCCCTGATCAAGGAGCAAAAGCATCTCGACACTTTCTAAATTATAGGTGGACCAGCCTCTGGAAGCCTCATCACTCCAAAAACTGCGCACCGTTTGGATTGTCTGCAGGGTGGATCCACTTTTCCCGGCGTTCAATTTAGCCGCGGCTTCTAAAAAATAAATCCAAGGAATAAAACCCGTATTTTTTTGTTTTTTAGTTTCGTCCAAAATTTCTTTTCCCAACACTTCAGCCGGAGGACAATATCCTTTATCGTATAGCAGATTAATGGCAGAAGGATCGGCATTATCGATCACTGTTTTTCCAGAATAAAGCGAACTGATGTTCTCGATTTTACCTGTCGTATAATCTTCTGCCTGCAAGCCAAGTGCTTTTGCTTTCAAGCGAAGGTTAATGTCCTTAGAAACAAGTATTACTTTTCTGTTTTCTTCTTTCTCTAGCAGTAATGCCGAATTAAGAATACGATGATCTGCTTTGTACTCGTTGAAAACTTTGTTTGCATCGGTAATACCCTTGCCACCGGTCTCCATCAATACTTTGAAATTGCCTTTGCCTTTGCCGTTGATTGGATTCCAGTTATGAAGCATCTGGTTTTTGGCCAGCTTGTCAATTAGGCGAATAAATTCACGCGCTTCAAAAATTTTGGTGTCATTTCCTTTTTTGAAGTTATCCAACTCCTCGAGAACGGTAATAGGAATACCTACATCGTGCTCATCAAAATTGAGAATGCTATTATGTTCGAAAAGGATAACGGAAGTGTCAAGGATAAATACTTTTTTGTCTTTTGATTTTTCTTTTTTTGACATAGGCGAAAATGCAGTTAAAAAAATAGCGAAGACACGTTTCTCACAATGGTTTAAAAAAGAACCTGTAAGTATAAACGTAACTTCGCAACATCATTACTTCTTGTCTAAAGCTAACAAAAGGAGTGTCACATATACAATAAATACAAAAGGTCATTTTGTTATAATTCGATAATAATTATATTCGATTAGTTATAATTTTCTTTTTTTGGATCGATGAGCAGGGATTAGACACGTTTTTAACCCATTTTAAGCATAAAATCATTTTTTTTTAATTTAAAACGGATGTTCTTTTTTTAAAAATGAGGTTGAATTTCGATTTTTCTCATACATTTGAAGCCCGGTTTAACGCCAAAGAGACCGGTCTGAGTAAGTACAATGCTCAGTTAAGGTGCGGTTATGTGGGAAGATTGGCCCAGTAGTACTTTATAATAATTGTTAGTTAGTTATTGACGTCTTTGTTGGTTGGTTAAATGCTACTAAAGAAGTATTGCCTTGCTTGGCATATCATCCAATATTTGCGGTTCGCAAAAACGAGTTCGTCTCATTAACTTCTTACAGACAATTTTGAAATGAATTAAGAGCAAACTATGTACGCACAATTTTTCCTTATAACTTTTACTAAATCACTTATTTTCAATTAAACCTCAAGAAACACATGAAAATGTTTATCAAATCCAGTATGGTGGTAGTCATTGCCTCTTGGGCAATGATCTCCTGTATCGATAATGCAGTTGCGCCAGAAGTACAACAGGCAAGAGCTGCCCAGGTGTCTTACCTTACAGCTACGGCAGAGATCAAGCAGGCTGAAGCCGATGTCAAAAAAGCACAAGTGGCAGTGGAAGCTGCTAAAAATGAGGCCGACATTGAGGTAGCTAAGGCTGCTTTAGCTGCCGCAACTCTTGTCCTGCAACAGAATACTGATGCACTGGCTGAAGACGCAGGAGCACAAGCTGCTATCTACTTGTCAAAATATGTTTGTGCAATCAACAACCAAAACAACTATATCAGCGAAAAGGCAGGCGATGATGCTGCTTTAGCCAGAATTAAGTTGTTATACGTAAGTGAGCAAACGTACACCTATGACCAGTTGGCAGTAGAGTATCAAAGAATGCTCGATGACAATCAGGTAAAATTAACTGTGGATCAGGCTGCTTTAGCCACGCTTCAGGCGCTGGATAATACAGAACCTGCTGCTATACAGGCTGCCATAGATGCTGCCAATGCAAAAGTTGCAGATTTGACAGCAAAAGCAGTTTCTTTATCTCTTGCCCTCACTAATGCGACAGCTGCAACCAAGATTGCTCAGGCAAAATACGATACGGCTGCTACAGCCTGGACAACACTTGATACTAAAAAAGCTAAATTGGCAGTAAATGCAACTGACCAAGTTAATCAGCAGATTGCAATTGATGCAGCTACTACTGCTACCACAGACGCAGAAATCAATCTTGATGGTGATGTTTTAGATGCTAGAGCATCAGTTGCTCAATACACAAACGAATTAGCCACTGCTAGTACAGCACTGCAGGATGCAAACGATCATTTGGCATGGGCAACCCAAGGGTTGAATGGATATACTACAGAAGTAACCAATCAAGTAAATGGGGACTTAGCTGATGCAAAAGCTACTTTAGCATCTGTTACTGCATCTGTTACTGTCCTTACTGGCCAGCTTACTAATGCAAATGCTGTTTTAACCGCTGCAAAGGCAACTGCTGCACCTTTAAAAACAACGCTTGATGCAAAATTCGCAGCTGTAATCGCTGCTCAGGTTACTCTTGATGCGAAAGACGCAGATGTCGTGAAAGCTCAAAACGCTCTCGATGTAGCCACCACGGCTGATAACACAAACTCTACACCAGCTACTGTGGCTGCTAAAGCTGCTGCACAAACTGCTCTAGATAATGCCAATACTGCTTACGGCACTGCTGCTACTGCCTATAGCGATGCATCAACTGCTTACGATCAGGCAAACACTGTATGGAGCGATGCCAATGATGATGTGACTAGTGCACAAAATGATGTAATTAATATCAACTATGACCTGGAACAGGCTAAATACTACGTTGGCTATTTTACTGCGCAGGTTGCTTATTATAACGATATTGCAGCTATTGTAGCTCAGGACGAAGACGTTGCTTACTATCAAAATGAAGTTAACATTGCCAATGCTGAAATCCTTGCTGCGCCTGGTAAAGTAACTGGTGCACAACAAAATTTGAACAGTGCTAAAAATGAATTGACACAAGCTATTGATGCTGCTAAATCATCAGCTGCTTCAAGCCTGACTAGTGCTAATGTGGAAATGGTAGGATTGAAGGCTGAACAAGCTGATTTGACAGCTCGTATCGCTGCATTGCAGGCTCTTCAGGTGGATGCCGATGCTTTGACCGCACTTAAAGCCGCTGTAGCAACATCAAAGATTGCAGAAAATGTGGCTAAAACTGCTTCCAAGAATAACGATGTCGAGAAGACTGCAAGTGGTGCTTTACAAACAGCCTTGAACGGCTTACAGGCTGGCTCGCTCACAATTACAGCAGCCATCACCGCTAAGAAAGCTACTATTGAAACAGACCAACGTGCTGTTGAAGCTGCTCAAAAGGCCTTAGCTGACAATCAAATTGATAAAGCTGAAGCTCAGGCTATGATTGATTCTTATCAGGCGGAATCGGATAGTGATGCAGCACTGATCCAGGCGTATGCAGCAGAAGCAGCAAAATGGAAATCATTGTTTGAAGCAGCTTTAGGTTAATAGCTTTAGGATATAAGTAACCGGCAAATATTTCTTTTGCCGGTTTACTTACCCAAAAATTTTGAGTTCTAAATCCTAAAGACAAAAGAATGAAAAGACATATAATTTTAACCGTGATGCTGTTTGTGTCATTGGGCGCGCTTTATGCCCAGGATGCCACTACGAGCACACAAGAGGATAAACCCTCCAGTTTCGTTCCGGAGGCTGGGGATTTTTCCGGTGCGGTGCTTTTTGGCCGGGGAAGCTTTTTAAGCGATGGCAACTTATGGGTGCCTTCGTCAGCCGGAAGTAACAGCAGTACATCTCAAAACCCCTGGGCTGTTCAAGGACATGCTCCTTACAATTATACCACTGATCCCAATTATAATTCGGTATCAAATATTGTAGGTGCTGAAATGAGGTATTTTGCGACCAGTAACATCGCTGTTAAACTGAGCGGTGGTGCAATTATTCGCAATACTCCTTCACAACCTAATATTCCTGGTCTTACAGATGGCCCAAATAATGCTGTATGGATTCCGGCTTATCAGGCGGTTGTTGCAGATAATCAAGCAGACATTAATGTTAATCTGGGGGGTGAATACCATTTCACAACCAAGTATAACCGATTATCACCTTATGCAGGCTTGACTGTTCCATTTTACTATGGAAGAAGATCACTATATGATCCTACAATTAACGATGATGTAGCTCCTACCGATCCAGGGTATATTGTGGACGTTGGTGTACGCCATGCTGAACTCGTTGGGTTCGGTGTACAGGCAGTTGCTGGTGTAGATTACTATTTGATGGAGGGTTTTTATTTCGGTTTCGAAATTAAGCCAGTCTCTTATCAATATGCGAGACTGGAACAATTTCCTGCTCCGGGATTACCATCACTGCAATCAAATAATACTACATTCTCATTTTTTTCTCAGACCTTCTTAAAGATTGGTTTCAGATTCTAATTGAGTGTTGATCAAATTAAAAAAGACCAGGAAGAAATTTCTGGTCTTTTTTTATGCCTATCACTGTGTGGTTCTAAAATAGTTGCTCAACTAAATTAATCATCGATGGATATTCTTTAGTTGAGGAAGCAAAACGAATTGAGAAAATTAGTAATGTTATGAAAGAATCAACTTGCAAAGTCTTCCCTAATATGCTGAAGGAACTTGCCGAATATCAGTACCATCATAGATATGGATATCAACGAATACTCCTGTTATTTAAAGCTTATCCTGGTGACTAATAAAGCTCCCTGAAAGTGTTTATTGTTTTTCAGCTTCTTCCACACGCACTCCAACTGCCAGTATCCCAGGCAATGTATCCTGACGCATGTATTGCTGAAGATTAATTAAATACTTGCCGTAGTATTTGAATTCAAAGTTCTTTAACAAAAGAAACTGATGATCATAAATGTCACCTAAACCGCTGTCGCCATTAGGCCTTCCTGTTTTTTGATCAAAGAGGTCTTGCGGAATAAGTTTTTTTTCAATGGGATTACCCAATGAGTCGGTCAGTGCATAATTAACAAAGAGCCGAGCATAAGGATAATCAATGGAGTTACGAACATTATAATAGATGTTGTATCGCTTTCCGGTATCACGGATATAGAAATCAAAGACGGTAGTGTCAGTGGTCTTCCAGTTACGGTCTTTAAAGTCAGTATTGTTTTCGTAAACACGATTGCCATCGCACGAGATAATTAGCAACGAGATTACTACTAGCAGAAAAGAAATAAGCCTCATCCTTTTTGTGTGTTGTCCGGACTAGTATTCGGTTTGTTGGGATTGTTTGGCCTATTGGGTCTACGTGGCTGATTGGGATTATTAGGCTTTCTTGGATTGTTCCGATTCGGATTGTTATTGCCACCACCAGCCGTGCCACTATTATTTGGATTAGTTGGTTTAGGAGGATTCGGATTGTTGGAATTAGGATTGTTCGGATTACGATTATCACGTTGATCTCTTCGGCCACCTCTCTGCTGATTATTACCAGCTCCGCCTTTTTTCTTCCCCTTATTATTCTTGTCTTTAAACTTCTTATCCAGACTGTCCAAGTCGCTGTTAAGCGGTGTGCCTACTTCTTTTTCTGCAATGGTATCTATCTCTAGAGTAGCTGGTTTTTTTCCAGCACGATTCATTTCCAGAATTTCGTTTACTCGATCCGTATTAATGGGATACCAGTTATTATCTTCCTTAAAACCAAACCACATAATCTTACGGAAGATGTCAGTTTTCTGAAGGGTTGCTGCTCCTCTTTCGGTAAGCAGTGGTGCCTCGACTTCAGGAATGCCTTTCAATGCATCCATGTAAGTCTCGAGTTCATAATTAAGGCAACATTTCAATCGGCCACACTGACCTGATAGCTTGCTCGGATTAAGTGAAAGATTTTGATAGCGTGCTGCACTGGTGGCCACATTTTTAAAATCACTTAACCAGGTAGAGCAACATAATTCTCTTCCACAAACACCAATTCCCCCCAGTCTTCCGGCTTCCTGTCTTAAGCTGATCTGGCGCATTTCTACGCGTATCCTGAATTCACCAGCTAATATTTTAATAAGCTCACGGAAGTCAACGCGATCATCAGCTGAGTAGAAAAAAGTAGCTTTGATATTGTCGGCCTGATATTCGATATCTGACAACTTCATGGAGAGATTTAACTGACGCACTACTTCACGTGTTCTGTAAAGCGTTGGTAATTCGCGCTTCTTTACCTCCTCGTATTTTTCGAGATCCTTGGTGTGAGCAATTCGATAGATCTTTTTGATCTCATCATCATTGGCCACATTTTTCTTTTGCATCTGAAGGCGTACCAATTCGCCCTGAAGGGACACGTGACCTAAATGATGACCATTAGGTACTTCTACAATGATGGCATCTCCCGTAGTAAGGTTTAATCGATCGCTATTGCGAAAGAATTCTTTTCGTCCGTTTTTGAAACGGACTTCCACTACATCGAAACGGCTTTCGCCTGGCATGTCCATATTCGATAGCCAGTCGAACACGTTCATTTTATTACATCCGCCTGTGCTACACGCACCGTTATTATTGCAACCGGCTGTTTTGCCGTCTTTTTTTGTTCCACATGCACAACCCATAACTAACTAAGTAGTAAAAAGTTTAAATTTTTAATGCGTTCAAATTCTGAATCATAGCTTAGTAAGGGAAGATCAAGATATAATGCCATTGCTGCTATGATTGCATCCGGTACTTTTATTTATGCCTTTGCCTGAGATCGGATCGTTAAATTTTTTATCTCCGTTGAAAGATTAATCAATTTGCATTCCTTAAGTAAATTATTGAAAAATCTTTTTTCTGCTTCTTTGATTTTATGCCAACCTAATAGTTCAATTTCAGTAATTGTCGAAACATAAAGCTGGTTCCCTTTTAAATAGTTATCAACTCCTGATTTTCCCTCAGCCAGGTTTATAATAATATTTGTATCGATAACCAGATTAATCCCATTCATTCCTTAGCGCTCTTTGATAGGTTAATCCATCCAATCCTCTTACCAGTTTTCCGGAATATTTGCCAGGATCAAACCCTTTCACTTTTTTTTCTTTTGAAAACTTATGAAGCGCTCCTTCTATCTCTGTTTTTGATGCCTTGCTTGATATTTTGATAGTCATCGGTTTAGAATCAGTTAATAAAATTTATTCCCCTTTTTGCTCTATTTTCTGCAAATCTACTCCAATATCGGTTCTGAAATATAAGCCTTCCCAGCTTAGTCCGGAAATGGTTTCGTAGGCGGCTGTCCTGGCAACCTCAAGTGTTTTTCCTCGACCAGTAACTGCAAGCACACGGCCACCATCAGTTACTACCTTGCCGTTGATTTCTTTTGTACCTGCGTGGAAAACACTGGCTTTGGCAACTTTGTTCAATCCCGAAATCACCTTTCCTTTTTCGTACGACTCGGGATAGCCGCCAGAAACAGTTACTACCGTGACAGCATAATCTGAGTCGATTTCAATTTGCTTGCCTTTAAGCTCTCTCTTTCCTGCCGCAACCAGCAATTCAACCAAGTCGCTTTTAATACGGGGCATTACTGCTTCCGTTTCGGGGTCGCCCATGCGGGCATTGTATTCAATCACACAGGGTTCGCCCTGAACATTCATCAGTCCCACGAAAATGAAACCCCTATAATCGATATTCTCTTTTTGAAGGCCGGCAATGGTTGGTTTTACTACTTGCTCTTCTACTTTTTTCATGAAAGAAGCATCGGCAAAAACAACAGGAGAAACGGCTCCCATGCCTCCGGTGTTGGGACCAGTATCATTATCACCAATACGTTTATAATCCTTTGCCTCTGGCAGGATGACGTAATCTTTGCCATCGGTTAATACAAAAACAGATAACTCAATACCGTCAAGGAATTCTTCAATGAGAACTTTAGCACTGGCTTCTCCGAATTTCTTTTCCTCCAGCATCTCTCTGATAGAAGATTCCGCTTCTGATAATTCAGAGGTAATGATTACTCCTTTACCGGCCGCTAATCCATCTGCTTTTAGAACGAAAGGGGGCTTTACCGTTTTTAAGAAAGCGATGGCTTCCGCAGTTTCATTAGCGAGAAACGTTTTTGCTTTGGCAGTTGGAACATTATGACGGAGCATAAACTGTTTAGAAAAGTCTTTGCTTCCTTCTAATTGGGCACCGGTCTTTCCCGGACCTACCATAGTAATCTTTTTAAGATCGATGTGATTTTCGAAATAGTCGCGAACACCTTTTACTAAAGGAACTTCAGGACCTACTATAACCAATTCAATTTTATTAGCCAGACAGAAATCACCCAGTTTTGGAAAGTCGTCCACTGCGATAGAGACATTTTCTGCTGTGGTGCTTGTTCCCGCATTGCCAGGAGCTACGTATAGCTTATCGCATAATGGACTTTGCTTTATTTTCCAGGCGAATGCGTGTTCGCGGCCGCCACTACCGATGATTAGTATGTTCATAGATTAAAAATCATTTCAGGACCGGATACCGGTATTTTACTTTTGGAGTAATCTTTTAGATTTCTGGTAACGATAAGTTTGATTTCATCAACAGTCAATGCAGAAAAATGCTGAACTGCATCTTCAAAATCTTTAAAATCGGACTGCGCAGCCTGCGTTAGTACTTTATGTGTTACAGGAATGATATGTATAATATCTAATAGCCCGGAGATTAGCTCACGCGCTTGAATATCTGTAGTTACTTTGCAAAGCAAATAATAAGCAATAGTTATAGAATTGCTTGATGTATGGAGGATCAATTGCTTTTGGTCAGCCAAAAGGAATATTCTTAGAGCAGATTTTGAAAAGGGTTTTCGGTTGCCTAGGAAATCCAAAATCACGTCCGTATCAACAAAAATATGCGTGATCATTTTTGTCTGGCCTGAATGATTTTTCTGATTTCTTTTTTGTGGTCTAAGTCTTTCGGTATAGAAACCGCGCCAAAAAGCTTTTTTATATTAGAGGGAAGTTCTCCCTGATCATAAGAATTCTTGTCAACCAATGAGGTTAAATACGATTCTACTAAGTCAGACAAGCTTCTGCCTGATTTCTGTGCATATTGTTTGGCTTTGGAAATAACCCCTTTTTCTATCGTTAAAGTAAGTTTTGTTGACATTGCACGTATTCTTTTAACAAATATACGTGTAATTGATATTAACTAGCAATAGCAAAAATCCAGGTTATTTGGAGGTGGTAGCAAAACTTATTTGGCGTCACCTGAATGAATCCTCGGCTTTGGCAGAACTTAGACATTCTATGGTTCATTAAACAATAAAAAAGGAGCCGAAGCTCCGTCTTTTATCTTCTTTTTAAAGATGTCAATTAGCGTATTCACTCAAGAATTTAATACGCATCAGGCGTAGATTATCTTCATCGAAATCGGAATCTTCGTCTTTCAGTGCTTCCACTGCATCTTCAATACTATCGGTCTCTGAGTTGAGGAAGTAATCGAAAATAATTTGTTGTTTATCTTCTTCCAGAACTTCATCAATATAATAATCCAGGTTGAGCTTGGTTCCGGAGTAACAGATGTTCTCAATTTCGGAAAGCATTTCCTGGAACGATATCTTCAGTGTCTCTGCAATCTCATCTAACTCAATCTTACGATCGATTTGCTGAATGATCTGGATTTTAGCTTTCGATTTATTCACCGAGTTTTTAACGATGATATCACTTGCTGTTTCGATATCATTGTCATCTACATACTTCTGAATCAGTTCGATAAAACTTTTTCCGAACTTATTTACTTTACCCATACCCACTCCATTTACTGAAGCCAGATCATCTTTTGTGGTAGGGTAAGTAGTAGCCATCTCCTCCAATGAAGGATCCTGGAAGATAACGTATGGAGGGAGATCTTTCTCTTTCGCGATTTTTTTACGAAGTCCCTTCAGCAGTTCAAACAACTTATCATCGTAAGATCGGGTGTTTACCGGTGCACGATCGGGAGAGTTTTCTTCCTCATCGATTTCAGTTGAGAAATCATGATCTCGGGCCAATTCAATGGAATGTGGCTTCACTAAAAATTTCTTCCCCTTCTCACTCATCCTTAAGACACCGATATTATCAATGTCTTTTTCCAGGTATTGATAGATCAATGTCTGACGTATAACGGACTTCCAGAAATCGGCATCTTCATTTCCACCTTTGCCATATATTGCAAGGTCGAAGTGACCATAGCTCTTCACGTACTCGTCCTCAGTGCCCCGTATTACATTCACCAGGTGATTAAGACCAAATCGTTCATTGGTTTGCTTCACTGCTTGCAATGCAAGCATGACAGAATCCATTCCGTCAAAGCGTTCGCGGGGATGCACACAATTATCGCACATGCCACAATTGTCTTCCATGTATTCTTCACCAAAATAGTGAAGCAATTGCTTGCGTCTGCATACTGGTGACTCGGCATAAAACTCCATCTCCTGTAAAAGCACACGCGCATTCTCGCGCTCCT
>Ga0164241_10006399_pt1 | contig 10760 bp, 10 predicted proteins | sample OricomyardsoilBY_FD_108780 | JGI IMG/M metagenome (GOLD analysis project Ga0164241, IMG submission 108780) | Backyard soil microbial communities from Emeryville, California, USA - Original compost - Back yard soil (BY) | ecosystem: Environmental > Terrestrial > Soil > Unclassified | place: USA... | reverse complement strand
TAAAGATCACGCCTAACACCGCGATGCAGCTCAATTAATCTGCGAAGGAAAACGGCAGAAGGAGTGACATTACGTCCTGTCATCAATTCCTCAACCACTTCCTCGGGAGTATTTGTATAATAAGCAATACCGTTTAAACTATATTCATCCGTAGATAAAATATCATTAATAATTAACTGGACAAATTTAATTTCAATCATGAGGCTTTCCTTTTCTATAGTGAACTTCATTAAACGAAAAAAATTCTTCTGTTGCTGTCTAAATACTTCTTTCAACTCCTCACATATACGCGTAAAAAGCTCTATTTCTAATAAAACATTTTCTTCTTTACTTAAAGTAGAAGGGTTAACTCCTATCAAATGACACAGCGGCTCCATGGCAGACATGATTATTTCTTCTCTCCTTTTAAATGAAACTGACAACACACAGTAATTCGATAAGAACCAGATAATGCAGGCTTGTGCGAAGATGGCATTTCACACAATGGGGAAGGGCTAACGCAGCGATAACATCACTATGACTTGCCACAGAATATGGCATTTTAGTATCTTAAAGTCAATATAATGTCTTTTAAAAATGAAATTTGTGCTTGTTTTGCCATTTGTCGGCATTAAAATATCGATAAGTTATAGACTTGCTGCTCACATCCAGATAATATTAGGCAAAATTTAAGGGCGCATCATGTTTGAAAAACTAAGCGACAATCTAAATCTTTTGATGGCGAAGGCGCGCATCAATGCAAGCGAGCTAGCTAGAAAAACAGGGATACCTGCGAGTACTATCAAAAAAATTCGGAATCGGAATAATCCTAATCCAACTCTCACCACCCTGCTGCCGATAGCACAATGCTTTGCAGTCACAGTAAGTCAGTTAATTGGTGATGAAACGCTGCCCACGGGTAACGCCGAGAAATCAAGCCAAAAATCTATTCCATTACTCTCTTGGAAACAAGCTATTCATTGGCCGAACGAAAATGCGCATCTCTATTTGTCCCTGCAACATCCTCATAGTGATAAAACGTTTGCTTTAAAAGTCGAAGACGAAGATTGGCAGGGTTTTACAAAAGAGAGCCTTCTTCTTATTGATCCGCATGAACCTGTTGAACATCGCGATTTTGTGATTGTGCATAAAGAGGGTCAAGAAATATCTTCATTAAGACAAGTGCTCTATGATGAAGAAACAATCTATTTGAAACCCGTCATCAATGGATATAACATTACTCCCTTTTCTTCTCAGCATCAGTTGCTAGGTGTCGTCATGGAATGTCGAAAATATTTAAAAACACGTAAAGAATAGCGAACACCTCACTCATGAAAATGAATAATATGTCCCACGTTACAAATTAGAGAACAATCTATGTTTACGCTACCCATTTTTTATCATACTTCCACCCTTATTACCGTAGATGATGATGACTTGATCTTAAAGTCATTAGCACTGTTATTTAAAAATCGTTTTATGGTAATGCCGTTTCATCAACCCAAAGAGTGCATAAAATTTTTTGATAGTTATAGATCACCGCTGTCAAAAACAACACTGCTACAAAGTTGCACGGAGCATGAGCAGTATGATTCGCCTTATCGCTCATTCATTAATTTTGATATGACTCAATTACACTTAGAAAATAATAAGCATGAACGTAAAAATGAAATCAGTGTCATGATTGTTGACTACAACATGCCAGGCATGAATGGAATTGAACTTTGCAAAATACTGCGCACTATACCCGTCAAAAAAATCTTGCTGACAGGCGAAGCCAGTCTTAACGAAGCAGTTGCTGCATTTAATGATAAAGTCATCGATTGTTTTATACGTAAAGATAGTCCATCGTTAGCCCATCAAATTCAACATTATGTAAAAAATCTTTCGCTGCAATATTATCGTGAACAAACAAACGCATTATGTTCTCATCTTGAAGCAAACGGCATGATACCGTTATCAGACCCTATCTTTGCCCAGCATTTCTCTGAATGGTGCGCGTCCGAATCCATTCAAGAATATACATTAATTGATAGAAATGGCAGCCTGATGGCGATGAATAACGATGATCAAGCAAGTTACTTTATCGTGCACACTGATCAGTCGCTTGATGCGTTTTTAGAATTAAATGATGATGTGAATGACGCTGAACCATTCTTACAAGACATTAAACAACGCAAATTAATTCCCTTTTTTGGCACAGGAAAAGAATGTTGGGAATTTCAACCCAATGAATGGCAGCCATATTTATATCCACCTACCGTACTCAACGGCAGAGAAAAATATTATTGGGCTATTGTAAAATAACAGGAGTTGCAACAGCCCTTTTGTTTGCTAAATTTATGGAAATTGTTATAAAAATCAAACAGTTACAGGAATTCTGGATAACCTCCACCTTCCTCTCAATAAACAGGAAATTTTTTGCAAAGTTCCAAAACATTTTCCCGCACATGCGTGATCGTTTTTTCATTTTGCAAATCATCTAACACATCACACACCCAATTTGCTAACAACTGGCATTCTTTTTCTTTGAATCCACGCGTCGTAACAGCTGGTGTACCTAACCGTAAGCCGCTGGTAATAAAAGGAGATTGCGGATCACCCGGCACCGCATTTTTATTCACCGTGATATAGGCACGGCCCAATGCAGCTTCCGCTTCTTTCCCCGTCATTTTTTTCTCGATCAAATCAATCAAAAATAAATGATTATCCGTGCCGCCGCTCACTATTTTATAACCGCGCTCTATAATGACATTCACCATCGCATGCGCATTACGCAAAATTTGCTGCTGATATTGTTTGAAATCAGGCTGCAACGCTTCCTGAAATGCAACCGCTTTCGCCGCAATCACATGCATCAAAGGACCTCCTTGATTGCCTGGAAACACAGCTGAATTCAATTTTTTTTCCAATTCCGGATTAGCTTTTGCCAAAATTAATCCACCACGCGGTCCACGCAATGTTTTATGTGTGGTAGAAGTTGTAACATCCGCTATTTTTATGGGCGAAGGATATAATCCTACCGTGATTAATCCAGCAACATGCGCAATATCCGCCATGAAATAAGCACCCACACGGTCAGCAATTTCTCGCAAACGCTGCCAATCAATCGTACGAGAATACGCAGAGAAACCCGATACAATTAATTTTGGTTTATGCTGCTGCGCTAATTCTTCCACTTGATTGTAATCAATCAAACCCGTTTCCAAGTCCAAACCATACGAATAAAATTGATAAAGTTTTCCTGAAAAATTCACTGGCGAACCATGCGTTAAGTGACCACCGTGCGCTAAACTCATGCCTAACACATTATCGCCCGGATTAATCATGGCAGCATAAGCAGCTGCATTGGCTTGCGAGCCAGAATGTGGCTGCACATTCGCATAATCCGCATCAAATAATTTTCTGACGCGCTCAACAGCCAATTTTTCTGCAATGTCTACAAATTCGCAGCCGCCATAATAACGTTTGTCTGGATAACCTTCTGCATATTTGTTCGTGAGCACAGAACCTTGCGCCTTCAACACTAAAGGACTCACATAATTTTCTGACGCAATCAACTCGACATGTTCTTCTTGACGCTTTTCTTCATTTTCAATGACGGCTGCCAACGCAGGATCAAAATCTTGCAAAGAAATTTTTTTCTTAAACATATTATTAACCTTTTAAGTGAGATACCAGCACGCGCATTTCAGAATATACGCATATTCTTAATGAGCAAGTCAGGAAACAGTGCCTTAACTTAATGACAGTGGTATGCCTCACTGCCATTAAGTTAAGGGCAGCTCACAGTAATGTCATCCTGAAGCGCGCTCTTTGCGCTGAAGGATCTCCTCATCAATAGGGAGATCCTTCGACATAAAAATGTCTCAGGATGACACCATCAGGAGGCACTGCCATAACTTAATGGCAGTGGGGCTTATGCCCGGGCTACCTGTTGGGAAGACATTTTAAGGATCTTACCTGTCTCTGAGAAATAGCACATAACTATTTGATTGTTTTATATTTTTATATAAATTGCCACATGGGCATGGTACGGTACGCCATGCCCCTACATTATAAAGTTCGAGGTAATTAAAACTCCGTCGCTGCTTCTACTTTGCTGTTTTCTTTTTTATCTAAAAAATTGGGCAGAGTGACATTTAATTCGAGAATAGAGCAACCATCTTGGCGTTCCAACTCAATTTTAACGTCTTCTCTGTTGATATCGACATACTTTGCAATCACTTCAATCAAATCCTTTTGCATGGCAGATAAATAATCGGGTTTGTCTCGTGTTACCCGTTCATGCGCAATAATAATCTGTAACCGCTCTTTAGCGACTTTCGCAGTTTTTTGTGGCCGCTGAAAATAATGCAATATTTTAGAAAATTGGGTTTGAATACTCATACGGCTTCTTTCTCCTTGAAGCTAAACAAGCGTTTCAACCAGTGGGTTTTTTCCTCAATAAAACGATATGGTAAATCTTGTCCCAGAAAGCGCGACACGGCATCCGCATATGCTTGACCTGCATCACTTTCGCGATCCAAAATAACTGGATCACCCGCATTGGATGCACGCAATACCGCCTGCGATTCAGGAATCACGCCTAATAATGGAATAGCTAAAATTTCATTTACATCCGAAATACTTAACATATCCCCTTTGGTCACACGCTTAGGAGAATAACGCGTTAAAAGCAAATGCTCTGTAATGGGTTCTCGACTTTCTTCAGCGCGCTTAGTTTTACTAGACAACAAACCTAACATGCGGTCTGAGTCTCGTACAGACGATACTTCCGGATTAGTGACTACAATCGCATGGTCAGCAAAATACATCGCGAGTTGCGCGCCGCGCTCGATCCCAGCGGGTGAGTCACATACGATATAATCGAAAGTTTTTCGTAGTTCTTCCAACACGACCGCCACACCTTCTGTTGTCAATGCATCTTTATCACGCGTTTGTGAGGCAGGTAAAATATAGAGTTCACTGACATGCTTATCGCGAATTAATGCCTGATTCAAGCTAGCTTCACCGCGAATGACATTGACAAAATCGTAAACCACACGGCGTTCACAGCCCATAATCAAATCCAGGTTGCGTAAGCCAATGTCAAAATCAATAACGACTGTTTTAAAGCCGCGCTCAGCTAAACCCACAGCAATGGATGCACTCGTTGTGGTTTTTCCAACACCACCTTTTCCTGATGTTACTACGATTATTTGCGCCACTTTGCGTCCCTCATTCAATTAAGAGCCTGTTTAATGTTTTAAAAAGCGGTAGAATCGGCCAAAATTTCCATCAATTTTCATCTGAACATAAAACAGGCGCTTAAGAAATCGTCTCAATTCGCACTTGTTCATTGTCCAAATAAATTTGAATCATACCATGACTTTCTGGCAGCGGCTGCATATCTTCTTTTGTTAAATAATAGCCCGCGATTGAGATTAACTCAGCTTCCAAAGTATGGCAAAAAATTCGTGCATTCATATTTCCCTGCACACCCGCTAACGCCCGACCACGAAGTGGACCGTAAACATGAATATGACCATCAGCCAGCAATTCAGCCCCCGCACTAACTGGCGCGGTGACAATTAAATCGGCTTCTTTCGCGTAAACTTGCATACCTGAGCGAATAGGCAAAGTGATTAATTTCGTCGACTGTTTTTCCGCTTTTTTGCTCGATTCGCCGTGAGTTAATTTACCAATACTCAGCGCCGGCAGCCCTTGCGCAGCTGCCCATGCCAATTGTTCCGGACTCCCGTTACGCACCCCCATTGGCACTAAATTTTTTGCAGTTAAAATTTCTTTTAACTTAGCAAAATTAATTTCGCCAAATGTTTTAATTTTTTCAAGATCAATCACGATTGGCGCGCCCAGAAAAAAATTCGGCGCTCGACTGATAATGTCAGTGAGTTCTTCTTGTAATGCCTCTAAATCATAACGAGAAATTTGCATGATAGTACAAGGCGCAAAACTGGCCTTGAATTGAAAACAAGTATGACGATTTACCACTAAACTAGCAGCACTCATAAATTAATCCCTAAAATTTTCAAACTGTACCGGTAACTCTAATTTAGCTTCACGCAAAAAAGCAATCACCGCTTGCAGATCATCGCGTTTTTTGCCGGTGACGCGCACTTGCTCACCTTGAATGGCCGCTTGTACTTTTAAACCACTCTCTTTAATCAGCTTTACCATTTTTTTAGCCTTATCGGCTTCAATACCCTGTTTAACTTCCACCGTTTGGCGCGCTTCATTTAATTTAACGTCGGCCTCTTTATACTCTAACGAGCGAATATCGACCTGACGCTTCGCCAATTTGCCCCGTAAAATTTCATCCACTTGTTTTAATTGAAAATCCGTTGGCGCAATTAACGTGATCGTATTTTTACTGAGTTCAACACGAGCATCCGTGCCTTTAAAATCAAAGCGGGTGCCAATTTCCCGATTCGCCTGATCGACTGCATTGGACACTTCATGATTGTCAATTTTGGAAACCACATCAAATGACGGCATTTTTTATCTCCTAAAAAATTATTTCACAAACAACATCATTACCTATTTGCTGCCAACTCACTTTGGCTGCAGCAATGTCCAGCGAAAAATTTTTATCAAAAGCATCTACGCCTGAACCCAGCCAGCGTGGTGCGACATAAATTAATATTTTCTGCAGCAATTGTTGTCTCGCTAATTCAGCAAAACAAGTTCCGCCCGCTTCCACCCACAAATCATGCACGCCGTCTTCGCCAATGTGTTTCATCACCGCCATTAAATTTAATTTATTTTGTTCGACGTCAACCGCTACACAACGAACATTTTTTTCGGTAAAAATTTTTATTTGATTGGCTGAGATATTTTTTGCGTGAAAGAGCGTAATAGATTTAGCTGTCGAAAAAATTTTGGCGTGCAGCGGAAGTTTTAATTCACGATCCAAAATATAAACGGGTTTAGCAATGATTTCTGTCCTGCGCACGTTCATTTGCGGATCATCCAAAATAATGGTTTTGGCAGTCGTTAAAATAGCATCACTGCGCTGGCGGCATTCGTGAGTCAATTTTTTTAATTCCGGGCCCGTTATTTGCATCGGCTCACCCTTTTTTCCCGCTATTTTTCCATCTAAACTCAACGCAATTTTTGCAGTCACCCAGGGTTTTTTATTCATCTGCCAATATTGATAACTCGCATAAAATGCCATTATTTCCGGCACGGCAACATATTCACAAGAAATGTTTTCAGCCGCTAAAATGGCTTTACTTTTTTGTGACACCAAAGGATTAGGGTCGGCGAAGCCATACACCACGTGCTTGATTCCGGCTTGAATAATAGCATCAGTACACGGCGGTGTTTTACCCCAGTGGCAACAAGGTTCTAACGTAATATAAATAACTGCACCGCGCGCTTTGCCATTTATTTTTTTGAGCGCATCGACTTCCGCATGAGCATATCCTGCGCCCAGATGATATCCCATCGCTAGCACTTCACCTGTTTCGCTCACCACCACCGCGCCAACTGACGGATTAGGCGCGCAAAAACCACGGCGAATTTTTGCCAGTTCTAAAGCTTGAAGTAAAAAGTATTTTGCATTCATAGCGCTAATAAAAAATAAAATCATTTTAGCCATTAAATGATTGCTATAAAAGCGATGAATGGGCATTTTGTAAGAAATCAGCCATGGTCATTGTGGGCTAATCTATGTACATAATGTCAATTAAACACCTCACACTTAGAAAGATAAAAGTGTTTTTCAGAGGAAAACTTGCATAACGTATTGATTTTAAATAATTTTAATCGTTCCGCTCATAAAAACTAAAAATAAGCTTCTTTTCCCAAGCCATTCTTTTTTTTAAGCTTTTGTTAGAATGAAGACTGTCATGGATGACAGCGGTTACTGAAAGGATTCTTGCAACCACTCCTCGTTTTGTATGCCAAGGATGGGTTATTTAGCAAGGACTGCTATACCTAAGTTGAGCATTTTAGGGCAGCTGAATAAGCTGCCCCTTTTTTTCAAATGATCCCAAAAAAATGTTTTCAAATAAAGTTTTTTCTACATCATCCTGCAAAATAAGCTTTCTTGGTTAGAATATGCCCTGGCAGTTTGTGAGATATTTCCTACAAAGCTTGTGAGACATTTCTGTGTTTTATTTTCTTCCTCACTGAGAAATTACGCATAAGGTGATGAATTAAAAGGATTTTTTTAAAAATCTGGTTTGCTTGCAATCCTCTATCAGCAAAAAGCGAGCAATGGGCATGCTGTTATTTAAAAATTTTTCTGTAGAATGGAACTCAGCTAATGGATAGCTATGGTGATTGAAAGGAATTCTGCAACCACTCCTCGTTTTGCGTGTCCACGGATTGGCATCTTTGCACGGATTGCATGATTGAGTTTTTTTTGAAGGCAACGGTTTCGTTGCCTTTTTTTTTGCTTCTTGTAACCGCAAATGAGCTTCTTAGACAAGGGCGTGAACGATTACTGCGTCTTTAATAAACCTGAATGCCATTTGCCTTAAAAATACCTCGTTCGAGCGTAAGCGCCGTCACATAGTCCGTTTTATCTTGGATAATAAATCCTTGTTGAACCCACCTGCTCCATTGCGCTCTCATTTTATCCACTGGCGAAACAGCTTGTGATGGTAACATAGCATTCATTTCATGAGCCACCATTAAAGTCATTAAATAATCGACTAAACCCGCAGAAATTCGCATATCCACTTTTCCTGTGACACCATTGAAAACATCATCTATGGTTTTCACTGTCATAGGCCAAGCAGCCTGGCCATTTAACCAAACTTTGCCATAAGACGTATCAATCACCGTATCCCCTTTTACCAGAGTAACCGGCGTAATCAGCGTTGGCATCAATGCCATCAAATGTTGTGATTGTGCAGACGTCAGTTGCATTGCCCTATTTTTCAAACTATTGGCTGTTTTAACCAAATTTAATAATCCAGAAACGCGCATATTTTCCAAAGATAAATTAATATGCGACGCATTCACGCCAAATTGCGGCGTGACGAGTTGGCCTAATAAAAATTGGATTTTGGCATTATATAAATCAGAAGATGCTGCTCCAAATGTATAAGAGGTATTAAGATTTCTTACGGAGAAAACACCATCAACACCGGCAAACGTCAATTCAGGCGCTTTAAAATAATACGTTCCATTCCATAAACCACTCATATTCGGTGAAATATCATATGTTATGGCGACTTCTTTGGTGGTGATAGAACCCATCACACTTTTTGCAGCAATAGCACCAATGGTTATATCCGTCGTCATTTTCTGTAAATGGCGGCCGCTCATATGAAAATTCATATAGCCATTTAATCCTTGCCATACAATATCCACGATGCGCGGAATATGAACATTAAACACGGGTGTGTTAATTTGACTTAAATAATCACCGCCAAACGTCACGATAGCATGACTATCCAGCACCCCATTCTGGTTCGATAGATTACCTAATAAAACCGCTTCGAGAGCCGCAGGCAAGTGCACTTTTCCTTGCACCGCAGCCAATGCAAATATCCAACGATGACTGGCCGCATCACGCACCAAAGGACCATGAGAAATATTTTGCTCCAAAATAATGCTCACACTGACAGAAGGAGTGTTCACAGGATTCGTTTTAGAAGTCATCGCAATTTTAGCCGTGGAATGAAACCAGCCCTGCTGATATTCCAATATTTTTATATTAACCGCCTTGTCCGCTGCCAATGCTTTGATAAAACGATAATAACCGCGTTTAAAAATAAATCCATCTGCCCAAGGGATTATTGCCAACACCATTAAAAGTAATATCACAAAATTGATGACCACTTTACCACGCATACCTATTTCTCCTACCTGCCGTCGATGGCGAATAACGATAGTATCAAAATCTAGTGCATTTTGGGCAGAATCCGTTAAAATGCATGAGCAAAATTTTGAGCGAAAGGAGCAACACCCTTGACAGAATACTTAACTGAACAAGAGCAGGTTCAACAACTAAAAAACTGGATCAAACAGTATGGCCTCACCATATTAGCAGGCATCGTCATTGCGCTCATCATCACGTCTGGTTGGCATTATTGGCAAAGTTACCGCAACAAAATTCTCAGTCATGCTTCTATTATCTACGACGAAATGCTCACTTTACGCGCCCAAAACAATACAGATGGCGCCAGTGTGCAAGCTAAAAAATTGTTAAGCCATTATCCCAAAACGCCTTATGCTCAAATGGCTGCGCTCATGTTAGCTCGCGAAGCCGTGCTCCGCAAAAATTATGCAGAAGCCGCCAATCAATTAAATTGGGTTTTAGATCACAGCAAAGATTATTCCCTGCGTGAAATTGCCCGTATTCGTTTGGCACGCATTCTGATTACTGAGAAAAAACCAGAAGCTGCATTAGATTTATTAAAAAAATTAGACGATAAAAGTTTTATTGGTTTAGTGGATGAAGTGCGAGGCGATGCATATATTGCCCAAAATGATATGAACGCCGCGCGTAATGCTTATCAGCTCGCGCTAGCAGAAATACCAAGCGCGGAAATTAATCGTCCCGTATTACAAATGAAATATGACAACCTTGCTATCGAAAATAATAAAACATCTTAAGTGATGTGTTCTGTAAAAAATTCGTAACCGTTCATGGGTACGTTATAAAACAGCAACAAGAGCATGAACGATTACAAAAATTCGTAACCGTTCACGGGTATCTTATAAAACAGCAATAAGCTCAGATGCGAGACAAGATTTGGTGAAAAATTGAGGAAAAAGCGGAGTGTATATAGAAATACATGAGCATTTTGAAGAAATTTTTC
>Ga0164241_10006398_pt1 | contig 10762 bp, 9 predicted proteins | sample OricomyardsoilBY_FD_108780 | JGI IMG/M metagenome (GOLD analysis project Ga0164241, IMG submission 108780) | Backyard soil microbial communities from Emeryville, California, USA - Original compost - Back yard soil (BY) | ecosystem: Environmental > Terrestrial > Soil > Unclassified | place: USA... | reverse complement strand
AGCTGACGCCCATCGCCACGCGCATCTTGCGCCCCATGTCGCGCTCGTCGCCGTAGTCGAGGTTGGCCTGCACGGTCGACGTCGCCTGCATCATGTAGCGCGCCATCGAGCCACGCGTCGGCAGGTAGTCGCGCATCACCGCATAGCGGCGCTTGGGCATCCAGGCGAGGTCGTCGAGCGAGTGCACCGGGTGCGCGCCGAGCCACAGCCAGCGCACGGGGAACTCGCGCGAGAGGTGCTCGAGCTCGCCGACGTGCCGATCGAGCTCGGCCTTGGTCTCGTGGATGGTGGCGCGCGGGTTGCCCGAGAGCTCGACCTGGCCGCCCGGCTCGAGCGCGATGCTGCCCTCCTGGGACGACAGCGCGATGATCTCACCCTGATCCATCTGCGGCTGCCAGCCGCAGCAGCTCTGCATCGCGGCCAGCAGGTCGGCGATGCCCGGCGAGCCCGCGGGCGCGCGATAGCGCAGCGGCCGCAGATCGGGCGTCGTGAAGACGAACTTCTCGTGCTCTGTGCCGACCTTCCAGTCGCTCGGCGCACGCTCGCCGCGCGCATGATGTGCGACGAGCTGCTGGACCGACGTGACCGGCGTCTGATTGCCCGAACCCTGATGACTGCTCACGTGAACCCCGCAGTAGCGCTCCGCGCATGCTGCGGGCAGCGCGCACGCACTTCAACCTGTCCGTTCGGGTGATGCGCTCGCGACCAGCCTACTTCTTCTTCTTCGACGACTTGCGGCCCTTGCGGCCGGTCGCTGGGTTCGGGTCGGCCGCGGCCTCGACCTCCGGCTCGGCCTCCGCCTCGGGCTCCGCGAGCTCCTCATCGGGCGGAACGTAGGCGGGGATCATCATGGTGCGGTCGTTCGGCGCGGCCTCCTCGATGGGGGCCGCCTTGACCTGCTCGAAGCTCGGCATGAACGGGTCGCTCGGCTCGCTCGACGCAGCGGTGCGGATGAACGGGTCGCTGTAGTCCGACGTGGACGTGAAGCCCAGCTCGTCGTCCTTGGCCGGCTCGCTCTTGCCCAGCGCGGCGAAGATGTCGTCCTCGCTCGGCAGCGCGCTGTCGCCGAAGATCGACTGGTCGTCGAGCTCGGCGCCGAACGCGGCCTGCGGCCCGGGCGTGCCTTCATCCTCGTCGAGCGTGAACACCGGATCGGGCTCGGGCGTGGGCTGCTCGAGCTCGACCGGCTGGTAGCTCGACACCAGCTCGGGCTCGTCCTCTCGTGTCGGCGGTGCGGCCTGCAGCGGCGGCGCGGCGTATGGCGGCGGCGGCGGCGTGTAGCTCTGCGGGGCGGCCGGCATCGACGAATTTGTCACATAGCGCGTGCGCCGCGACTTCGGCGACTCGGACGCTGCCTGAGCCCGGCGCGCCTCTTCGGCGTCTGCGGCGATGCGCGCCTGCGCGTCCTGGTAGTGCTCGGCGAACGCCAGCAGGATGAGGTCCTTGTTGGGCAGCGTCGGGTAGGTCTCGAGCAGCGCGATCTTCACCGCGGGGATCACCTCGGCGGCCTTCTCGGCCGCTTTGGCCGCAGCCTGGGGCGAGGTCTTCACCGACACCTTGCCCTTGGCGGGCGGGGGCGCGACCTCGGCCGCGACGGCCTCGAGCTCGTTCGTGTTCTCGACCGACTCGTCCTTCTTTTCGCCTTTCTTCTTGCGGCTCATGGTTCCCTCTCGAGTGTCTCTGCCATATGACAAAATCTGCGAAGTTGTCGGTCAGGGCTCAGGTGGTGCAGCGACCAACCCGCTTCGTTCTGGACGCAGCGCAGCGCAGCGCAGCGGAGGAAGAGCGAAGCTCCCAGGGCTCGGCGCCATCCTGCAGCGACCAGCCGCGTCGCTCTGGACGCAGCGCAGCGCAGCGCAGCGCAGGAAGAGCGAAGCTCCCAGGGCTCGGCGCAATCATATAGTCTGGGGCGGGTGCTCTTTGACCCACTTGTCGACGAGGCGCTTTTCCGGCTCCGATAGGTTCAAGAGCTCGATGCCCATGCCGGGCAGGCCACGCGCGTCGCCACGCTGGCGCTGCCACGCGACGATGCCGGTCGCCTCGAGGAACTTGCCCTCGCGGCCGACGCGCACACGCACCTCGCGCCCCACCTTCAGGATGTTCGGCGTCGCGATGAAGAGGCCGGGCAGGTCGCTCGGGCCGTCGTTCTCGTAGACGAAGAAGTGGTGGGGCTCACCGAGGTCGAGGTGCGCCTCGAGGGTGATCTTGAACTGGTTGGTCTTGGCCCGCGCGCGTGCATTGCGGCGGCTGGCGACCTTGTCCTCGGCGCGCGAGTTGCCGCCGACGTTGTCGTCCTGCGCCTCCTCGCTCTCGCCGCTCGCGACGCGTACACGCTCGCCGCCGATGGCCGGCCCCTCGGTGACCCTCGACGAGGACGCCGTCGGCGACGCCGCATCGATCTCCTTCGACTCGAAGGACACCGCGGGCACGTTCAGCAGCGTGCTCTGGTCGTGGATGCTGACCGCCGTGCGCGCCGGCTCGGGCCGCTCCGCGAGCGGGCTCCGGGACAGCGGCGCGGGCATCGTCACCGAGCCGTGGTGCGTGTACGCAGCAGGCTCACCTTCATCATCGTCGTCGTCGAGCCCGGCGCTCGCCGTGAAGACCTGGCGCGCGGCGTCGCTCACCGAGGACTGGCGGCGCACGAGCTTCTGCTCCACCTCGGCGACGCTGCTGTCGGCCCCGTCGAGCGCCTCGGCGCGCGCGGCGTAGAGCGCCTCGCGCTCCTCGATGAGCGCCATGCGCTGCGCGAGCTGGTCCCGGCGACGATGCAAGAGCTCGCTGCGCTCACCGAGCTTGCCGATCTCCAGGTCGTCGGAGCCATCGGCCGCCGCGCCCTTCGAGAGCAGCTCTTGCACGAGCTGACGGGCCTTGGGGCCCATCGCCTCGGCACGCCGCAAGAGGCTCGCCTCCTCCTCGCGCACGTGCGTCGCGAAGTTGACGAGCGCCTTGTTCTTCTTCTGGAAGGCGCGCTCCATCTGCGCGATGCCCTGCTCCTGGGCATGCAGCTGCGCCTCCATCTGCACGAGCCCTTGCTCCTGCTCGTGGAGGGCCTGCTCCTCGACCAATAACGCGTTCTTGTCCGTACTCACCGCGAACTCCCCCATTTCGCCAGATGCGGCTGGCGACAGGTCAGGCGCACCTCTTACCGCTTCATCTGAGCAACCTGCTGCACGCGCCGCTCGAGCAACGGGTGCTCGCCGTGGCGGGTCTTGAGCTCTTTGACCAGGGCGTCGGCTTCGCCCGCGAGCCCGTTGTTGATGTAGAAGTCCAGCTCGCGCAGGTCTTCTTGCAAGGCCCCGCCACCCGCTTCCTGGGCGGACGCGCTGGGGCTCGGGCCGCTCGGGTTCATGACCAGCCCGTCGCCGAGCACCGCGCGCACATCGTCGGGCACGTAGGCGTCGTCGACGATGGTGTTCTCGACCGTGCCACCGAAGCCAGGCTCGTCACCGTCGAAGTCGGCGTCGAAGTCGTCGAAGTCCGAGCTCGCCATGGTCATCGGCGGTGGTGGCGGCGCGCCGCGCCCGTCGAGGTTGAGCGGGGCCGCGTGATACGGGACCTCGAAGGTCGTCGGCACAGCCTCGGGCTAGCTCGTGCGCAGCGCGTCCTTGGCCTGCGGATCGTTCGGGTCGAGCACCAGCACCTTGGTCCAGCACTCGTCGCGCTCGTGCAAGAGCCCGCTCTGATCGTAGAGGCGCGCCATCTCCTTGAGGACCGCGACCGACTTGTGGACCTGGCCGAGCTGACCGAAGCACTCGGCCAAGAGGCCGAGCACCTCGAGGTCGTGTGGGCGCGCGTCGTAGGACTTCTTGAGCTTGGCCAGCGCGCGCTGCGGCTCGTCCTGCGCGATGTAGATCGACGCGAGCTTCTTGGCGACCTGCGCGTCGTCGGGCTGGTGGTAGAGGAGGCGCTCGGCGACCTTGGGATAGTCGGCGTCGCCGGCCTTGTGCTCGAGCACATCGGCCACCCGGCGCAGCTCGCGCGCGGCGTCCTGGAGCGAGCCCTGCGCCGAGTAGGCCTCGGCCAGGCGCAGCCGATCGCCGAGGTTGTCGGGGTCGAGATCGAGGAGCAGCTGGATGGTCTGCAGCCGCTCGGGCGCGTTCGTGGGAGATGGCGCGGCGAGCGCCTTCTCGAACGCCTTGGCGGCCTCGGAGAAGAGACCGTGCTCGGCGTAGTGCTTGCCCAGCGCGAGCGCCGCGTCGCGGTTCGTCGGCTGCAGGCGCTGCACCTGCAGGTAGACGCCCATCGCCTTGAGCCCGAAGCCGTCCTTCTCGTAGCGACGCGCGACCTGCATGAGCTGGTCGACGGCGCGGTTGTGCTCGGACGCACGCGCGTGCAGGTCCGCCAGCTCCAGGCGAAGGCGCACGTCATTGGGTTCGGCCAGCACGAGCCGCTCGAGCTCGGGGATGGCCTTGCGAATCTGGCCCGACTTGACGTGCTTGCTGACGGTCGCGGCGATGCGGTCACGTTCCACGGGCGAGACGCTAACACGGGCCCTGGATGTGCGCCAGCGGGCCTACGACCGGCGCAAGTGAGCCACCAGGCCGCGCAGCCCGAGGTCGTACGACACGGGCCCGAAGCCCATCACGCGCCCGACCACGACATCGGCGATGGTCGAGTGGTGGCGGAACGGCTCGCGCATGTGGACGTTGGAGAGGTGCACCTCGATGGCCGGGACGCGCACGGCGAGCAGCGCGTCGCGGATGGCGATCGATGTGTGGGTGTAGGCGCCGGGATTGATCACGATGCCGTGCACTTGGTCGCGACAGGCTTGGATGGCATCGACGAGCGCGCCCTCGTGGTTCGACTGCAGCGTCGTGAGGCGCACGTCGAGGGTGGCGGCGAGCGTGTGCAGATCATGATCGAGGTCGGCGAGGGTCTGGTGCCCGTAGGTCTCGGGCTCGCGCGTGCCGAGCAGGTTGAGGTTCGGGCCGTGCAGGATGTGGATCGCGAGCGTGCTCATGGGACCTCAGCGGCGACGGCGCGCCTGGATGCGATAGAGGAGCTTCTCGAGGACCGACAGGCGCCCGGCCGTCGCCGCGCCCGCGACGGTGCGCAGCGCCTCGGGATCGGGCGCGCCGTCCGGAGGCAGGCCCGCGAGCTGCGCCTCGAGCGCGGCCAGGGCCCGCGTCAGCGTGGCGTCATGGGGCTTCTTGGCGAGCAGCGATCGGTAGATGTCGATCGCCTCGGGGAGCTGCCCCTGGCGCGCCAGGATGTCCGCGTAGGTGCGCGTCTTCACCGCAGGCGCTCGGCGATGTCGCCCCAGCTGAGCGAGCGCACGACGGGCTTGCCCAGCGCCTCGAGCAGCACGAAGCGCACACCGCTGACGGCGTCCGCCTTCTTGTCGCCGCGTGCCGCGTCCATCAGCGTGCCGAGGCTCGGCTGCTGCGGCCCGAACGGGTCGTTCGGTAGGCCGAGCAGCGCGACGACCTCGGGCTCGAGCCGGCCGCCGAAGATCCGATCGGAGAGGCGCGCGGCGTAGACCATGCCGAGGGCGACCGCCTCACCGTGGGTGATGGCGCCGTAGCCGAGCACGTTCTCGAAGGCGTGGCCGAAGGTGTGGCCGAAGTTCAGGATGACACGGCGGCCGTTGTCGAGGTCCTCGCGCTCGTCCTCGGCGACGACCGCGGCCTTGATGCGACAACAGCTCGCGACCAGGTGCGCGAGCGCCTGCTCGTCGAGCGCGGCCAGCTTCAGGTGGTTCTCGCGGGCCCACCCGAGCAGCTCGGGATCGGCGATGAAGCCGTGCTTGACCGCCTCGGCGAGGCCGCCGCGCACCTCGCGATCGGGCAGCGTCGCGAGCGTCGCCTGCGAGGACACCACCGCGCGCGGCTGCCAGAACGCGCCGATGAGGTTCTTGCCGCGCTTGTGGTTCACGCCCGTCTTGCCACCGACAGCGCTGTCGACCTGCGCGAGCAGCGTGGTCGGCACCTGCAGGAACGCCAGGCCGCGCATGGTGATCGCCGCGGCGAAGCCGGCGATGTCGCCGACCACGCCACCGCCGAGCGCGACGATGGCGTCGTGGCGCGTGAGGCGGTGCGCGAGCGCGGCGTCGACGACGCTCGCGACGGCGGCGAGATCCTTGTGCTCCTCACCGGCCGGCAGCACGTGGCTCACGACGCCGTACGCGGCGCCCGAGAGCCCGCGCGCGACGTGCTCGAGGTAGAGCGGCGCGACGTTGGTGTCGCTCACGATCAAGAGGCGCGAGGCCTTCTCGGGCAGGACCGCCTGCGCCATCGCCGCCAGCGCCGGGCCCGGCAGCTCGGGCACGATCACGATCGGATAGCTGTGGTCACCGAGCGCTACCGTCAGCTCCATCTGTGTCCTCCTGAGGGGTCGGTGTTAGCAGACTCGCGACCAGGCGAGCCACTTCGTCGACCACTTCCTCGAGCGCGCGGCTCGCGTCGACGTGGTGATCGGCCGCGGCGTAGAACGGCCGGCGGTTCGTCAGCTGCGTCGCGAGGAACGACTCGGCCTCGTGCGCGCTGCGACCCGCGAGCAGCGGCCGCGCGTCGCTCTGCGCGCGCGCCACGAGCAGCGGCGGCGGCACGTCGAGCCACACCACCGGGCCCGCGCCGCGCAGGCGCGCCATGGCGCCCGGCTGGCACGCGGCGCCACCTCCGGTCGCGAGCACGATGCGGTCGTGGGTCGCGAGCGTGTCGGTCAGGACGCGCGCCTCGATGGCGCGGAACTCGCCCTCGCCGTGCTGCTGGAAGATGTCGTTGATGCTCTGCCCGAAGGCCGCCTCGATGGCGTCGTCGAGGTCGACGTAGCTCCAGCCGACGCGCTCGGCGAGCACCCGGGCGACGGTCGACTTGCCCGTGCCCATGAGGCCGACGAAGGACACGATCAGCTGCGAGCGAGCGGCCATAAGCTGGCGATCTCCCCTCTGAAGAACAACCACTCGAGCGCCGCGAGCGCGAGGAACGGGCCGAACGGGACCGCCAGCTTCGCGAACGGGACGACGTCGGGCGAGACCGCGGGCGCGTCCTCGCCCGGCAGCGTCGGCAGCGTGGCAAGCGCGAAGTCGCGGCGGAAGAGCGCGGCCGTGAGCAGCCCCTGCAGCGCGCCCGCGAACACCACGAACGGCAGCGCCATGGCACCGAGCCAGGCACCGATGGCCATCAGCAGCTTCCAGTCACCGCCGCCGAGCCCTTCGCGGCCCGTCAGCGCGCCATAGAGACGCATGCCGACCCACGGCACGAGCCCGCCCAGCACCGCCCCCAGAGCGGCCGCGGCAGGGGTCGGCCCGCGCGTCTGCGCGAACGCCGCGACCAGACCGCAGAGCGCCAGCGGCAGCGTGATCTCGTTCGGCAGCAGGAACCAGTCGAGGTCGATGAGGGTCAGCGTCACGAGCGCGACGATGAACACGAGCTGCAAGAGCCACGGCACCAGCACCTTGGCGAGCATCGTCGGTGGCACCAGCGCGGGCCCCGCGAGCTGCAGCCACAGCGCGACCGCGAGCGCGCCACAGGCCAGCTCGACGAGCGGGTAGCGCGCCGAGATCGGCACCTTGCAGGTGTGGCATCGAGCGCGCACGAACAGCCACCCGAGCACCGGCACGTTGCCCCACCATGGCACCGGTGCCTTGCAGCTCGGGCAGCGGCTCGCGGGTCGCACGATCGACAGCCCGAGCGGCACGCGGTGGGCGACGACGTTCGCGAAGCTGCCGAGCGAAGCCCCCAGGAAAGCCACCAGCACGAGCCACAACGTCTGCATGGAAACCCGCTCCCGCGGCCGCTCAGCGGATGTTGAACGTACCGATGCCGAGGCGGTTGGTGCCGTCGTGCTTGACGTTCTTCTTGTCGAAGTCTTTGACCGTCAGGCGCTTGTCGGGACCGGGCTCGAAGAAGCCGACGTAGATGAGGTGCTCGCCGCTGTTCGTCTCGGGGATCTCGATGGCGTAGGTGTCCTTGATGATGTCACCGGGCAGCCAGTGATCGGTCCGGAAGCAGCCCGTGCAGTTCTTGTTCTCCTCGGTCGCTTTGGTCGGGTTGAGCGGCCAGTGGTCGCCGCCGATGCGCGTGCCGCCGCCGCCGACGCGGTCGAGGTGGACGAAGATCTTGAGGTTCTTCTGAATCGGCTTGAGCGCCTTGTAGTAGACGGTCAGGTCGAGCGACTGGCCGCTCGAGACGGCGCTGCTCTCGAGCGAGTAGCCGACGACCATGATCTGGTCTTCGAAGTTGCCCCACACGCGCTTGAGCTTCGGGTCGTCGATGGCGGCGAACGACTTGTCGTCGAACGTCGCGAGCGCGAGGCGGTTGTGGTTCTCCTCGCCGGGCTCGAGCGACGACGTCGCCAGCAGCACGCGGTAGCTCGAGCCGTCCAGGATGGGCAGCGGCGAGCCGCCCGAGAGCTTGCGCCACTGGAAGTTGATGTCGCTGAGGTTGTCGGCCGGGATGAGCAGCGCGCGCCGCTCGGCGGTCTCGGCGGTGGCGCGCGAGTTGGCCATGTCGGCGCCGTCGATGACGTAGTAGGCGGCGCGCACCGGGGTCGGCTGGATGGCGATGCGCGAGCTGGCGGCGACCGTCACCGAGGTCTGATCGTTGTCCGTGATGGTCCACGTCTGGCCGCTGCCGTTGACGAGGCGCTTGCCCTTCAAGCTGCCGGGCGTCCACGCCTTGCTCGTGTCGGTCAGCGTGTTCGCTGTGACCGCGGTCGCGAAGCCGCGGATGGCGGGCTCGTCGCGCTTGCCATCACCGTTCTTGTCGTTGCCGTAGTCCCAGCCGGTGACGAGGCGCGTCTCGGTGAGCACGTCGGTCTCGACCGTGACGACCTGATCCTCGGCGCCACGCAGCACCTGCAACGCGACCTGTCGATCGCGGATCTCGGGCACCTGATCGGTGTAGAAGTTCGAGCTGCCGCGCGCCGCGCCGCCCATCGGCAGCTTGAACATACGGGCCACGCTGTCGTCGCCCGGCTCGGCCTCGCGCCAGGTGTCGAGGATGTGCTTCTGGCTGACGTTGAGCGCGAACGCGGGGTCGAAGCGGAACAGCGTCGAGCCCGTGACGACCAGCGCCGCGGCCATGAGCAACATCAGGAAGCTCGAGCGGCGTTCGCTCACGACGGCGACGTGCTTGACCATCGCGACCACGCGCTCGCCGAGCTTCGGGCGCGTCGCGAACCAGCGATAGACGGCCAGCAGCGCGACCAAAACGACCACGCCGATGGCGAACACCAGCGAGCTCATGATCTCGCCGAAGAGCGGCTCGACGGTCAGCCCCGGGCCACCCTCGCTCGAGAGCTCGCGCAAGAGCGACCAGCGATCCGCCAGCGGCACGATGAACGCGACCGCGAAGATCACCGCCAGCACCGCGCCGGTGATGGCGAAGCGCTGCGCCGAGCGCGCCATCAGCGGCAGGAAGGTCATCACCACGCCGACATAACCGGCGAACACGACCAGCGGCACGAGCGCCTCGCCGTACCAGTTGCCGTCGCGGATGAGGCGCGTCAGCAGCACGAAGCCGAGCGCCGCCACGGCGCCGCTGATACCGTAAAGGGTCTTGTCTTTCCGGTCCTCGCCGAGCCAGTACGCCAGCGCGCCCACGCCGAGCGCACCGACGTAGCCGATCAGCGCGGGCACGCTGAAGAGCGTCTCGCTCCAATAGCCGGCCGGGTACGTCGTGAAGAGACCGAGCACGATGGCCAAGACGCCCCACGTCGCCGCCGCCGCGCTGAGGCCGTAGCGGCGCAGCGGCGCGGGCGGATCGAGCTTCAGCTGGAAGCCGAAGCGCAGGATGCCCACCACCAGCACGACCGCGATGGTCAGGATCGAGACCATGAAGATGGGCTCGCCGAAGCTCGACATGTGCCCGACGAACGCCTTCTCGCTCGGGCCGATGCCGTCGGCGAACGTGCGCCCCATGTAGGGCCCGTGCTTACGCGCGATCGAGACGAGCGCGATCACCGCGGCGAACACCAAGCCGACGGAGACGGTGATGACGAACGGCTTGTCGCGCCGCATGAACTCGAGCGCCTTGGCGCAAGCGGTCGACGCGCGCCCGAAGTGTGCCGCGCAGCCGAGGCCGACGAAGAGCAGCGCCAGTCGCACCTCGGTGCCGACGTGCAAGAGCTCGGGGAAGCGGTTCGCGCCTTCCTTCGTGAACGGCTGCTCCCAGGTGATCCAGCCGACCATCGCGTGCGGCCACTCCTTCAGGTCGTGGCGCAGGATGACGTACATGAACACCAGCGCGAGCGCGATGAAGCGCGCGGGCACGCCGCGCTCGACGACGCGCTGCAGGAAGAGCCCGGTCGCCAGCGCCGCGGCCGGCGCCGCCGCGTAGAGGAAGTGGTTGCCGTCCTTGTAGGTCGCCATGACCGCGACCAGCGGCACGAAGAACCACAGGCCCACGATGAGGCCGCGCTTGTCCTTGGCCTCGAGCGCCCACCAGCCGAGCGATCCGACCGCGACGACCACCAGCGGCGACCACGGGTTGAGGCCGAAGCCCATCTGCGAGATGAGCAGGTCGAACGTGCGCGTCGCGCTGGTCGTGGTCGTCTCGAAGAGCGGCACCTCGAAGCCGAGCTGCGCCGCGAACGAGCCTGGCGCGGGGTTGCGCGTGAGCAGGTAGAGCACCGCCGCGATGGTCGTGAAGGCGATGGCTGGCAGCCACTCGTCGAGGACCTTGCTACCCATGACCAGCGGCACCGAGACGAGCATCACCGCGAACAGGATCGCGGCGAAGACGCCGCTCGCGAGCACGCCCAAGACCAGCCCAGCGCCGAGGTAGACCCAAGGCAAGAGCTTCGGCACGTCCTTGTGCGT
>Ga0164241_10006397_pt1 | contig 10763 bp, 9 predicted proteins | sample OricomyardsoilBY_FD_108780 | JGI IMG/M metagenome (GOLD analysis project Ga0164241, IMG submission 108780) | Backyard soil microbial communities from Emeryville, California, USA - Original compost - Back yard soil (BY) | ecosystem: Environmental > Terrestrial > Soil > Unclassified | place: USA... | reverse complement strand
TGTGGGGCCTTTAAAAGAAATAATGTAAATGGCCAGCGATGTATGAATACTTTATTCCTGCAAAAGAAGATTTGACAACTAACCTCCTCCATAGACTTTTATTACCGGTTCCCTGATAGCACTTGCTTCTTCACTTGAGTAAAAATAAATAACATCAGCAATTTGAGACGGCGACGCCCAGGAGCTAAAATCTGCACCAGGCATAGATTCCCTGTTCTGCGGTGTGTCAATGATACTTGGCACGATCACGCTTGCCACTACATTTTTTCCTTTAGCTTCTGCATTCAGTATTTCAGCCAACCTAAATACTAAAGACTTCGAAAAGCTATAAGCTATAGCACCTTTTCCTTTTAAAATATCCAAGCCCTGGCGAGAACCAATTAGAAATATTCTTCCGCTGCCTTGTTTCATCATTTGTAAAAAAACCGGCCGGGCAATATTATAAGCTGTTTCGAAATTCAATTGATATTGTTTGGCGATATCGCCGGTTTTGGTTTCAGCAATATCGCCCATGGCGAAACCTCCGGCAGTTAATACTGCTACATCAATTGCTTTATGTTTTACAACTATTTCTTCCACAAATTTCTGACAGTCCCCTTCATTCAATAAATCCAGTTCTACTTCCTCTACATTCTTTTCTTTGTAGTTTTTTTGTTCCTGTTTATTGTGAGTGGTTCCAATTACTTTATAACCTCCATCAATAAATTTCTTAACAACCGCCTTTCCCAGATTTCCTGCAGATCCTGTTACTATTGCTGTTTTTGTCAACATTTTTTTTGATTTTATAGTTAGGGCAAATTTATTCTATCAGAATTTATTTCACATACATATATCTATTTAAAATCCTGGCATCTTTCTCGTTGCCGAAAAGCCCTTTCCTAACTGCACAGAAAATTAAGTGTAAATTGTAACCTAATATTTTTCGAAAATCTTTTCCTAACATGTGATGATAGTAAACGCCCGCCTGAATGAGTCATTCGGGCAGGAACAAATAGATCAACAATTTGTTTTGCCTTTTTTTTCAGTCATTATAACCACGTACAATAGGTCTGCGCTTTTAAAAAGGGCGGCAAAAGATGAGGCTCAAAACGAAGCCTTGGGAATAAAAGATATTATTTCCTGAAAAACAATTGCATATTAGAAAGTGGAATTCCATTTATTTTTGTTAGTATAATTAATCGGACAGATGTTTTCAAAAACGACGGAATATGCAATGCGCGCGACTATTTATATAGCTCAGAAAGGGACCAGGGATCATAAACTGGGAATTGACGAAATCGCAAAAGCCATTGACTCTCCCAAACCGTTTACGGCAAAAATATTACAATCGCTTACCAGGGACAAGATAGTAAGCTCAACAAGAGGCCCAAACGGAGGGTTTTACTTTACCGCCCAGGCTAAACGATTGCCTGCATTCGCTATCTTAAAAGCAGTAAATGATGCTGATATACTCAAAAAATGTGTCCTTGGATTACGAAATTGCTCCAAAAAAAATCCGTGTCCGATGCATGCAGAATTTAAAGAGATCAGGGATCAGCTAAATAACATGTTTGAAAATAAAACTATAGGAGACCTGGTCGAAAAAATGAATAGCCACAAAATGTTTATCAGTAATTCGGGGAAATGAAGATAATGCAGGTAGTATTTGAAACTCATTAAAAATATTCTCGATTTGATTTCTTCGATATTTACCGATTAAAAGGGTATCTGTTTTTGATAAACAGCCATGATTAAATTTGGTCGTTTTGCAGCTCAATTCATCTCTTTTTTCCTTTTGAAATTGATTTTCGTTTTCATACCTTTGCAGCCTTAAAAAAAAACGATAATAATATGGTTGACATTAAACCCGATGAAATTTCGGCAATTCTAAAAAGCCAACTAAGTAACCTGGACGTAGAATCCAATCTTGAAGAAATAGGAACCGTTTTACAAGTGGGTGACGGTATTGCCCGTGTTTATGGGTTAAACAACGTAAGCTCCGGCGAACTGGTTGAGTTTGAAAATGGTGTAAGAGCCATTGCGCTTAACCTGGAAGAAGATAATGTGGGCGTGGTGCTTATGGGTGAAAGCGGAGATATAAAAGAAGGTGCGACCGTAAAACGTACCGGGCAAATCGCTTCCATAAAAGTAGGTGATGGTTTGGCGGGGCGTGTTATTAATACCTTGGGTCAACCTATTGATGGCAAAGGCCCCATCAAAGGAGAATTATACGAGATGCCGTTGGAGCGTAAAGCGCCGGGTGTAATTTTTCGTGAGCCGGTAAAACAACCATTACAAACGGGGATTAAAGCGATAGATGCCATGATTCCTATTGGGCGCGGACAACGCGAATTGGTAATTGGCGACCGTCAAACCGGGAAAAGCGCGATTTGTATTGATACAATTATTAATCAGAAAGAATTTTATAAAGCAGGAAATCCGGTTTATTGCATTTATGTGGCTATCGGTCAGAAAGCATCTACCATTGCAAACGTAATGAAAGTGTTGGAAGACAATGGCGCTATGGAATATACGACTATTGTAGCGGCTTCCGCTTCTGAACCTGCACCACTGCAATTCTATGCACCGTTTGCAGGTGCCGCGCTCGGAGAATTTTTCCGTGATACCGGCCGCCATGCGCTAATTATTTTTGATGATTTGAGTAAGCAGGCTGTTGCTTATCGTGAGGTTTCTCTATTATTAAAAAGGCCTCCCGGACGTGAAGCTTATCCTGGTGATGTATTCTATTTGCACAGTCGTTTATTGGAAAGAGCAGCGAAGATTGTATCCAAAGACGAGATCGCAAAAAAGATGAATGATCTTCCTGGGAATATTAAACATTTGGTAAAAGGCGGCGGATCTTTAACTGCGTTACCGATCATTGAAACACAGGCTGGCGACGTATCCGCGTATATCCCTACCAATGTAATTTCTATCACAGACGGACAGATATTCCTGGAGGGTAACTTGTTTAATGCTGGTATTCGCCCAGCAATTAACGTTGGTATCTCTGTGAGTCGCGTGGGTGGAAACGCGCAGATAAAGTCAATGAAAAAAGTGGCCGGCACACTAAAATTAGACCAGGCTTTGTATCGCGAGATGGAAGCATTTTCTAAATTTGGAGGCGATCTTGACGCAGCCACTAAATCCGTTTTGGATAAAGGAGCAAGAAACGTGGAAATATTAAAACAACCACAGTTCACACCCTACCCGGTTGAGAAACAAGTAGCGATTATTTATCTCGGTACCAACGGATTGATCAGTAATGTTCCGGTGAAAAATATTCAGGATTTTGAAGAGCAGTTTTTGTTGGAAATGGAAAATAAGTATCCCGAAATACTGGCTGAATTTAAAAAAGGCGCCTTACCTGAAGAAGGACTTAAAAAAATGGTAACATTGGCGAAAGAAATTTCACACCAGTTTGAAAAATAATTTTGAATGATTTTTTTATTATAGAAGGGAGAATTTATTCTCCCTTTTTTATTTACAACTATTCGGAAGACTTTTTAAAATAGTCTTTTTCGCATAAAAATTTCCTCCACGGGAAAGTACTTTTTTTATACCAGGTTTGTGCGTGATAACCGCTTTTTCCATCGTCTTCTCAATTTTATGCAAACGAGTTGCCATTAGAAATCTTTCTTTGTAAGAACGCTTGAGCGTCTCTCTTAAAAGATCCATTTCGGCTTTTTCATAATCTGGTAACGGATCGCCACGCTTTTCAGTGTTATCAGGCATAAATTGTTTTTTGGAATTCATCTCACCAAAAATTACCTACAATCCAGTGTCTTATCAATATGGCATTACTTGATATGCTTTCCGGCTAATTGATCCTAAAACAAAAGTCGATTTAATTTGCATGCCTTTGCCGGTATCCGGTAGGCAGGGCAGGTTCGCTGACTGCGAACGAGGTGTTAGAACCCTCCTTTGGAGGGCGGGGAGGCAGATTATCTTCCAAACATCTTATCCAATTCTTCCTTCTTAAACTCAAGAAACACCGGCTTGCCATTGGGCGTGGTATTGTTGATTTTGCAATTGAAGAGGTCTTCTATCAATGCCTGCATTTCTTTTTCAGATAGATAGGTTCCGGCTTTAATAGATTGCTGCCACGCCATGGATCGCAATAATTTTTCCCGTTTGCTGAAACTCATATCCATATTAAAATGCTTGTACTGCTCCAGTATTTTTTCAAGCGAATTTTTTTCATTCCCATCTGGTACATCGGCGGGCGAGCCCTGGATCACAAAACTATTATTGCCGAAAGGCTCCACCTGGTAACCCAGAACCTGGAGGTCGGGCAAAAGTTCCTTAAGCAATACAGCATCCGCGGGCGCCAGTTCTATTGCTTCCGGGAACAAACTTCTCTGAATCGCTATGGGCTTGCCTTTCATGGCTTCGGTAAAGCGCTCATACAAAACACGTTCGTGAGCATTTTGTTGATGAATCACAATAAAGCCATTGCCGTTTTGCGCCAATATTAAACTTTTATGAATTTGAATATATTCTTCTGCATCAGGCTTTTTGTTTACTTGAGGTGTCGTATTATTCTTGAAGGAACGAGGAAAAGGATTTTCATCTTCAGACTTTATTTCTTTCGGTAAATCATGTGACTTATCAATTGAATTTTGCTTTAACAGATTATCGTCCCATGTCCCAAGGTTGCTTTTACTGTCAATGAAATGCGCCTGGTTTTTTTGGGTAAATGTTTTATAGAGGGAAGATCCGGTAGCCGTAAATTGTTTTTCTGCGGTAAAAGGTTTGCTGACAGCATCTGTATGCTGGATCGAAGCGTCCAAATCAAAATCCAAAGTAGGCGTTACAGAATACTGAGCCAGCGCGTGTTTCACTGCCGATTGCACAAAAGCATAAATGATCTTTTCGTCTTCAAATTTTATTTCCTGTTTGGTAGGATGTACATTGATGTCAAGTCGCGATGGGTCAATATCAATAAATAACGTGTACATCGGAAAACTGTCTTTTGCGATCATATCGCTGAAGGCATTCATCACGGCGTGATTCAAATAAGCGCTTTTGATAAATCGATTGTTCACAAAAAAGTACTGATCGCCACGCGTTTTTTTTGCAGTTTCGGGTTTGCCCACAAAACCGTAAATGTTCATGTAATCCGTTTCTTCTTTTACGCTTACGATCTTTGCGTTATAGTTATTTCCGAGTATCTGGATGATTCTTTGTTTTAATGAGCCTTTTTCCAAATGAAAAACTTCCTGACCGTTTGATGAAAGTGAAAAAAATAATTCAGGAAAAGCCATTGCTACACGAATGAATTCATCCACGATGTGACGTAGTTCAGATGCGTTGCTTTTTAAAAAATTCCTGCGGGCGGGCACGTTAAAAAACAAGTTCTTCATAGAAATGTTGGTACCTTGATTGGTAGCCACAGGCTCCTGCGTTTTCACCACGCTGTTTTCTATTTCGATATAAGTACCGGTGGTTTCGCCTTCTTTTTTTGTCTTTAATTCTACCTGTGCCACGCCTGCTATGCTGGCAAGCGCCTCACCCCGAAATCCCATCGTTTTTATGTGAAAAAGATCGTCAATATTTTTTATCTTGGAAGTGGCATGTCGCTCAAAGCTCATCCGGGCATCAGTTTCGCTCATACCTTTCCCATTGTCGATCACTTGTACCAGTGCTTTTCCTGCGTCATTTACAAACAGCTTTATCTCCGTAGCGCCCGCGTCCACAGCGTTTTCCAGCAATTCTTTAACGGCGCTTGCCGGGCGTTGTATCACTTCGCCGGCTGCGATCTGATTTGCAATATTCTCAGGTAGTAGATTAATAATATCTGCCAAAATTCATTTTTTTACCGGGTAAAAATAACGCTTATTTCATGGGGAATCATTTGTGGGTGTTGAGAAAATTCAACCATATTAATTCTCCGCTAATAGGAGTATTCAAAAATGTTCTTTTACTGTAGGTAGCAGTTGTAAAGAAGCCAATGAGTAAAGGCAAATAATGATTGCTATAGTTCGCAAGGGGTAAATCAGTGAATTTTTAAAGCCTTCTTTTGAAAAATGGATTTTGCAGACAGAATGCTTATTTTGCTTTTAAACAATTTTTAAAATTGGCATCTCATAAAATTATTTTGCAGAAATAAATACTTCGTGGCCTTCGTGTCTTAGTGGGAACAAAAAAAATCCCACAAAATCACTAACCTGCCTGGTCGGCAGACGGGGAACACAAAGGAAAAATACTTCGTATTTTATAACAAGTCAGTTAGTTTTTTAAAAATGATGATTCACGGTTTTGAGCCTTGCGCAGTATAATATTTGTGTGCCTATTCTTAAAGCTTAGACGCTGACATTTTTTCTTGGGAGCACTACTTTATATTTGCAGTTCTATTGCAACGCTATTTATTATTACTTCGGTAGAAAAAAAGTTTTTAAAAAATAACAATCAGTACATGCCCAACAGAACAATCGCACCACCGATAAAAGACGCCATTAATTTTGATATTAATTTAAAACCATGCACGCGATTATTGCTTTCCAATGGTACGCCGGTGTATTACATCAACGATGGCGCAGAAGAAGTGACGATGGTAGAATTTGTTTTTGATGCGGGGAATAATTTTGAAGATAAAAATACCATTGCCTCGGCTACCAATTACCTGGTTAAAAATGGCACCTCCAAGAACAATGCTTTTGAAATCACAGAGTATTTTGAATACTATGGGGCATACCTTAGCCGCAATTGTTATAATGAAACGGCAACGATTACGCTGCATTGTCTTTCCAAACACCTGAAAGCATTGCTACAGGTAATCAGGGAATTGATCACTATTTCGATTTTCCCCCAAAACGAAATAGAAATCTTTCAGCAAAATAGCATTCAGAAACTTTCTGTAAATCTGCTCAAATGCGATTTTGTAGCCAACCGGCTAATTGATGAATATCTTTATGGGGCTAATCATCCCTATGGAAAAGTTAGTAACAAAGAAGATATCGAGGCCATTACAAGAGAGGACCTCACCGCTTTTTTTAGTCATTATTATTTAAAAGGCCGGTGCAGTATTTTTTCCGCAGGTAAATTGCCTGCAGATTTTGAGCAATTGTTAGAAACCTTTTTTGGTGACTTAAAATTAAATGAAACTATTCCAGCAATAGTCTATCCACGCGAAATCGCTTCGCAAAAAAAGTATAATATCATCAATGACAAAGATGGCGTTCAGGGAGCCGTTCGCATAGCGCGCCCATTCCCGAACAGGCATCATCCCGACTTCAAGAAAGCGATCGTTTTAAATACTTTATTCGGTGGCTATTTTGGCTCGCGGCTGATGGCTAATATCCGCGAAGAAAAAGGCTATACCTATGGGATACACAGTTTTTTACAAAATCATATCCAGGATAGTTCATGGATGATAAGCACTGAGGCGGGGAAAGATGTATGCACCGCCACCATAGAAGAAATTTATAAAGAAATGAGCTTACTACGGGATGTTCCTGTTGATGAAGAAGAATTGTTGCTGGTAAAAAATTATATGATGGGGCTGAATCTTGGACATATTGACGGGCCCTTTAATGTGATAGCGAGATGGAAAAGTTTGATCTTAAATGGGCTTGATGAAAATTATTTTAATGATTCTATCGAAACCATCAGAACGATTACTGCCAAAGACCTGCAGGATCTTTCCAATAAATATTTGCAACCCGAAGAATTTTTTGAATTGGTCGTTATTTAATTTAGCTTTAGGAAAATCAAGTAAATGAAATTTATTGTACGCATTTTGGTTACAGCCGCTGTAGCGTATGGATTGTCCATGATGCTGAAGCCCCATATCGTGATCGATTCTTATGCGACTGCATTAATATTTGTGTTGGTACTTGGGCTTTTAAATGCCATCATCAGGCCAATTCTGGTAATCCTTACATTGCCTATCACTGTCCTTACGTTGGGTATCTTTCTGTTAGTCATCAATGTGTTGATGGTCATTCTTGCCAGCAAATTTGTTGATGGAATTCATTTAGATGGATTTTTGTGGGCCTTTATTTTTGGAATTTTATTATCATTTCTTTCCTCCACGCTTACGGGTTTATTAAAAGACAATTGAAATTAATAAGAAGCAAGAAAAATTGTCTATCTAACGGTAGGCAGATTGCTTTACTGGTAGCGCTTTTTAACGCCAGCTATTTTTTCCCCGATTGATAGTCGCATTTTGCTTTTAGCATTTTGCCTTCAGCGTTCCGCTTTCAGCCTTCTTTTTATTTACACTGGAAAATGTGGAAATTTGTCTAATGCAATTCAATCGAAATAATTTATCCAACGAAATACTCGTTCAACTATACAAAGAATTATTACTACCCCGGATGATAGAAGAAAAAATGCTTCTATTGCTTCGGCAGGGAAAAGTGTCCAAATGGTTTAGTGGCATTGGCCAGGAAGCTATTTCAGTGGGCGCTACACAAGCGCTTCAGCCGGATGAATGGATCATGCCTTTGCACAGAAACCTCGGCGTTTTTACCTCAAGAAAAATGCAATTGCCGGATTTAATCAACCAATGGCAGGGCGCACCAGGCGGCTATTCCAAAGGGCGCGAACGAAGTTTCCATTTTGGGAGTGAAGAACACTTTATTTGCGGAATGATATCTCACCTCGGCCCACAGCTTTCGATAGCCGCCGGTGTGGCGCTGGCGTATAAATTAAAAAAAGAAGAAAAGATTTCACTTGCTTTTACAGGCGAAGGTGGTACCAGTGAAGGCGAATTTCATGAAGCGTTGAACGTGGCGGCTACATGGGACTTACCGGTAATTTTTATTGTTGAAAACAATGGTTATGCTTTGAGCACGCCGGTCGGCGAACAATATCGCTGCCAAAATTTGGTTGACCGTGCCAAAGGTTATGGGATGGAAGGCGTACAGATTGATGGCAATAATATTCTTACGGTTTACGAAACGATAAAAGGTGTTCGTGAATATTGCATCAGGAATCAAAAGCCTTACCTGGTAGAATGCATGACTTTTCGCATGCGTGGCCACGAAGAAGCCAGCGGTGTTAAATACGTGCCAAAAGAAATGTTTGAGCAATGGATTGAAAAAGATCCAATAAAAAATTATGAGCGCTTCCTGGTGGATGAAAATATTTTAACGAATCCTGAACTCGCGGAAATACGCGATAATATTCACGATTATATTGATAAATGCACACAATCCTTAAATGGACCACAACCGAACCTTAATAAATTTCCTTATTCAAATGCTGAGATTTCTAAAAGAGAAATTGAAGATGTCTATGCAAAAAGAACAACTTCTTCGGAAGAGGATAAAAGCAGGTTTGATGAAAACAATGAAGGATTTTCTGCTCCCGCAGAAAGAGGAAGCCGTTTTATAGACTCGATCAGGGAAGGGTTACATCAGTCAATGATCGCTCATCCCAACCTGGTTTTAATGGGACAAGACATCGCGGAATATGGCGGTGCTTTTAAAATAACTGAAGGGTTTGTAAATGAATTTGGAAAAGAGCGCGTGCGTAATACGCCGTTATGTGAAAGTGCGATTGTTGGCGCCGCACTCGGCCTTTCACTCGAAGGTTTTAAAAGCGTAGTGGAAATGCAGTTTGCCGATTTTGTTTCTGTTGGGTTTAACCAAATCATCAATAACCTTGCAAAAATTCATTATCGCTGGGGACAAAATGCAGACGTGGTCATTCGCATGCCAACCGGCGCGGGCGTGGGTGGCGGGCCGTTTCACAGCCAAAGTAATGAAGCCTGGTTTGTACATACGCCGGGATTAAAAGTGGTGTATCCTTCCTCACCTGAAGATGCCAAAGGGTTATTAATTGCAGCAATCAATGATCCTAATCCGGTGTTGTTTTTTGAACACAAGGCTTTGTATAGGAGTATCAGCGCTGATTTTTCAGAAGAATACTATGAAGTAGAAATCGGAAAGGCAAAACAAATTCGTACAGGAAACGATGTGAGTATCATCACTTATGGCATGGGCGTTATCTGGGCTACAGAATATGCAGGGGCGCATCCTGATATTTCTATTGACATCCTCGACCTCAGAACTTTGTTGCCATTGGATTATAAAGCGATAAGAACTTCTGTAAACAACACCGGAAAAGTGTTGGTATTGCATGAAGATACTTTCACAGGCGGAATCGGCGGCGAAGTGGCCGCGTGGATTGCGCAAAATTGTTTTGAATTTTTAGATGCACCGGTAATGCGTTGCGCTTCACTTGATACACCGGTTCCTTTTAATGCTGAATTGGAAAAGAACTTTCTCGCAAAATCGAGGTTGGATGAAATGGTACAGAAATTAATTAATTATTAATGCCTACACTTTATATTTTGGCAGGGCCAAATGGCGCCGGGAAAACGACTGCCGCATATAATCTTTTACCGGAGGTTTTTAAGACTGTAGAATTTGTAAATGCAGATGAAATTGCTCGCGGCCTATCGCCTTTTAATGTTGACTCTGTTACTTTTCAAGCCGGAAGAATTATGTTAGAAAGATTGGAGCAATTAATTAAAGAGAAAAAAAGTTTTGCTTTTGAAACCACGTTATCTGGCATTATTTATTTAAAATTTATCCGTTTGGCCAAACTGTTGAACTATGAAATTATTTTCTTTTTTGTCTGGCTTGATAATTTTGAATTGGCAAAAAATAGAGTTGCAACAAGAGTAAGTAAGGGCGGACATAGTATCCCCAACGAAGTTATTGAAAGGCGCTATTGGAAAGGAATTAAAAATTTCTCAAAATATGCTCACGAAGCAGATAGCTGGTATCTCTATGATAACTCAGGCCCTGAATATGTTCTTATTGCAAAAT
>Ga0164241_10006396_pt1 | contig 10763 bp, 4 predicted proteins | sample OricomyardsoilBY_FD_108780 | JGI IMG/M metagenome (GOLD analysis project Ga0164241, IMG submission 108780) | Backyard soil microbial communities from Emeryville, California, USA - Original compost - Back yard soil (BY) | ecosystem: Environmental > Terrestrial > Soil > Unclassified | place: USA... | reverse complement strand
TGCGCGTGGATCTGCCAACACCATTGGCAGCTGGTCAGAAGACGTCTCTTTCTATTGAATGGTCATTCAATATCAATGATCGCGTAAAAGGCGCAACGCCTAACGATGGTCGCAGTGGTATGGAATATTTCCCTGAAGATGGAAACTACCTTTACATCATTGCTCAATGGTTTCCCCGCATGTGCGTGTATGACGATGTAGTGGGCTGGCAGAACAAACAATTCCTTGGACAAGGAGAGTTCACCTTAAGCTTTGGTAACTATGAAGTAAATCTTACTGTTCCTGCTGACCATGTAATGGCTGGAACTGGAATGGTTCAAAATCTAAAAGAAGTTTTAACTCCTGCACAATTCACGCGCTTCGAACAAGCAAAAACATCTTACGATAAACCCGTAATCATTTGCACACAGGAGGAAGCGATTGCACGCGAAAAAACAAAATCAAAAGAAAAGAAGACCTGGAAGTTCAAAGCAGACAACGTTCGCGATTTCGCTTTTGCTACTTCCCGCAAATTCATCTGGGATGCACAGGCAGTAAAGATTGCAAACAGTACTCCGTTAGCAATGTCTTACTATCCGAAAGAAGGCAATCCGCTTTGGGAAAAGGAATCAACCAAAGCGGTGAAGAATACTATCACTACCTATTCAAAGTACAGTGTAGATTATCCATATCCACAGGCTACTTCTGTTCATGCTGCTTCTTTAGGTATGGAATATCCGATGATCTGTTTCAACTTCGGTCGTCCTAAGAAAGATGGAACGTATGAAGATCGTACCAAGTGGGGAATGATCGGAGTAATTGTCCACGAAGTAGGTCACAACTTCTTCCCAATGATCATCAACAACGATGAGCGCCAGACTACCTGGATGGACGAAGGTGTGAACACCTTTGTTCAATACAGAACACAGGTTGAAAATTATCCTGACATGCCACAACGCAGAGGTCCTGCCGCTGGAATTGTTGATTACATGAAGAGCCAGGCGGACTTGCAAAGACCTTTGATGGTGAACTCTGAATCAGTAGTTCGCTCCAACTTTGGTAACGAGCAATATGCAAAGTGTGCTACTGCATTGAATATTCTTCGTGAAACCGTAATGGGTCCTGAACTTTTCGATAAAGCATTCAAAGAATATTCAACACGCTGGGCATTTAAGAATCCTAAACCTGCGGATTTTTTCCGTTCATTAGAAGATGCTTCGGCCGTGGATTTAGATTGGTTCTGGAGAGGTTGGTTCTATACTACCGATAATACTGATCAGTCCATTGATCAGGTGAGGTGGTTCCAGGTGAAAAAGGAAACAGTAGATCCTGAAAACAAAAACAAGAACGTGAAGAAGGGCGACCTGGCTTCTGGTAAACCTTCTGATAAGAAGTATGAAGATTTTGCAGGTGGACCTGAACCATTAACCGTTATTCCTACAGACGCGAAATTCTATGGTGAATTCCAGAATCGTGTGGATGACAAAGCAATCATTGGCAAACTTCAGAACAAAAACATTTACGAAGTAACCTTATCCAACAAAGGTGGTTTGGTAATGCCGGTGATTATTCAATGGAACTTTAAAGATGGCTCTAAAGAAATCGAACGCATTCCTGCCGAAATCTGGAGAACGAATGAATCGAAGGTGGTAAAGACCTTCGTGAAAGAAAAGGAAGTAGCCAGCATTGTACTTGATCCGCAAAAAGAAACAGCAGATATCAGCACCGATGACAACGTGTTTCCAAAGATGGCTCAGCCAGGCAAGTTTGATGAATTGAAGAAGAAAGGACAATGATATAGTTAAAAGTTAATAGTTAACCGTTATCGGTGGTGGCGGTGCATTACTATTAACGGATAACGGATAACTATAAATCAGAAGATGAAGATGAATAGATTAATAATAGCAGGTTTCTTTTTAATAGCAACCTCTCTCTACGCACAAGAACAAAACAAGTGGCAAGGTAAGTTTGAACAACTGGATCAAATGCTGCCTACCCCCAACAGCTATCGTAGCAGTTCCGGTGCACCTGGTGTAAACTACTGGCAGCAACGTGCTGATTATGTGATCACTGCAGAATTGAATGATGATAATCAATCACTCAGTGGATCGGAAACGATCACGTATTTTAACAACGCGCCCGAAGATTTGCGTTACCTGTGGTTGCAACTGGATCAAAACCTAATGGCCGCAAACAGCATGACCAAACAAACGCAAGGATTTACCGTTCGGGATTCTATACCCGCAAAATTCCTTGCCGGCCCAACCGGATCATATGACTTCAAAGGTGGATATACTATTAAATCGGTAAAAGATGCTTCAGGCAAAGAGTTGCCAAAGATCATCAACTACACCATGATGCGAGTGGATCTGCCTCAGCCATTAAAGACGGGTGAAAAATTTGTGTTCTCCGTGGAGTGGTCGTACAACATCAACGATCGTATGATGATGGGTGGAAGAAGTGGTTCTGAGTTTTTTCCTGAAGACGGAAATTATGTTTACACCATTGCGCAATGGTTTCCACGTATGTGTGTGTTCGATGACTATGAAGGGTGGCAAAACAAACAATACTTAGGCGCTGGAGAGTTTGCTTTAGCTTTCGGAAATTACCGTGTACGTCTAACCGTTCCTTCCGATCACATCGTTGGAGCAACTGGTTGGATTCAGAATCCAAAAGAAGTATTGAGTAAAGAACAAATTGAACGCTTCGAAATTGCTCGTAAGACTTTTGACAAGCAGATATGGATCGTAACAGAAGAAGAAGCAAAGAAAAAAGAGAAAGAGCATTCCAAGAAGAAAAGTACCTGGGAGTTTTATGCGGAGAACGTACGTGACTTCGCATTTGCTTCTTCACGCAAATTCATTTGGGATGCACAAGCAGTGAAGGTGGGAGATAAAACTCCATTAGCACAATCATTATATCCAAAAGAAGGTAATCCACTTTGGGCGAAAGAATCAACAAAGGCGATTAAGAATACGCTTGAAGTTTACTCTTCACGTACCATTGACTATCCTTATCCGACAGCTTTCTCGGTGCACGGTGCAAGCATTGGTATGGAGTATCCAATGATCTGTTTCAACTTTGGCCGACCGCAGAAAGACGGTACGTACTCTGATCGTGTGTTGGATGGAATGATCTCTGTGGTTATTCACGAAGTAGGTCACAACTTCTTCCCGATGATTGTAAACAATGACGAACGGCAGACCACCTGGATGGATGAGGGTTTAAACACCTTCCTGGAAAAAGAAACCAAACGCGAACGTTATCCTAATCTGGATTTAGTACATGGCACTCCAAAAGGAATTATTCCTTTCATGAAAGGAGATAAAAATGTGCTGCGCCCAATTGTGGCTACTTCCGACAATCAAGGGGCAAGCTTTGGCGGTAATGGTTACACCAAACCTTCTGCTGCATTGACCTTGTTACGTGAAACCGTAATGGGTCCGGAACTTTTCGATAAAGCATTTAAAGAATATGCACAGCGCTGGGCATTTAAACATCCGAAGCCTGCAGATTTCTTTCGTACAATGGAAGATGCTTCCGCTGTTGATCTGGATTGGTTCTGGAGAGGTTGGTTCTACTCTACTGACAACGTTGATTTAACTGTTGATGAAGTAAAATGGTATAAAGTGAAAAACACTTCAGTGGATCCGGAGAAAGGTGTGAAAGTAAAAGCGGGTGATCTGAGCGCAAACGCCAAAGGTAACTCTAAAGACAAGGCCAATGACTTCAGTAACGGTCCGCAAGAATTCACCGTAACGAAAACACCTGACAATCTGTATGGAGATTTCAGAAGTCGTGTAGACGATAAAGCCATTGTCGATAAACTTCAGGGAAAGAATTTGTATGAAGTGACTTTGAAGAATTCCGGTGGGTTGGTAAGCCCGGTTATTATAGAGTGGACTTACAAAGACGGATCAAAAGAAATCGAACGCATTCCTGCTGAAATCTGGAGACTGAATGAATCAAAAGTGACGAAGACTTTCGCTAAGGACAAAGAGGTAACCAACATTGTAATCGATCCTAATTTTGAAACGGCTGATGTAAATACGAATGATAATGTGTTTCCTAAAAAGGCGACCGAATCAAAGTTTGACCAGTTGAAAAAGAACTAAGCAAGTCGCCCTACATCTCAGTGATATAGGACAACTCTATAGAGGCCATCTCGTATAAACGGGATGGCTTTTTAATTTTACCTTTAAACCAAAAGATTCCTAATGAAGCTATTATCTACGTTCGCCCTAGTGGCATCAGTGCTGTCGCTCTCTGGACAAACACCTCAATGGCAGGGAAAGTTTGAACAAATGGATCAATTGTTCCCTACTCCCAATAGTTATCGATCTGCATCCGGGGCACCTGGCACTGCTTACTGGCAGCAACGAGCCGACTATGTGATCGATGTGGACGTGAATGATGAGACACAGGTTTTAACAGGAAAAGAAACCATCACCTATTATAATAATTCTCCGGAGCCATTACGATATCTCTGGATGCAATTGGATCAGAATATTCTTAAAAAGAACAGCATGGCCAATCTTACGGATCGCGGAGCCATGCGCGATTCGATTTCTACTAAAGGCTTATCATACGCTGGCATTTCTATTTCCGATTATGAAGGAGGATTTAATATCACTTCGGTAAAAGATGCTACCGGAAAGACTTTATCTACGATCATTAACAATACAATGATGCGTGTGGATTTGCCCCAGGCATTAAATCCAAATGAAAAATTTATTTTCTCTATTGACTGGAATTATAAAGAATACGACAGGATGGTCTTTGGTGAACGTGGCGGTTATGAATTCTTTCCAGATGATGGAAACTATGTCTACACGTTCGCACAATGGTTTCCTCGTATGTGTGTATTTGATGATTATGAGGGCTGGCAGAATAAACAGTTTCTTGGATCAGGAGAATTTGCTCTTACATTCGGAAATTATAAAGTCCGCATCACTGTTCCTTCCGATCACATCGTTGGTGCTTCGGGCTGGCTGCAGAATCCAAAAGAAGTTTTAACGAAAGAGCAACAGGAACGCTTTGACAAAGCAAAAAAGACGTTCGATCAACCTGTCTTTATTGTTACTGAAGAGGAAGCACGGAAAAAAGAAAAGGAACATTCCAAAAAGAAGAGTACCTGGGAATTCAAAGCAGACAACGTTCGTGATTTTGCTTTTGCTCATTCGCGCAAGTTTATTTGGGATGCGATGGCTGTGAAGGTCGGAACGAAAACACCTTTAGCCCAGTCGCTATATCCGAAAGAAGGCAATCCACTTTGGGAGAAAGAATCAACGCGCGCCATTAAAAATACTCTCGAAGTTTATTCCCAACGCTCTATTGACTTTCCTTATCCCACAGCTTTTTCTGTTCATGCCGCCAATCAGGGAATGGAGTATCCGATGATCTGTTTCAATTTTGGAAGACCCGATAAGAATGGTAAGTACTCCGATCGATTACGCGAAGGAATGATCGGGGTAGTTGTTCATGAAGTAGGTCACAACTTCTTTCCAATGATTGTCAACAGCGATGAACGCCAGAGCACCTGGATGGATGAAGGATTGAATACCTTTTTGGAAGGGGAAACAATCCGTGATCGTTATCCCGAACTTAAGTACACTACCGGAATGCCGAATACCATTATTCCTTTTATGAAAGGTGATAAGAATGTGATGCGTCCCATCATAGCAACGGCCGATAACCAGGGTAATAACCATGGACCTAATGGATATGACAAACCGGGTGTGGGATTAACTATGTTGCGCAACACCATTATGGGCCCCGAGTTATTCGATAAAGCCTTTAAAGAATATTCTCAACGCTGGGCATTCAAACATCCGAAACCTGCTGATTTTTTCAGAACAATGGAAGATGCTTCGGCTGTTGATCTGGATTGGTTCTGGAGAGGATGGTTTTATTCAACCGACAACGTGGATCTGACTGTCGATGATGTGAAATGGTATAAAGTGAAGAATACATCTGTTGATCCGGAGAAAAATGTGAAAGTGAAATCTGGAGATCTTACTATCGGCAAAGGTGATTCAAAAGAGAAATCCGATGACTTCAGTAAAGGCCCACAGGAATTCACCGTAACCAAAACTCCTGATAACTTATACGGAGATTTCAGAAGCCGTGTTGATGACAAAGGCATTGTGGATAAGCTACAGGGAAAAAATCTTTATGAGATCACATTAAAAAATACAGGTGGTTTGGTAATGCCTGTAATCATCGAATGGACTTACAAAGATGGATCGAAAGAGATTGAACGCATTCCGGCTGAGATTTGGAGAACCAATGAAAAGAAAGTGACTAAGATCTTCGCAAAAGAAAAGGAAGTGGTGAATATTGTGATCGATCCAAACTTTGAAACTGCTGATGTAAACACATCTGATAACGTGTTTCCAAAGAAACCGGTAGAATCGAAGTTTGATCAGTTAAAGAAAAACTAGGTGCCAAGTTGTCCTACACTTTTGAAGTGTAGGAACTACCGTTTTTCTTTTTTATAACGATTCTGTTGCTCTTCATCGTCCAGATAAAACTTATGAAGAAAGCGGTGAAGGATCGGAGTTAAGAAAACAGCAACCGCACTTAAAAAGATCACGCCACTGAATATTGAATAGATCGAGGCAAACCATTTTGCCCCATCATTTTTCAATGTGTCAACAGGACCCATACCTGTTAAGATCATCGAAGCATTCACTAACGAGTCGAGCCAGCTTAATGAATTCGAGTAATGATAGCCAACAACTCCAATTCCCAATGAAATGGCAATTAGCGAAAGTGAAAATCCGGCATAGCGCAGTACACGTATATAATATTTGTCTTTCGGAAGTAACGCATGCGACTTATGCTCGAATTCCATTCTAATATTCGGAGAATAACTTAAAAGCGCGGGCTAAATCAACGTTCCCACCTGATAGAATAATCCCAACACGTTTGCCTTCAAACTTTGCTTTATCTTTTAATACTGCTGCAAAAGGGACAGCACAGGAAGGTTCCACTATAATTTTTAAGCGTTCCCAGATCAAACGCATGGCTTCCACAATTTCTTTATCAGATACGGTGATCACTTCCTTCACGTATTGTTTAATCAACGGAAACGTTTTATCACCCAACGAAGTTAACAGGCCATCAGCAACTGAATTGGATTGTGAGGGTTCAATCTTTCCGGTTTGCATCGAACGAAAAGCATCGTCTGCCCCTGCTGGCTCTCCGGCTATCACTTGAGTTTGCGGTGAAAAATACTTCGTGGCCAACGCTGTTCCACTCAACAAACCGCCACCACCCACAGGCACGACAATAAAATCCAACTCACCTGCCTTTTCGAAAAGTTCTTTGGCCGCTGTTGCTTGCCCCGCAATCACATCATAATTATTGAAGGGGTGGATTTCCGTAGCGCCCGTTTTCTTCACTACTTCAGCAAGCATGCTTTCACGAGCTTCTAATGTCGGCTCACATTCAAAAATTTCACCACCAAAAGCGCGAACACCTTTCTTTTTTACATCGGGTGCTGTGCGTGGCATAACGATATAGGATTTTACTCCCAATATTTTTGCAGCACGTGCCAATGCTTGTGCATGATTTCCTGAAGAATGAGTGGATACTCCTTTGGCCAATTCGGAAGGAGGCAGCGAAAGAGATGCATTCATTGCACCACGTGCTTTAAAAGCTCCAATCTTTTGAAAATTTTCAGCCTTAAAGAAAATAGAACAACCGGCTATCTCATCAATGCTGGCACTCGTCAGTACAGGAGTGTGATGGATGTAGTCTTTGATACGTTCATGTGCTTTTTCAATGGCTGCCTTGTCAGGGATAGTGTTCATATCAAATTACTTGTTTTTCAACTTTTGGAAATAGTGCGTCTATTTGACTTTGCAAATCAATGGTAAGAGATAATGAGGTGGCCACTTTACAATAATGATCCGGATCCTCCATTACTCTTCCCTTTCTATCTTTTAAATATTTTTCCAAGACTTGGTAACCACCGATATGATAGTTCCATATCTCCGGTGTGATGCCTTCGAAATAGTTTTTGTCGTTGATGGATACGATCTGTTTGTCTTCATCATACTTTATTTTCTCTACGCGGTCATCGCCTTTGCCTTTGTACTTAACCAAAGGTTTGCTCAATGATTTGTGTTTCAACAGATGAAGCTCAGTCAGTTCTTCACCTAATTTGGCGAGATCAACAAACAGTTTATAATCGCTGGTAAACGGTATGCGGGGAAAATCTATTTTTAAAAATTCTGAGTATTTCTCGCGGTAAGTATTGCTATATAGAGTGGCATAGATGTAATAGAGCAGTTGCTCTGGTATAAATTCCTTTTTGTAAGTTTTCTTTAATTTTTCTAAAATTTCTTTATTAATGTTTGGTACTCTTCCTTTACTATCATACTCAATCTCCGGTTCGAAGAGCATCATGGTTTGGTTTTTTCGTTTGCTTTCTGTTTTGTACAGATATAGAGGGAATAGCAATTCCCCGCCACGATAAAACAAATTAAAATCAATAATCGTATCGGAAACAAATATTAGATTCCATAGATGTTCATCTCCTACAACATGACCTTGTCTGCCGATAGCAAGTCCCAAATTCGATTGGCGCATGTGTTGCATTAAATCTGAAATGGGTCTTTCCACAACCCATTTAGAATAAAAGATAAATCTCCTATCGAAAGGGCGGTACATAACCTCATCAAACATCTCTCTCCATTCTTTTTCCTTTGAAAGAGCTTCTCTGTACTTTGTTAACTTAAAAGTTGATGTGTCTTTAAGTTTATAAGCTTCTTTGATAAAAGCATCATCAAACTTTAGATCTCTGAATTGTCTAATTCGGGCTTCAAGAGTTTTTAAATCATAGTCCAAGGCAAAATGATCTCTTGCTGTAACGATTCCAACATTATTGACGGGAAAAATTCCATCTAAGCGCGGCCAATCATTGAAATGTTCGATGTCATCAGTATCTCTTTTAATAAAGAAATACCAAGGGCTTTTTGGTTTTAGTGCTTCGAAGTCTTTTTTCTTAAACGCTCGCTGTCCTAACCAATCATATTTTGATTCACGCGTTCCGTGCAAATCACGATGAACTATTTTGCAGCCTTTCGCGCCTTTCTTTTTTATAAATAGTGCAATGGCTGTACCCTGCCGAATGTCAAATACATTTTCGTCTTTGCCACCTTCCGGTGTGGTTTCTTTCTTCAAACCATTTCCATGCAAGTCAATAATGTAAATTTCATTAAATGTATTCATTAGGCTTTGGCGCATGCCTCTGAATGTGGGATTGTCGAGGTAACTGTGGTTGGTAATCATGCCAACAATGCCGTGGCCGGTTTTATGAATTTTCCATTGAGAGAAACGAAGAAATTTCACATAATCGTCTTGTAGCCACACTTTTTTCTCTTCTAATTTATTGCCATCAATTTCATAATAACTTTGGGCTCCATCTAAATTTGTCTTAAGTAGCTTTTCTGTCCACTCACTTACGTTAGAAGATATTCCGCTGTAGGGCGGATTACCCATTATAACCAATATCGGTTCACTCTTCTTTATTTTTCCGGCTTTGTGGCTTTCATCACTTAAACTTTCCAGACCTGGTATTTCGGTCTGTGCGAGATCTTCCATGTCAAGCGTGTTGGTGAGGAATAAATTGAAGCGGTCGTCCTCTTTCATTTTATAACCTAATTCTTCTAACAGGAAACTTATTTTGATATGACCAATGGCATAAGGTGCCATCATTAATTCAAAAGCGTAGTAGTGTTTAAGTATATGGCTTTCTATAAACTTATTAAGGCCACCTTCTCCGTACTTACTAATAAATTCCTGTACGGCCAGTTTAATTGCTTCAGCAGGAAATGTTAGTGTGCCGCCAGCCGGATCCAGCAAGGTGACTTCCTTGCTTGCCAAACCATCCTGTAAATCAAAATGTGTTTTCAGTAAATCGTGGACCGCACGCACGATGTATTTCACAACAGGTTCCGGAGTATAATAGACTCCACGCTTTTCGCGAGTTGCGGGATCGTAAATATTTAGGAAGGTCTCATAAAAATGCACAATAGGATCTTCACCCTTTCCTTTGCGATAGTATTCGTGTAAGATGTCACTGACCTCTGCTGCATAAAGTACTTCTGCTATATCGTCAATGATCACTTCCATTTGCAATGGAAGCTTACCCAGTGAGATAAACTGAAACACATCGCGCAAAATGCCAATTGTAGGAGGTATTAAATCAAAAGCAAGTTTTCGATTGAACGTTCCGTTGGCACGCGTTCTTGCTGCGAATAGGCCATAAGTAATGGTTTGGGAATAGATGTCAGCAAAACCATCTTCCTTTAAATCCGCAATGAGGTATTTTCTAAACGCAGTATAAAAACCATAAATAGGGCCCTTTCCTTTTTCTTCTTCTTCCAATTCCTTAGCAATTACTTCATCACGCAGGAAGCGTGTTCTTTTGGCAAGTTCCTGCGCCAGAGTTTCAGATGAAAATACTTTTGGCAACGAGAAGGAAAAGAATTTTTCCAGGAGCTTATGAAAATTTTCTTCATTCTCTACCGGAGGAATTGTTTTCAGCTTCTTTGCAATGAAGGGCCGACCAATCAATACCTTATCAGTTAACTGTCCGTTTCGGTACAATCGGAATTCATAAAAGTCAGTGAGGATAAGGTTTGGAAAAACTCCACGATAGCGTTTTAGCTGTTCTGAATTTTCAACCACATCCAGATTTTCACCCGGTTTTTTCGCTTCGATGTATCCAACAATATGTTGTTTACCGTCCCAAATCCGAAAATCTGGATTCC
>Ga0164241_10006395_pt1 | contig 10765 bp, 12 predicted proteins | sample OricomyardsoilBY_FD_108780 | JGI IMG/M metagenome (GOLD analysis project Ga0164241, IMG submission 108780) | Backyard soil microbial communities from Emeryville, California, USA - Original compost - Back yard soil (BY) | ecosystem: Environmental > Terrestrial > Soil > Unclassified | place: USA... | reverse complement strand
TGGCCGAGAAGTTCTACTGGGACTACGCCGGCGAGATCCCACTGATCCTCAAGCTGAACGGCAAGACCGACATCCCGTCGGATGATGCGGCCCTGTCGCCCGTGCACGCGAGCGTCGAAGACGCGGTGCGGCTCGGTGCCGATGCGGTCGGCTACACCCTGTACGTCGGGTCCCCCGCGCAGGAAATCGACTTCGTCCAGTACCGGCAGGTCCGCGCAGACGCCGAACGGCTCGGCATGCCGCTCATCGTCTGGGCCTACCCACGCGGCGCGGCGATCGAGGGCAAGGGTGGCAAGGACTCGTTCTACGCGGTCGACTACGCGGCCCGGGTCGCCAGTGAGCTCGGGGCGGATGTGGTGAAGGTGAACTTCCCGCACCCCGAGAAGCGGGCCAACGTGAAACCGCCGTACGAGGAGATCTTCACACCGCAGCAGGCGATCGACGCGGTCGTGGGTTCGGCGAACCGCACGCTGGTGCTGGTGTCCGGCGGCTCGAAGGCCGGCGACGAGGCGATGTACCGCAAGGCGCAGCAGGCGATGGACGCCGGTGGTCTGGGCCTGATCTTCGGACGCAACGTCTGGCAACGCAGCTACGACGAATCGCTGGGCTTCGTCGACGGGCTGAAGGAAATCCTCGTCCAGCACCCGAGTCGGTGAAGGGAAACGGATCGATGGGCAAGTACATCCTGGTCGGCGTCGACGACACGCCGGAGAGCCACATCGCCTTGCGGTGGGCTGTCGATGCGGCGGAGGCGCGCGATACAGCGGTGCGAGTTGTTCGTGCGTACTTCAACGAGCTGAGCCGGTGGCCGGCGCTCGGGGTCGAAGGCTACGTGCCGCCTCCGATGCTGGTCGACAGGTTCCAGGCCGAGCTGGACTCGGCGGTTCAGGTCGCGCGGGATCGGCTCGGCTACGAGGGCGCATCCGGCTGGATCGCGAACAACGACGCGGCAACCGCGATTCTGACCGAGGCGGCCGAGGCCGACATGGTCGTGCTCGGCACTCGCTCGCGGAACAAGATGTCCGCCGCTGTGCTCGGATCGGTGGCAACGTCGGTCGCAGCCAAGTCACCGTGCCCGGTCGTCGTGGTGCGCGGCGAGCAACGCACCGGGCGGGTCGTCGTAGGCACTGACGGGTCGGCGGATTCGGACGAGGCCGTGGCCTTCGCGTTCGAGCACGCGTCCCGGACCGGCGAGACGCTCGTGGCCGCCTACTGCTGGCAGCCACAGGATCAGCACGTGGAGTCGGCCGACAGCACCCATCAGTTGCTGAAGAACTGGCTGGCCGAAAGCCTCGAGCCGTACCAGGCGAAGTACCCGGCGGTGCGAGCGAAAGCCGTCGTGTTCGAGGGCCGCCCGAGCACCGAGCTGATCCAACTGTCGAAGGACGCATCACTGGTGGTCGTCGGCTCTCGGGGCCGCGGCGGTGTCGCCGGACTGTTGCTGGGATCAGTCAGCCAGAGCCTCCTGCACCACGCGGACTCTCCGGTCGCAGTGGTACGCCGCCATGAGGAGCGATAGTGCGTCACTAGCTCACCGTTGGCGATGTGATGACCACCGATGTCGTCACGGGTCCGAGACACGCCTTCAAGGCAGCTCACCCGCTGCGGCGTACCGTTGCCGCATGGCGCCGAGGCGGAGCTGGGTCGAGCAGATCATGGGTCTACCGGTCAGTGTTCTCGCTCGTGGGGACGCTGCACAGTCTGTGCAGGCCGACTCTGCGGTGCGGAAGGTCTTCGCCGAACTGGTCGAGGTCGATCGAGTGTTCTCGCCGTTCAAGCTCGACAGCGCAGTCAGTCGGCTGGCGCGCACCGAACTGCGTTGGGACGACGTGGATCCAGTCGTGCGGGACGTGGCCGACCGATGTGTGCGGGCCCGCGACCTGACCAGCGGCCTGTTCGATGCCGAGCTGCCAGGAGGCGGATGGGATCCCTCGGGGCTGGTCAAGGGCTGGGCTGTCGAGCGCGCCGCCGAACGGCTGCGGGACGTCCCTGACCTGGACTGGTGCCTGAACGCCGGGGGAGACGTACTCGTGGTGTGCCCGAGCAACCGCCCGTTCACCGTCGGAATCCAGGATCCGCGCGACTCGGGACAGGTGGCAACCAGTGTCGCGCGGACCGATGGAGCTGTCGCGACGAGCGGCACGGCGGCCAGGGGCGCGCATCTGTACGACCCACGGACCGGCGGTCCGGTCGTGACCGGGTGGCTGTCGGTATCCGTCAGCGGCCCGTCGCTGGAGTACGCCGATGTCCTCGCGACCGCCGCGTTCGTCGCGGGGGAGGAGTGGCCGACAGTGCTCGCCGCGCTGCCCGGATACGAAGGCCTCGGGATCCTTGCTGACGGCAATCTGTTCGCGACCGCCGGCTGGGCAACGGGCGGTGCGGCGGTGGCACGGTGACCGCACCGCGCCGGGTCCTGTTGATCGAGGACGACGCCGATCTGGCCGGGTTGCTGGACCGGGTGCTGGCCGACGAGGGGTACGCAGTGACCCGCGCGGGCGATGGTCATACCGGACTGCACCTCGCCCTGACCCGGGCCTTCGATGCGATGATCGTCGATCGCGGCCTGCCCGCAGTCGAAGGCCTGGACCTGATCGCGAGGCTCCGCAGCCGCGGCGTCAGTACGCCGATCCTGGTGTTGTCGGCGTTGAGCAGCACCGAGGACCGGGTCAGCGGGCTGGACGCCGGTGCCGAGGACTATCTGGCCAAGCCGTTCGAGCTGACGGAGTTGCTGGCGCGGCTTCGGGCCTTGCTGCGGCGCCACCTCGATCACGCCGGCCAACTGGCTGTTCCCGGTGGATCCCTGGATCTCACCGTCCGCACGGTACGACGGGCGGATGGCGGAACTGTCGAGTTGTCCGAGCGCGAGGCAGCCCTGTTGGCACTGCTCGCAGCGCGCCCCGGCGTCGTGTTCAGTCGTGGCGAGCTCCTGGACCTGGTCTTCGACGACGCGGAGTCGGAGACCGTGGTAGACACCTATGTGCATTACTGCCGCCGGAAGCTGGGGCGTGGAGTGATCGCTACGGTGCGTGGCCTCGGGTACCGGTTGGGCACCTCGTGACCGGGCGCCCGATCGGTGACGAGATCCTCGTCCGCAGAGCAGCTCGTGGCGTAGCTGTCCAGGTCGCGGCTCTGGTCGCGGTGGCGATGCTGCTGCTGATCGCACTGGTCACGCTCGTCGTGGTTCGCGGTCAAACAGGGGCCGCCGACGATCTGCTCCGGTCGGCGATCGCGACGGCCGATGATGTCGGCGATCCGCCGGCCGGAACGTGGCTGGTGATGACCGGCCCGGCCGGTACGACGATGACGCCAGGGCTGCCGGAGGAACTCCAGGCCGAGTTGGCCGCCTTGCGCGGCGGGGCCACCCGACAGGTTCGGTTGACGACGATGGAGAACGACGACGGTGAGTACCGCGTCGCCACGGGGATCATCAAGGGCCGGCCTGTGCAGGCTGTGCTCGATCTGGCGACGGCCCACCGGGAGCGGACGCGTCTGCTCCAGGCCATGGGTTTCGCGTCCGCTCTCGGCTTGGTGTTCGCCGGACTGCTGGGTGTACTGATCGGCCGTCGCGCGGTCCGGCCGTTGGCCCAGGCACTCACCCTGCAGAGGACCTTCGTGGCCGATGCGGGCCACGAACTGCGCACGCCGCTGACGTTGCTGAGTACACGGGCCCAGGTCCTCGACCGGGCCTTGCGGCGCAGCAGTTCCAGCGAGGAGATCCTGCGCGACTCGAGCGGTGTCGTCCAGGACACGAAGCGACTCGGTGAGGTCGTGGACGACCTGCTCGCCGCCGCCGACCCGCGCGGGTCCGAGGACCATGAACCGGTCGATCTCGTTCAGGTCGCCGATGCCGTGGCGGACAGCGCGCAGGCCCATGCCCAGCAAGCCGGCGTGCGGCTGCGCCGGCATGCGGACGAGGACAGCCTGCTGGTCCTGGGTGCGGCCAGTGCGATCCGCCGCGCGACGATCGCGCTGGTCGACAACGCCATCGACCACACGCCACGAGACGGCGAGGTGCGGATCGCCGTACGGCGGCATCGGCGCGATGTCATCCTCGCGGTGACCGATACAGGTCCCGGGATCGGCCCGGAGGAGGCGGAACGAGTTCTGCGCCGGTTCGACACGGGAGGGCACCGCGCGGGGCGAGCACACTACGGCCTCGGCCTCGCGCTCACTCACGACGTCGCGAACCGGCATGGCGGGCAGCTCCGGCTGGCTCCTAGTGAGGTGGGTGCGGCGTTCGAACTCGTTCTTCCCGCGCTCGAGGAGTCCGGTCCAAGGAAGAGCTAAGAATTCGCGGGCATCGTCGAAGCATGACGAACCGCGGTGTTGCGCAGGCGAAGAGCCGGCACCGCGTCGCGCATGTCCGCAGACGGTCTCGTCGTACGCCTGGCTGGTGGCGTGATGCGATCGGCGTCTTGTGCTGGGGCAGCGGACTGGTGGTGATCGCCCTGTGGCTGTCCGGGCGGGGTGCTCAGTCGCTTGCGGCCGGACCGGCGGATCTGCTGACCTCACTCGGCCGGTGGTCCGGACTGGTGGCGGCGGACCTCTTGCTGGTGCAGGTGTTTCTGATGGCTCGGGTGCCGATGATCGAGCGGACCTACGGGCAGGACGAGCTGGCCCGCAGACACCGGCTGGTCGGTTTCTGGTCGTTCAACCTGCTGATGGCCCATGTCGCTCTGATCCTTGTGGGGTACACGCTGCGAGATCACAACGATCTGCTGCGGGAGACGTGGAGCGTCGTCACGACGTACGGCGGAATGCTCCTCGCATTGGCGGCAAGTGTCGCGTTGACGGTCGTCGTCGTCAGCTCGGTCCGCGCGGCACGCCGGGCGCTTCGGTACGAGTCCTGGCACCTGCTTCATCTGTACGCGTATGTCGGAGTGGGACTCTCCGTCCCGCACGAGATCTGGACCGGCGCGGACTTCACGACGTCGCCGGTGGCACGGGCCTACTGGTGGTCCGTGTACGCCCTCGCGCTCGCCGCGATCCTGGTCTATCGAGTCGGCCTGCCGGTCTGGAGGACATTGCGGCACGGCCTCACCGTCCGAGAGGTGATCCAGGAAGGTCCCGGAGTCGCGACGGTTCTGCTGGCCGGTCGCGGTCTGCATCGGCTGCCGGTCCGGGCCGGTCAGTACTTTGTCTTCCGGTTCCTCGACGGGCCGGGATGGTCGCGCGGCAACCCGTACTCGCTGTCGGCCTCACCCGCACCGGACCGCCTGCGAGTGACCGCCAAGTCAGCCGGGGACGGCAGTAGTCGGCTGGCCGGCCTGAGACCAGGCACCAAGGTCGTCATCGAGGGCCCCTACGGCCGGCTGACCGGTGAGCGAAGGGTGACCGGCAAGGTCGCGATGTTTGCCTGCGGCATCGGTATCACTCCGCTCCGGGCGCTGCTGGAGGAACTCGCCTACCGGCCGGGCGATGCGATCCTCGTCTATCGAGCTCACGCTTCCGACGACGTGGTGTTCCGCGACGAACTCGAGCAACTGGCCCGCCTTCGCGGCATCACCGTGCACTACCTGCTCGGCCGGAGGATCCGGGACCGCGACTCGTGGCTGCCGGAGACGGCCGCGACCTGGACCGACGAGGACGCGATGCGGCAGCTCGTACCCGGCATCGACGGGTACGACGTCTACGTATGCGGACCCGATCCGTGGATGGACGCGGTCTGCGCCGCGGCTCGCGGAGCCGGTCTTCCACCGAACCAGCTTCACCAGGAGCGGTTCTCATGGTGAGAGGAGTACATCCGTGAGGCGCGGGATCAAGCTGGTCATGTCGGCAGCGACGCTGGTGGTCATCGGCATCGCAACCTTTGCGAGCGCCCAGACGCCGCCGGCAGTTGAGGTGGATTCGTCGGTTCACGCCGGCCAGGCGCCCGCACGCCCGGCACCGGTCGCTCCAGGTCGGGCCGCCGCCCGTACTCCGTCGCCGAGCCGACAGACTCCTACTGGCCAGGCATCGGCGCGCGCCCGCGTGCAGTCCGTCGCCGGTGAGGTGATCCAGACGGCGTACGGGCCGGTGCAGGTCGAGGTGAGCCTGCGGAGTGGGCAGATCACGCGTGCGCGCGCGCTGGCTCGACCGAGCGGCGACGGGCAGACCGACGCGATCAACGGCTATGCCGTACCCAAGCTCGACCAGGAGACACTTGCTGCGCAAAGCTCGCGGATCGACACCGTGTCCGGAGCGACCTTCACGTCCGAGGGGTACCGGCAGTCGCTGCAGTCGGCGCTCGACGCGGCCCATGGGACGGGCGCGCGGTGAAGAGCCACGCAGCGCGACTGCGGCGCAACACGGCGGTTGTCGGAGCCACCGGTGTGTTGCTCGGACTGCTCTTTCTCTACCCGACGAGCACGAACCGGACCGATTCGCCGAACGTCTCCGCGGCCAAGCCCGGGATCGTCAGCACAGAACCGGCGAACGGCATCGTGACCGTGAACGGAAACGCGGCCGGGACTCGCTACGGCCCGGTACAGGTTCGCGTGACGATCCGCTCGCACCGCCTGGTCGCCGTCAGCGCGCTCGTGTATCCGTCGTCGGGACGCCGCGACCAGGAAATCAGCGCGTTCGCGCTTCCGCAGCTCGAACGCGAGGCGATCGCCGCCCAGAGCGCGCACATCGACACCGTGTCGGGTGCGACGTTCACCTCCGACGGATACCGGCGCTCACTGCAGTTCGCGCTGGACGCGGTGCACCTGCAGGCACCGGGCTGACGCACTCCAAGAAATCACCAAGAACCGTCTGCCACCGTGGCGACTCCAGCTCAGCGCGACCCGAAGGATCCTGATGCAGACAGTCAACGGCCTCCCGGCCCACGTACTCCTGGTCCATGCGATCGTCGTACTGCTGCCGTTGTCGGCGGCGTTGCTCACACTCACCGCGATCTTGCCGGTTGCCCGGCGTCGGCTGGCCGGACCGAACGCGATCCTGGCGGTCCTCGTCGTCGGGTTGGTACCGATCACGACCAGCGCGGGCGAGTGGCTCGAACACAACGTGCCGCAGACCGCTCTGATTCGCCGCCACGCCGAACTCGGCGACACCGGCATTTATGCTGCTGTCGCAGTCGCAGTACTGGCGTTGCTCGTCTGGTGGAGGGAACGCGAAAGTAGCGGGAAGACGCCGACGAAGCGAACCTATCTTGCGCCGGGATCGAGCGCCGTGACCGCCGTCGTGACGGTGATCGCCATCCTGGTCTCTGGCGCGGCGGTCTACGACGTCGTCAGAATCGGCGACTCCGGAGCCAGGGCCAGCTGGAGCCGCTGGGCGCGGGCATCCTGACCGATGCCGCAGCGTGGTGTCGTCACGCGGTGGTGGTGCAGACGTAGCGCTCCACGAGGTTGAACGGACCGCCCTGGACGGATGCCTCGTTGCGCCAGATCATCGTGTCGTCGTCGACCAAGTGCCAGAACAGGCGGAGCCGGACCGGAGGATGTCCGATGCTCTGGAAGGTGAGCAGATCACCGTCGATCTGGCCGGCCAGGAGCTCCAGGTGGCCGTGGTTGTCGGCGACGCAGGCGCGGTACTCGCCCGCCTGGGCGTCCCAGCCCGAGACCCAGTGAAGCTGCCAATGGAGGACGAATGTTCCGTCCGGGAGGAACTGGTCCTGCTGGTAGTCGCCGACGATCCAGAGGCCGTCCTGGATCGCGTGGTGGCGGCCGGTGCCGGTCGCGGTCATCGCAGGGCTGCCCGGGCCCATCCCGCCGGCCCGGATGGTTCCGGTCCAGCTGACGTCGCGGTGGAACTTGGCCAGCCGCTCCATCTCCTCACCGGCGTGCAGTGGCAGGGGAACTGTGGTTGTCATGGTGTGCCTCCTGATCAGGGGGTGCGAAGATGGAGCGCCACCAGTACGGCGACCAGGACCGAGGCAGCGAGGTCGCGGTGCCGCAGGACGGGCATCGTGATCACCCGCCATGCGCGGTGGAGATGTCGCGCCCGTCGAGCGAGGGAAGGGCAACGGCGACGAGGAGAGCCGCTCCGGCCAGAAGCCAGAGGTAGCCGATGGGCAGACCGGCACCGAGCGGACCACCGTTGAAGGCTTGGTAGATCGGTGAGTACGGTTGCCAGGATTCGAACCGCGGCAGGATGAGGCCGACGGCGTACACGGCGTACGCGGCGGTGGCGGCGGCCGAGGCGATGCCGATGGCGGTCGCACGCCGTCCGGTCAGCGCGCCGGCAGCGAGGGCGAGTACGCCGTACTCCGTGCCGAGCAGTGTCATCGCGAGTGCGCCGCTCGCCGCGGCGGAGACGCTGATGCCAAGTCCGAACAGGAGGCTGCCGATCGTGGTGGCGGCGAAGAGCGTGGCACCGAGGACTGCGATCGAAAGGGTCAGCGCGAGCGCCTTGTCGACCACGATCCGGGCTCCCGAGACGGGAGTGACGAGGAGGAGTTCGAGGGTGCCGCGTTCCTCCTCACCGGCCAGCGCGCGGGCACCATGGCCGACGGCGTAGACCAGGAACAGTCCGGGGAGCATCAACGTGAACAGCTCGGCGTTGAGGAAGCCGGCGCCGGTGGTCATCGCCTCGAGATCGAAGAACTTGCGCAGTTCCTCGGGGAAGGACTGGTAGAGCTCGGTCAGGTTCGGCATGTCCCGGACCGACGGCCACAGGGCGGACTCGAGCAGCACGAGCACCCCGATCGCGATCGACCAGCCGATCAGTCCGCGGCGGGCGTCGTACAGGGACTTGAGGAAGACGGTGCGGAACATGGTAGTCACTCCTGGCCGGAGTAGTAGTCGAGGAACGCCGCTTCGAGATCCGCCTCGTGGCTGACGACATTGATCACGTCGTACGGCGCGGCGGCCTTGAGCAGCTCGGCAGTGGATCCGGTCACCACCACGTGCACGATCCGGCCGTCGACTGTGAGTTCCTGCACCCCGGGTACGCCGTGCAGGCGGTCCAGCGGCGGTGTCGCAGCGAAGGTGAGATCGAGGCGGCGGCGGGCCCGGTCCTTGAGGTCCTGGACCGATTGCGTGGTCACCAGACGTCCGCTCCTCAGGATCGCCACCGTGTCGGCGACGGCCTCGACCTCGGACAGGACATGGGAGGACAGGAAGACGGTCCGGCCCAGGTCCTTGGTTTCGTGGAGCAGAGTGCGGAACTCGCGCTGCATGATCGGGTCGAGGCCGCTGGTGGGCTCGTCGAGGATGAGCAGGTCGGGTTCGTGCATGAAGGCCTGGATGATCCCGACCTTCTGCCTGTTGCCGCGTGACAGGGTGCCGATCCGGAGGTCCAGGTCGAGATCGAACCGCTTGGCCAGGAGGTCGATCCGGCTGCGGTCGACTCCGCCGTAGAGGTGGGCGAAGTAGCTCAGGTACTGATGCCCGGTGAGATCGGGGTAGGCCACGAACTCGCCGGGCAGGTAGCCGATCCTGCGCTGTATCGTGTCGTACTGGTCGGAGGCGTCGAATCCGAAGACCATGGCCGATCCGTCACTGGGACGGATCAGGCCGGCGAGCAGCCGGATCGTGGTGGTCTTGCCAGCGCCGTTCGGACCGAGGTATCCCAGAATCGTCCCGGCCGCGACATCCAGGTCGAGACCGTCGAGCGCCGTCCGGTGACCGAATCGCTTGGTGAGCCGCCGGGTTCTGATGACTGCGTTCATGACCAAGCCCCTCAGGTGTGGTGGATGACGGCGACCGGGCTGCGGGAGTGATGCAGCAGGCCCCGAGCGACCGAACCCAGCCGAAGCAGGGTGAACGCGGTGCGGCCGAGGCCACCGACCACGACGAGGTCGGCAGTCTCCGACTCGTGGGCGAGGGCACGGACCGGATGGTCGGCCACGCAGCGACCGCGCGTCACGACCTGCGGGTACTTGGCCTGCCAGCCCGCCAATGTGCGGGTGACGAGGTCGTCGGTGTCCGCCGGCCACGGCTGCTGCTCCGGATCGGCCCACACCTCGGGATCCGGGTAGCTCTCGCGGATCTCGACGGCATGGATGCCGTGGATCTCGGCGCCGGTCGCCGCGGCCAGTTCGAACGCGAAATGCAGCGCGTCCGCGCCGTCGGGCGATCCGTCGATCCCGACCACGATCCGGTGCCGTGGTGATCCAGCCGGGTCCCAGCTGTCAGGAACGACGACCAGCGGTACGCGGGTGATGAGCGCCGTACACTCCTGCGAGGTCGACCCGAGCACGAGTTCGGCGAAGCCGCCCATTCCGCGCCGGCCGACGACGAGTGCCCGTGACTTCTCGGCGAGGTCCAGCAGCACCATCGCCGGATGCCCGTAGTGAACCTCGAGCGAGGCGTGCCCGAAGTCGAGTCGCTCGAGTTCGTCGAGGGCGTCGCCGAGGACCTCGCTGCCGTCGTCGGGCCCGGACGGTGGTGGGGCGGCAGGCAGTTGCCCGTCCTCGTCGATGGCGTAGACGGCGCGGAGCGGGGCCTGGCACAAAGTGGCGTACGACGCCGCCCAGGCGAGCGCGATCAGGCCGTCGCGGGATCCGTCGATCCCGACCAGAACCGGCTGCTGCGAGTCCATCGTGAACACCTTCCAGCCTGCACTTCTGCACTTCCAGTCAAGTCGTGCGCGGTAGACGCCGCGAGGGCCGAAGGTCCTGCTGAGGGGTGCGGTTCGGCCGCAGCCGGCAGCCGCCCGGACGGGGATCGTCGAGTGTGGAAGGTTTCGCCTAGGGAGGGTTCGTGATGAAGGCATTGGTCTACAACGGTCCGGGGCAGCGCAGTTGGCATGAGGTGCCGGATCCGTTGATCCAGGATCCTGAGGATGCGATCGTGCGTGTCGACGCGGTCACCATCTGTGGTACGGATCTGCACATTCT
>Ga0164241_10006394_pt1 | contig 10766 bp, 8 predicted proteins | sample OricomyardsoilBY_FD_108780 | JGI IMG/M metagenome (GOLD analysis project Ga0164241, IMG submission 108780) | Backyard soil microbial communities from Emeryville, California, USA - Original compost - Back yard soil (BY) | ecosystem: Environmental > Terrestrial > Soil > Unclassified | place: USA... | reverse complement strand
GCCCGCCGCCGCTGCCCACGCCGTCGCTGCCCGTCGCTTCGAAGAGCCCGCCGCCGCTGCCCACGCCGTCGCTGCCCGTCGCTTCGAAGAGCCCGCCGCCGCTGCCCGCGTCTACGCCCGCCGAGCCGGCGCGCAATCCGTTCATTCCGTCGGCGCTTCCGCCCCAGCCAGTCGTGGAGCTCGCCAAGTCCGCTCCCTCACCGGTCGCGTCGGCGCCGCACTTCACGGCGCCACCCGTCACGGCGCAGCCGTTCGCCGCTCCCGTCCCCGTCGCGGCTCGATCACGCGTCTATCTAGCCGATGACCTGCCCGACTTCATGGACGGCCGTGCCCGCAACCGTCGCGCCGTGATGGTCGTCGTCGGAATCGCGCTGCTGGCGCTACTCGGTATCATCGGCGCCGCCATCGCCAGCCATTTCCGACCGCTCTGAGCCGGCGCTCCCGTGCTACGGCACGTGACAATGAGCTTTGCTTCTTTGGGTCTGTCTGATGCGCTGGTCAGCGCCGTGGCCAAGCTCGGCTACGACTCGCCGACGGCGGTGCAGGCGGCGGTGATTCCGCCGGTGCTGGCCGGCGGTGACGTGTGGGCGTCGGCCGAGACCGGCTCCGGCAAGACAGCAGCCTTCGTGCTGCCGCTGCTCGACCGCCTAGCGCAAGTGTCGCGCCGCACGCCGCGCCCGGTGCGGGTCCTGGTGCTCGCGCCCACTCGCGAGCTGGCGATGCAGATCGAGAGCGCGTTCGCGTCGTACGGAGAGGGCCTGACAGAACGACTGAAGACCTGCGTGCTCGTGGGCGGCGTCTCAGAAAATCCGCAGATGATGGCGCTACGCGGCGGGGCGGACGTGGTGGTGGCAACCCCTGGCCGTTTGCTCGATCTCGTGGCCAAAAACGCGCTGAGCTTGAGCGGCGTGCAAACCCTGGTGCTAGACGAAGCCGATCGCTTGCTGTCGATGGGCTTTGGCGACGAGCTCGGCCAGGTGCTCGAGCTGTTGCCGCGTGACCGCCAGACGCTGCTGCTGTCGGCGACGTTTCCGCCCGCCGTCGAGGCGCTGGCGTCGAGCCTGCTGCGCGAGCCGACGCGGGTTCAGATCGAAGCCGAGCCGCGCGAGGTGCCGCTCATCACCCAGCGCGCGATCGAGGTCGACGTCGGCAAGCGCACGCAGCTGCTGCGCCACTTGCTCGACGAGCGCGCATGGCCGGCGGTCTTGGTGTTCGTGGCCAGCCGTCACGGGGCCGACCACGTCACCGACAAGCTGACACGCGCCGGCATCGCCGCCGCCGCGCTGCACTCCGATCTGAGTCAAAGCGCCCGCACCCGCGCGCTGCAGGACCTCAAGAACGGCCGCCTGCAGGTGCTGGTCGCCACCGACGTCGCGGCGCGTGGCATCGACATTCGCCAGCTGCCGGCGGTCGTGAACTACGACCTGCCCCGCTCGCCCACCGACTACCTCCACCGCATCGGTCGTACGGGGCGCGCGGGCGCGGCCGGTGAAGCCGTGAGCTTCGTCATCGCCGACGCCGATCGGCACTTTGCCCTGATCGAGCGGCGTTACCGGCTCCAAATCGCGCGCGAGCAAATTCCTGGCTTCGAGCGCACCGAGCTACCGAAGCCAACTCTCGATCCTCACGGCGGCATCAAGGGTCGTCGCAAGAGCAAAAAAGACAAGCTGCGCGAAGCCGCCGCGCTGGCTGCCGCCGGCAAGCCTCGAGCCTAAGGCTGCGGGCTGAAGACGAGCACGCTGCCGCGGTTCTCGAGCGCGTCGGTGGCGCCTCCGTCCACGCTCGCGGTGAAGCCCTGACTGTCGGTCAGCACGTAGAACGTCGTGCGGTCCGGGCTCACGGCGACGTCGCGGTAGCGATTGGTGGTCTTGAAAAGTGGCGTGGGCTCGCCCGCCACGCCTTGGCCATCGGCGCTCAGGGCCACGCGGTAGACGGTGCCTTGCTTGAGGCTGGGTACGAGCAGTGACTCGGTCCAGCCCGTGAGCGCCAGCGGAGATGCTGGGTAATACGTCAGCGAAGAAGGCGCGATCGTCGGCCAGCAGATGTTGGCGTGGTTTTCGCACTTGCCGCCGTCGAATCGGTAGCTCGACTCGACGGTATAGAAGGTCAAAAGTGGCTCGACGAAGCCGGGGTCGCCAAAGTCCGTCTCTTTTTGTTGGGGAACGCTGGGGGGCAGCGTGTAGTCGCTATATCCCATTTGGTCGCAATCGGGCGCGGCCGACCAATTCGCGTAGACATACGCTTTGTCGTCGCGAAAGCCTGCCACGCGTGGCCAGCCGTAGTTTTTGCCCGGTTCGATACGATTGAGCTCGTCGTCGCTCTTCGGCCCCTGCTCGCTCGAAAACAGCGCTCCCGATGCGCCGAACGCGATGCCTTGCGGATTACGATGACCGTAGCTGAAGATGTGGCTGCGTACGCCGCCGAGGACGGGATTGTCCTCCGGGATCGACCCGTCCAGGCTCATCCTCAAAATTTTGCCCTGATACGCCTGGAAGTCGCCGGCGCTCAGCTGCTCTTCGGTCGGCAGCTCTTGCGCGCGGTCCAGGTTGCACTTGCGCTCGAATTGATTTTCTCCCTGATCGCCGATCGTATAATAGAGCTTGTCGTCGGGGCCCATGCGCAGTCGGCCCGCGTTGTGATCGGTGCTGGCAGGCAGCTCGGTCAAGATGTCGAGGGGCGCCGTCAGCGACTCGCTCGCCGCCTCGTAGGTGTAGCGACGAATCTTGAAGCGACGCCCCGACGCGCCATCGTAGCTATAGGCCACATAAACGAAGTCTTGGCTCGCACCGGCGAGCAGCTGTGGATGCAGCGCCAACCCGAGCAGCCCATCTTGAGTCCCTTCGGCTCGCGCCTCGTCGAGCTCGAGGGCGACGCGCAACGTGCCGTCGCTCGGCTGGATCCGCACTACCCGCCGGCCCGACCTCTCCGTCACCCACAGCCAGTCATCGGGTCCCCAGCTGATCGACCAGGGGTTGGCGAGCTCGTCGGCCAAGACGCGTTTGACGAACTGCGAGCCGTTCGCGGGTGCCGCGCCGCCTGCACCTGCCCCTGCACTCGCGTCATTGCCGCCCGCTCCCGTTCCCGTTCCTGCCTGGGAATGGCTTGCACCGCTCGCTCCAACGCCCGCCGCACCCGCCGCCTGGGGCGACTGCTCCGAGCTGCAACCCCATCCGCTGGCCAGCGCCCAAACGAGCGGCACCACCGAGATTTTGCGCACCAGATCGCTGCCAAGGACCATCGCGGTCGGCTGGAGCAAACGCCACGCCAGCCGCGCCGACCGCGTGAGGCGCCGCAACTGCGTCAGCGGCGCGCTCAGAGACGCGCGAAGACGGCGCAGAGCGAGGCAAGCTTGAATGGCTGTGATCTGACCGTCGCGGCGTTCGTGTCGTTCACGAAGGGGGGCCAACGACGTTGGTCCCGCGCCGGCACGAACGCCGCCGCACGCCGGTTTCAATCTCCCGCTGCGAGTCGCAAATTGCGGCTCACGCCCGTCGACGCGACGGCTCTATACAGCTCGATGTAGCTGCTCATCGCAGCTCATCAGCTCACGTGGCACGCAGCCTCGGTTGCTGCAGAAAGCGAAGCCCATGCAATCGTCAACTGTCGAGGGCCTGAAGGCGGGGTGGACTCTCGGCGTGCACCGGCTGCTGCTCCCGGCGTTCGTCGCCGCTGGATTGGTCGCGTGCGGGCCACGGGTCGACGACGGCGCGGGAGGCGCCGCCGGCGAAGGACCTAGCGCAGGACAGGGCGGAGGCGGCGCGTCGGCGGGAGGAGGCGGCGCCGGCTCGAGCGGCGGGGGCGGGGCAGCTGAAATGGCGCCCGGCGATCACGTGATCGGCTGCGCCGCGACAGCGTGGCCCGACGCCGGCCTGTTCTTCGAGCCAACGTTGCCCGGCGACGGCGAGTCTCCGACCCGAGCGGAATGGCTCCAGTCGCGCATGCTGGCCAACGGCATCAGCGGCGATGGTCGAACCGTAGCCGGTCAAACTTCAGATCCGCCGTACCGCGAAATGGCCGTGTCTTGGAGTCTCGCGGGCGGAATCGTCGAGCTGCCAGCGGTGACGATGGACGACAACGGCGGCGGTTGCTGTTTCGAAGCCAGGGGCATTCAGGCGAGCTGCGACGGCTCCGTCATCCTCCAGCAGGACGCACCCTTCCACGAGATCTACCGGACGGAAGGCGATCAGGCGCCGGTGGTCCTCTACGGCGCACCGTACTCGTCGGTGGTCAGCATGAACCCCGACGCCTCGATCATCGTCGACGGTGTGGGTCAGCAGGGCGAGTTCGGGGGAGCACCCTTGCGCTGGACCGCGGCTACCGGCATGGCAGATGTCTCCGGCCTCTTCCTCGAAATTGTCTACGGGGTCGCGCCCGACGGCACCCTGATCGCCGGCAACGCCGAGCAGCTGTTCGAGTATGACGTGGCCAGCGGCGTCAGGAATCCCATCGGTATGGCGGCGGTCGACTTCCGCCCGGGCGGCAACCAGCCGTCGATCAAAGTCAGCGCCAACGGCGAGGCGTGGGCTCAAAGCGCCGACCGGCACTACGATTCGTTCTTGGTCTGGCGGGCAGGAGCAGAGCCGCGTTCGGTGACCTGCCCCGGACCTTGCCAGCTCGTAGACATCAGCGGCACCGGCGAGGTCGTGCTCGTCGACGTGACGCTAGAGTCGGTCACTAGTAGCTCGATCTGGACGCAGCGCAGCGGCTTCATCGATCTGACGACTGTCTTCGAACAGCTCGGCACCAACTTGGCCGGCCGCAAGCTACGAGCCGTCGCCATGTCCGACGACGGGCGAGCTGTCACGGGCTCCTCCGGCCCGGACGTCAACAGCGCTCGCTTCTTTTACGGAGTCCTGCCCGTCTCCATCTACGAGTAATGCTCGGCGGCTTCGTCAAAAAAAGCTGGCGAGCCGCAGCCGCTGAGAGCCCGCGGGCGCGCCAAGCGTGATGGTGAGCCTCTTTCAACCCGCTCGAGCAACGTCGCTTCGGGTCGACCTCGGTGGGCACCTCTTCTCTTCGTCGACCGCGTCGCCGCGAAGCAGCGCGTGGTACATGTCGTATGCATCGGCCGGGATGTAGCCAGAGAAGCGCGGAACATGTCGCAGACGGCCGCGCCGGTGTGCTTGGGAAGTTATCTGCACTGCCGCTTCTGCGCCTCGAACGTCGACGAACGGCACCAGTGAAACGCGGTAGATCGGCAAGAGCGACCGGCCTGCGCCTCGGGACGTGATAGATCGCGGGCTTTGCCCATGATCGAGCCGAATAGCGCACCACCTCCTCCTCCGTCCGACGACGTTCCCCAACTCACGGCTCGAGCGGTCGAAGAATGCGTGGAGCTGCTGGAGACGATCTGCGCGTCTCGCGCCACGCTCGCCAACGTCAGTCGCGAGCTACAAAACCGTCTGATGATCGCCGCCGGCCGCGTCTCTCGGCCCGAGCGTCATGAGCAGCGAGCCCTGTCGCGCGCGGTGCAGCGCAAAGAGAAGCGCGAGGTGCGTGAGGCAGATCGCGCCGTGTTGGCGCTCGCCGGCATTCGACAGAAGCGACTCGAGCCGGTCTACGTCACGCCCGATCGCCCTGCGTCGATCGAAGGCGGGGGCGACACCTTCCACGCCCGCGCTTCGGCGCTCGAAAGCTCACCCAAAAACGAGCGAGGCGAAGAGGCGCTGCCGCCGCTTCACGTTGCCCGGTCGTGCTACGTCTGCAAGGTGCGCTGCGCTCGGATGCACGCTTTCTATGACCACATGTGCGCGGAGTGCGGCGACTTCAACTTCGAGAAGCGTTCGCAGACCGCCGACTTGCGCGGCAAGGTTGCGCTCATCAGCGGGGCGCGCGTCAAGATCGGCTACCAAGCCGCTGTCATGCTGCTGAGGGCCGGCGCGCGCGTGATCGTCACCACGCGATTTCCTCGCGACGCGGCGCTGCGCTACGCGCGCGAGAAAGACTTCGAGGACTTCCAGGATCGGCTCCAGATCTACGGCCTCGACCTGCGCCACACGCCCAGCGTCGAGGTTTTCAGCCAGCTCCTCGAGCAACGTGAGCCACGGCTCGACTTCTTGCTCCACAACGCCTGCCAAACCGTGCGCCGACCCACGGGCTTTTACGGACATTTGATGCAGGGAGAGCTGGGACCGCTGAGCGCTGTACCCGAGCCCGCAGCGCGCTTGCTCGGCGACTACGAGCACATGCGCAGCCAGGCCTTGCGGCAGCTGGAAGGTGGCAGCGGGCTTGCTCGACCTGCGTTGGGGTTGCAGGCGGCGGCGGCCTTGTCACAGGTCGAGCTCTCCGCCGAAGATCGCGACACGGGCCTGGAGGTCTTACCCCTCGGCGCTCTGGACGCGGACCTGCAGCAAATCGACGAGCGCGCAATCAACAGCTGGCGGCTCGCGCTCGACCAAGTCAGCACCGTCGAGCTGCTCGAGGTGCAATTGGTCAACGCAATCGCGCCCTTCGTGCTCAACGCGCGCTTGAAGCCGCTCATGCTGAAGCAGCGCACGTTCGACAAGCACATCGTCAACGTGTCGGCGATGGAGGGCCAGTTCTATCGGCGCTACAAAACCGACAAGCATCCTCATACCAACATGGCGAAGGCGGCCCTCAACATGATGACTCGCACGTCGTCGTCAGACTACGCGCGCGACGGCATTTTCATGAACAGCGTCGACACGGGGTGGGTGACCGACGAGGATCCTCTACCTCTGGCGCAGCGAAAGAAGGCCGATTGCGGCTTCCACCCGCCGCTCGACATCGTCGACGGCGCCGCCCGCATCGTCGACCCCATATTCAGCGGCTTCAACAGCGGTCGCCACGTCTGGGGGCAATTCCTCAAAGATTACAAACCTACGGCGTGGTGAGGGCGTTCCCGAGCGCGGACCACCGCGACGAGGCGGCGCGCAGCGGCGAACCGCGACGATACACGCGGCGACGGTGGCTTCACCCCGCACGGCGCCTGCTACACTGCGCCGCCATGAGCGAGCCGACCCTCCACGCGTTCCTGGCCCTCTTGCAGCGGGAGCTCGGCGCCGACGACGCCTACCTTCAACTCGGCGGCAAGGCCACCGACGGCGCGGGACGCTTTTTCCACGCGCTCGGTGCAGACACGAGCGTCGTCGTGGCGTTCGACGAGCCTCCTGCCGACGCCGCCACGGTGCACGACCGACTGAGCGTGCTCAGTGCGAGCTTTCGGAGGACGCTCGACTCCGCGGTGGCCGGCGCAGCGCGGCCGCAACATGTCATGGATTTTGCGCGCCAACGGTTGGACGAAGAGCTCTCTGGTTTGTCCGAGCGCGCCAGCGCGGTGCGAGCCTTCGTGTTCGATTTCGACTCGCCCGTCATCTGGGGCGCGTCGTCTGCCAAGGATGCAGACGTGGCAGCAGCGACGTCCCTGCTCGAGCGGGCTACGAATGGATTGCGACAGCGCAGTGACGAGCTGAAGCAAGCTCAGAATCACACCGTTCGCCTCACGCTCGACGACGACGTCGAAGCGCTGGCGCGGCCATTCGCAGGCCTCTACGTTCTCGCCTTGCTCTTCCGCGATCCGCTCTCCGAGCCGATCGCGCTCGGCGCGATCGTGCACGCCGTAGGATTCGTCGAGAAGTTAGTGCTCGCGTTGCCGCCGATCGACCCCGAGCCCGGCGCCAAGGTCATTCGCCTCCACGGCATCCGCCGCTCGGGCGACTGAGCCCCTGGGCGCGGCGTGATCGACAGCCCGCGCCTGCGTATTCGTGCTCCCACCCCGCTTACTTGATTCGCGGCGCGTGCTCGGCGATTCTTACCAGCAGCTCTTCGAGCAACAGCCGCTCGCCGGCCGAGAGGGCGTCGAGTCCGCCAGCGGCTTACCAAAGGCGCCTTCCGGCGCGAAACCAGCCGACAATGTCGGTTGCGCCCGGCGTCACCGTGACGCTGAGCGGTTTGCGATCCGGAATCACGACTTCGTCGCCAGGGCGGATCAAGTTGGGGTTGGGACGCTTCTTGCGCAGCTCGGCGTTCTCGGGCGCATCGTACAGCTTGCGAAAGTCTCGAAAGCCCTCGGCGGCGGCGATGGTGGACAGGCTCTCTCCCTCCACGACGACGTGCGTTCTCGGCATCAGTTACCTCTTCAGTATTTCACGGGGGCGGGTCCAAGGGGCGCGACGCATCGACGTCTTTACGCAAGATCGTAAGCTGCGGATGGCTCGGCCATTCACCGCTTCCGACGCGACGCTGCCCGCCCTGACCCCAGCAGCCGAGCGTTTGGTCTCGCCGCCGCAGGCAATATGGTAGCTCGAGCGTGCCGCTACCTCCGATCTCGGTGACGTCGGTCACCCCGCCGACGGCCACGATTTCTCGAGGAATGGTCGTCTCCAGTGACGCCCAAAGCCGCCCGTTGCGGCCGATGGCGTAGATGTTGGTGAGCGCCAGGCTGATGCGAGCGGTATCGGGCGGGACCGGCAGTGAAAATCGGCCCTGGCCGTCGCTTCGCCAGCACTCGATGGCGGCACCGAGCAGCGCGCAAGACGTGCCGGCGCCGTCGGCTACGGCGCGGACCCCGGATAGGTCGGGCAACGGCCGCCAATCTGGGCCACGCAGCACCAGCACTTGGCCCGCGGCGTCGAGCAAGCAGGACCCAGCCGGCGAAGACAGCGACGCGACCTGGGCCTTGAGCAGGTCGGGCCGCCTGCTGACGACCTCGCCGGGCTCGCCCGGATCGGGTGAGACGAAGTCGTCGATGACGGCCCAGGCGTCGCCATTCTCGTCGAGCATGACGACGAACGCGCCCGCGCTGCCGAGCTGCCGAACGCGCGTCGGCGCCGGCAACGAGCGAGGCGCCGTCACGTCACCGAGGTAAGAGTGCCGCCGCTTACCCCACACGAACACCGCGCCATCTTCACGCAAGAAGTAGCTGAAGTAGGCGGTGCTGGCGACGTCGCGAGCGCGGTCGAGCTCGCTCACGCGGCGGGGAACGACTCCGGCTTTCGAGTCACCGAGCGGATGCCGCCAGCACCACGCGAGCCCCGTCGTGTCGAGCGCGCAGCTGCGCCCCAATAACCGCGAAGCCAACAAGGTGTCGGGCGCGGCGGCGGGTAACGTCGCCGAAACGGCGCGACTGGCGGCAGCTCCCCGCGGAACCGCTTCTGCACTCGGTCTGGCACTCCCGTGGCTGGCGCCGCAGCGGCCGCAACCGAAGCTCGTGGCCGCCGCCAGCGCGAGTAGCCAGCGACGGTGGGACCGCAGCGCGAGCGTCGGGCTCATCCGCAAAAGGCGCCCTTCGTATTCGGGGCCGTCCGCTTGATCGTGATCGTGTCGGCCGGCGCTACCGAGATCGAAATGCATGATGTCGCCGGTCTGAGTGCCGAAGTCGACAACGCCCAGCGCAGCGAGCGATCAGGCAGCAGGTTCGGTGTCAAGAGCGGTACCGCGATCTGCTCGACCAAGAACATGATGCCGAAGGTGGGGTCGCGTGGTCGCGTGACGCGGAGAACCCGGTTTGCACGCCGCCCACGATGTCCCACGCGCCGTAGATGGCGGCAGCGCGCATGGCCGCGTGATCGACGGGCCGGTCGTTCTCGTCGAGTAGCACCAGCTCGATGGTCTCAACGCTGAGCAGCACAACCCGCGCACGACGTACGTGCCCGGCCGGGGCGGAGGGACGCGCGATCAACTTCTCCAACGTCTTTCTGTCCGCAGCGCTCGGCTTCAAGTCTCCACTTCGTTCCATGCACCGTTGGACGAAGCAACTCGTTGAGAAATTGACCTCAAATCACCTACGGTGCACTAGCTAGTCACCATTGCTAGGGCCCGGACAGCTCCACAGTCCGTCATCGCAGACGGCAGTGAACGAGCAATCATAACCGTCGACCCACGGCCCACAGCCAGCGTAAGGGCCGTCTGGCCAACTGTCGGCGGGACATGCGACCGCTGGTACGAGGGGCTCCGCGCAAGCGTAGAAGCCGTTCACGCACTCTGCGCTCCTCCGTTCGGTGTGGTCCGGTTCACCGCATGTCTTTACGCACGCCGTGAACGAAGCTCCAGGACGGCATGCCTCGAGCACGATAGCTCCGCCACCAGCACCCGCTCCAACTTCACCACCGCCGGTTATCGACCCACCCTCGGCTGTATGGCCACCGTTGCCAGCACCGGAGCTGCTTGCTGTCGATCCAACGTCGGATTGGGCACCACCATCGCCGTTGGAGCTGCCGGCTAGTGAAGTCCGTTCAGAATTCCCAGTAGTTGAGGCACATCCAAACAGGATAACGGTGACGAAACTCCGGATCACGGCGTATTGCGCACGCACTCGCCACCTCCCGCCACCTCCTGTGCAATCGATCCATTGAGCCGATGTCAGTCGAGTGCGGGCGACCTCGCCAAGACTAGTGCGCTCCAGAGTCGCCGGGCTACAGTTTGGGGCCGGGGCTACAGGCGCGTCGTCATCTCGGGCTAACTCAGCAAGAGAGATAGCGCGACCAGTCCAGCAAGATAGCTTTTTTCGCTTGTTTTTGCTTGTAAACATGAATTCTCACCTTAGATAGCCATGCCGAACAGCGTTCAAAAAAATGTTGATAGTCATGACGAGCTATAAATCACTTTCCGTGTCATGTCTTAGATACCCAACACCATCGTCGTGATCGCTGCCGAATTAATAGTGGCTCTCTTGCACGTTTAGTGGGCATAGGCGTTAGCAGCTTTCTTTTCCATCCTGGGGAAGTCGTGCGATGGGAAAAGCATGGCAAAACTCGATGTCGTCCACGGCTGGGACCAGATTCGGAGCTACCTGCCCAGGAATTACG
>Ga0164241_10006393_pt1 | contig 10767 bp, 2 predicted proteins | sample OricomyardsoilBY_FD_108780 | JGI IMG/M metagenome (GOLD analysis project Ga0164241, IMG submission 108780) | Backyard soil microbial communities from Emeryville, California, USA - Original compost - Back yard soil (BY) | ecosystem: Environmental > Terrestrial > Soil > Unclassified | place: USA... | reverse complement strand
TAATGCCTATCGCATTTTCAATTATGCGGCTTGGGATACCTTGATACGCACCCTTGAAACCTCGGAGCATGTGGTATCGGTTGACGGAAGCCCTATTGATACGACATCCGAATATCCGTATGGCCTTGCCACAGGTGCGAATGAATTATTCCCGGATAGCACAGGAACCATTGAATTTGACTTTGACCCCGACAGTTCTTTTGGGGGAATTATTGGTTTAAGCTCCTCTTTACAAGACGAGGATCCGCAATACAGTTGGTTAATTGTTGACCCGAGTGCTGAAGGGGGGATTTTCTTTGTAATTGACATCAATTTCTATGACATCAGCTATTTGGGGGAGTGGGATAAGGAACAGCCCTTAAAGCTAAAAATGTACTGTACCGCAGATTCCATATTCATTTATAAAAATGGGTCGTTGGTATATAGCTATGCCAAAACAAGAAGTAGTACGATGTATCCCTTAGTACTTCCATATCAAGCAGGAGCAAAGGTAGATGCCGTACTATGCGATTTTGGCAATTTTGCGCCCTTAGCTATTACCGATGAAGTACATCATACAGTATTTGAACAGCACAATGGTTCTATTACCCTAACTGCTACTTCGGGTGCGGGCATTACGTACCATTGGTCCAATAGTGCCACTACTGCTCAAATATCTAATTTAAGTGCAGGCATATATAGTGTTACCGTAAACAGCCATAACGGCACCTACCTCCATACCTATGATATTTCCACTTATGCTATTTGGGATAGCTTAGTTAGGATGGAAGAGACTCCTATGCATGTAATTACTGTGGATGGGAGCCCTGCCGATACAATGGCAGATGATGCTTACGGTTTTGCATTAGGCGGAAATATACTATCTCCGGATAGTGATGGGGCTATTACCTTTGAGTTTAATCCTGATAGCTCATTTGGAGGAATTATAGGAATGAATGCTTATCCCGACCCTGACAGTACACCAATTAATACTTGGTTGGTTGTTGATCCGGGTATAGACGGAGGCATTTTTTTCGTTATTGATATTAACTTTTACGACGTCACTTATTTGGGTGCATGGGATAAGGAAAACACGCTACAGTTGAAAATACAGTTTGTAGGGGATTCCGCCATGATATACAAGAATGGTACTTTGGTATATGGCTACGCGGTTTCACGCACTAAAGATATGTATCCGCTTATTTTCCCTTTTTTGGAAGGGGCTAAGGTAGATGCGGTAACAACCAATGTTCTACCTCGAATCAGTCCTCCTATTGCACCGCCCTCACAAACAATTTGCAGTGATACGGCTTACACTTTTACGTTTGATAGTATTTACACCCATTGGGATAGTATTGAATGGGCGACGAATTACTCTTTTACCAGCAGTACCACTATCCCTAAGTATGGCAGCATCAGTATAACCGTTGATACTGCGACTACTGATACTATTTGGTTGAGAAGCAAAACTAGCGGGGGTAAACTTAGTAGAATAGTTTATTCAATACTAACTGTAAATACAATACCCAAAGCTGGGATCACTCCCTCAGATACTACAGTTGAAGTTGGGCAGAAAGTATTGCTTCAAGCTTATGGGGGTAATCATTACGACTGGACACATTTCAATATTGATACAACAACTATCTTAGTAACAGGAATAAGCGACAGTAGTTTCTATGGAGTAAATATTTTAGGTTCTAATGGTTGTTCCATTAAAGAAATAGCAATAGTTAGGACAAATGTACCGAATCAACAATTCCTAGATACATTAACACGGATACCTATTTATTTCGAAAAAAATTTAGGTCAATTTAATGATAGTATTTATTACAAGGTAGGTGTGGGTGAATGCGAAGCAAAGTTTAAATCGCATAGAATTGATTTTTTAAGAGCAAAGTATAAATCGAATTCGAATCCTTTCGGCTATTATGCCGATACTTTAATTGGCTCTCCTTATGATAGATTAGACTGGAATGTTACTTATTTAAATAGTAATGATTCTGTAAATATCGTAACAGATACCATATTGCATGGCGTTATTAATTATTGCTTAGGTGATGATACAACACTATGGGTAAAAAACATACCTGTATATACAGGTATTACATATGAGAATTTATACCCTCTAATTGATTTTCATTATTATGAATCAAATGGTAAAAATCTTGAGTATGATGTGATTTTACACCCAGGTGCACGACTTGACACAATCAGAATGGAATACAACGGCATAGATAGTCTAAGTATCAATTCTAATGGTGATTTAGTAGTACATACCGCTTGGGGTAATACTTTTGATATACGCCCCTTTAGTTATCAAATGGACAGTACTAATCTTGATACTGTAAATGTTGAATTTGCTTTGCTTGACTCGCATACTGCGGGATTTCACATAATAGGTTCCTATGACACGACAAGTGACTTAATTATAGACCCTATTACATTAAGTTGGGGAAGTTATTACACCTCATTTTTGGGACCTGGAGGCACGGGCGGAGAAATGATTTCCATGGATGCTAATAGCAATTTTCTATATTTTACAGGAAAATCAGGATATGATTTTCAAAGGTATGATCCAAGTTTTTCATACGCTCCTATCCTGCCTACTATGTTTGTAGTTAAAATACCTGAGACTGGACCCGGGTTTGAATATATTACCTACATGGGAACGGGCACTTTTCAAGAACTTCCCGAGTGTACTTTTCCACTAGAACAACCTAGTCAGATAAAATGTGATGTGGATGATAATGTTTATGTTGTAGGATACACAGCTTCGCCTTATTTCCCAAATTCCACTGGTTTCGGAGGAACGCCAAGATATCACAACTGTTTGGACGGAATATATACTTGGAAAGATCCGTATGCCTTTGTTATTAAACTTGATCCTTATGGATACCCCCTCTACTCAACTGCATTTGGTACCCAACAAAATAATTCCCTTACGGTTGGGACATCGTTGGATATTGATAATAGTGGAAACGTGTATGTAACGGGATATACAAATAGTTCTGACTTTACAAATCATAATAGTACGCAACCCTTATTGTTAGATTATGATGCTTTTATTATTAAACTAAATAACACCCTAAGTTCAGCATATTATGCTGAAAGAATAAGCGGAGATGGGGCAAAATATGGCACCGCTATAAAAGTTGATGGTTCGTATGTTTATTTGGGAGGCAATACCTATTCGAATACAAGTGATGGATTTACGCTTATCAATCCCATTACATCGCCTAATGATCATAGTTCATTAAACTTGGGGAACAATCCATCTTATGGTTTTTCTGATATATTTCTGCAAAAGAGAAATACGTCTGATGGCAGCATCGTATTTTCAACTTTTCTTGGAGGGACTTTCAGTGACAATTGTATGTCAATAGATGTGGCTAATGATAAGTTATATATTTGTGGATCAACTTCTAGCCCTGATTTTGACCTTTCTTCATTATTTTCGACACAACAAAAGCTTACTAATAATTATGATGATCAGGCATTCCTAGCAAGATTGGATGTTTCTACTTCTACCCCTTCAATTGATTACTCAAGATATTTAGGATACGCAAACTACAGATCCCTAGCTTCGGGAGTTAAGGCAAATAGTAGCGGAGAGGCTTATGTATCATGGATAGACTGGTACTATGGAGGACAAGGACCCGACCTCAGCACTTGTGCTTTTGATAAAACACCAAATAATGGAGGCCAAGAAGTTGAAACTGATTTTTTACTAAGTAAATTTAATAATAATGGTTCAATAAACTTTGAAACTTTCGTAGGTACGCTTTATGAACAATATAATGGCGGTAGTTATGGCTTTTTAGATCCGCAAAACACCCCTACCGTCGCTTATGGCAATGGAAGTAGCCTGCCTATTAACAATTGGGGATGGCAAAAGTCGTGTGGACCTTTATTGGTTAATTCGGATGTATTAATTGGAGGAAATCCGACTCCAAACAATAGTGCTTATATTGGATACGGTATTCCCACGACTTCTGTGTATCCATGGCAAGCGCACAATACTACTGAATATCCAGAACCAGGTATTGTTTGCTTTCATGAAGGCGCAGTAAATATTACAGCAGATGCTACTCCTTCATCGTATTGTAATGGAGGAACATCTATTTTAAAGGGTTATATAAACGGAATCAATGCTGATGCAAATAACTTATGGGTATGGCGAATTCTCCCTTCACAACAATCTGTTGGTTTTGGAGGTTCTAGTATTACTGTTTCTCCCACTGCGACCACAACTTATGAGCTAACGGTATATAGTGTGACAGGGTGTGCATTAGGTACAGCCCAAGTTACATTAACGGTTAATCCAAAACCTTCGAATGTTATTATTACGGCGGCAGGAAATAATTGTGACAATGTTATCTTAACAGCTAGTGGCGGTGGAACTTATGTATGGAATACTGGGCCAACAACTTCTAGCTTGACGGTTACCTCAGCAGGAACATATACAGTTACAGTTACAAGTACGGCGGGATGTTCGGCAACGACATCAAGTACCGTTGGCACTATAACCGATTATTGCTGCCATGGAGATGATTATAGCGGACACGAATTGTCTTTCAATAATATTTCCATAACTCAATTTATCTCTTATTTAACGTCGTACGGAATTAGCTTCACTACATATGCACCTGGAGATGGCCATACTTATGCATCCCTTACATCGTTCACACCTAAAATTTCATTTAATGGAATCTTAACTGTGGATCAAGATTTTTGGTTTGGGGATTGTCCTAATTTAACCTTTGGGCCACTTGCGCAAGTAATTGTTAACTCGGGTATAGCACTTGGAACCACAGACTGCGGATTATATTCTTGTGACGGGGATAATATGTGGACTGGAATTATACCTTTATCAAACACGAGTAGGGTAAGTTTAAATACATCTAGGGTTAATGATGCTATTAAAGTTGTAGAATCAAATTCGGGTGCCGAAATACAACTACGAGGTAATGATTTTGATAACAATAATATTGTACTGGATGCCTCTAGCAATCCTTCCTCTTTTTCAGTCTATAGCAATACTTTTGACTGCTCTGCCAATGACTTACTAATTCCGTTTGTGGGACATAGATCTTTCGCAGGAATTATTTTAAGAAATATTAGTAATAATATTATCGTTGGGCTAGATTATTATAATAATCCTCCTAATGAGTTCATTAATCAGGATTACGGTATATTGGGAATTTATTCAAGATTTACAGCTGTGAACAATTATTTCCATGATTATGATCCACATGTATTAAGTGATTACCGAGTAGGAACAGGTATTTATATTAGTGGAACCAATGGTAGTCAATACGTAGTGATAGGGGATCAAAATTATGATCAGTTTAGCAATATATTTGAGAATGGTAAATACGGTATTTACGCAACGGAACCATGTAATGTTCTTGCTCAAAACAATTCTTTTCAAGCTACGGCATGGGGTATCAATGCAATAAACACTAGTCTTCCCGGTACAACAAATCATCAATTAACTTTTAGTCACAATGTATTTAGCGAATGTAAAAGAGGTATTCAAATAATTAATCCTCGACAAACGAACATTGGTTTATATAATAACAAAATAAGTATATCTGATTCCTATGGTCAGACCGTTGGTATTGACATATCAAATACCTCTAATGTAAGTGAACAGACTTTAATCATTTCTAATGATACTATTGATAACTATGCGGTGGGAATTAGGGCTTTAAATTGTCCACAGGCTGTAATAGGCTATAATATAATATCACCCACACTCATCGACTTAGGCTCAATTCCCAAAGTCGGATTATCCTTATCAAAATGCGGCTATTCGGATGTTGAGAATAATAATATAATCAGCAATATTCCAAGCGGAATTTCCAACGTTGGCGCAAAAGGTATACTTAACTCCAACAGCGGAAAAACTTTGTTTTGCAATAACATTCTTCAGGACAATACGGAAAACTTCTGCGCGTATGGAGAAAACTTAGGGTGTCGACTAATAAAAAATTATTTTTATAGAGGAAATTATGGCATAACCCTTAGGGGGATTAATGGTAGTTTAGGAAGCCAAGGCATAGCTCCAGATTTTAGTACACCCTATCCTGGAATCGACTATTATAACCGTTGGTATTGGTATGGTACAGGCTATGGTAATTACCATCTGTCTAATCTTGAAAGTATGGTATCAGGCGCAAGTGCTACGCAATTTAATACCCGAAACCATAGTTTTGTATTCTTGGGCACTTCTTATCCTAATGAACAAGAAATTACAGCCCTCCCTCCAATCAGTGTAACAAGCTATAGTGACGGCGATATGGAAGAGGCCGACTGTTTTACACACAGGAGTGCCAAATGGATGAAAGATGCCCTTTTCGTAGAAGATAGTGTTGACTACAATAATGACAGCATTATTGACAATGACGACTTTTCGATAGCAGATAGGATGGAATATTATAACAGGGTATCTATTTACGAATCGGCAAAAATAGATACAGCTGATACTACCACAATTGACTCGTTAGTTTTATTGGCTATCAACGCTATGGATTCTACAGATATTGGCAACCTATACAATATGAAACGTTTGTATGATTTGGGTATGGCAAATGGTGACACTGCATTATATGATTCTGCAGTTTATTTCGGAGGATTAGTGACTGATACTACTGGTCCAAAAGCCTATTTAAAATATGTATACGAGGTGATGGCAGTTTCATCAAAAACGGATACATTTGAAATCGAAGGACGTGAAAGGCCATACATATACAACATAGCGCACTTGTGCCCGTTTGATGGAGGAGAAGCAGTTTATATTGCCCGTGGCTTACTTCGGCTTATAGACACGACTGATTATATTTACGATGATGATTGCTCTACTGTTTTACGTATATCGCGAATTAATAGGGTTAAAAATAAAGCATCAGAGAAAAGTGGTCAATTATTTTCAGTTTATCCAAATCCTGCAAGTGATAGGTTTACTGTTGAATATGGAAGTGATGAAGAATACAGTAAGTTGCAATTAGTGGATATACTTGGGCAAGTGGTTGAAGATAAAAACATTGATATTCAAGTAGGGGCCGAAGAGTTCAATGCAGCTAAATTACAAAGTGGTATATATTTTATAAAATGGATGGACAAAACTGGCAGATTATTAGATATACGAAGTATTGTAATTGCCAAATAGAAAATTTTAGGAACAGGGTGCTCATTATTATGATGAGCACCCTGCTTTTCTGTTCTTCTCATGGTCAAATCCCGATTCAAAATGGTTCTTTTGAAGGGGGGCCCGGCTTTCAATTAATCCCTGTTGGCTGGAGCGATTGTACACCAAACATTGGAACGGCTACAATGCCCTATTCAACTTGGATAGGAGTGGCCTTGCCTTCTTATGACGGAGATACATATATAGGCTCTGATTATCATCCTCATTCAGCCTCTAATCGTTTTATTGATAGTTTGAACCAAAGGTTAGATTGTCCTATGAGTGCAAATAAAAAGCATTCTTTTAGGATAGCCATATATACGATATCAGAAGACAATCAAATCGGGCAATTTGGTAGTGGTATAATAAGAGTATATGGAGGGAATAACAAATGTAGTACTAATCAATTGCTTTGGGAGTCGCCAGTAACAACTAATTACTGGAGAAGTTATACAGCTGAATTTGTTCCTGATAGTAATTGGCAGTATATAACTATTATGCCGTGGAGCAAATATGATTTAGACGAGCTAATTGGCATAGATGCCTTGAGTGATATTTCAGTGGAAAATTACATCTTCTGCCAATTGGTAGCTAACGTTAATGCAACCGATAGTAACTGTTACAGTTTGAAAGCTATTACGGACATGGGAAATGCCAATCTTGAGTGGCAAAGTGAGCCATCAATAAGTTTTACAAGTGATAGTATTCAAGAAATTTGCATTACTGAAAATACGTGGATAACTCTTAATATAAAAAGTGCGTGTGGCGAATATACCGACAGTATTTATCTGCCATATCGATCCAGAATTCAGGATTTGATATTCCCTAATGCCTTTACGCCGAACAATGATGGTAGGAACGATTATTTCCTGCCTATCAATACCAATCAGCAACTTCAAAGCTATCAACTATACATTTATAACCATTGGGGGCAATTACTTTTTGAAAGTAGTGATATAACCAAAGGTTGGAATGGTACATATAGCGACAGTCTGCAACCAAGCGGCACCTATTTATATGCTTGTACATACGAAACTGCTAACGGCTTAGTGAATTCAATAAAAGGTTCAATTACATTATTAAGATAATATGTCTTCAATTTATTTCATGGAAGGATTTCAAAGTAATTTTACTCAATTTCACAAAATCACCTTTTCGGTGATTGACACTCACTTTTCTATTTCATAGTTTGGCTTCCAACTAAAGCCATACCGTATGATCAATGCCTTTGAAGACCTACTCCGATACTTCTTCCACAATTTTCATATTCCTTCATGGATTGTATGGGGAATTATAGCATGGGTTGCATATAAGATGTATTCTAAAATGCCTCAAATAGAAGTAACAGACTACAGATGGTACTTTCCGGATTTCCAGATTAGTTCCAAAGAGTACTATAAGCTAGTAGAATCTCTGCATAGAAATCTCTCGGTACCAAATATTACGTATGAGCAGATAAATTTTCCAGAGAAAGGAATCTTCTCAAGCGATAGGCAATATTTGCGCATCCAAAAAAGCATCTATGTATTTGACATCTGCGCCGCCCCGTATGGTAACGGTTCTTTTATTTCATGGTGGTATGGTGAGCGGTATGACTGGCCCATTAGGTTGTTACTTTCTATCCCAATTATTGGTTGGTTTACAAGAAGGACATTAAAACTAAAAACATACTATCAGAGGGATGAGCAGCAGGTTTTTAGAATTGCTATAGAAGGTGTCATAAGTGAGGCTAAGGAACAGATATGTGCACCGCATGGTGTTCGTACTGCCGAGAAACCTAACGTACCCCACACGATGGAATCTGCACATGCATGATATCTAATATTACCGAGCAATACATCAGAGAATTTTATGAATGGGAGCGTTTGGGTAGAGGATGGCAGTTGTATGAGGATCCGGTAGATATAGAACCCTACTTTATTCCTTTCCATCGTGGTCATTCCCGTGAACCTTATGTAGATGATGGCCGTGTGCCGAGATTATGGGAACGGATATGGCGACTCGTAAAAGGTAAACCAAAACTCGCACCATCCCCAATTCCACAGGCGTATGTATTTGAAACGCAAGATTTACTTCAAACATTCACCCTTACCATCCCCAAAGAATATAAATATGACTTGCAAGAAGCAGCACAATTCCTTGTTATGCTTTCTTCCTGCGAAAGAGCTATAAGCTTTGAGATAATCGCAACCCACACTTCCATTACGCTTCAATTTTGCTGTCGGCAATCCGAGGCAACAACTGTGGAGCATCAGTTAAAAGCATATTTCCCAAATATCATTATAGCTACTAGCCAAGAGCAAGGTCTTTTAGATAATGAACTCTATGTTTCCATCTATGAATTGGGGCTTACCGAAGAGTTTATGCGTCCACTTAGGTGTTTGTCCCCAAGGGATGGTGAAAGCCTAACAGGTATCTTTGGAGCACTGGAATACTTAGAACATGGCGAACGAGCCATTGTACAGGTTCTCTTTAAAGGTACGGTAGACCCGTGGGCATCTTCCATCCTCGCATCTGTTAGTGATGGCGCAGGAAGATCTTTTTTTGCAGATGCCCCGGAAATGCCAAAACTCGCCCAAGAGAAAATTTCATCCCCGCTTGTGGCAGCTACGATACGGGTCATTGGGCAGGGAGCATCCGAAGGGCGCTCACGAGAACTGGCGGAACGCCTTGGTACCATGATTTCCAAAACAACTCAATCTCAATATAACTCATTAAACCTCCTTCCAAATAATGGCTATTTCTTAGCTAACCATGTCAGAGATGTCCAAGAACGACAATCCAGCAGGTTAGGTATACTCTTGAATTTAGAAGAACTCCTAACAATTGTCCATATTCCTGAAGCATCTATTTCTACCAAACTCACAAGTGTATACAAGAAAACAAAAGCGGCACCAAGTACAGCAGGACAAGGTATTACCTTAGGAACGAATATCCATCGCGGTATGGAGCGAACGGTTGTAGTTTCAACGGAGCAACGGTTACGCCACACCCACGTTATTGGTGCCACAGGAACCGGAAAAAGCAACTTGCTTCACAACCTTATTGACCAGGATATTCAATCCGGAAAGGGCATTGCCGTATTAGATCCTCATGGGGACTTAATAGATACTATTCTCCGCACTATTACCGAGCATCGTTATAAGGATGTAGTTTTGGTAGATCCATCCGATACAGAGTACCCGGTCGGATTCAATATCCTTTCAGCTCATTCAGATATTGAAAAGGAAATATTATCATCTGACTTGGTTTCAACGTTTCGGAGATTCTCCACCAGTTGGGGAGACCAAATGAATTCACTATTGGCCAATACAATACTTGCATTTGTAGAAAGTAGTGAGGGAGGAACGCTCTTAGATTTGCGCCGCTTCCTCGTTGAAAAAGAATTTAGGGAACAGCATTTAAAAACGGTTTCTGACCAAAGCATTCTGTATTATTGGCTTAAAGAATATCCACTCATTAAGGGTGCGTCCATCGGCCCCATATTAACAAGACTAGATACATTCCTGCGCCCCAAACTTATCCGAAACATGGTGGGGCAAAAACGTAGCTTAGATTTTGAAAAGATATTAGATAGCGGCAAGATATTGCTCATAAAG
>Ga0164241_10006392_pt1 | contig 10768 bp, 10 predicted proteins | sample OricomyardsoilBY_FD_108780 | JGI IMG/M metagenome (GOLD analysis project Ga0164241, IMG submission 108780) | Backyard soil microbial communities from Emeryville, California, USA - Original compost - Back yard soil (BY) | ecosystem: Environmental > Terrestrial > Soil > Unclassified | place: USA... | reverse complement strand
TTTGCTTCTGATGAGCGCACCTTGCGGCGTCTCGCGCTATATTGGGGCGTCACTCCGAGGGCGCTAGTGGGTAAGACGTCGACGGTCGAAGATCAGGTGCGGAACACCAGCCAGTTCTTGATGGACAACGGTCTCGTCAAGTCCGGCGAGCGTTACGTCATGGTCTACGGCGCGCGCGTGGGCGTGCGTGGCGCAACCAACGGCGTGCGGGTGGAGCAGCTGCCCTAATGGCGACGCGGCGGAGGTCTGACTGAGCGCCGCGCAAGAGCACTCGTTTCCCAAGCTCGACAAATACGAGCTGTTGGAAGAGATCGGACACGGGGGCATGGCCACCGTGTACCGCGCTCGCGACAAGCGCCTCGGGCGCGAAGTCGCGGTCAAGATCATCCATCGCCATCTGCGTGAGAACAAAGAGGTCGGGCAGCGCTTCGCCAGTGAGGCGCGCGCCGTCGCGAAGGTCAAGCATCCGGGCGTGGTCGAGGTGTACGACGTCTCGGACGACGAGTCCGACGAACGCTACCTCGTGGTCGAGTTGGTGCGCGGCAAGACGCTGCGCCAGCTGCTCACGGACGAACAGTATCTGCCGCCCGAGGTCGCCGCCGCCATCGGCATCGAGCTCGGGCAGTCGCTCGACCACGCGCACGGCCTGGGCGTCATTCACCGCGACGTGAAGCCGGAGAACGTGCTCCTGCGTGACTTGCCGGAGGGGCGCGCGTCCGACGAGTACACCGAAAAGCTCGTAAAACTCACTGATTTTGGCATCGCCAAGCTGTTGGACGCGCAAGGTGTCACGTCCACCGGGCAGGTGCTGGGCTCGCCCGCGCACATGGCGCCCGAACAGATTGAAGGCGGCGAGGTGAGCGCGCGCTCCGACGTGTTCGGTCTCGGCGTGCTCTTGTACGAGTGCATGGTCGGCAAACTGCCGTTCGACGGCAAGAACCCCGCCCAAGTGCTGCGGCGCGTGCTCGAAGGCGCCTTCACTCCGTCCGAGCGCGCGCGCCCCACCATCGGCGCCGGCCTCGGCGCCATCGTCGATCGCGCGTTGGCCAAGGACGCCAAAGATCGTTACGCCTCGACGCTCGACGTGGCGGAAGCCCTGCGCGCCGAGCTACGCCAGCTCGGCTTCGAAGAACCTGCCAACGAGATCGCCGCGTTTTTTCACGACCCCAAGCGGTACCGCGTGGACTACCAAGAGCGCGTCGTCGATGCGCTGGTGACGCGCGGCCGAAAGGCGCGCGACGACCGTGACGTCATGACCGCGACCACGTGCTTCAACCGCGCGCTGGCTTTCCGACCCGACGACACCGACCTGATCAGTGAAGTGTCGTCGCTGGCGCGCCGGCAGCGCTTTCGTCGCGCCCTGCTGCAAGGCGCGGTCATTTTGACCGGAAGCCTGATCATCGCGGTCGCCCTGGGCGGCGTGTTCAAGCTCGTGGCCAAGCTGCGCGGCACCGACCACAAGAAACCGGTGGCGGCCGCCGGTCGGACCGGCAAAGTCGCGGCCCCAGCCAAGCAGCCTGCGGTGGGTCAGCCCCGCGGCAGCGCCGAGCCGGTGCCCACCACCCGCAAGAAAAAGAATCGCACCCCCAGGGTCGTGCCCGAGCCCCCCAAAGACCTCCCGGAGGGGGCCGGCAGCGTGAAGGTCGCCGTGAGCGGCCCCCAGAACGCGACCGTGCTCGTCGACGGCCAGCCCTTCGATAACTGGTTCGGACCCGCTCGTGAGCTCCCGGCCGGGGAGCACACCTTCGAATTTCGGCCGCCCAACGCTGAGTGCTGCAAGGGGCCGGTCACCAGAACCGTACTGGTTCGCCCCGGCGAGGAGCAGACGGTACGGGGCGTCATCGAATGGCAGCCGGCGACGCTCGAGTTCCGAGGCTCCCCCTTGAGCACCGCCAGCTGCGGGGAGGTCGCCCAATTCAGCGGACCGGGGACGCGGTCGATCCCCATGCAGAAGGCCACCCTCCACGTGACCTGCAACGTCATTCCGCCGGCTCAATCGGGGGAGTCGCCAAAAGCATTTGACCTCGACCTAAGCCCCGGACGAACCTCGACCTTCCCGCGTACCCCCTGATTCGGTGCGGTGCCCGGGTAGGTCCCGGCGTCTGAATGCAGAGGTTCCTGTCAGCGGTCGTGCTCGTCAGCGTCGGGGCTTTGCTGCCTGCACGTGTTGCCGCGCAAGCGCCGTCGGCGCCGGCTGAAACCGGGACCGCCAAGCCGCCGCCGACCAAAGCCAATCCGACGAAACCCGCGGCCAGTGACGCGGCCGCCAAACCCAAGTTGGGCGACCGACTGAGTGACGAAGCCGAGCTCTCGCGCGTCGTCGGCCTCTACGAAGCCGGCAAGTACGCCGAATGCAGCAGCGAGATCTATCGGCTCTTGGATCCGACCGGCCGCAATCCGTTGCGACAGCCGTCGATCGTCGAGAACGCGCGCGTGTACTGGGCGGCGTGTCTGCTGGGCGCAGGCCAGGGTGATGAAGCCGACGCGCCGCTGCGCGCCGCCATCCACGAAAACCCGCAGATGAAACCGCCCGACAGCTTGGTGTTCCCCGCGCCGGTCGTGGAGCACTTCCTGAAAGTGCGCGACTCGTTGGTGACTGAAATTCGTGCCGCCGAGCAGGCGCGTATTCGGGATGCGCAGGCCGAAGCGCGCAAGCGCCAACAACGGCTGGCCGAGGATCGCGACCGCATGCAGGCGCTGGAGCAGCTGGCGCAAAAAGAGACGATCGTGCAGCGCAACAGCCGCGCCAAGGCGTTCATCCCGTTCGGTTTCGGGCAATTTCAGAACCGTGAGCCCGGCCTCGGCTACACGTTGCTGGTCGGTCAGGCCGCGTTGGCTTCGCTCAGCCTCAGCTCGATCATCGTGCAGAGCCGCCTCGCGACCCAAGCCTATCAATTGCGACGCGTCGGTACCGTCAACGAAGCCGATTACCAACAAACGCAAAGCACCTGGGGCACGGTGCGCACGCTGTCTTTCTGGGGTTTTGCGGCGCTGGCGGCGGGCGGCATCTTGCACGCGCAGCTCGAGTTCGTGCCCGAGTTCACCGAGGTTCGCGCGCGCCCGTTGCCGCCCGCGTTGCGGCCGAAACCCAAGCCGGCCGAGGTCGGTGCGGCGCCGTACTTCGATCAGACCGGCGGCGGCCTCACCGTGATGGGGCGGTTCTAGACCCGTTTCTCGTAAGCGGCCACGTAGAAGCCGGCCAGGCGCTTGAGCGGCGAGTCGCACAGCGCGCGCTCGACGGCGCGAAACATTTGCCGCGCCACCGGGTTCTTCATCAGCTTGGCGCTAGGGATCGTGATTCGAACGCCGCGTGCGCCCACGAAGACGCAGCCCGGCGGCGTGAGCGCTTTGGCGCGTGCCGGCGAGTCGAAGCGGGTGAACACATCGTGCTCGTTGGCGGCGGCGGCAATTTTGCCGGCCGGGCCCAGGCGCTTGAGCAAACCGCGCAAGCTGTACGGATTGTAGAACTCGGCCAGCACCATGCCGCCCGGACGCGTGACCCGCGCCATCTCCGAGAGCGCCTTCTCGATTTCCGGTACGTGGGCCAAGACCTTGAACGAGCAGGTGACGTCGAACTGATTCGAATCGAACGGCAGCTCGGTGGCGGAGCCCAGGCTCACGTCCAGTCCGCGCGCCTGGGCCTTGGCCAGCATGCCCGGCGACAGATCGACACCGCGTGCCCGCTGCGCAAACTCGCGGATCCGCAAGAGCACGAGCCCCGTGCCGCAGCCGACCTCGAGCACATCGCGCCCTTGGCCAAAGCGCCGCACGTAGTCGGCTTCCAGCTCGTCGAGCAGCTCGTGATAGCCGCCCGGATCGTTGCTCCCGCGCTCACGCTCGTAGTCCGTCGAGAAGGCGTCGTAGTACTCGCGGTTGGCGTCGCGGCTGCCTGAAGCGTCCATGTGCGGCCCCATTTCTCGCGTTTTGGCGCCGCTGGCAAGTGGGCTCCGCCCTTTCCTCGCTCAATCTTCAATCCTCGCGCCTCGCCACTCGCCCAACGTCAGCCGTCGTGCTCGGTGGGCTCTTGCAGCGCCTCCTCGTCGTCGCCGATGGGGCTTCTGCGCCAGCTGGTGCCGTTGGCTTCACCGACGAGAATCTTGGCCGGATCTTCGACCTGGCCGCTGAGCGCACCGCAGCGCGGGCACACCACCGCCGTCACCGGCGTGAGCTGGCTCAAGCCGCCCAGCAGGTGCGTCGGGTCGTGGAGCTCGATGAGCGTGCCGTGGCCGCAGCTGGGGCAGCCGTACAGCTCGTCTTCGTCGCCGCTGTCGTCGTCACTGCCATCGTCGGTGATTTCGATGCTGGGCTCGGCGGCGGCGCGGGCGCGCGCCGCCGTCCGGAAATAGAAGCCGACCAGCTGCGCCACGATGGCCACGCCGCACGCAGCCAGGAACCAAGTCGAGGCGCGCTCGACCCGCAGCGCGTACAGCGCCGCGCCGGCGATGATCACGATGCCCACCAGGTCACGCGCGCGGCTGTCACTGCGCCGGCGCCGACGTAATAGGCTCGCGCCACCGCCCGAGAGTTGCGCCGCGCGCAGCACCAACACCAGCGCGACCGCGGTCGCCGCAAACTCCAGGCTGGGAAGCTCGTCGAGCACGTTCTCCTTATAGTAGCCTCCGGCACACATGCGCGAGCGCCCTGAACTTCGCATTATCGGCGTGGCCGAATACGTCGATTTTCCGGACTGGGGCGTGAAGAGGCTGCGCGCCCGGATCGACACCGGCGCCCGCACCAGCGCGCTGCACGTGGAAAACGTGCGTTTGCTGGCCGGCTCTCGGGTGCGCTTCGACGTGCGGCTGCGGCGTGACGACCCGTCGGCGCGCGTGACGGTAGAGACCAAAGTGTCACGCCGCACACCCGTGCGCTCCAGCACCGGTGAAGCCGAGGCGCGCCTGTTCGTGAAAGCTCATGTGCGTCTGGGCGGGCGCGAACAATTGATCGAGGTAGGCTTGGTCGATCGGCGGCACATGCTCTTTCGCATGCTGCTCGGTCGAAGCGCGCTCGAACGGCGCTTTTTGGTCGATGTGAGCCGTCGCTACGCGCTCGGCTCGAGTGACGATGCGAAGCCCGTGAAAGCGCGCGCGAGCGCGAGAGAGAGGGCCAAATGAAGCCTGGCGATCACCCCGAGTTCTTTCGTTTCCCACCGCCTGAAGGCCGCTCACGCGAGAGCACCATCGTCCTCACCAAGCAGGGACGCTTCCTTCACGACGGTGCGCCCGTCGAGCACCCTGGCATGAAGAAGGCGTTCGCCTCGTGGCTGAGCCGCCACCCTGACGACGGACGCCCGATTCTCAACAACGGCTACGACTGGACTTACCTCACCGTCGAAGGCGCACAGCGTTTCGTCGAGTCGGTCCACGACGGGGCAGGGCGGCCACAGCTCGTGATGCTGGACGGTCGTGAGCTGCCGCTCCAGGCCGGCGCCCTGACCTGCGACGCCGACGGCCAGCTTTGGGTTGTCCTCCCCGAGGGTGAAAACGCTTGCTTTACGGCTGCGGCGCAGCTGGAGCTCGCGCCCTGGCTCACCGAGCGAGACGGCGTCGTGGGGGTCCAAATCCAGGGCGACTTTTCCGCGATTGCGGGCGCGGACGCGGTCCCGTCGGCGGGACCCCTACCGAAACCCGGGTCGTGATAAGTCTTGGGTCCCCCCATGCGAGTTTTGGTCGCCGACCGTCTTTCCCAGAGCAGCCTCGATGAAATGCGTACCCTTGGCGTGGAGGTCAGCTACGAGCCCGAGCTAGAAGCGGCCGAGCTGCCGGCCCGGCTGCCGGGCATCAACGTGCTGGTGGTGCGCGGCACCGAGGTCAACAAGGCCGCCTTCGACGCCGGCAGCGCGCTCAACCTGGTGATTCGCGCCGGTGCAGGCGTGAAGAACATCGACGTGCCCACCGCGAGTGAGCGCGGCATTTACGTCGCCAACTGTCCGGGCAAGAACGCCTCCGCGGTCGCGGAGCTGACCTTTGCGCTGATCGGCAGCTTGGATCGTCGCATTCCGGACGGCGTCGCCAGCCTGCGCGCCGGCCGCTGGGAAAAGAACGAGTTTGCCCGCGCGGCCGGCCTCAAGGGCCGGTCACTCGGAATTCTGGGGCTTGGGCACATCGGGCGCGCCGTGCTCAAGATCGCTCAGGCCTATGAGCTGAACTGCTTTGCCTGGAGCCGCTCGCTCACGGCCGCGAAGGCCGCCGATCTGGGTGTGACGCGGGTGAATTCGCCGAGCGAGCTGGCGAAAGTTTCCGATATCTTCAGCGTGCACTTGGATCTCACGGAGCGCACCCGCGGCATCGTCGACAAAAAGGTGCTGTCACAGCTGCGCCCGGGGGCCCTGTTCATCAACACCGCGCGCGACGAGCTGGTCGACTACGACGCTCTGCTCGAGGTGATCCCACAGAAGAACCTGCGCGTCGGCTTGGACGTGCTGCCCAACGAGCCGCAAACCCGCAACTCCACCTACCGCCACCCCATCCTCGAGGCCGGCCTGGTCTATGCGGTGCCGCACATCGGCGCGTCCACTGACGAAGCCCAAATCGCCATCGCCAATGAAACGGTGCGCATTTTGCGCAGTTTTTTGACCAAGGGCGAGGTTCCGAACGTGGTGAACATCGCGGAGAGCTCTTGGTCTCGCTACCAGCTGGTCGTCCGGCACGTCGATCAGGTGGGGGCTCTTGCCAACGTGCTCGCGGTGCTCAAGCGCCACGGCATCAACGTCCAAGAGCTCGACAACACCGTTTTCGAGGGCGCCCGCGCCGCCTGCGCCAAAATCCGTCTGTCGAGCCGCCCCTCCGACGGTTGCCTGTCGGAAATCATGGCTTTTTCCGGCGAAGTCTTACATGTTGATTTGGTGACGTTGCCTAACCTTGCGTAATTGTTAATTTTTGTGCGGAGCTAAGGGGTTGGGGGCGAGGGGGTAGGGGTTAGGGGTGGGGGTTAGGGGTGGGGCCGGCGGGCGCCGGCGGTCGTCTGGTCCAGCGCACCACGCACCGGGCTCGCAACGCCGCGCGCGGGCGCCCCGGATCTCCGTCCCGGCACGCCCCTAAACCCTCCACCCTTCGCCGACTAACCCCTAACCCCTAACTCCTCACCCCTCCGCGTTCAGTGCCTTGCGCAGGTGGGGGTCGTTCGCTACTATGCGCCCCACAAGTTTGGTGGATCCCTCGGACCCGCTCTTCTTTAGAGGGTCCGTTTTTTTTTGCCTGCGCTACCCCGGTACGACTCTCGCCCATCACCCTTCGGATGACCATCGCCCACGTAAAACTGCCCGGACTCGACCGTGAGCGCGTGCTCGCCGCGGTAGAGCCCATCCTCGCGGCGCATCGCGTGGACGGCGTGGAGCTGGTGTTCAAGACCGATCGCAGCGGTTGGGTGCTCGAGCTCACGCTCGAGAAGATCGGCGAACGCGTTCCAGGCGCGGGTATCACGTTGGAGCTGTGCTCGGACATCTCACGCGAGCTCTCGGCCGCGCTCGACGTCGCTGACTGCATTGCACAGCGTTACCGGCTCGAGGTCGGCTCACCGGGTGTCGAGCGTCACCTCTATAGCGCGAGCGACTACGAGCGCTTCGCGGGCCAAGCGGTGAAGGTGAAGCTCAAGCAACCTCGCAACAGCGAGTACACGATTATCGGCGCTTTACACGGGCTTTCGCCTGAAAAACGCGTCGTCATTCAGTCCGAACGGGGGGAGCTCGTCGAGCTCTCGCTAGACGAAATCGACAACGGTCACTTGGTCTTCGATTGGAAGTCCGGTGGCTCCCGATCTGGTGGCGCGGGCGCGCGCCGCCCACACGGCCGCGAACAGCGGTCTGCACGGAGAAGGTAGAGATGGCAGCAGCATCAGCCGGTATGGCAATGGATCTCGGTTCGATCGTGGAGCAGGTCGCGGCCGAGAAGGGCATCGACAAAAAGGTCCTGATCGAGACGATGGAGGCGGCGATCCTCAAGGCTGCGCAGGCGGTGTTCGGCCCCACGCGTGAGCTGGAAGCCCGCTTCAACGAAGAGAGCGGCAACATCGATCTGTTCCAGTACATGACCGTCGTCGAAGACGTTCAGCTGCCGGAGCGCGAAATCGACATGGAAATGGCCAAGGAGCACGGTCTCGAAGCCGAAATCGGCGAAGAGCTGGGCTTCCAGGTGTTTTGGCACCCGCGTGACGCCGAGCGCGCCAAGCAGCAGGACAAAGAGTTCGGCGAAGTGCTCGACATGAAGCAGGCGCGCAGCGCCTTCGGTCGCATCGCCGCCCAGACCGCCAAGCAAGTGCTGCTGTCGCGCGTGCGCGACGCCGAGCGCGACATCATCTTCAACGAGTACAAGGATCGCCAGGGCCAGCTGATCCGCGGCATCGTTCGCCGCTTCGAAAAGGGTCACAACCTGATCGTCGACTTGGGCAAGACCGAAGGCGTCTTGCCCGCGCGTGAGCAGACTCCGCGCGAGACCTATCGCCCCGGTGATCGCATCGTGGCGTTCGTGAAGAACATCGACCGCGAGTCGCGCGGCCCGATGATCATTCTGAGCCGTCAGTCGCCCACGTTGGTCGACAAGCTGTTCGAGGCCGAGGTGCCGGAGATCTACGAGGGCATCGTCAAGATCGTCGGCGTCGCTCGTGAGCCCGGCTCGCGCAGCAAGATCGCGGTCACCACGCGCGATTCGGACGTCGATCCGGTCGGCGCTTGCGTCGGCATCAAGGGCTCGCGCGTGCAAGCCGTGGTGCAAGAGCTGCGCGGCGAAAAGATCGACATCGTGCCGTTCGATCCCGATCCGGCGCGCTACATCATCAACGCCATTCAACCGGCCGAAGTGAACAAGGTGATCGTCGACGAGGCGGATCACCGCATGGAGCTCGTCGTCCCCGACGAGAAGCTGTCCCTGGCCATCGGCCGCAAGGGGCAGAACGTGCGCTTGGCGGCTCAGCTCACCGGCTGGAAGCTCGACATCATCAGCGACAGCAAGTTCCGGCAGATGGAGGACGAGGCGCTGGTGGTCTTGAAGGAGATCGACGGCGTGGACGAGAACCTCGCCAAATCGATCTTCCGCCTCGGCTTCCGCGCCCTGGAAGAGATCTCGGAAGCCGCCGTCGAAGAGCTGGCCCAAATCGAAGGCGTCGAGACCGAAGAGCGCGCCACCGAGCTCAAGCGCGCTGCCGATTCCACGACCGAGCGGCTACGTCGCGAGCGCATCGAGCGCGCCTCCTCATCGGTCGAGCCGCTCACCGAGCGCGAGAAGCTGCGCTTCGTGCCGGGCGTCGGCCTGCGCACCCTGCAGTTGCTCGAAGAAGCCGGCTACCGCACAGTGCCGGATCTGGCCCGCGAAGACGCCGACCGCTTGGCGATTCGCACCGGCCTCGGCATCAAGAAGGCACGCCAAATTCAGCAAGGCGCCGAGTACTTTTTGACCTCGGAAGCCCGCGAAATCGAAGAAACCCGCGCCAAGCTGGCCGCCACCCGTGCGGCGCAAGCGGTGGCCGCGCCCAGCCAGGCATCGGAAGAGGCCTGAACCGCTGACGGAGCTAGCCCCCCCAGTGTCTTCGTCGCTTCGGACGTGCGTCGGTTGCCGAACCAGCGGATCCCCGCAGGATTTGGTGCGCCTCGTCGTCGGTGATGACGGCGAGGTCGTGCCCGACATGGCCGGCGGCGCATTTGGCCGCGGGGCCTGGGTGCACCCGCGTCCAGCGTGCTTGAGCGACGCCGTCCGCGGTGGCCTGAGCCGCGGACTCAAGACCAAAGTGACGACGACGTTGCCGGAGCTGTTCACGTTGCTGCGCGACGCCGCCTCGCGGCGCGCGTTGTCGCTGCTTCAAGCAGCGCAACGGGCGCGCCTGGCCGCGGTCGGAACCATCGCGCTCGAGGAAGCCGAGCGTGACGATCGCGTGGAGCTTCTGGTGCTGGCCGGTGACGCCAAGGCTTCGGCCACCTTGTCGCCGGTGCTGCGGCTCGGTCAACGTGGCCGCGTCCGGCTATTCAAGACCAAGGCCGAGCTCGGCGCTGCGTTCAAGCGCGACGAGCTGGCGTTGGTTGGCATACTTTCAACGGACCTCTCCCAAGAGGTCTCCCGCATGATTTCGGTGTCCGAGCTCGAAGAGCCCGGAAGAGCGCACAGACTGACGGAGGTTGGATGACGATTAAGCTGCGTGTGTACGAGGTGGCTCGTGATTTGGGCATGGACAACAAGAGCCTCGTGTCGCTCCTCCAGTCTGTGGGTGTGCCAGACGTGCGCAATCACATGAGCGCGATTGGGCCCGAGGTGGTCGATCGCGTGAAGCGACATCTGGAAAAGGCGAAGTCGCCCAGCACGGTCGAGGAGCGAATTCGACCCACGGTCGTCAAGCGGCGCGCCGCTGGTGGCGGTGCGCCTGCGGGTGCGGGTGCGCGCACCGAGGCTTCATCTCCGATGGCATCGGCGAGCCCGCTCGAGCAGGTGCGTGAAGAGGCTTCGGCTCCTTCGCATCCGCGCGTCGCCCCGCCGCCGCCGGCCCCCGCCGAAGCAAAGTCCCGTCCGGTTGCCGCGCCTGCGCCGGCTCCGGCGGAGCCAACGCCGATCATCATCTCGCCGCCGGTCGCCGCTCCGCCGCCGCCTGCTTCTGCACCGGCTGCCGCCGCACCTCCGCCGGCACCGGCTCCCGCGCCCACGCCCGTCGTCGAGGCGGCGCCGCCGCCCGCGCCGGTCGAGAAGTCCGAGCCGCGCCACGCCGCTCCGCCGCCGCCCGCGGCGGTGGCACCGGTGGTGGTACCGCCGCCGGCACCCGCGCCCGTCGCCGCCGCTCCGGCCCCGGCCCCGGC
>Ga0164241_10006391_pt1 | contig 10769 bp, 10 predicted proteins | sample OricomyardsoilBY_FD_108780 | JGI IMG/M metagenome (GOLD analysis project Ga0164241, IMG submission 108780) | Backyard soil microbial communities from Emeryville, California, USA - Original compost - Back yard soil (BY) | ecosystem: Environmental > Terrestrial > Soil > Unclassified | place: USA... | reverse complement strand
TACAAACACACATGCCCTACCGATGGCTTTACGTTTTTCATCAACTCATCAAAGCCATGCTTTTTGCGTTCGGCTTCGGGCAGCAAATGTTGGTAGCTGTTTACTATACCTGCATTGCTTACAATAATAGGGGCGAAAAATTCTTTGCCATCGGCCATGCGCACGCCTATGGCTTTATTATCTTTTATTATTACTTCCTTAACAGGGGCATTGGTAAATATTTCGCCGCCTGCGGCCTGCACTATAGGGGCAATGGTTTCGTAAATACGTGCCGAACCGCCAATAGGGTAGTTGCCGCCTTTTAGGTAATGCTTTACCAAACTGGCATGCATTAAAAAGCTGCTTTCGGCGGGTGGTAAACCGTAGTCGCCAAACTGCCCTGTAAGCACGGCCAATAACTTTTCGTTTTTGGTAATGCCGCGCATTACTTCTAAAGTAGTTTTGTTATTGCGCAAACCTTTACGCCTCATGCTCGGGCCTAATATCCAGTTAAGCGGCCAAGGCAAAGCAAAAGCCGCAAAGCGCATGGCACCTTCTTTTTGTGTTTTGCGTATTAGATCCACATAATCATCAATAGATTTTTGATCTTCGGGTGCGGGGAAATGCCTTTTCAATTCGGCTTTAAATTCATCATCGCCGGTGCGGAATTCATACACTTTATGGCCGAAAATCATTTTATCATACACCTCGCCCATTTCGGCCCAATGCAGGTTGCCGTTGGTAATGTATTTAAACATTTTTGCCAGTAACGTATAGGGGCGGTTTACTTCGCCTACGTAATGTACGCCCACGTCCCAATCGTAATTACGCCTGCTAAACACATGCGTAAAACCGCCGGGGGTGTAGTGGCGTTCAAGCACCAAACACTTTTTGCCTTCTTTAGCTAAAAAGGCTGCGGTACTCATACCGCCCAATCCCGAACCAATTATTATGGCATCGTACTGCCCTGTTATCTTATCTTGTTTGTACGATTTGCTTGATTTCTCCATATCAACAAGGAAAATAGGAAATAATATTAACGGTGCATCAAGTTTGAAGTTTGTATTTTTAAGGCCATAAAAAAATCGAAATGAAGTATTCCATTATAATAGTTATAGGTGCCTTTTTATTAACCATGGGTTTTATGCCTGCTAAAAAGCAGCCCGCGCAATTGCTGGTAGCCATCAGTACCCATTGGGCGGGCGGTATAGTGGGGCGTAGTGGTACTAACTACACCATACAGTTGAACGCCAAAGCCAAACAACAAATTACTATTGATAAAATATGGATAAAAGATGAGGGGACATTTGCATTAACTACCGAAGAAGGGAAAGATGCTTTTTACACCGTGAAAAAGGAAAATAGCAGTGCTACTTATACCGTAATGGTTAAAACACTACACAACAATGGCACCAACTTGCCGGGCAGCGAAGAAGAAAAAATGAGGGATTTAAAGAACCCTTTTGCTGTTAGCGGCGAAGCGGTAATAAGCTATACCTGCTGCAAAAAACAATATTACTTACCCATAGCTGGCTTTAAAGAACAAGGCGCGGTACATTACGAGTAATAACCAATTTTTTAAAAAGCCCTGCGCCATCCAAAACGCAGGGCTTTACCTACCAAAGGGGAATAAGGCAGGGATTGTCAACAAAACAAGAAAACTAAAAAAGGGCAGGCTGCGTATCCATGTTTCTCCTTTGCAGTTCGTCCTGCATTTTTTTCATCAGCCCGGGCAAGCTTAGCCCGTAAAAAAAGCTGGTGCCGTATATATTTTGTAGTTCGTCGTTATTTAAAGTTTTTAAATAATCGTCGGTAGTGGTTTTCGGTCCTTTTATGTTGGTGTATTTTAAGCCTTTCACGATTTCTGCGTTTTTAATTTTTTATAAAAAGAAAATCCTGTTTATGTTCCCTGTTTTTACTGTTTCTACCTGTAGCGTACTGTAGCTGTCGGTATCGTTATGTGCGGTTAGTACAATTTGTTTGGCTTCAAGCGCTTGCGTGGTGCCAAAAAGGTCGATTAGATTAATGCTGGCGGGCACTGCGTGAGGGTGCGCAAACAGTTGCTCAATGCGCCTCAGCACTTCGTTTCCGCAGGTTTTGGTGTGGGTTAATAGCGTTTCAAGCTGTGTACGTTCAATGCTGTACTCGGTTTCAAAAAATTGTCCCCCATGGTGTACAAAACCCAGTAACGAAATATCATTTCTGCCGTTGAAAACTATTTCGTTTACAAATATTTCGGCTTTGGTAAGCGTGTTATGGCTGTTAGTTGTCATAGCGTCGTGCTTTAATTACAAAAGCAAAGTTGAATCCGTGCTGCGCAATGTATTTGCGTAGTCAATTATTTTTCCTTTTTTCACCGCTAAGGGGCTAGGTGCCCTAAGTAAATTTGTGTGCTATACCAGTATTAATTAAAATACCATGCCATTAAACCGCGATGCTTATACCCGTTACCGATTAATTGATGCCCGATTGCGCAAAAAGCCCCATCCGCATTTAGAGGACTTGATTGAACATATAAGCGAACGGATAGATAAGCCCGTGTCAAAACGCACCATACAGCTTGATTTACAGGAAATGCGGTATAGCCAGTCGCTTAATTTTAATGCACCTATTGTGTACGATAAAAAGGAGCGTACCTATCATTATAGCGATGATAATTATTCTATAAATAACCTGCCTGTAAGTGCCGATGAGTTGCACGGCCTTGATTTTGCTATTAGCATTCTGGATCAGTTTAAGCACCTGCCGGCCATTAAAGAGTTTGAAGAAGCCATTATAAAAATTGCAGGCACTGTAAAGCTGAATAAGGATGCACGTGGCGAAAGTGACCATATACAGTTAGACAAACCTTTTATTATTAAGGGTATTGAATTTGTGGAACCGATATTGAAAGCGATATCGGAACGCAGGGTAATAAAATTTACGTATCAGCGCCACGGCAGCGATAGTGTTTCGCAAAATTTAATGGAGCCGTATTTAATCCGAGAATCGAAAAACTATTGGTACGTAATAGGTAATGGCATCAGCAAAAAGGACCATAAAATATTAACCTTTGCATTGGACCGTATTGTTGATTTACAACTAACTAACCAAACCTTTAGCGACGAAAAAATAGACAAGAAGAATTTTTATAATAATGTGTTAGGTGTAACCGTGGCCGAGGGTAAACCTGAAAAGGTGGTGTTACAGTTTGTGCCCATGCAGGGTAAGTATATTAAAACCATGCCCATACACCACTCGCAAAAAATAATAAAAGATACCGATAAGGAACTGCGTATATCGTTAGAGTTGGTGTTAAACACCGAACTAAAAATGCAGTTGCTTAGTTATGGCGCTAATGTAAAAGTGCTACAGCCTAAAAACCTTGCCGATGAAATAAAACATACAGTTAAAGAAATGATGAAAGCATACGCTGAATAAAAATGAGCACTATGAACGATAAAAGCGGCACGGTAAGGGCTAATGTTACAATTGGCGCGCGTGTAAAAATTGTATTAAAGAAAGACCAACGTAGCGGAATACTAACCGAGGGAGTGGTGCAAAATTTATTGACTAATGCACCCGCACATCCGCATGGTATTAAAGTGCGCTTGCACGATGGGCAAGTGGGGCGCGTAAAGGAAATACTATAAACTTACACCGCATGAAAGATCAACTTAATAACCCACTACACGGCGTTACGCTCGAACAGATAGTAAAGTATTTGGTGCAGCAATATGGCTGGGCCGAGCTGGGCCAACGCATACGTATTAATTGCTTTACCGATAACCCCAGCGTACAAAGCAGCCTTAAGTTTTTGCGCAAAACCGAATGGGCACGCAAAAAAGTTGAAGCATTATACATCGAAACTATCAAATAGTTGAATTACATATATTATATTGTAATCCTTACATTTTAATACCCCAAGCTACTTGCATGATTGAGAGAGAACAAATGATAACGCAAACAAAAAAGTGGATACAAGATGTGGTGGTAGGTTGTAATTTTTGTCCCTTTGCTGCTAAAGAAATAAAACAGGGAACTGTGCGCTACCATGTGGAAGAAGATGCTGACATAGGCGCTTGTGTAACCGCTTTTATACAGGAGTGCGAACTGCTGGATGATAATCGGGATATAGAAACCACCATTCTTATTTTGCCCAAAGGTTTCGATGATTTTGAAGATTACTTGGATTTAGTAGCTGTTGTTGAGGAACAACTGGAGGAAGGCGGTTACGAGGGCGTATATCAGGTAGCCAGTTTTCACCCGCAGTATAAATTTGATGGTACTGAATTAGATGACGCTGCCAACTTTACCAACCGTAGTATATATCCCATGTTACACATATTGCGCGAGGAAAGCGTAGAAAAGGCTATTGAGCGCTACCCCGATGCCGAGGGAATACCCGACCGCAATATAAAATTTGCGCATAGCAAGGGTTCGGCGTATATGCAAATGCTACGCGATGCGTGTTTGTAACGATTAACTACCTTAGCGCCGTTTATGATGAAGTTCGAAGAGTTAAATTTAAATAAGCAGTTGCTTAATGCACTGGCCGATTTGGGATATGTATACCCCACCACTATACAGCACAAGGCGTTTCCGGTTATTATGTCGGGGCGAGATATGGTAGGTATAGCACAAACGGGTACGGGTAAAACCATGTCGTACCTACTGCCTATTTTACGCCAATGGGAGTTTAGTAAAGATGCAGTACCGCGTGTATTAATTATGGTACCAACCCGCGAGTTGGTAACACAGGTAGTTGAAGTGGCGCAAAAACTAAGTGCCTACCAAAGTGTAAAAGTGGTAGGTGTGTATGGTGGTACTAATATTAAAACGCAAATGGCTGCCTTATATCAAGGCGCCGATATTGTGGTTGGTACACCCGGGCGCGTTTATGATTTAATGCTGAACGGCAGCTTTAAATCGAAAGCGGTAAAGAAACTGGTAATTGATGAAGTAGATGAAATGCTGAGCTTAGGCTTTAGGTATCAGCTAACCAATATACTTAACTTGCTGCCACCTAAAAGGCAAAACTTAATGTTTAGCGCTACTTTGATTGATGATGTAGAAACATTGATTTACGACTTCTTCAATAATCCCGAAAAGGTGGAGGCTGCCCCCGCAGGTTCGCCGCTTACCAATATATCGCAAAGTGCTTATCAGGTTCCTAACTTTAACACCAAGGTAAACCTGCTGCAGTTATTGCTGAATACCGATGCCGAAATGAAAAAGGTATTGGTGTTTGCAGCCACTAAAAAAATGGCCGATGATATACACGAAAGGTTAACAGGGGCATTGCAGGAGCGCATTGGTGTAATACATTCCAATAAATCGCAGAATAACAGGTTCGATACAGTGCGTAAGTTTCATGAAGGCAGCTACCATGCCTTAATAGCTACCGATATTATTGCGCGTGGTTTAGATATATCGGAAGTTAGCCACGTTATAAATTTCGATGTGCCCGATGTGCCCGAAAGCTATATACACCGCATAGGCCGTACCGGCCGTGCCGATAAAAAAGGTATTGCTATTACGTTTGTTACCCCCAAAGAGGAAGAGTATAAATCAGCCATTGAAAGTTTAATGAATTACGAAATACCTATGCTTGATGTGCCCGAAACTTTAGAGATATCGGATATATTGGTAAGGGAAGAAATGCCGAATACAGAGACGCAGAATATACAGGATAAGCTGAAAATACAAATGCCTACGGGCGCTGCTTTCCACGAAAAATTGGATAAAAATAAAAAGGTAAACTTCTCGCTAACCCGCGCCGAAAAGCAACGTATTAAATACGGCAAGCCTAAGAAACGTAAGCCGAAGAAGTAACCTGTTTTTTAGCTAATTTATGTTGGCGCGAGGTTTTACAAACCTTATCCCAAATACTTGATACCTCGCCAAAATTTACATTGGCCTCGGAATGGTGTACATTATGCCAAGCCGAGCTGTTAAGCCCTATGTTGGGTAACACTTTTTCTAACCATGTATAAGTAACTCCGCAATGCAGGTATAGGTTTAACAATACAAAGCCTATAATAGCCGAAAAATATAGCGGCGCAAAGTGCTTGGCGGGTGGAAAACAGATTAGCATTAAGGGCCAAAAGGTAAGCAGGGTTTCAAGCGGGCCTACGGCAAAACCCGCAAATGGTGTAGGGTCGCGAAAGGTATGATGGTGTTTATGAAAAGGGAAAAACAACCGGGTATGCAATAAGCGGTGTTTCCAATAGGTCATGGCGTCAACAGCAATTATGCCCAAATACATTTCCAGCACTACCATCCACCAACTTAATCCCATTTCTTGCAAGGTCCAGGCTAAGCCTGTTGGCAACCCCATGCGGTACATACCTATTGGCCATGCCGCCATGCAGGCTACTACAAACATGGCTCTTGCGGTGCCAAAAGCCTCGTTGGCAATAGGCGGTGCTTTTTTGCGCTCGCCCTGTATGCGGTTTCCGTTGCGTTCAGAATACCAATAAAACAAATAGCTAAGACTAAATAGGGGTATGGTTATAATAAAGAAAATACTTACCAAGCTTCTATAAAATAGCGTAACACTTGGGTGTAAGAAGCCCGATGAAAATGCCAGCAATACAATTGCCCAATCTATATAGGGTGCTGCTTTAATAAGGTTAATTGGCTTGGGGTTTATTTTAGCGGCTAACATAATCGGGTTGGTTCAATAGTATCAAATGTATTTATTCCGGTAAATACCTGTAAGCGTTATTATGCTATTGCAATAATTGCATTTCCTTTTCAACGCTTAACCCGTATTTACATGCAGGCCAGTTAAGGCTTTCGTAATAGTTAGCTGTGTCACGCACAGTATCTTCAAAAGGGCTGAATGTTATGCCAAAGTCGGTTAATGCTTTTTTGTTTGAAACACTCAGGTTCCCACCCATCCATAATGCTACATCCTGCCAAGGCTGAATGCCTGCATTCGCAATCTTCTCCGATGGGGTATGAATTAATTGAGGTGAGGTTTTAAATTCTTTATTGGCGGTGCTAACTAATTCGCTAAAAGTAACATCGTGCGTTACTGCGTTATAAGTGGTGTTATGCTCGCCAATTTGTAAGGCTGCAATGGCTAAGTCTGCAAGGTCATTAACGTAGGTTATACTAACGCTATCTACACCACCATTTGGCAGCATTATTTTGTCCGAAAATTTCGAACGCCAAAGCCAATAATAAAACCTATCGGTAAAGTCGTATTTGCCATAAACTAACGATGGCCTAAGAATGATTTTATCTAACCAATCGTGCATGTGTAATATGCGTTCCATTTCGGCTTTCTTTTCGCCGTAGGCATCGGGTAGTGCCGATGTTTTTTGTTCCGTTGTGCAGTTTAAAATATGCGTGTTTTCATCAACGGTTTGGCCTATAGCTTTACCCAAATCAAATACCGAGATAGTTGATATAAAAATATACCTGCCAACTTTATCTTTTAACGCATGTAATAGCTTATTAAAAGTAATAGGGTAGTAGCCGCTGCAATCAATAATATAGTCCCAATAATGTGATGTTATTTTTTTGTATTCATCAGTTTCACGGTCGCCCTGTATTTTGTTTACAGCAGCAAATAAATTGGCATTGCGTTTACCGCGGTTAAACAGGGTTATTTCATACTCGTTGTTGCCTACAAGTTTTTCAACTAATACGCGCCCAATAAAATTGGTTCCTCCTAAAACAAGTACCTGCTTCATGTTAAATAATTTTTTCGGAAACGCTTGTAAGTATTAAGTGCCTTATTCCTTAGCTGCAATTACAACCTGGTTTAGCTTACCACCCTCGAACCAGCACGATAAAATATAGTTATCATATTGGTACTCCAAATACCCTGAATTATATGCTAATGCCGGCTTGCCTAAAAGTTGTTTTATTTCCGATTCATTCATCCCGAATTTAAGCTTGCTTGGCAGTGTGCCTTTGTAGCTACCATACACACCGCTGTTTTGGTACAAGTGTATTTCATTCAGCAATTCTTTTTTAAGTATCAACTCAACACCCTGTGTAGATAGGTAGTGCTGGTTATTGGCCATATCCAATTGATAGGTTTTTATCAATTCTTTAACCTGTTCGTTATCGGGCCCCTTGCCTATATTTAATGCTAAAGCATCGCCTTCAACGGCATTACCTTGGGCCATGATAGTGGTATTAAAAAAAGCACATAAAAAAAGTAATAAAAGGGTACCGGAAAATAGGGATTTCATAGTTTTTAATTTTTACCAAAATACTGATATAAACTGCACTTGCCAAAACAAAAAAAACAAGATGTGTTTTTTAAGTGTATATGTTTGCACTTATAAAACATATTACCGTCAAACTATCAGATAATAAACTCTGATAATCTTATAGTTGCAAAAACTAAATAAAGAAGGGTTTTAACAAAAAATCAACGTTAAAAAAGTATTAATTAATAGCAATTTCTTGTCCTAAATAATTGATGAAATATTAAACCGATTGTTTGCAACTGTATTCACATTATTTCGTTCAACAAATAGTTGGAAAAGAGGAATTAAAAATAGTCTTATTGATTGTCAACTAAGTAAGTTAGTTTAACAAGCTACTTTATACTTCGGCACAAATGTTGTTAGTGCCGCAGATAAAGTAGTATATGATTAGGCTCATGGTTGACATCTAGGCATATAAGGCCTATATTCAACCTTAGTAAACAACCATAATTACTTGTCAGCATTTTAATAAGTACACATTCGCATTGTTATGAAGAAAAATTATACTATTATTAAACGCATATTTTCTGTTGTTTTAATAGCCATTTTTACCCTATCGGGTACTCAACTATTGCATGCCCAATATGCTTTCCAAAATAAACAGGAGAACGGCAATACATATACGCCCGTAACAACCAACAATACTGTATTAATTGGACAATCGGCGTACTTGCGTATGGCCGTTCGTAATGGAGGTGCCTACCATTGGGATGTTTGTGGTTATACGCCTTTCGATACCTACCTTACAGGCTATAACAGCTCGCAAGCTGCAGCTTGGTATAATGATGATTTTTGTGCGGGAGATGCGGGTTCAAACCATTCTTCCTCAACGGAGGGCTATCCATTATATGGATATTGGGAACCGGGTTATAGTGGCCTATCATATGTTCAGTTTAATAAATATGGCTCCGCGGCATGGGTTAGCGGTTTTTCTACGTCAGCTACATTAAATTACCGTTGTAGCCCTGGCTCATCGGTAATTGCCGATGGTACTACGGGCGATAATATCTGGAATGTATTTGGGTATAACTCAAATACCTTGGGGGTTAATTATAGTGGTTATTATACCATTAATGCTGTAAGTTTCGACACACGCACTGGCCAACCCAATTCAAATAATAGTTGGGATCTAAATTCGCAAGGCCCTTCGTCAGCGGCTAACTGGATAGGTTGCGAAATGGGGGCAGATAATATTTCATGGCGGATGAAACGCAAGGGGTTTCCTTGTGGTAATTATACTATTGCGGCAATTGCTGATGATGATTATGTGTTGTACATAGATGGTGTGCAAATATCAAGTGGTGGTTGCTGCCTTAATAGTTATACTAATTTATGGACGGGATTTTTAGGCCCCAACAATACTATTGAATACACTGTAAGGGAAGGCGGCGGAGGTGCTTTCGCAGGTTTGCAGTTTACTAAAAACAGCGACCTTTCAGTAACCTCAACTGCAGGGCCAATATGCAATGCCGGTACTATAGCGCTTACAGCCAATGCCGGTAATGGTACTTACTCGGTAGTAAGTGGTGGCACCTATGGTAGCATATCGGGCACTACCCTAACTACAAATAACACATCGGGCAGTACGCAAACAGTTGGTGTGCAGTACACCTATAACGGATGTACTTCCGCTACACAAAATATTACGGTGCAACCTGCACCTACAATTGCCGATGGTACTTTTGGTAGCAGTAGTTGGAACGTTTTCGCATATAATTCAACTACTATTGGCACCAGTTACCAAGGGCATTATAATATAAACAGCCTTAATTTTGATACACGTACAGGCCAAACTTATTCAACTGCGCAAAGTTGGGCGCCTTCAACTTCTCCATCAAGTGCTTCGGGTTATGTAGGTTGTACAGTTAATGCCGATAATATGTCATTCCGCTTTATGCGGTCTAATTTCCCTTGCGGGTTTTATACTATAGCAGGTACACATGATGACCAATGGGAGTTGTATATTAACGGATCGTTAGCAACAAGCGGTACTGGTGCCAGCACCACGCTTACTAATTATTTAACGGGCGTATATTTAGGGCCTAACAGCACGGTTGAATACCGTGTAGTTGAAGGCGGTGGCGATGCACACGGTGGCTTAGTGTTTACAAACACTGGCGCGCTATCTATTACTTCGGGCACAGGCCCTATATGTAGCGGTAGTACTATTGCATTAACTGCTAATAGCGGCGGTGGAACTTATACAGTTACCAGCAATGGTACTTACGGCAGCATCGGTGGTAGTACTTTTACTGCTGGCAATAATCCATCGGGCAGCACTCAAAGTGTGGGCATTCAATATAGCTTAGTGGGATGTAACGCTACACAAAGTATAAATGTGTACTCAAACAGCATTGGCGGAAGCATAGCAGGTGGAAGTACACCATTATGCTTAGGCTCAAATACCGGAACTATGACTTTAAGCGGCCATACAGGTAGTGTAACCCGTTGGGAAAAACAATTAGGTGCAGCCGCATGGGCAACCATAGCAAATACAGCAACTACTTATAGCGAAACACCGTCATCATCAGGTACATGGACTTACCGTGCTTTAGTGGATAACGGTGCATGTGCAAC
>Ga0164241_10006390_pt1 | contig 10770 bp, 14 predicted proteins | sample OricomyardsoilBY_FD_108780 | JGI IMG/M metagenome (GOLD analysis project Ga0164241, IMG submission 108780) | Backyard soil microbial communities from Emeryville, California, USA - Original compost - Back yard soil (BY) | ecosystem: Environmental > Terrestrial > Soil > Unclassified | place: USA... | reverse complement strand
CGAGTTCGTCGCGACGGGAAAAGGGAAGCCCGCCCCGGACGATCTCAAGATCGACAATTGGAACTAGTCGCGGTCTCGGCGGCGTCGGACCTGACGGCGCTCAGTCCGGCCCGGGACCTGGGACAATGCCGTCATCGACGCTTTCGAGGCGCAACGCGTCGTTCCGGCCCTCGTCGACCCGCATTTCTTTCACACGCTTCGCCGCGCGGGTCCTCGTCGCGTGGTCCCCGCCGTGAAGGCGGAAGTCCCTACGCGTCACCTGCATGGAGCAAGCGCCGCTGGCACGCGGCGAGCGTCGCGCCGTACACCAAGTGGGCGGCAACCATCGTCGTCGGGCGACCGGGCCTATCGTGGCGAACCTTCGGCATGAGCCCGAGCCGTGGCAGCGCGTTCGTGTAAGCAAGGGCCCAGACGCCGAGGCCGAACAGCAGGCCCCGCAGTCGAGTCGGGCGGGCGAGGGCCAGCCCGAACACGCCGCCCATGCTCGCGCCGAACGCGAAGTGACTCACGAGGGCAGCCGCGTCGAGCCCACGACCTTTGGGCGCTAGCGGCCCCAGCTGAGACAACATTCGACGGGTGAGGCGGCGCGGCGGCGGCTCGCCGAGCGCACCCATACGTTGGGCGCCCAACATGAGCAGCGACATGGCTCCGGTCGCCGCCACTCCCGCGACCAGGCCGCTCAGCGTACGCGCCAAGAGCGTTTGCATGCTGTCGCCACTTGCACAGGCCGTTCCATGAGTCGCCATGGTCGGGCGCTTTCATCGTCAGACAGCGGTCGCGCCACGCTCGTACGGCCCACGCGAGGCGCTTCCCGCCCGGGTCTACGAGCTGCAGGCTTTAGCGCGTGCGCGCCCAGATAGCCGCTGCCGCAGCGACCTTGTGATTCGCCTGCCAGGGTGGCCCGACGCTTCGCCCGAGCGCCGTCAAGAGAGCCTCCAGATCGCCGCTTTCGAGAGCGCTCGCGGCATCCGCGAACAAGCGCTCGCGCGCGTACCAATGCACCGCCCAACCGCGCTCGCGTGCCGCCGTCGCGAGCGCTTCCCGGTACATGACACCGTCGGCGATCGTTTGTGCGCGGTTGTCGGCAATGCGCTCTTCGATCGTCGGCGGCAACGGGGGGCACGCTCGGAGCGCGATGCGCTTGACGGGCACCTTCAAGGACGCGGCGAGTGCCGCGAGTCCCTCACGCGCCCCGCGTTCCGCGGCTTTTTGCACGTGCCCCACGAGCTCTACTGCCGCTTCGAGCGTCAAGTGCCGCGCTCCCGGCGTGCTCAGGTAACGCCCTACGGCCCAAGACCCTTCGTGATGATGCGGGTGCGTCGGAAGGCCCGGTGGCGTGAGCTCGAGCGTCCGCCGATCGAGGAGCTCCCGCCCCCCAGCGAGCGTGACCAGCACGGCCGAGTTCGAGTGTTCGGCGACGCCGACCGTCGCAAGCGCGGATTTGTGGGCTTTCGTCACCACAGCTTCTCCACCCCCACGCGCTGCCTGAATGCCAGTGAGGCAACGAGGTCGTGTTCGCGTGTCGTCGTATGCTCGAGCGAAAATACGTAAACGTCGGCGCCGCTTTCGAGGAAAAGTCCGAAGCCGCCCCCAAGTCCGATTCCGAGGGCCCCATCGAGACCGACCTCGCCGCCGAAGGTCGTGCGCGACGGGGCGAGTCCAGTCGTTTCGAAGCGCTGGTGGAATAGCGCGACGCCCGCATCGGCGCCGAGCGACAGAGAGACGCTCGGAAGGTCCCAGGTGAGCTCGCCGTGGAGCGTCGCATCCCAGTCGTCGGTGGTCGCGCTCAGTAGCTCGTTCTCGAAGCCGCTTCGGCAGTACGCGACGCGGGGTCCGAGGGTGATGACGGGAAGCACGAACGCGTAGCCGGCGAAGACGCCGTGACAGAGTCCGGTGGCGTTGCGGAGCTCCGTACGCATCGAATAGCCGAGCTCGGGACCGTGAATCAGTGGGGCCGTCGCGCCGCCCTTGCGGGCCAGCCGCGCGTAGTCGACGCGATGAAGTCGCGCGTCGTCCAGGAGTAGTTGTTCGGCGGGAGCGAGGTCGATGCTTCCCTCGAGCAAGAACGCGGAACCGCGGCCTCGGACGTAGTGTTTCCCCGGCCGCAGGCTGAGGACGCGAACGCTGTCGTGCGTTCCGATTTCACCTTCGACAGGCCCGCCGTCGTCGCCTGCGAACACGAGGTACTGGCGTCCCGGCGGGAAGCTCAACACGCTGCGATGCATGCGGTCCGCGAACGGCTCGCTCAGCACCAAGCGGCCTTGGCCGCGCAAATCGTAGCGGAACGTCGGATGCTGAACGCCAGCAAGGGTGCGGGACGAGGCCCGGAGCGTGTTCTCGTGCGCGTACCGGTAAGCTTCGTCGAGGGTGATGCGGCCGTCGCCGTCCTGATCCGCCGGGCCGAGCAAGCCCGACGCAAAGTAGTGCGTGAAGAAGGAGCCGCCGAGCGTGTCCGACTCCTGTGCGTCCTCGTTCGCCGAGCTCGAGGTCAGAAAAACGGTGCCTTCGCCGCTCAAGGCCTCGTCGATCTTGATGTCGAAGGCAGGCGCGGCAGCGCCACCTTTGACGCGCGTGAGCGCGCCGGAGCGGCACGCATCGACGACGAGGACACGAAACGCCGCGGCGGACGAGCGAACGAGCTGCTCGAGGAGCGAGAGCTCGAGGGACGTCTTCTGCAGGTGCAGCGCCTGCGCGTCGGCGTGTCCCGAGAAATAGACGAACAGCATGGCCTGAACGCCCGGGCGGCTTTGCGCCGAACGGATCCGGTCGTTCATTCCGATCAGCGTGCGCTCGACGACGGCAGACGGCTCGCCGCGTAGCAGGACCATGCGATCCGGCTGAAATCCGGCGACGTCTCGCAGGACCCCGTGCACGCGCGCAGCATCGGCTTCCGCGAAGCGGAGCTCGGGTTCGTCGACGTCTCCACGGTTATTGCCGACGAGCACGGCATAGCGCTCGACCGCCGCCGCGGCGGCGGGAGCCCCCAGCGCGACGCTCAAAAAGGCCCCCAACATCACCCAGAAGGCGCCCCTCACTGCGTCTCCTTGGTGACACCCACCGCATCCACACTACAGCCTGCCACCTGCAGCGGCCGCAGTGGATGATGTTCGAGGCGAGCACGAATCGGTTCGAGCTCGACCGCGTCGTCGCAGAATAGAGCGAGCCAGCGTTCGTCCCCGACGACGCCGTCGAGCACGGTGCTCTCGTCGAGCGGGCGCTCGCCCGCGATGAACCGTCGCGCGCGGGGCGCGCTCGGGTAGTAAACGCTCGCACGGCCGGCGCCGTCGACGCTCAGCACCGCGAGGTAGCCGTCCTTCTTCGCGGAATAGGTGAACTCGATCGCGTCACCGGGGCGCAACGCTTGTCCCGGCACGCCGCGCACGACGGCGCCGGCCCTTTTTACGAAGAAGCCGAGCCGGCCGCCGCCCTTCGTTCGCGTGCTCGACGCGCCATCGGGTGAGCTTTCCAATGCGCCGCGGTGCAAGATCAAGAGCAACGCCGCTGCCACGGCGAGTGCGCTTGCGAGCGTTGCGCGCCCGCCCAGCCGCGAGCTCGGGCGACCCGCAGCTCGCGCTGTCCGCCGCATGCTCTCCAGGCTTCCCAGCGTTCCGAGCTCGGCGCCGAGGCTAGCCCTGAAAGCTGCCGCATGCTCACGGCGCGCGCGGCACGCGGCGCATTCCGCGAGGTGCGCCTCCGCGGTACGACGCTCGTCAGCGCCCAGCTCGCCGGCGAGCAGTCGATCGATGGCGAGTGACGAGAGACAATCAGGGGTCATGCTTCACCACGCTGCTCCGTGAGCACCGCAAGCCGCGCCAAGAGGTAGGCCACCTTGCGACGCGAGTAGCCCGTGACTTCTGCGAGCTCGTCGTAGCTCAACGCGTCTAGGTAACGGTAGATCGCGAGCTCCTGTAGCTCCTCGGGAACGTCGTTCAGCGCTCGCCGGAGCTCGAGCGCCTGGTCGGGCGGGCACGGCTGGCCGACCTTGGCGAGTAGTACGGCGTTTTCGGTCGTGAGCCGCCGGCGCGTGGCGCGGTCGCGCAGGCGCTTGAGGCAGCTATTGGTCGTGGCGCGGTAGAGCCAGGTGAGCAGCGAGCTCCGGCCTTCGAATTGCTCCGGCCGTTCGAGCAGGCTCATGAACACTTCCTGCAACACTTCGCGAGCTTCGGGCGGCGAGCCGAGCAGACTTTCTGCACGGCGGACGACGCTGTGGGCGTGCGCCTGGTAGGCGGCCTCGATCTCCGCGCGCGTGATACGCGCGGGGATCCCCTCGCTGCGCCCACCCTCGCTCAATCGCGGTATCGCGGGTAGAGAACGTCGTGGATCGTCGTCCCGAGCGAGATCGTGACGGGACTCGCGAATTCCTCGGGGTTCGGCACGTGAGCCCACGCTGTCGGACAGAAGGCCGCCTCCCCTTCGGAGATGAACCGTTGATTCTGCCGCTCGCTGCGGGCCTGGGCGAGCGCACGGCACGCCTCCTCCTCGGGATGATCCATGGGGTCGTTGGCAGTGATGTCGCACCGCGACGCGTCGGGTGAATACTTCGTGCACAGCGCGAAGCTCTCGTCTTCTTGCGCCTGCCAGACGGCGAACTCCTCCGGCGTGAAGTCGTGCGAGCCGTCGCCGCCGCCGATGATCGTGTGCACGCACAGGCCGTCAGACTCACAGCGGTAGGCAGTGGCTTCCGCCTCCTCCGTCACGATCACCCGCGCCAGGTGATAGCCGCGCGTCGGGGGTACTCTCAAGCGCGCGGCCTCCTCCGCGATGACATCATTTTCGCCCGTCGCGTCGTTGGGAAAGTACACGACGACGACGTTCAAGGCCGTTCCCAGGACGTCGGCGAAGGACACGGTGCGAGCGCTCTGATGTCGAACCGCGGCGATGATGCCGAAGCGGATCCCTTCCGCCGACACGACGCGTTCCGGCGGCGGAGGCGCAAGGACCTCCAGCGTGAAAGCGGCCGGAAAGCTGCCCCGCACCACCGTGTTCGCGATTTTCAGCGAGGGGTCCAAGGGGTCGTAAGAAAGCCAGAGCAGCGCCGCGTCGATCTCACCACTCGGCGGCGCCTCCGTCGTGACGACCGTCCCGACCACCGTCGCGAGCGGCTCCCCTTGGTACTCCGGGTCGGCCTGGGCCGAACAGCCGACGTGGGCGAGCCCAACCACGAGCCAACCGATGCCTTGCCTGAATCTGTGCATCCTCAACCGTCCTTGTGCGAGCAACCGGAAGCGGCGGCTCACCCTTTCGGACCGCGAGCAGGACATGGAGTGCAAAACCCGCGAACCGAAGCGTTGGTCGGGTTCGGGTTGCCCTCGGCAATGCAAACAGTCGGCCTCGGATGGGATTCTTACGCAGCTCGAGGGTAACACTGGAGTGCGTGCGTGCGGCCGGCGCGATGATCCTCCTGTGGCTATTGGCGACAGGTGCCCCGGGGCTTGTCACGTTGTGGCTCGCCAGTCGGATCTGGACGCAACGAACGACGATACCCACGCCGGTGAAAACGGCAACGGCGATCGCGGTCGGAAGCGTGGTCGTGGGCGCAGTGGGAGCGCTGCTCGGCGCAGTGAAAGCAGTCAGCGCCTTGAGGGGGCAGATCATCGATCCCTCGCAGCGAGCCCGGACCTTGGCGGAAGGAATTTCGTTGGCCCTGAACTGCATGGCGGTTGGTGTTGGCGTGTCGACGTCAGCGATTTTAGTTGCGCTTGTTCTGCTTCGGAGAGAGCGACGGGGGCGTGACCACCCGTAACTCTCAGCCGTTCAATGTCTTCAGCCCCGCCAGCCGTGTGCGGGAGAGGACTGCAAATGGGAGTCAGACCGCACGCCTTTGGCGCCGGCCACCGGACATCGCTTGCACAGCCGGCGCTGCGATCAGGTACCCTCCCCGAAACGAGGCCTACCATGCTCGGAAGATACAAGTTGATGGCGTTCGTCGCGACGCGCGACGGAGAACGAGCCCGCGCGTTCTATGAGGGGACGTTAGGGCTCGAGGTCACGTCGGACGACGATTTCGCGCTCGCGGTCGACGCCGGGGGGACCATGTTGCGCATTCAAAAGGTCGCGTCCTTCGAGCCCCATCCGTTCACGACACTTGGCTGGCAGGTGAGCGACATCGACGGTGTCGTCACGAGCCTAGAGGAACGAGGCGTGACTTTCGAGCGATTCCCGGGAATGGCTCAGAATGAGCGCGGCATCTGGTCCGCGCCGAGCGGCGCGCGCGTTGCATGGTTCAAGGATCCCGACGGCAACACCCTGTCCATCGCTCAACTCTGACCCAACCGCCATCATGAGGTCGTGGGCTGCGTTGCGTGCTGAGGGCAAATGCGCAGCCTGGTACGAGGCAGCACGAGGCCCGGTGCCGAGCCTAGCGGCAAAGATTTGCGGGTGAACCAATCCTTGCCAACTGGTGCATGCCGCGGCGTGACTAGCGAGTCACAGAAGCAGTCCATAGTTGCCCAAAATCGCGAATACGTTGCTCATGGCATGAAGGAACATGGCAGGCCAGAGCGACCGAGTCCGCGCGTAGACGAGCGCGTAAATGCAGCCATGGAACGCAATGCTCAGCGAGCTCGCGATGCCGTAGCCGTGTGTCGCCGCGAAGACGGCGGACGACACGAGCGTCGCCCATCCAAGGCCAAAACGACGGAACAAGCCTCCGAACAAGAGGCCGCGATACAGGAGCTCCTCGAGGAACGGTGCGGCAATCACCAGGGTTGCCACCGTGCCGGTCGCCTCCCAGGGGGTGCCAAGGAGCATTGATTCGACGAGGTGCTGGCTCCACACGGGACCGAGGCCGAGCGGTGCCGCCGCCAGATGCACGCCCCAAGTCACCGCCACCGAACCCGCGAGTCCGAGTGCCGTCCAGGAGGCGACCTCGAGGCGCTCTTCACGCGTCGTCGGCCAACGCTGCATGCGGTGGAGCGGCGATTCAGCGCCACGACCCAAGGCGCTGCGAATCAAAGCGAGCACGACGGGGATCGCGAAGAACTCTGAAAAGGGATGAAAGTCGGCCAGGACGGGCACGTCACGTCTGGTGGCAACGCTCGCGAGCCAGCTTGCCGCCTCGCTCCAAACCCAGAGCACGAGTGCCCATGCGAGGCCGATGGGCACGGGAGCAAACTCGCGGACAGCCCAGCGCGCGCGCGTACGTTGGAGCATGACCGCCGCCGGCGCGACGAGCCCAAGCATGAGCCCGTCGAGCCAGCGTACCGAGCGGTCGAAGCGCCGGATCCGAGCGGAGCGCGAATGCTCACGCTCCGTGCGACCCTCGACGATTTCCTCGCGCCGGAGCCGCGCGTAGTCCGGGGCGTCATCGGCCGATCCACCCGCGAAGTACTGACGCGCCTTCGCGGGATCGCCCCACGCCGCCGCGACGACGGCGAGCGCTGTTATGTCACGCGTGACACCGCGCAGGCGAGCTGTGGCGGCCCTGGGGTCAACGCGCCTGTAGCTCTCGAACTCGCGCGTGAGCTCGGTGGTCGCGTCGAAGAAGCGCTGCTTTCCCTGGTCGACCTTGGCCGGAGATTCACCGGCAGAAGACAAGCGCCAATTTTCGCCGCAGAGAAAAAGCAGCCGCACGGGGTCACGGTGCGAGAGCGTCGGATACTCGAGCCGCGCGGGAACGGATCTGCCGACTTCCACCCAAAGAAACGCTGCGGGTATGAGCGTCAAGCCGAGCAGAACCAGGTTCGGTCGCGCGCGCGACTCGACGTTCGTCGGTGCTGCGGGCTCTACCATTCGAGGATCTTAGTCTGCCGCGCCAGGAGCGGGGTAGTTTTCATTCGAGCTGATTTCACGGGCGCGGCACGTGCGCGTTGAGCTAGGTACACTCAATGGTCATCCACGCGTCCTCGAGTCCGAATGCGCTCTCCCGCCGCGTCTAAAATTGTCCGATGGCGATGAATGACCGGGAAATCGCGCAGCTCCGACTGCGGCGGCAGCACTTGACTGGCAGGCCGCTGCGCACGCCGGAGGCGGTCGTGGGCTGGCTCGGGGCGGCGCAAGCCCAGGAGTTCGCAGTTGCAAAGTGGTCCCTCGCCCAGCGCAGTCACGGGCACGTCACGAGCGCCGACCTGGACCGCGCTCTGGGCGAGCGACGCATCCTGCGCACGCATCTCTTTCGTTCGACGTGGCACTTCGTGCTGCCAGCGGACCTGCGCTGGATGATGGCGCTGATCAGGCCGCGCGTGCGTGCCCGCGTGATCTCGTACAACCGGCAAAACGGACTGACCGACGCCGCGCTCGCCAGGAGCCGAGCGGTGCTCCGCGAAGCACTCGCCGGCGGTCGGCAGCTGGTGCGAAGGGACGTCTCGGCAGCGCTCGCTCGCGCTCGCGTGGCCACCGACGGCCTGAAGCTCAGATTGCTTCTATTGCAGGCGGAGCTCGATCTCGTCGTGTGCAGCGGAGCGTTGCGCGACAAGCAGCAGACGTTCGCGCTCGTGGACGACGTGGTGCCGCCGGCGCCGGCCCTTCCGGAAGACGACGCGCTGGCGGAGCTGACGCGCCGCTACTTCTCGAGTCACGGCCCAGCCACGTTGAAGGACTTCATCTGGTGGTCGGGCCTGACGGCCGCGCAAGCCCGGCACGGGCTCGAGCTCGTGCAGGAAAAGGGGCTACGCCGCATGGAGGAGGGCGGCCGCATCTACTGGATGTCCGAGGTCTCTGCCCGACGAGCGACGAGCGACACGCCGGTGCACCTACTCCAAGCGTTCGACGAATACATCATCGGTTACACGGAGAGCAGGAACGTCCTCGCGGTTGGGGGGCGGCCCGAAACTCCGAGCGGACTCCCAACACAATCGAACCTGCTCATCCGAAACGGACAGCTGCTCGGCTTCTGGCGAACGGTCCCCGACCGAGAGGAGGCGCTGGTAGAAGTTCACTTGGCGCGCCCGCTGGATCCCACCACCCGAAACGCACTCGAGGACGAGCTCGAGCGATACGGCCGATTTCTGCAGCGTCCCGTACGGCTCATCAGGCCAAAGACCCAAACCCGCGTACGCGCTTGGAAGGGCTAAGCGTAGACCGAGCGTCAGGCGGGAAGCAGCTGCCGACGGTATCGGACCTCGTGGATTTCAACGCCCAGTCGCGCGTCCGTCTTCGATTGCCCGTCAGGTGAGAAGCCCAGCGATTCGTAGAAGGCGCGCGCACGGAGGTTGGTCGCAAGCACCCAAAGACTGAGCCCGTCGAACCTGCGCTGGCGGGCCCAGATAATGACAGCCTCGACGAGGGCGGTCCCGCAACTCGAGCGCCAGTGCTCCGGATCCACGTAGAGCGTAGCGATCTCGCAAATGCCGGTAGCGATGTCATCGTCGCGACATGGCAGGAACGAGCAGAAACCCTTCAGCGTCGAACCCTCGACGGCGACGAAGACGGTCACGTTGGGGTCGACGACGACCGCGGACCACCAGTTGGCACGCTGTAGCGGATCAAGCCTGTCGAGAAATTCGTCGGGCATGTGGCCGCGATATCCAACCTGCCAGCTTCGCACGTGTACCGCGGTGATGCTGGAAACGTCAGAAGGCAGGGCAGGCCGGATCAGCACGGAACGGTCGAGAGAAGGCACGAGAAGAGACAGATCAGAAGGACCTATTGCACACCAGCTCGGCCTCCCAGAGCAAACGCGAGGTCGTCGGCTGCTGCAAATGGTGGGTGGGCCGAAGCATCCGGCGTGCGTAGAGCGCAGCGCCCGCTCTCCAAGGCCCGGACGCGAGGCCGTCGCAGGTCGCATCCGGCATTCTCCAACTCATCCAGCATAACGTCGTCCCGATCGTAGCAGGCCGCACTCAACCCGACGGAGCCCAGGTCGCCGCGCCGCGTCAGTGCTCCGCGTCGCCTTCCGCCATCTTGCGAACGACCGTGGCGATAGTGCGTGCGTCAATCTTGGCCCGCCTCATCAGCGCAGTTGCCCTCTCCGCGTCGTCGGCATCGATGGCTTCGAAGAACTCCTCAACGGAGCCAACAGCGGCAAGCCTCTCGAGAACCAGAGTGCCTTCGAAATCCGTGTCGTCCATCACTCGACTTCGACAGAGGTTTCCCACCCGTCGTACTTCCCGTCGAACCGCTCTGCCAGTTTGGTGAGAAAGCCGGTAACTTCGTGGATATCGTCGAGCCGAACTGAATCGGTCCGGTACACCTGCACACCAAAGTCGGGGGCCTCTCCTAGGGAATCGAGCAATTGAAACCCGTCATCGACGACCATTGACGCGAATGCCGAACGTGAATCGCGATCGGGAAAATAGACCCAGTGATCGACCCGACGCTGCTGCGCGAGAGAATCGCCGCGACGCTGAAGACTCTCGACAACGCGCCTATCCTGAATCCAGCGCATGCGTTCCTCGCTCGGGAGAAGAAAGTCGGTGAAGTAGGTCCACTCGGGGTCCATTTGTGCAAGCGTCGAGAACTGCCTTTGCAGGCCGCGAAGATGGATTCCGGCAAGCCGTTTCACCTCCGGTTCGAGGTGAGGCGGCCCCATGCACGTGAGCTGCCAGACGCCGCGGTTGCGCAAGCGCCCGACGAAACGGATCGCAAGAGCGGAGAGATCAGCAACAAGAGCAGCTTCGGCGGGGTAGAGGGCATCCGCTTCTTCAGAGCTACCCATGCCGTGCGTGTCGCCGACGACCATCTCGATGCGGACTGCGTAGAGCGTGTTCTCTCGAAGTTCCTGCAGTTGATCTGCAAGCGCGAGGTTCACGAAAATCGACGCCGGCGCATCGTCCACGCGGCACGGATAGAAGTCCCAGTCGTCGTCCATGTCGCCCCGCTTCCACGTTTACT
>Ga0164241_10006389_pt1 | contig 10771 bp, 7 predicted proteins | sample OricomyardsoilBY_FD_108780 | JGI IMG/M metagenome (GOLD analysis project Ga0164241, IMG submission 108780) | Backyard soil microbial communities from Emeryville, California, USA - Original compost - Back yard soil (BY) | ecosystem: Environmental > Terrestrial > Soil > Unclassified | place: USA... | reverse complement strand
GGGATTTTCGTCCTGCGCTATCTCCGCCGATCGCGCGGGATGGCGGGTGAACCGCTGTGATGAGCCGGCTTCTGCCGCCCGCCGCGTCGGCTCACGCGCCGGACATCGACCTCGTCATCGTGCTCGTGCACGCGCTCATGCTGGCGCTGTTCGCGGGATGGGGCGTCTATTTCGTCTGGGTGCTGTTCCGGTTTCGGCGCAGCCGTCAGCCGGTGGCTGACCCGCGGGGCGCTCGCGGACGCGTCGCGCTCGGCGTCGAAATCGGCGTCGTCGTTGCCGAAGCGACGCTGCTCATCGCCATCGCGCTCCCGTTGTGGTTCGCGCGCACGACGGCGGAGTCTCCAGGCACGAACGCCGTCAACGTTCGCGTCGTCGCCGAACAGTTCGTCTGGAACGTGCACTATGCGGGCGCGGACGGCGAGTTCGGCACCACGTCGGCGTCGCTGGTCAGTCCGTCGAATCCGCTCGGGCTGGATCGCGCTTCACCGGGCGGAAAAGATGACGTCGCGGTGCAGAACCAACTCCACCTGCCGGTGGGACGGCCGGTATTCATACAGCTCACGAGCAAGGACGTTATTCACAGTTTCGGAATTCCGGCCATGCGCGTGAAGCAGGATGCCGTGCCCGGCGTGTTCGCACCCGTGCACTTCACGCCGATTACGCCGGGGCGCTTCGACATCGCCTGCTCCCAGCTGTGCGGGATCGCGCACTTCCGGATGCGCGGCGTCGTGACCGTGGAAACAGAGGACGCCTTCCGGGCGTTTCTGGCGACCGAAGCGGCGATGCAGTAAGAAAGAGACCGCAACGCGATGTTGCGGATGACAGGACGATCAGCGCGGCTCCACCCGGCTGCCGAGCCAGGCTTGCCGGAACGCAAGCTGCGCGGTTGTGGGCGTGCCGCCGGACGTCTCGACCGGTTCGATCGTCACGCGCGGGTCTGATCCGATCGTCAGCGTCGCGTCGAACTGGCGGCCATCACGGCGTCGCACGCTGAACGTCACACGTTCGCCAGGTTTGTGATCGGCGATGGTGCTCCAGGCCAGGCGTGTGGCGGGACGGCCATCGATCGACGTGATCACGTCCCCTTCATCGATGCCGGCCTCGTAGAGCGGTGTGTGAAAGGGCACGGTGCCGCGGCGCCCGGTGGCGTCAATGCCGATGATGAGTCCGCCGGAGATGTCGCGCGTCCGGACATCGCCGATCCAGCCGCGGCCGGGCGCGGCCGGCTGGACGTTGAACCCCGCGAGCGCGAGGAGCCGCGGGAAGTCTGGCGTGTCGCGGCCTTCGACGTAGCGATCGAAGAAGTCGTCGGCAAAGGGGCGGTCGCCGCTCACTGTCGCCAGTTCGGTGCGGAGATCGTCCAGCGTGTAGGCGCGCGCGACGTAGCCGGGACGCGGATCGCGCGGCGCCCCGAAGACCTGCCACAGCCGCCGCATGTAGTCGTCCAGCGTCACGCTGCCCGCGCTGCGTTCACGCAGCGACAGATCCAGGGCGAGCGCGAGCGCGGATCCCTGCGTGTAGTACGAAATGTAGGTGCGGTCGCGATCCGTCAGGTCATTGGCGATGCCGGCGTCGGCAAACGGCGCCTGTTCGCTCATCCCCACGGCCGATCGCACGCCGCGCGCCGGACTCGCCATCGTCTGCGCGACGTCGTCCGTTGGCGCGCCGCGCGTGAATCCCGAGCGCGTCAGCAGCAGCGGGCCGTAATACTCCGTGAAGCCTTCGGCAAGCCACAGACAGCACGTGACGTTCTCTCGAGTGAAGTCGAACGGCTCGATACCAGCCGGACGGATGCGCTCGACGTTCCAGGTGTGGAAGAACTCGTGCGACACGATATCGAGCGCGTGCAACCGGCCCTCCGCCGTGCGCATCGACAGATTCGGGAACGAGATCGACGTGCTGTTGCGATGCTCCATGCCGTCGGCGCCCGCCCAGCCGACGAAGTCGAGGAGAAAGGTGTACGCGCCGGGTTCGTACTCCGGCAACTCGCCGTACACGGCAGCCTGCTCGCGGACGAGCCGCGCAATCGATGCCGCAAACGCGTCGATGTCCGGCTGGCGGCCGTCCGAGTGCGCGGCCACGCGAAAGGCGGATGGGCGTCCGGCGACGTCGACCGTGAACGCGCTGACCACGAGGTCCGCCAGCTCGACGGGACTGTCCATGAAGTACTGAAGATTCGGCGCGGTGAACGAAAACGGGTCGGCCGTCGCGAACAGCTGCGTCGCCGGCCGCCACCCCGATCCCGCCGGCGGCACGAACGTCAGACGGATCGGCCGCGCGTCCAGCCCATCTGCCCACAGGAACGTCGCGGGCATGTTGATGTGCGCATGCGTGGTGTCGACCCCGAGGTACGTGCCATCCGGCTCATCGCCGAACAGGCGATAGATGACGCGCACGGTTGTGTCGGGAGCTTCAATGCGCCAGCTGTCGGCGTCGACGCGTACGGCGTGAAGGGCGCGCCCCTGCCCGTCGTACGCCTCGACGGCGAAGATGTTCTTCGCGAATTCGTGCACGGCGTAGCGGCCCGGCGAGGAACGGCTCATGCGGACGACGAGGGGATCGCGACCGGCCTCAGGGAATGTCGCTTCGACCTGCAGCCAGTGATGTTCCGGTTCGGGAAACGTGACCCGATAGGTCACGGCGTTCGTCTGCGCGGCGGCTGGACCAGCCGTTGCGATGACAATCGACGCGAGCACGACGACAGACCTGACGGCGTGTCGCATGATCGATCAGGACGCGCGCGACGCCAGCCGCTCGCGCGCCATGCGGAAAATCGTCAACGGAAACCGCAGAAGCATGCGCCGGCGGAGCGCAGCATAGGACAGGTCGCCCCGCACATAACCGAGGATCAGATCGGCCAGCGCGGGCAGGCTTGCGGCGCTGCGGAGGACGCGCTCGACCCGCGCGTGGCTGGCGAAGAGATACCGCTGCACGAGCACGGCGTCGGTGAGCTCCGCGCCGAGCTCGGCGCGCCACAGCCGCTCATACGCCAGACCAGGGGCGTCGGTCCGATCCGACGGATGCGTCATCGCCAGCGCACGGCCCGCCAGTTCCCCGGACACCATCGCGTAGTAGATGCCCTCGGCGGTAACGGCGTTGACGAATCCGCCTGCGTCACCGGCAAACAACACCCGCTCCTGCCACGATTTGCGCAACGGTCCGCCGACCGGAATCAGGAAAGGCGTGAAGCAACTGCGGTCCGATCGGCCGTGCAGGTCGCCGGCCCGGACGAGCGAGGCGACGAAGGCTTCCTGCAGCGAGTACGGAGTGCGATCGACGTGGTCGTCGAAGTGCGACAGCACGCAGCCGATGCCGACGTTGACATGTCTCGTCTTCGGAAAGATGTAGGCGTAGCCGTCGAGCCCGTTGTGGGCATAGGCCACCCACAGGACGTCCGGCCGCTCGGCGCGCAGCGTCTCGACGGGCGTCTCTTCCATCATGTCGATGGCGAGGCTGCGGCGGGGCCATCGCGCATTCACGCCGAGCCGCTTGGCCATCACGCTGTGCACGCCGTCCGCGGCGATGACGCGGCGCGCGCGGAGAGTGCGGCCGTCGCGTGCGCGCAGCATGACGGCGCGATCGTTCTGCGACGCCTGGGTGACTTCGAAGTCCCCGACCAGGCGCGCGCCGGATGACACGGCCGCGCGTACGAGGGCCGCGTCGAACTCGAGGCGGCGCACGAGCAGCACGGACGGCGCGCCGCTGTCGAGATCGAGCTGTGAGCCGCCCGGCCCCTCGAGGTGCAGCTTCGAGATGCGGTGCACATCGACGTCGCCGAGCGCGCGATCGAGCCAGGGAAAGCGGCCGAGCGCGCGCGTGCTGATGCCGCCGCCGCACGGCTTGTTGCGCGGAAACGACGCGCGATCGACGACGAGCGTGTCGACGCCGGCGTCGGCAAGCGTGCGCGCGGCGGTCGCGCCGGCCGGCCCGGCGCCGACCACGATCACGTCGGCATCGAACGCTACTGGCGAATCCATCGAATGAGCTCGGGGAGGTTCGGCGGCTTGCCCTGCATGAGCAGACCGACCCGGAAGATGCGGCCGGCCGCCCAGACGACGCCGACCGTCGTCGCGACCAGCATCACGACGGACAACAGCACCTGCCATGCCGGCGGCGGCGGGGACATCGCGAGGCGGAGCAGCATCGCGAAGGGCGTGAACAACGGAAAGAACGACAGCGCCACGGCGAGCGGCGCGTCCGGCGCCCGCACCACGAGAAACGACGCGAGATAGGCGGCGATGAGCACCATCATGGCCGGCTGCAGCAGACTCTGCGCGTCCTTGAGATCGGAACACGCCGAGCTGAGCGCCTGAAAGAGGGCGCCGTACAGGAGGTTAGCGCACACGAGCAGGACCAGAAACCAGCCCAGCAACGGCACATTGATGAGATCCGGCCGGCCGAAGTTCAGCACGGCGTAGATGCCAATCGTCAGATAGACGAACGCCAGCAGGAACGAGAGGGCCACAATCCCGAGCAGTTTCCCCATGAGGAGCTGGAACGCCGACACGGAGCCGAGCAGCACCTCGCTGATTTTGCTCATCTTCTCTTCGATGATCGTGTGGATGAGGTGCTGCGCGCTCGACATGACCGCCATGAACATCAGCACCAGAAAGAACAGCGGCACCGCGAGACGCTGAATCGCATCGACCCGCACGGCCGTCCCGGTCGACCCGTCCGGGCGCCGCTCGACCAGGCCGAACGTCGCGAGCTCCGTGCGCGCCGTGAGGCGCGCCGCGAGAGAGGGATCGATGCCGACGCGGTCGAAGCGCCGCCGTTCGATCTCGTCGGACAACGCGTCGCGCAGCCAGTTGGCCAGCCGGACGTACGACGTGCTGCGGCTGTAGTAGCGGATCGTGGACGGGGCGTTCGTCTCGAGCGTTCCCGGGGGGATTTCGACGAAGGCGAACAATTCACCCGCCCGTACCCGCGAAGACAGCTCGACGCGCAGATCTTCCTCGGCTCGCGTCCCCGGATCGATCCGGACCGGATAGAAATGCGGGCCGGCCTGCGATGCGCCGTGGCCGGACTCCCGGTTGAAGACGTCGGCCTCGCGCGCGATCGCGTCATAGAGCACGCCCGTGCGGTCGACGACCGCAAACGGGCGATCGTCGCGATCGATCTGCCGATCAGCGACGCGCAGAAAGGTGGCGAGCACGGCACCGAGGACCGGCATGGAGATGATCCCGATGACGAAGAACTTCGTGCGGACGAGCGCCAGCAGTTCCGTTTCGGCGATGGCGAGCACGCGCCTCATGCGCCGGCTCCGAGCGAAGCCTCCTCGTCCGGCGCGGGGCGCGCAATCCTGACGAAGATGTCGGCGAGCGACGGCTTGGCGACTTCGAAGTGCCGCACCTCGGTGGCATCCACGAGGCGGCGAAGAAAGGCGTTGGGATCGCCGGCCACACGCACGTCCTGATAGTTGCCGTGATCGTTAATCGACTCGATGCCGGCCAGCGTCCGCAGCAGGCCGGCGCCGCCGCTGATCCGGACGCGGATCGTGTCGTGACCGTATCGCGCCTGGATCTCGTCGAGCGATCCGTCCAGCACCTTGCGACCGCGAAAGATCATGAAGATGCGATCGCACAGCTTTTCGGCCGCGCCCATGTCGTGCGTGGAGAAGACCACGGTGGTGCCGGCGCGCCGCAGTTCGAGCACGGCGTCGCGCAACGTCTCGGCGTTGACCGGATCGAGTCCTGAAAACGGTTCGTCCAGGATCAGCAGCCGCGGACGCGCGACGACCGCCGAGAGAAATTGCACCTTCTGAGCCATGCCTTTCGACAGCTGATCCACGCGCTTGTCGGCCCACTCGACGAGTCCGAGGCGCGTGAGCCATTCGGTGATGACCGGATCGAGTTCGGCGGCCGATCGGCCTTTGAGCCGCCCGTAGTAGCGCAGGACACGCCGGACGGACATCTTCTTGTAGAGTCCGCGCTCCTCCGGGAGGTAGCCGACCTCATCGCGCGCCGCGCTGGACGTGGGCCGATCGAGGATGCGGATCGTACCGACGTCGGGGAGGATGATGTTCATCATCATCCTGATCGTCGTGGTCTTGCCGGAGCCGTTGGGCCCGATGAATCCGTAGATCGAACCTTCGGGCACGGCGAGTGACAGCTGAGTGACGGCCGTGTGCTGGCCGAATCGTTTTGTCACCTCGCTGATTTCAATGGCGGCCATGTCTGATAAACGGGCGCGTGCAAAGGCATTTGACAGGATTGTGAAATGTTTCACATCATATAGCGCTGCCGGGAACGTCGCCCGCCCGGCGCTCGAGCAGGCCCACACTCGGCTGACGCACCACTCTTCGCCGCGCCCAGACGGGACGGCGTCAATTGCGCGCGCCGGCGGCCGAGAATCATGTAGGCTGTAGGGCGCTTCCGCTGCCTCCTATGAGCCAGATTTTTCCCCGCAGTGCCAACGCGACCGCCCGCATGAGTCTTGCGGCCGTCCTGGGCGTCGTCCTCATTCTCGGCTGGGTGGTCTTTACCCTCATGCGTTCCTCGTGGGTGACCAAGCAGCATGAATTTGTCGAGCAGCCGCTCCAGTTCAGCCATGCGCACCATGTGGGCGGCGTGGGACTGGACTGTCGCTATTGCCATACCTCGGTGGAGAATTCGGCATTCGCAGGTATTCCACCGACGAAGACCTGCATGAACTGCCATTCGCAGCTCTGGACGAACGCGCAGATTCTTGAGCCAGTGCGTGCGAGCTTTCGCGATAACAAGAATTTGAACTGGATTCGGGTAAACGACCTGCCTGACTTCGTTTACTTCAATCACCAGATTCACATCAAACAGGGCGTCGGCTGCGCGACCTGCCACGGTCAAGTCGACAAGATGCCTCTCGTGTTCCAGGCGCAATCGTTACTGATGGAGTGGTGCCTGGACTGCCACCGGGCGCCTGAGAAGTACCTTCGGCCGCGCGAAGAGGTCTTCAACATGGCCTATGAAGCGCCGTCGAACCAGCTCGAGGTGGGCTTGCGGCTCAAGCAGGAATATCACGTCGCCAGCGTCGAGCACATGACGAGCTGCTCGATTTGCCACCGGTAATCCGGCGCTCGAGCGTGCGACAGGTACGAAATTACTGCGGAGCAGAGGGCTCCGCGAGCGAAGCCCGCATGGCGGGGTGGATGTATTCCCGCTTCTCAAATTGACGATGAATCTCGCCGACATTCGCGCGCGACTGGAAGGCCTCGAGGGCCGTGCCTACTGGCGGAGCCTCGAACAACTGGCTGACACACCGGACTTCCGGGAGTACGTCCATCGCGAATTCCCGTCGCAGGCATCGGAATTCACGGATCCGGCGGGACGCCGGCAGTTCCTGAAGCTGATGGGCGCCTCACTCGCGCTCGCGGGCGTCAGCGCCTGCACGCGCCAGCCCACCGAAAAAATCGTTCCTTACGTCCGGCAGCCTGAAGAAATCGTCCCCGGACGGCCATTGTTCTACGCCACGGCAATGCCGCAGGGCGGCGTCGCGATGCCGCTTCTGGCCGAAAATCACATGGGCCGGCCCACGAAGCTCGAGGGCAACCCCGAGCATCCAGCCAGCCTGGGCGCCACCGACGTCCTGGCGCAGGCATCCGTGCTGACGTTGTACGATCCGGATCGCTCGCACAACGTACAGAATCGCGGTGAAGTCAAGACGTGGGGCGCCGCTGTCGCGGCCGTTCAGGCGGCCGTCAATGCCGCCCGTGGGGCCGAAGGTGCGGGTCTCCGGCTCCTGACGACGCCGCTGACGTCTCCAACTCTTCTCGACCAGATCGACACGCTCCTCACCAACCTGCCGCAGGCGAAATGGCATCAGTGGGATGCCGTTTACGGCACCGTTCAGGGCGGCGCACCGGCCGCGGCGGCGCTCTACCACTTCGACAAGGCCGAAGTGGTCGTCTCGCTCGACGCCGACTTCCTGGGTTGTGGCCCGGCGGCGGTTCGATACGCGAAGGATTTCTCGTCCCGCCGCCGTATCAACACGCCATCCGATGAGCTCAATCGCCTGTACGTCGTCGAACCGGCGCTGAGCGTGACGGGCGCCTCGGCTGACCATCACCTCGCGCTGAAAGCGCGGGACGTGCATGCGTTTTCGGCGGCTCTGGCGGCAGCGCTCGGTGTGTCCGGCGTGTCGGCGGGCACACTGCCCGACGACGTCACGACGAAATGGGTGCCCGCCAGCGCCAACGACCTGCGCGGCCGCCGCGGCAGATCAGTGGTCGTCGCCGGTGACTATCAGCCGGCAGCCGTACACGTCCTGGCGCGGGCAATCAACGACGCGCTCGGCAACACCGGCAGCACGGTTGTCTACACCGCTCCGTTGGCGGCGGGTCCACGCGATGGCGCGGCGTCGATCGCCGAGCTGGTCAATGACATGAACGCCGGCAGCGTGTCGACGCTGGTGATCTTCGACGGCAACCCCGCGTTCACTGCCCCGGCCGACGTCGACTTCAGGGCTGCCCTCGACAAGGTCGCGCTGCGGGTTCATATGGGCATCTATCACGACGAGACGGCGGAGTTGTGCCATTGGCACATCCCCGAAGCGCACTACCTCGAGTCATGGGGTGATCTCCGGGCATTCGACGGCACCGTGTCGCTGATCCAGCCGCTCATCGCGCCGCTCTACAGCGGTCACACGGCGATCGAACTGGTCGCGGCGATGAACGGCGTCAGCGGAAGCGCCATGGATCTCGTGAAGGCGTACTGGACGCGCGCGTTTTCCAGCCAGACGAAGACCAGCTGGACGCTGCGCGACCGTGACGGCCGCCCGTTCGCCGGCGTGGACGGCTTCTGGCGCCACGCGCTGCACGACGGTTTCGTCGCCAGCACGTCCATGCTCGGCGGTGCCGCTCCAATCGCCCCTGCGCCGGCCGCGGCTCCCGCTCCCGCCGTGCCGGGCACGGCCAGCGGACTCGAGATCGTGTTCCGTCCGGACCCGTACATTCTCGACGGCCGCAACGCCAACAACGGCTGGTTGCAGGAACTTCCCCGGCCGTTGTCGAAGGTCACGTGGGACAACGTGGCCTACATCAGCCCGCGTACGGCTGACCGGCTCGGCATCCCGATCGCGCGTCCCGGCAACGAGGACAACGACGTCATCGAGATCAAGTACCAGGGCCAGTCCGCGCGCCTGCCCGTCTGGGTCCTGCCCGGCACGGCCGACGACGTGGTCGTCGTGCCCTTCGGTTACGGCAGCGAGCGCGCCGGACGCGTCGGGTCGAAGCTCGGTCACAACGTCTTCGGGCTGCGCCGCAGCCAGACGCCCTGGTTCGACGGAGGCGCTGAGATTTCGAAGACCGGCGACAAGTACCTCGTGGTGTCCACGCAGAACCACTTCGCGATGGAAGGCCGTCACCCGGTCCGCGCCGTGGATGCCGAGGAGTTCAAGACCAATCACAAGGCGGTCGAAGAACTCGGGGAAGCACCGGCCAAGACGCTGACGCTCTATCCGGTCACCGACGAGCATCCGCACAACAAGGGCGCTCAGCACCGCTGGGGCATGGCGATCGATCTCAACGCCTGCACCGGCTGTTCGGCGTGCATCATCGCCTGCGTGGCGGAGAACAACATCCCGGTCGTCGGCAAGGCGCAGGTCTATCGCAACCGGGAAATGCACTGGCTGCGCGTGGACACGTACTTCGACGGCGATCCCGCGAACCCGACGGCCACGTACCATCAGCCCGTTCCGTGCATGCAGTGCGAAAACGCGCCGTGTGAAGTCGTCTGCCCGGTCGCGGCCACCGTCCACAGCGATGAAGGCCTGAACGACATGGTCTACAACCGCTGCGTCGGCACGCGGTACTGCTCGAACAACTGCCCCTACAAGGTCCGGCGCTTCAACTTCATGCTCTACTCCGATTTCACGACGCCGGAGCTGATGGCGCAGCGCAACCCCGACGTGACGATCCGCAGCCGCGGCGTCATGGAGAAGTGCAACTACTGCGTGCAGCGCATCAACCATGCGCGCGTGGATGCCAAGGTGCAAGGGCGCGAGATCGAGGACGGCGACATCAAGACGGCGTGTCAGCAGGTCTGCCCAGCCGACGCGATTGTTTTTGGCGATCTGAACGACGCGAACAGCCAGGTCGTGAAGATGAAACAGCAGGAACGCAACTACGGGTTGCTCGAGGACCTCGGCACGCGTCCACGGACGACGTACCTCGCCAAGGTCAGAAACCCGAATCCGGCGCTGGCGTGAACGTAATGCCGTTGGCTGGAAGATTCATGGAGCAGTAGGTGGAAGCTTCACAGTTCCCGAAGGGTGATTTCCGCGCGCCGTTGCCGATCATCGGCCCCGGACACACGCCCCGGACGATCACGGACAAGCTCACGTCAGTCGTCTTGACGAAGAACACGCCGCTGGCGTGGTTCGCCTTCATGGCGGTCGGCTTCATCCTGCTCAACGCCCTGATGGTGTCGGTGACCTATCTGCTCTTCAAGGGCGTCGGCATCTGGGGCACGAACATCCCGATTGGCTGGGCGTTTCCGATCATCAACTTCGTGTGGTGGATCGGCATCGGCCACGCCGGCACGCTCATTTCCGCAATCCTGCTGCTGTTCAAGCAGGACTGGCGCACGTCGATCAACCGCTTCGCCGAGGCGATGACGCTGTTCGCGGTGGCCTGTGCGGCTATTTTTCCGGTCATTCACACCGGCCGGCCGTGGCTGGCCGCCTACTGGCTGTTCCCGTACCCGAACGTGATGTCGCTGTGGCCGAACTTCCGCAGCCCGCTCATCTGGGACGTCTTCGCGGTCTCGACCTACGGGCTGGTGTCCGCGCTGTTCTG
>Ga0164241_10006388_pt1 | contig 10772 bp, 10 predicted proteins | sample OricomyardsoilBY_FD_108780 | JGI IMG/M metagenome (GOLD analysis project Ga0164241, IMG submission 108780) | Backyard soil microbial communities from Emeryville, California, USA - Original compost - Back yard soil (BY) | ecosystem: Environmental > Terrestrial > Soil > Unclassified | place: USA... | reverse complement strand
CGGAACTACGAGAAGTTTCTCCCGGTACCACCCTTTCGTATGCGGCGGGGTGTCCGAAGCTCGCCAGTCGGGTGGTTCGCGGCATCGACAACACGCGGACTTCGCCCCTGTGGCTGCGCGAGCGGCTTCGTCGCGCGGGCGTTCGCGCCATCAGTCCGGTGGTCGATGTCACGCAGTACGTGATGCTCGAACTCGGCCAGCCCATGCATGCCTATGACCTGGGCAAGCTGAAGGGCGGCCTGGACGCCCGACAGGCGCGGGCCGGCGAAAAAATCACGCTGCTCGATGGCAAGGAAGTCGAGCTCGCGACAGATGTCCTCGTGATAGCCGACAACGATGGGGCCGTGGGTATGGCAGGCGTCATGGGTGGCGCGCGCACGATGTGCAGCGCGGGCACCGTCGACGTGCTTTTCGAAGCCGCCTTCTTCACGCCTGCCGCCATTGCCGGCCGCGGCCGCCGCTATGGGCTCGTCACGGATGCCGGCCAGCGCTTCGAGCGCGGCGTGGATCCCGCTCACCAGGAACGCGCCTTGGCCCGCGCCACGGCGCTGCTGTTGGAGATTGCCGGCGGGCAGGCCGGGCCCGTGCACGTCGCCGAGGATTCCAGCCGCCTGCCCAGGCGTCCCGAAGTGGCGCTGCGCCGCGATCGCATCCGGAAGCTCCTCGGCGCCACCATCGCCGACAACGACGTGAAGGCCACGCTGGAATCGCTGGGCATGCGTGTGCTGGCGACCGAAACCGGTTGGCTGGTCACACCGCCGTCGCATCGTTTCGACATCACCATCGAGCCGGACCTCATCGAGGAACTGGCGCGCGTCGTCGGCTTCGAGGCGATCGCCGAAGTGCACGCCCCAGGACTGCAGAAAGTGCGTCCGCTCGCCGAACAGGCGCCCGTCGAAGCGCAGGCTCTCGATATCCTGGCCACGCGGGGCTACCAGGAAGCCATCACGTACGCGTTCGTCGACCCTGCGTTGCAGGCCAAACTATTTCCCGGCGTCGTCACGCCGGCGCTCAGCAACCCGATCGCCAGCGACATGGCCGTCATGCGTTCGTCACTGTGGCCAGGTCTCGTCAAGGCCGCGCTCGACAACCAGCGTCGCCAGCAGGACCGCATTCGCCTCTTCGAACATGGCGCGCGATTCGAACCGGGCGTCGAGGTCGATCTGCTCGCCGGCATCGCCATGGGATCACGCAGCCCCGAGCAATGGGGTAGTGAGGCCCAGCCCGTCGATTTCTTCGACGTGAAGCAGGACCTCGAAGCGTTGTTCGCTCGTTCGGGTGCGCAGGATGATTTCGGCTACATCGCCGACACGTTGCCGTGCCTGCATCCGGGCCGCAGCGCGCGGATCACCCGGGCGGGCAAGACCATCGGCTGGATCGGCGAGCTGCACCCTCAATTGGTGCAGGAATTCGATTTCACATATGCGCCGATCCTCTTCGAGATCGAATACCTCCCGGCTCTGTCGGCCAAAATGCCGCGTTTTGAGGAGATCTCCCGCTTCCCGCGAGTGCGTCGCGATCTCGCGGTCGTTGTCGACGAGAAAGTTTCTTTAAGACAGCTACATGAACGTGTAACCTTCGCCGCTTCGAGCTTGTTACGCGACATCCGGGTCTTCGACGTGTTTCGGGGCCCCGGCATAGAAAACGGGCGAAAAAGCGTCGCTTTAGGCTTGATATTTCAGGACAATTCTCGCACCCTCGCGGACGAGGACGCGGACCGTTTGTTAGCCGCGATTCGTGCCGATCTGAGTGCAACGCTGGGCGCAGGATTTCGAGAATAAAAGCATGGCTCTGACGAAAGCGGAGATGGCTGAGGCGCTGTTCAACCAGTTGGGTTTGAACAAGCGCGAAGCGCGCGAACTCGTGGACTTGTTCTTTGAGGAAGTGCGTCATGCGCTGTCCAACGGAGAACAGGTCAAGCTTTCCGGCTTTGGCAACTTCGACTTGCGAGACAAGAACCAGCGGCCTGGGCGTAATCCCAAGACGGGCGAGGAGATTCCCATCAGCGCCCGTCGCGTGGTCACGTTCCGTCCCGGTCAGAAACTGAAGGCTCGAGTCGAAGCGTATGCTGGAACCAAAGAATAACGACGAACTGCCAGCGATCCCGGGCAAGCGCTATTTCACGATCGGCGAAGTGAGCGAGCTCTGCGGCGTGAAGCCGCATGTCCTGCGTTATTGGGAGCAGGAATTTCCGCAGCTGAAGCCCGTGAAGCGCCGCGGCAATCGCCGCTACTACCAGCGCCAGGACGTCATCATCATCCGCCAGATCCGCAGCCTGCTGTACGAGCAGGGCTTCACCATCGGTGGTGCGCGCAACAAGCTGGCCGGTGAAGAGGCTCGCGTCGACGTGAGCCAGAGTCAGCAGATCGTCAAACAGATGCGCACGGAGCTCGAAGAGCTCCTGCGCATGCTGCGTCGCTGAACCTTTCCGAAGCGCTCCCTGGAAGGGAAAGGCCGGGTTACTGAACCCCGGCCGTTTGTAATTCCGCCGTTTCCTTCTTCCAGTCCGAGCCCGGATCGAAGCTGTCGATCGCCATGGCGAGTTTCGCCGTATCGGGACCCAGGTCCTTCGAGAAGACCACGCCATCGTGGTTCACCATGAAGGTCATGACGCCCGAGTTGCCGTACTCCGCGGGGAACGCCACGGCGGCGAATCCACCCAGCAGCTGGCCATTGACGATGTAGTCATACGCGCCACCGTTGGCGTTCGCACCCTGGCGCGTGATGAGGCGGTAGATGTAGCCGTGGTACGGCAAACCCTTCATCGACCCGTCCTTGGGCTCGTATCCCTCCGCACGCGCGGCGGCGAACCCTTCACCCAGCGGGCTCTGCTCTTCGTTCTCCGCGGCGGGCCAGTACAGCCCGTCTTTCTTCCCCTCGGCGGCGATGAGCTTGCTCGCGTAGTGCTGCATCGGCGAACCCTCGGGGTTGCGCATGTAGAACTCGGTCTGCGCGTCCGCATAGGCGAGACAGGACTGGATGGTGGCGAGCTCGTTGGCGCCCACGCGGCGATTGATCACTTCATCGACGCCGGTCGGTGTATCGAAATGCCACTTGCCGCCATCCGGGATGATCGGGACGGGGAACGGCCATTGGTCTTCGCCCACTGACAGCGTGATGAAGTTCGGGTCGCTCTTGTCGAGCGCATTGGCCGCCATGTATTTCTCGACGAACTGCGCCCGGGCATTCTTGTCGGCGACTTCATCGCCCGAATCCACGAGCGATTTGCCTTCCTTGCCGAGCACCTTGATCAAGGCGCTGTTGCCGTCGGCCTTCGCGGCCTCGAGCAACGCCGTGGCGGCTGCCTCGGGCGACTCGAAATCCTGGGGTTTGCTCGAGCAGGCCGAGAGGACTGCGAAGCTCGCGACCATCATCAAAACTGTTGTTGCGCGCATTTTCGTTGTTCTCCGGTTCATCGCCGACGCCCACCGCCACCACCGCGCGACATCCCGCCGCCGCGGGACATGCCGCCCCGGCTGCTGGATGCGCGAGCGCTCGAGCCGCTGCCACCGCCAAAGGCGCTGGAGGAACGCGAGCTCGACCGGTTGGAGCCTCCCAGATCGCGGCTGGAACTGCCGCCCCCCAGGTCGCGCGTGGATGCACCGCCCAGGTCTCGAGTGCCGCTGCCACCGAGATCGCGCGAGGCGCCGCCGCCCACGTCGCGGTTCGACGCCCCGCCCAGGTCACGCGTGCCACCCGCGCGGTCGCTGGTGCCGATGCTGTTGCCCGCCATGTCACGCTGATTGCCCATGCCCTCGCGTGACATCTGCTGGCGGCCCTGTTCCGCGCGGCCGCGATATTGTTCACGCGCCTGCGTCTGCGCCTGGTTGCCACCGCGGTTGAATTTCTGCTGGGTCGCGGAGTCCTTGTAGCCCACGCCCTTGCGGTGCTCGGAGTTGTGCTGCCAGCTCTGCTTGTTGCCGCTGTTGTTGCCCGCGCGGTTGTTGTTGCCGCGGTTGTTGCTGTTGACGTTGTTCCGGTCGCCGCGGTTGATCTCGTTCTTGTTGAAGTTGTTCTGGCGGTTGATGTCGATGTCGACGTCGTTTCCACCCCAGTTGCAGTTGCCCCAGATCGCGCCGCCGACGATCACGCCCGCGGTGAATGACCAGAACGCGCCGCCGGCCACGTAGCCCGGCGGGTAATAGTAGTAAGGCGGGTAGTACGGATAGGACCAGGCGCCGTACACGACGGTCGGGTTGTACGAGGGCACATAGACCACTTCGGGGTCCGGCGACTCGATGATGATGGTCTGCGGCGCGGGCGAACCGGCGGGTGCCGCTTCTTCCTTCACCGTGACTTCCTTGGTGCTCTTGAGGTTGCCGGTTTCCTTGGCCTTGTTCCGCAGCACCTGAACGCCCTGCATCACTTCCTTCTGCTGGGCCAGGAAAGCGTCGCCGAGCTTCTGCGTCCAGTCGATCTTCTCGTTCATCATCGTGAGCACGCTGGGGAACGCCACCAGCGACTTCACGCTGGGATCCCAGGTCTGGCTCTGGACCGCCCCGGCAACGGCGTCGCCCTTCACATCAGGGTGCTCCTTCTGCCAACGCGCGGCTTCGACGACTTCCAGGGGGTATGTCGAGGCCATGAAGATCTGCGCGAGCAACGCGTCGGGATACAACGCGATGGGCGCGAGGATGGATTCCAGCTCCTCCTTCTTGAACGGCGGCGCTTTGTTCGCGCTGCCCTCGGCGGGAGGCGGGGTGGACGAGGCGGTTGGCGTCTGGGCATCGACCGCTGCAGTTCCGGCCAGGAACACGGCGACCACGACGGATCCGCAAATTGCTATTGCACGCTTCATCTTTTGTACCTCGCGCCTTTTATCCGGGCCCGGTAAGCGCTCTGCGCCGAATACTGGAACAGTCACCCGGTCGCGGTCATGGGACGAAGTGCCTATGCACCTTTGCCTGGATCCCTGAATCGGGGCCCGGCACATCGCCAGCCGCTTCACCATCGGCTTTTCGCAATCTAAGCTCCCGCGACCGTTGCATGGGGGGAGTTCATGTCTGGTACCGCTGTGTCCTTTTCGGGAATCGACTGGGCGATCGTCGCGCTCTATTTCGTCGCCAATACCGCCATCTGTATCTGGTGCGCACTGCAGAAAGAAAAGGACACGGCCGACTACTTCCTCGCCAGCCGCAGCGCCGGCTGGTTCCTGATCGGCTCTTCCATTTTTGCGTCGAACATCGGCGCGGAACACCTCATCGGCCTCGCGGGTTCGGGGGCCGGGTCCGGCATGGCGTTCGCCCACTGGGAGCTGCACTCGTACATGGTGCTGATGCTGGGCTGGATCTTTGCGCCGTTTTACCTGCGCGCCCACATCTTCACGACGCCGGAATTCCTCGAGCGTCGCTACAACCCCGCCACGCGCACGCTGCTCTCCGGCATCTTCCTGGCTAGCTACATCCTGACCAAGGCGTCGGTCACCATTTTCGCCGGCGCCTTCGCCATCAAGACGATCCTGGGCTACGAGACCATCAACCTGCCGTTGCTGGGGCAGACGGACTTCTTCTGGTTCTCCGGCGCATTCCTCGTGATCATCACGGGCGTGTTCGTGGTGCTCGGCGGCATGAAATCCGTGCTGTGGACCGAAGCGATGCACGTGCCCGTCCTGCTCGCGGGCTCCGCGGTGCTGCTCATCGTCGGCCTGCATGAAATCGGTGGCATGGCTGCGCTCAAGGCCGCGAACCCGGAGACCATCCACCTGTGGCGGCCGCTGTCGACTTCCGTGGAGACGCAGGGCTTTCCGGGCTTCCTGTTCGACAAGAGCGAGACGCCGTGGCTGGGCGTGCTCCTGTGTTCGCCCATCATCGGTCTCTGGTACTGGTGCACGGATCAGTACATCGTGCAGCGCGTGCTGTCGGCGCGAGGCCTCAAGGACGCGCGGCGCGGCACGATCTTCGCGGGTTACCTGAAGCTTGCGCCGGTGTTCATCTTCCTGATCCCCGGCATGATCGCCGTGGCGCTGTACAAGCAGAACTATCCGGGCTTCGAGTCCATCGGCGCGAATCCGCAGGGCGCATTCCCGGTGCTCGTTTCAAACCTGCTGCCGGCCGGCCTGCGAGGACTGGTGCTCGCCGGCATGTTGTCGGCGCTCATGAGTGCGCTCGCCTCGCTGTTCAATTCCACGGCCACGCTGTTCACCGTCGACTTCTACAAGCGCCTGCGTCCGCAGGTGAGCGAACAGCACCTGGTGACCGTGGGCCGTCTGGCCACCGTCGCCGTGATCGTGATCGGCATGGTCTGGATTCCGATCATGCGCAGCATGGCCGACCAGCTGTACTCCTATCTGCAGGTGGTGCAGTCGCTGCTCGCGCCCGGCATCGCGGCCGTATTCATGCTCGGCATCTTCTCGCGCCGCGTGACGCCGAACTCCGGCCTCGCCGGGCTCGCGTTCGGCTTCGTCATGGGAATGTCGCGGCTCGGGCTGCAGATCCTGCACAAGTCGTTCGATGTCACGCTGCCCGGATTCCTGCAGGTGATCGTGGACGTCAACTGGCTGTACTTCAGCTTCATCCTGTTCGTGTCCACCTGCCTCGTGATTTTCGGCGTGAGCATGGTGACGCCGAAAGCTTCGCAGGCCCAACTCGCCGGGTTGACCTACCGGTCCGTGACGGCGGACCAGAGCGCGCACGACCGGCAGTCCTACGGTTTCTGGGAGGTGTTTCACACTTGCGTGATCCTGGGCATCGTGGCGGGGATCTACATCTATTTCTGGTAAATCCGGCCCGTTCGCCGGGGTTTTTCCAGGTTGTTAGGACATAACGGTGGGACCAGTCGCCGGGACGTGACACCTATTCATAGGGACGCGTCAATTGTGACCCGGTTGGTGAGGCAGGGCAGCGGTGACATGCCGCTGGGCTGGCCGACCGGGTCACCACCACCACCAGAGGATGTCCTCCCCATGGCACATTATTTTGTCGACAACCGGCCCCAGACCGACGGCGCCCATGCCGTGCATGCCAAGGGGTGTAACCACATGGCCAGTGACAAGCAGTACCTGGGCGAATACTTCAGCCTGCTGCACGCCATCATGGAAGCGCGGAAGTCCTACTGGGCCACCTGCGGCTGCACGCACTGCGGGCGAGGCGCCAGCAGCGTTTCCCGGCTGGTGAATTTCCCCATCCGCGCGGTCGGCTGAGCAATTCTTCTGTAAATTCCGTCCCGTCCGGTATGATGCGGCCCCCGCGAAAGACCCCGTCGCGGGTCATCGGTTTCTCGGGCGGGACGTGGCGCAGCCTGGTAGCGCACTTGCATGGGGTGCAAGGGGTCCCGAGTTCAAATCTCGGCGTCCCGACCAATCTCCTCTTCGACTTCCCCTTTGGCCTGCGCCAGGACCTCGGTTCGTCGGGCCCGCTTGAACTCTCGCGGAATTCGTTCGTCCATGGTGTGAAAGGGAGATCACCATGACCACCGTCCTTCGTCATCGACCCGCCGTGATGCTGGCCGCCGTTTGCCTCGCCACGCTCGCGTCAGCGGCATCTGACAATGTTGTCGTTCCGAAAAGCGTGGCTGTCGCGGTCGCGGATCCTGCGCGTCCGCAAGCGGACCGCGATCGCGATGCGGGCCGCAAACCCGCCGAGTGCATTGCGTTCGCGGGATTGAAGCCCGGCGATCGCATCGCCGACCTCATACCAGGCGGCGGCTATTTCACGCGCATCTTCAGCGGTGTCGTCGGTCCAGGAGGGCAAGTGATTGCGGTCGCACCGCCCAAGCGGCCGGATGCGCCGCCGGATCGGCCTGAGCCATCGGCCGCCGTTCGTGCCATTGCGGCTGATCCTCATTACCCGAACGTCGCCGTCTCCGTCGAGAAGATCGCGGAGATCAAGCTCCCGCAGAAGCTCGACATGGTGTGGACGTCGCAGAACTATCACGACGTTCACAATGTGAAGGACATCGACGTGGGCAAATTCAACAAGGCGGTGTTCGCCAGCCTCAAGCCTGGCGGTGTCTACATCGTCATCGATCACGCGGCCGAAAAGGGCGCGGGCTTCTCGGTGACGTCGACGCTGCATCGAATCGAGCCCGATGCCGTGAAGTCGGAAGTGCTGGCGGCGGGCTTCGAGTTCGTCGGCTCGAGTGATGTCATCGCGAGTCCTGCCGACGACCACAAGACCGCGGTCTTCGAGCAGGGCCTGCACGACAAGACGGACCGCTTCGTCCTGAAATTCCGCAAGCCGAAGTGATCGCGAGGTCGCGGATTATTTCTTCTTCGCCTTTTTCTTCGCCTTCTTTTTCGCTTTCTTTTTGGTGGCCGCCTCGGACCGGGTCTTCTTGTTCAGGTCCTGGCCGTGCGCACGCTTGTACGTTTGAATGTCGCTGAACGTGCCGTCCTTCTTGCGCACCGCGTAGAGTTTCGTTCCCTTGCTGCTTCGATGCGTCGTGCGTGTGGCCATGATTCCTCCGATCGTTTTGCAGGTTCGCACGCGAGTAGGCGCGCGCGAGCCGGGCGCGTCAATACGGAGGTGGCCCAGGAACCGGCGCTCAGCGGCGCAGAATCTCCATCTCGATCTGCTGGATCTTTGCAGGTTTCGTCGGCGCGAGCAGCACGTTGCCGGTCACGCGCCCATGCGTGCATCGCCATTCGAACTCACCGGCGAGCGCGCCCGTCGCGTGGATGGCGGCAGTCGTGTCGCATTCACCCACGGCCTTCTTGATCCCGGCGAGGTCGCGGCTCCAATGCGCTGCGTCCCGATCCATGAGGAAGTTCATGGCGAGTTGGTCTTTCTGGTCCATGACACTGCCTGTCTTGTAGATAGATCCCGCCGCACGGTAGGCGCGGGCGAGGTCGTCGCTGATGGGCTGTGCACGATCCTTGAAGACTTCCGCCTTGGTCAGTACGGCAGCGGCATCCCACACGGCGCCCGACGGGCCGCCGTAGGTACGATTCGTGAGTGCGAAGAGGCCAACCCCTTTCTGGGGAATCAGCAGGATATGGGACCCGTATCCCGGATACCCGCCACCGTGGCTCAACGTGACGCCGAAGTCGCAGCCGACGGAAACGATGAACCCCATGCCGTAGCTGGTGGCGAGCGGGCAGGCACCCTGGCCCGGGTGACCAATGCGACGCGGGAAGCTTCGCGGGATGCCGGAACCCAGGCCCAGCTCCCGGATGCTCGCCCGTTTGACGGGGCCAGCATCGACTGCGTCGCCCGGTGGCCAGGCTGAGAGTAGATAGGCAACCCACCGGGCATAGTCATTGGCGCTGGTCTGGATGCCGCCCATGGCGCCGAATGCACCGTGTTCCATCGTGGGCTCGAGCTGCCACGCATCGTCCTCCCAGCGGTAGCCCAGCGCGCGCCGTTCGCGCGGCGCCGCATCCACGAAGAAGCCCGAGGACTTCATGCCGAGAGGGTTCAGCAGGGATTGGCTGATCGTCTCCGCGTACGGCCTGCCCGACACGTTCGTGATGATCCGTCCGAGCAGGGCATAACCCAGGTTCGAATACTCCCAGGCGGTGCCGGGTGCGCGAGTGAAGGGAACGCCTTCGCGCAGGAGCCGCGTGAACTCGGCCTCGGGCATCGGGGTCTGGCGGTCACCCCAGGGATCGTCGGTGACGAGGCCCGCGGTGTGATTCAGCAGATCGCGCACGCGAATGCGCGGCGAGTCCGCGGACGGATACTTCCAGCCGCGCATTTCGTCGACGTAGGTCTCCGCGGGCGCATCGAGTTCCAGTTTCCCTTCATCGCGCAACTTGAGAACCGTGAGCGCGGTGAACGCCTTGGTCATCGAGGCGATGCGGAAGAGGGTGTCGGCGTTGACCGGGCGTTTGCTTTCGAGATCCTGCACACCGATGCCGCGCACGTAGACGAGCTTTCCGTTCGCGACGACGCCGTACACGACGCCCGGCACGTGCTCGTCGAGTGCGTAATCCGCGAAGATGTCGTCGACCTTCTGGTAGGCCGCGGCTTCGGCGGCTGACATGTCCGCTCGCGCGGGAGCGAATGCGGTGGCCGCGACGAACAGGGCCGGCGCCAGGATGCGCACGGCGGACATCAGAACGTGCCCTTGGCGTATACGCGCTCGAAAGTCATCTCCATGCCGTTGGCTTTGACCTCCGCGACGACCACCGTGCCGGAGTCCTGGTCGATGACGACGTCGGCGTTGATTCCCTCCAGGGTCGCAACCCCCTTGAACTTCTTGGCGCCTGCTTTGGCGGTCACTTTCATCTTCGTTTCCACGAGTGTGTCCGGAATACTGCCCAGCCAGTACCACATGGCGTGCGCGGAGCCGACTGAGTCCGCGTTCGCCAGCATCCTGCGAATGCCATTGGCCTGCGCGAGCCAGGTGCCCGGCTGTGCATCCGTCTTGAGCTTCTGGTTGAGTTTCTTGCCGTCGTGCTCGCCTTCGACAGTCCAATGGTCGCCCACCACCTTGATTTCGAGGTTGGAAGTCAGCGCTCCGTCCTGCGCGACGAAACGCGTGGCGTTGATCAGCGAGTAGTCAGGACGGACCCATTCCAGGCGGATGATGTCCTCGGAGTGCAACACGCCATCCGCGACGGGACGCAGCGCGGCGTTGGTGTCGTTCACCTTGATGTCGCCATCGGCATCGCGCTCGAGTGTGATGCGCGAGATTCCGAGTTTCCGGCCGCCCAGGGTGGTCACGGCGATCTCCTCGTAGAAAGGCGCAGGGACGTCAGCGGTTGACTCGAACGTCTCGGCGAAAGCCTTGGCAACCGCCCGGAATGTCTTCGTGTAGCCCAGGTCCACATGCGCGCAGTAGATGCCCTGGCCGTCCTTCACCATGGATATCTGCTGGAATCCGCCGAGCAT
>Ga0164241_10006387_pt1 | contig 10774 bp, 6 predicted proteins | sample OricomyardsoilBY_FD_108780 | JGI IMG/M metagenome (GOLD analysis project Ga0164241, IMG submission 108780) | Backyard soil microbial communities from Emeryville, California, USA - Original compost - Back yard soil (BY) | ecosystem: Environmental > Terrestrial > Soil > Unclassified | place: USA... | reverse complement strand
GAAGAAACCCCAGAATCCGGCCAGGAAGATCGGGACGAGGACGATGCCGCCCCGCGACCACGTGTCGAGAATGACTTCGAACATCCGTTCTTAACCCTCGGGCCAGATCCGGTTGAGCATCTCCAGGCTTTTGGCCGAGAGCGTGGCGTTCATCGTGTCGGCGCGTTCCTGCAGCCAGCCGTGGATCAGCAGCACGGGGATGGCGATGGCGAGACCGGTCTCGGCGTTGATGAGCGCCTCGGAGATGCCGCCCGACAGGATCTTGGGATCGTTGCCGCCCATCTGGTTCATGGTTTTGAAGAGCGTCACGAGACCCGACACGGTTCCGAGCAGGCCCAGCAGCGGCGCGGCGGTGCCGAAGGCGGCCAGCAGCGACAAACGCTTTTCGTGGGCCGGCACTTCCTTGAGCAGGACTTCGCGGATGGATTTCTCCGCCTTCTCGCGGGTTCCGGTGGCGTTTTCCGCGACCGCCAGCATGACGTTGCCCAGCGCGCTGTTCGAGGCGCGGGCATAGGCCGCCGCGCCCTGCCAGTCTCCCTTGTCGGCGAAGGCGCGGAAGCCGCGCATGAACTTCTCGGTGTTCGTGGAGCGGCGCCAGTAGAAGAACAGGCGTTCGAGGATCATGAAGAGCGCGAGGAAGCCCACGGCGAACAGGGGATAGAGCGTGACGCCGCCGGCCTTGAACCAGGCCTTGAAGCGGTTCCATGCCGTCTCCTCTTCGCCGCGCACGAAGCCCGATCCCGTGCTCTTGAACTGCAGCAGGTCGAAGGGAACGAGGGCCGTTTCCTTGTTCTGCACGCCGGCCTGGATGGCCGTGCGCAGGCGGGCGTTGTAATCGCCCGATAGGTTCTGGCGCCAGGCGAACGTTTTGCCCTGAAGGCTTCCGGTGCGCAGCAGGATCTGGGATCCGTCGCCTTGCTTGGCGAGCTCGGCGACGAACACGGTGCCGAGGCGCAGCTGCCAGGCGCTGCGCGAGGTGCCGTCTTCGAACAGGGCCTGCCGTGATTCCAGGGAACGCGACTCGGTCAGATCGAGCCGGGCGAGCCCCGCGCTCCAGAAGGTCTGGAGCGCGCCTTGCAGGTCGGGCTTGTCGCCCGACAGCTTCTGCGAAGCGCTGGAATACGCCGCCGTGCGGGCCTCCAGGCCCACGGGGATGTCGGAAGACACCGCCGAGGCGGCCTCATCGACGCGGCGCTTGACCTGGGCGGTGAAGGCCTTCGCGCCCTCGACCGTGGATTCGAGTTCGTCCTTCTTCTGGTCGGACTCGTTGCGGGTCTTGACCCACTCTTCCTCGAGCCTTCCCGCTTCGGCCGAGAGACGACCGTAGGAGTCCTCGAGCGAGCGGATGCGGTCCTCGGCCTCTTTGGCCTGGGCCGCGGCCTTGTAGCGCGCGTCCCAGCGCGCGGCCTCTTTTTGCTCCAGGGCGCCGAGCTTGTCGGCGCGCAGCGATTCCAGGGCGGCCTGTTCGCGCTTCAGGTTTTCGAGCTCGGCCGCATCTTCCTTCGCGCCGGCGAAGGCGGGCGCGGTCGTGGCCGCGAGGGCGGCGAGGCCGAAGGCGAGGAGGGCGGTACGTTGGATACGCATCAGCGGCCCCCTTCCGTGCCGCGGTTTTCAACCACGAGGTTCGTCAGCGTGACGGGGAGCACCACGAGCTGGGGAGCCTCGCGGCCGCTCTTCACGGTGACGGCCTTCTTCACGGCGTTGCGATCGGCGAAGCCGAGGTCCTCGCGCCAGACATAGGAGATTTTTCCGTCCACCAGGCGGGGCTCGAGGATGCCGAACTTCTTGTTTTCGTCGTCGGCGTACATCAACAGCTGGTTGCCGATCTTGAGGATTTGCGCGTTCACGACCTCGCCGTTCTGGCGGGTCAGGGGGCGGCTGAGCAAGGTGATCTCGTCGCCGTTCTTGGTCTCTTCCTTCAGGATGGCCGCGAGGCGCGAGAAGGCTTCGTCCGGCGCGGCGGTTCCGCCTTCGAGGTCGCGCTTCAGCGAGAGGAGGCGGTCGCGCCGCGCCTCGGGATCCCAAGGCAGGCCCCGGTCGATGCGCAGGAGCAGCGAGTCGGCCAGGCCCGCGAAAAAGACGGAGAGGGCCTTGTCCCGGGCCTTGATCTCCTCGATGCCGTTCGCGTAGCCCTGGCCGCGCGTGCGCTCGCTGGTGATCTTGGCGCGCGTTTCCTGGATGCGGCCCGTCAGGGCGGCATTCTCCTTCTCGCGGCGGTCGCGGTCGCGCGCGAGGCGCTCCTGCGAGCGGGCCGCGGCGGCCTGCTCGTCGCGGGTCAGCGAGTCGCTCTTGCGGGCATCGGCGTCGGCGCGCGCGATCTCACGCTTGAGCCGCGCGATGTCCGCGCGGACGCGCGCCGCTTCGGATGCGGCGGATTCCTGGGCGTGGGCGGGCGCGATGGCTCCCGCCAGGATTCCCGTCGTGAGCAGGGCCGCGAAGGCGATCCCGCCCCGGAGGCTCCTTATGGATGATTTCATGCTGATATCCTTCCCTCGTTTTTCATTCTCGATGCACTTTGGCGTAATGGTTCTCATGGACGATCAGGGCACGTCGCGGCACAAGGTGGTGGCGATGCTCCGCTTGGCCTTGCAATAGGACTGGATGCCTTCGGTGCAGGCCGGAAGTTGCCAGTATCCAAGCTGACAGCGCTCCCAGAGGATCAATTGGCAGCCGTTCCCCGAGCTTCCGGATTCGCACTCCTGCTCCACCGGCGCGCAGGCGGCGATGTTCGACGGATAATCGTTGTCGATGCAGTAGCGGCGGGCCGCCTCGAGCTTCAAGGTTGTGTCCGACGCATACCAACCCGGCAGGGAATCCTGGATGCTCTGAGGCAGGGTCAGGCTTTCGACCGGGTCGAGCGCGGTATAGGCGGCCTCACGTTTGCAGGTGGGTACGGACCACAAGGTATCGCGACAAAACTCACGGTAATATCCGATGCAGTCCCGCGAGCCGTACCATCCCTTGTCGTCGCAAGCCGCCGCCCGGGACAGCCGGTACGGGAAGGCCTGGGTCTTGCCGTCGAGCTTGAGGTAGAGGTCGAAGGAGTCCACCACCATCCCCGTAAAAAAGCCCCGTCCTCCCGAGATGTTGGTCGGAAAGCGGATTTTGGAGTTCCCATCGGCTTCCTGCTGGGCATCCATATAGTCGGCGTATATCTTTTCCGCGCCGTAGAAGTAGAGGCGGTTATGTCCCGACCAGAACCACACGTTCACGACGCCCATCGAATCGAAGATGCTGCGGCCGTTCGAGGTCGGAAAATCGCTGTAAAAAATCAGGCGGTTCACGTTTCCGTCCTGATAGAACTGCGACAGGGAGGGCACGATCCCTCCGATCGTATCGAAGGACGATTCGGGGCGGGATTCCGTGGTGTCGAACCGGCGGGTGATCAGCACCCCCTTGACGTCGGGGCTGCGCCGCGAGGAGTAGTAGTGCGACATCTCGCTGAAGTTGAATTTGGCCGCCAGGTAAAACACGCTGTCGCCGCGACGATAGGAAACCGGCTCGATGCGAAGCCACGACAGGACGTCCTGGTAAAACACCGCGCCCCGAACCGCCAGCCAGGCCGACACGGCGGCATCATTGCCCGCCATGGCCGTCAGCGTGTCGCCGTATTTCGCCAGGAACAGGGCCTTGCTTTTGGGGGGCAAGGTGTTGAACACCTCGGGGCGTGTGATGTTCGGCAAGGCCACCCCATATTGGATCACGGCTGTCGCGGCCGCGCTGTCCTTGAGGGCGAAGTCCAGGGGAACCGTGGCCATCCCGGTCAGGATCGTGGTGGTGGGTGAGCCCGCGCTGTCCCACACGAATCGGGCGTGCAGGGTGTAACTGTTGCCGCGCACGAACTTGGCGGCGGCGGGGCCCGTGAAGCAATTCGGGGGAATGGTCTTCGGGGTCAACCGGATCGTTTGCGCCCCGTTGGAAAAAATTCCCGTAAGCGTCACGGAGTCCTGGTCGTAAAAGGGCTTCGCGTCGGTGGAGGCTTCTTCCAGTTTCAACTGGCGCTCGAAGCAGATGTCCGTCACGGGCCGGTCGGCGACCGCGTAGGCCGACACCGTGATGCCCCGGAACGGCGGGGCATCCGAGGGAGAATAATCCCACGGGCCGGGCAGGCAACCGGTCAGAGCCAGCGCGAGGCCCAGCGCGCACAGGTTAGAAGTAGTATTCATAGTTCAGCAAAAAGGGGAACAGGGGAAACTGCGGGATCGTCAGGCGTTTCGGCGGATTCTTCTGCGTGTCGTACGAGTACAGCAGCACGTTCTCGTGATTGGTGATGTTCAGGATCGTCCAGGAGAAATTCCACTTGCCTTCGCGGCCCACGTCCACCGGCTTGATATCCCACCGAAAGTACGACGGCACGAAGGACTGGTTATAGCTGCCCTTGGTCAACTGGATGTTCTGCTCGAACTCCGGGTTGGGGCCGCCGGCGAGGGTCCCGGATCCCTGGTCGATCAGGTGGGTCTCGTCATACCCGGAGTATTCGGTGTAGGGGAGGCCGCTGGCGTATTTGATCTGCGTCGAGGATCGGAAGTACCGGCCCTTGCGGGCTCCCGGCCAGATGCCGTCGCTTCCCCGCCAGTTGATGGCGGCATCCAGTTTCACGCTGTAAGGCTGATGCCATTTGGGATAATACGGCTCGTTATAGTTGTCTTCGCGAATCACCGAGTAACCGCGCGAATAGCTGATGCCGCCGGAGATCACCCCGTCGGGCTCGCGCAGCGAGGTCTCGAAACCGAGCGAATAGCCCTGGGCTTCCTTGAAGAAGTCGCCGAACTCCGCCGCGCTGTCGTTCCGGACCGAATCGGGCGTGTCGCCCGACGAAGCCGAGATCAAAAGGTGATCCAGCGCCTTGTAATACCCCTCCAGCGTGAAGTCGTACTGGCCTAACAGTTTCTCTTTCGAGTACCCGAGAGCCAACAGGATCGAGGAGGACGGGTTCACGGTACGGTACTTCGCCCGGGTGGCCGGGTAGTAGAATTCGTTGAGGTTTTCCTGGTCGCTGAAGATGATCGAATTGATGTACTGGAGGTAGCGCCCGGCATGCGCCTCGACGGCCTGTCCGTGGGGCAAGGTTTTCTTCACGGTCAGGCGCGGCTCCGCGCCGAACTCGTTCAGCGAGGTGATGTGGTTGAGGCGCACGCCGGGCGTGAATTCCCAGCCCGGCGCCGACTTCGGCGTCCACTTGTCCTGGGTGAAAAGGCTGGTGAGCAGGTAGGAGTTCGCATCCCTGTTCTCCGAGGCCACCACCTGCTGCTCTTGGCTGAAAACGATGTCGGTCTTCTCCAGCGAGAGGCCGAAGGTCAGGCGATGGTCGTCGATGCCCGAGTATTCGAAGGCCTGTTTTCCCTGCCAGGTCACGATGTTGTTGTAGAGCTTGAAGATGTTGAGAAGCTCGAAGGTCTGGCTCATCAGGCTGTAGGACAGCGTGGTGCGCGACGTCCAGTCGTCCGACAGCTTCCACTTGAGGTTGACCGGCACGGCGGTGTTGCCCCAGTTCACGAGGAAGGGGTCGAAGTTCAGGCGGTCGCGGCCCTGGTACCAGGACACCGACACCTCGCGATCCTTGCCGAGATCGTAATACACGTCGCCCTGAAGGTCGTAGAAGTAGTAGTTGAGGTTCAGGGTCGTCGCGCCCTGGCTTCTCAGGTAATCCACGACCTGCTTGATGTAGGTCGTGCGGCCCGCGACCAGCCAGCGCAGGGGCCCTTGGTGGCCCTCAGTGCTGGCCTGGGTGGCGAAGGTGCTGATCTTGACCGAGGACCCCTTGAACCAGGAGTCGACGGTGTCCTTGCCGCCTGCGCGCGAGTGGATGTCGAGCACCGAGGACAGGCGGTTGCCGTATTCCGACGGAAAACCGCTTTTGTAGAATGTCACGTCATTGATGCCTTCCACCAGGAAGGTGGAGAACAGGCCGAAGAAGTGGACGGGCGAGAACACCGGGGCGTTGTCGAACAGGATCAGGTTCTGGTCGCTGCCGCCGCCGCGCACGTAGATCTTGGTGGAGAAGTCGGAGCTCGACACCACGCCGGGCAGGCCCTGGATCGAGCGGATCACGTCGGCTTCGGCGAGGCCGGGCATGCGCTTGATCAGCTTGGCCGAGACGGTCTCGCGGCCCATGGCCCGCTTGGGCACGCGCTGGGCGCGGACCACGACCTTCTGCAATCGCACGGCCTCCTCATCGGCGGCCACCTTCGGCGTTTCGACCAGGCCCGCAAGGGCGTCCTGTCCCGAGGCCGCGCTGGTGTCCTTGTTCTCGGGCTCGGGCTCGGCGACGGTGAACCCGTTGCCTGCCAGGCTGGCGCTGAACACGGTGTCGGTCCCGCGGTAGCGGATCTCGAAGCATTTCTCAAAAGCCTGGGGGGGCTGACCGCGCCGGGCGCAGAGCGTCCACACCGTGTCGCGAGGGAGGGATACCGAAAAGACCCGTCCCGCGGGCACGGTCAAAGTGTCTCCCGTTTCAAGCACTTCGATGCGGTAGGGGCCGGGGACGGGAAAGTCCGCGTCCGAAAGCGTGGCGTTGAGGCGCGGGCCCGCGAAAGCGGCCCCGATCGACGAAGCCAGGACAAGTATCGTCAACCCACGCAAGTTCATCCGATGATTTCTCCGAAGCGCGCTACGGGCAAAGAAAAACGAAAGACAAAATCTAAGTCGATTCCGGGGCGCATTCTTGTTTGAAACACCGGCCAAGCTCCTAAGTGACACTTTGCCGGCATTTTTTCGGTCGTCTGAACAGGGATAATGATCAGAATGAAACTTTACGGAGGTGATGGTAGGATCCGCTGGTGCTGTCGGAAACTGTGAAGGTGACATACCCCTTTCCGGGAGCCACCGGGATGAAGTCGTAAATGTTTCCGCCGACCTCGAGATTGCTGACCTTTATGCCGAGGCTGGTGCGCGAACGCAAGTCGATCGCCTCGACCCCGCCTCCATTCAAACTACGATCCTCCAGGCCGCAAAGGTACCAGATCCCGTCACGAAGATGTCCTCTTCCGGTGTTGAACGCCTTGTTCACCAGCGGAATCTTTTTTTCCAGGGCCAAGGTGGTGGCGTTGACCACGGCCACGTAGGCGGAGTCGGGAGATTCCAACTGCATTTTGACGAAGAGGCTTCCCTCAAAGGACGTCATGGCCAGGGCGTTCCCCTTGTTGTCGCCTGTAAGTTGGTGGAGATCCAGGGTGTCCACAGCGGCGACATTCGGGTAAGAGGTGATGTACAGCTTCGCCGTGGGACCCTCGGAAAGGACGACCCGTCCGCCGGAGGTGACGATTCCCGTGATGCCGTATGCCGGGCGCAAGGTTTGCAGGTACGGAGAATAGGCAGTCAGTTCCGTGAAGTAGTAAGGGCTCTTCGCCCAGATAAACACCCTGCCCTCGCTGCTCCAGGGGGTCACCGTGCTTGAGGTTGGGGTTGCGGAAGGTTCCAGATTCATGAGGGTTTTCCGGCGGCCCGTTGTCAGGTCGATCTTCGTCAAAACAACCGTCTGGGAGGCGATCAGAAGGCTGTCCTTTCGCGCGGCCAACTGAAAGTCCCCGCGGAGATGTCCCTTTTCCATGCGGTAATAATTCACGATGGTATCGGTGGCGGTGTCCACGACGTGGATGCCGCAATGACCCGGATCCCCCGAGGCGACGATCAATCGTCCCTGAACGAACTCCAATGCGACGGGGTAGGGGAGGTCCGTCGCCTTCCAACCGATGGGCACGTAAGTGTCTTTCCGTTCGGAGTCATCAATGAGCGTGCAGCCGGTGGCCGAAAGCAGAAGAGCACCCAGCGCGATTTTCTGAAAGGAATTCATGAGGGGTCTCCACGGTTAACGGCCGATCCGCACGCCGGCCCAGGCGCCGGGCCAGAAGCTGACCTCGTTGCCGTAGGTTTTGAAATAGCGGTAGTTCGTTCCGGTGATGGGCTCGTCGGTATAGGGATGGAGGTTCATGTTGTAGGACAAGCCGCCGACAATGGTCAGGACCGAGAGCGGCCGGATGCCGAGGCCCGAGCGCACGCGCACCCAGTCGGATTCGATCTGGATGTTTTTAAGGGGATATTTGTCCAGCGAAAAAAGGGTGCTGTAGAGTAATCCGTTTTCCCAGAACATCGGTGTGCCCTCGAAGGCGTACTCGCCGCTCAAACCGAGCGTCGGGGCCAGCATCCGCTGTTCTCCGCGCGGCTTGAACCCGAGGGCCAACTGGGAATGCATCCAGCCCGCGCCGGTGCGAATGCCGGTGAAGACCAGGCCGGTTTCTTCGGCCCAGGACTCCACCTCGAACCGGCCCTTGCGGCTGATGTTGATGAGGCCGAAGGGGAACCCGGATTCGTAGTCGTCCGAGAGGTTGATGACGCCGATCTGGTGCCCGTGAACCTTGCCCGTGACGTTCACCAGGCCTGCCACCTGGACGCCGTGCAGGGCGTCCGCGTAGTTCACCAGGCCCGCGAGTTGGAGGCCCCGGACATCCTTGACACCGACGTTCGTCAGGCCCGCGACCTGGGCTCCCTTGACCGTGTCGCGCGTCACATTCAGCAATCCCGCGACTTGCCCCCCTTGCAGCGGGCCTCCGGTTCCGTTCAGCAGGCCCGCCAGCATGAGCCCACGAGAACTTTTCCCGACCAGATTAGCGAGTCCGGCGCCCTGAAATCCCGCCAGGGAATCCACCGTCACGTTCAGCAGGCCCGCGAGCTGTCCGCCGTGGGTGTTTACGCCGGAGACGCTGACCAGGCCCGATAGTTCCAGGCCCCTCAGGCCGCCGCCCGCTGCGTTGAGCAAACTACTCATCTGCAGACCGGACACATGTCCTTTGGTCGCATTAAACAGGGAACCGAGTTGAAAACCCTTCACGTCCCCGCCGACGACGTTCGCGTCCGCGAACTGGAACCCGTGCAGGCTGCCGGCCACGGCGTTCACGCCCACGGCGAACTGGGCGCCTTGCAGGTCGCCCCGCGTGAGGTTCAAGGCCAGGGCGAACTGGGCGCCCTTCATGTTTTCGTGGGCATCGGTGGCCAGGAAAGCGATCTGGGTGCCGCGCCAGTCGGTCTGGACTTCGTCGTAAAAGATCGCGGTGGACAATCCTTCGGGGGCGTTTTTCGTCACGTAGTGAAAACCGGTGGAATCCGCCTGCGAGGTGGGGCCTGAATCGGGAACACCCTGCTTGACCGCCACGGCCTCATCCGTGACTCCCTTGAAGGAGGAGGGCTGAAGCAGGGTCGGCTTTTCTTTCACCAGCTCAGCCGTGGCCACGCTCCACGCGCCGTTGCGCAGGCGACGCACTTCATATGTCCCGGGCGACAGGCCGATCCGCATGTCGCGTCCGGCAGGCTTCTCCAGTTCGGCCGCGAGCACGCCGCCGCTGTCGCGGATGAACAGGCGACCGGAAAGCTCCTCCGACAAGTCCAGGAATGAGGAGGCCTGGCGCACGTCGGTGAGGACCACGTCGCCGCTGCCGTTGAGCTGGATGTCGTAGCCCGCGTGCTGCGGGCCGCCGCGGCTGGCCTCGGTGCGCGCCAGGGTTTCATTGTAGGCGAACTGATACGCCTCGTGCAAAGTGACCTTGCCGTCGCGCGAGGCGTCGGCCGCGCCGCGCAGGCCCGAGTTCAGGGCGTTGGTGAAGAACGATCCGCCCACGCGGTCGCTCTCCTGGGCCGACTCGCTCTCCGAGCTCGAGGTCAGGATGGCGTAGCCCTCCGACCGCGTGGAGCGGTCGACGAGGAAGGCGGGCGCGGTGTGTCCGCCCTTGATCCGGGTGAGGGCGCCCGACTCGCAGGCGTCGACCACGGCGATGCGCACGTCCGCGCCCAGCGCGTTCATGCGCGAGCGGAAGGTCCGGTAATCGAAGGCCTGCGACCCCAGCAGGAGGCCCTTCTCGTTAGCGTGTCCCGAATAATAGACCAGCGCCTCGACGCGGTCGCCCTCGCGCTTGAGCGCGCGCACCCGGGCTTCCAGGTCGTCCAGCGCGTGCAGCAGGCGCAGGCTGTCCGGGTCGACCAGCAAAGTCGCGTCGCCTTTCTTCAGGCCTCCGAGCTCTTCGAGCGTGCGGCGGAAGGCCGCCGCGTCGGAACCGGCATACACCAGGCGTTCCTGGTCCTTGTTGCCTTCGTGGGAACCGATGATCAGGGCGATGCGCCGGGTCGTTCCCTCCTCGGTGATTCCGAAGGAAGGCGCGACCGAAAGCAAAACGGGCAATACCGCGAGTGTCGAGGCGAGGCGGCCGAGTTTCATATTCCGTTTTCCTTCAGGACTTCGAAGCGCACGATGCGCACTTCGGAGGTGGCGCCGATTTTCACGAGATCCGGCAACGACTTTTCACGATGCAGGGTTTGCCGGAGCGGGTCGATTTCAAACGGCCGTTTCGAGACGACCAGGAAAAAGCGTTCGTACTCCGGCGCCGCATCCAGTTCGAAGGCGTGGGGCAACAGGGTTTCGCCGGCCTCGAGACGGCCCGCTTTCTCCCCGGAGTCGGGCCAGTGGCGGGTCACGTTGCCGTTCCCGTCGACGGAGAGCACGACCCCGTAGGCGTAGCCCGCCGGTTGATAGCCGATGCGCAAGCGCTCGCCCGGATGCACCTTTCCGCCGGGGCGCACCGGTTCGGCGCCGCTGTCCGTCTTGCGGTAGAGCGCCAGGTGCGGTTCGAGGCCTTTCAAGCGGATGTCGTCCCGGGCAACCAAAGTGGGTTCCGGAGCGGATCCGGGGGCCGTCCCTGTGGAGACAGCGCCCTCGCCTTCCGTGGGCGTCGCCGTCGCCTCGGAACCCTGGTTGGCCTCAGAGGTCGCGGGCGTCGCAGGGGCCGCG